>OBIC01000323.1_pt1 | contig 15026 bp, 17 predicted proteins | sample 1519831 | NCBI WGS metagenome assembly OBIC01 (sample SAMN03019805, study PRJEB22545) | beach sand metagenome | biome: beach; feature: sea beach; material: beach sand | place: USA: Municipal Pensacola Beach, FL | collected 2010-10-20 | depth 40-45 cm m | reverse complement strand
AGGCGGGCTGTGTGGTCATCCGGAAATCTGCCCGTACGGAGAGTTTAGTATCGTGCCTCCCCCGACCGCGCCGGTCGCGCCCGCCACAGCGACATTGTATTGCTTGGACATTAGTGACCTCTGGAGTGCTTGGATTGCTGTTGGGGAGGCAGTTGTCGAAAAGCTGAGCGCTAGGGCCTCACATCCAGCGCTTCTACGACGGCCGTACCCGCCTGTTCTGTAGAGATGACCCGATCCCCGGGGGTCGCGATGTCGACTGTGCGAAGGCCCGCGGCCAGCACCTCGCCCACGGCCGACTCCACGGCATCGGCGGCGGCCGGCTGGTGCAACGAGTGCCGCAACATCATCGCAACGGACAAGATGGTCGCCAATGGGTTCGCAATCCCCTTCCCTGCGATGTCTGGGGCCGACCCATGCACGGGCTCGTACATCCCCTGGCCACTGGAGTTCAATGACGCAGAGGGCAACATGCCGATGGAGCCGGTGAGCATGGCGGCAATGTCGGACAGCACGTCCCCAAAGAGGTTGCCTGTGACAATCACATCGAACTGCTTGGGCGCGCGCACCAGCTGCATGGCCGCGTTGTCCACATACATGTGGCTGAGCTCCACATCCGGGTATTCAGCCCCAAGGCCCTGCATCACTTCTCGCCACAGGGCGGTGACCTCGAGCACATTGGCCTTGTCGACCGAGCACAGTTTTCCGCCGCGCTGCCGCGCCAATTCGAAGGCCACCCGGCCGATGCGCTCGATTTCGGTCTCGGCGTACACATAGGTGTTGAAACCCTGGCGTTCACCGTTGTCGAGCCGGCGGACCCCCCGGGGTTCGCCGAAATAAATGCCACCGGTGAGCTCACGGACAATGAGCAGGTCCAGCCCCGCCACCAACTCAGCGTGCAGCGAGGAGGCCGCCGCAAGCTCAGGAAACAGCAGCGCCGGGCGCAGGTTGGCGAACAGATCCAACCCGGCACGCAACTGCAACAGACCCTTCTCAGGGCGTTGGTCCATCGCAAGCTGGTCCCACTTGGGCCCGCCGACCGCTCCCAGCAACACCGCATCGGCATCCCGGGCACGGGCCAGGGTGTCTGTGTACAGGGGCACACCGTGCGCGTCAATGGATGCCCCGCCGACCCTGTCCTCACTGAGCGTCAGGTTGAGGCCAAACTGGTCACTCACCCGCTCCAGAACGCGGCGCGCCTGGGCGACAATTTCAGGCCCGATGCCATCACCGGGAAGCAGCAACACATGCGCACTCATGACTGTCCCTCCATGCCCACACGACCGAACAGCCAAGGTTGCTGACGCCGGCGCTCAGTCTCATAGGCCCGGATGGCCTCGGACTGCTCCAACGTCACGCCGATCTCGTCGAGGCCGTTGACCAGGCAGTGCTTGCGAAACCCATCAATCTCGAAGGACAGCGCCTCGCCATCCGGCAAACGAACCTGCTGGTTGTCGAGATCGATGGTCACCGCATAGCCATCGGTCGCGAGCGCCGCTTCAAACAGACGATCGACTGCAACTTCCTCGAGCACGATCGGCAGCAGGCCATTCTTGAAGCAGTTGTTGTAGAAGATGTCGGCATAGCTCGGTGCGATCAGTGCGCGAAACCCGGCATCCACCAACGCCCAGGGTGCGTGCTCCCGGCTCGAACCACAGCCAAAGTTGTGCCGCGCGAGAAGCACACTGGCATCGGCATAGCGGGGTTGGTTGAGCACAAAGTCGGGGTTTAGCGGCCGTTGCGAGGCATCCTGGTCGGGCTCACCTTCGTCCAGGTAACGCCACCCGTCAAACAGGTTCGGCCCAAAGCCGGTGCGTTTGATCGACTTCAGAAACTGTTTCGGAATGATCTGGTCGGTGTCGACGTTGGCCCGATCCAGGGGCGCCACGACGCCGGTCATGGTGGTGAATCGTTGCATTGCTCTCTCCGCTCGGGTTGCGACTACGCTTGGCTGCCGGGCCAATTGCGCACATCAACAAAATGGCCTGCAATCGCCGCGGCGGCAGCCATTGCCGGGCTGACCAAGTGGGTGCGCCCGCCGTGACCTTGACGCCCCTCGAAGTTGCGGTTGGAGGTCGAGGCGCAGTGTTCACCGGCGCCCAGGCGGTCCGCATTCATGGCCAGGCACATCGAACAGCCCGGCTCGCGCCACTCGAAGCCCGCACGGATGAACACCTGGTCCAGACCTTCGGCCTCGGCTTGTCGTTTTACAAGACCAGACCCCGGAACCACCAGCGCCTGCTTCAGATCGCTGGACACCCGGTGGCCTCGCACCACAGCGGCGGCGGCACGCAGGTCTTCAATGCGTGAATTGGTACAGGAGCCGATGAACACCCGGTCCAGATGGATGTCGGTGATCGCCTGACCCGGCGCCAGCCCCATGTAGTCGAGGGCGTGCTCAAAGCCTGCGCGTTTGGTGGCTTCCCGCTCCTGTTGGGGGTCCGGCACCTGGTCTACCACCGACAAAACCATCTCGGGGGACACCCCCCAGGTCACCTGAGGCGCAATCTCCGCCGCCTCAATCTCGACCACACGGTCGAATGCCGCACCGTCGTCCGAGTGCAGCAGCCGCCAGCGCGAGGTGGCCTGCTGCCACTCGCTGCCGACCGGGGCATGCGCGCGGCCCGACAAATAGGTTTCGGTCACCTCATCGTAGGCAACCAGACCCGTACGTGCGCCGGCCTCAATGGCCATGTTGCACAAGGTCATCCGTCCTTCCATGCTGAGGGCACGGATGGCACTGCCGCCAAACTCGATGGCATGGCCGGTCCCACCCGCGGTCCCGATTTTCCCAATGACATAAAGCGCAATGTCCTTGGCACTGACACCGGGTGACAGTTCTCCATTGACACGCACCAGCAGGTTTTTCATCTTTTTCTGCACCAGACACTGGGTTGCCAGCACGTGCTCGACCTCCGAGGTGCCAATGCCCTGAGCCAAGGCCGCGAAGGCTCCGTGGGTCGAGGTGTGGGAGTCACCGCAGACCACCGTCATCCCCGGCAGGGTCGCTCCTTGCTCAGGGCTGATCACGTGGACAATGCCCTGGCGGGGATCATTGATCTCGAACTCGGCAATCCCAAATTCCTTGCAGTTGTCATCGAGCGTCTGCACCTGCAAACGGGAAACTGCGTCGGCGATTCCTGCCACGCCCTGCCGGCGTTCATCGGCAGTGGTCGGCACGTTGTGGTCCGGCGTGGCCAGGATCGAATCCACCCGCCAAGGCACCCGACCCGCAAGGCGCAGGCCCTCGAATGCCTGGGGGGAAGTGACCTCATGAATGATGTGTCGATCAATGTAAATCAACGCCGAGCCATCCGGTCGCTGCTGCACCAAATGCTCGTCCCAAAGCTTGTCGTAGAGGGTCTTGCCTGTCATTTCAAGCACCTATCAGGTTTGCGCCAGAATGGCCGGCGCACAGGTGGCCGGGTCAGTCATGCTAAGGCCTGTACAAAAATAACTCCAATTCATATTATTTATTTTTTGAATTCCAAACAGGAATATTTTGCTGTGGACACCGAGTTGCTGCGCACCTTCCTGGTGGTCCAGGAGCACGGATCGGTTTCGGTAGCCGCTGCCAGCTTGCACCTCACCCAGCCTGCGGTCAGCAAGCGCATCGCTGCCCTGGAGCAGCACTTCGACACTGCCTTGTTCGACCGCATCGGGCGCCGGCTCACGGTCACCGAGGCCGGCCGCAAACTGCTTCCACAGGCCCGGGAAATCCTCGCAAAGGTCGCCGAAACCCGCAGGGCGCTATCGAATTTACGCGACAGTGCCGAAGGCACCCTGGCCATCGCCACCAGCCATCACCTCGGCCTGCACCGACTGCCACCCTTGCTGCGCGAGTTCGGCACACGCTACCCCAGCGTCGATCTGGACATCGAGTTCCTGGATTCCGAAGCAGCCTATGAGCTGGTGACCCAGGGTGAAATCGAACTCGCCGTCATCACCCTGGCGCCAACCATTGACCCACGGCTCGAGAGCCGGGAGGTTTGGCGGGATCCGCTGTGCTTCGTCTGCGCCAAAGACCATTCACTCGCCAACACAAGGCGCCTCACCCTGGCGAGCCTTGGAGAGCACCGCGCCATCCTGCCCAGCCTTTCGACCTATACAGGGCGCATCCTGGCCGCGCTGTTCGACGATGCCGGTGTTCGCCTGCCCCAACGCATGACCACGAACTACCTTGAAACCATCCGGACCATGGTTGGGATTGGACTCGGCTGGAGCCTGTTGCCCGAGACCATGCTCGACGCCGAACTGCACCGGCTGCCGGTGGAGGCGCCACCGCTGTTTCGCCGGCTGGGCTACATCGGGCACCGGGAACGAACACGCTCAAATGCCGCTGCTGCCCTGATCAACCTTCTGGACCGAGAGGCCAACCCGCCTTCCTCGCCTGGACTGCGCTAGCCGCCGGGAGTGGCCGGAATCGGTGGTACAGGCGGCGTGACCTCCCCGTTCTGAGCGCGGTGGCGCATGCAGTGGTCCATCAGCACCAGCGCCACCATGGCCTCGGCGATGGGCGTGGCGCGCACCCCCACGCAAGGGTCATGCCGGCCCGTGGTCACCACCTCCACGGGCTCGCCGGCGGTGTTCAGGCTGCGCCCGGGAATGCGAATGCTCGAAGTCGGTTTGAGCGCAATGCGCGCAACCACAGCCTGACCGCTGCTGATTCCACCCAAAACGCCACCGGCATGGTTCGACAAAAACCCTTCGGGTGTCATTTCGTCGCGGTGTACGCTGCCGCGCTGGTTCACCACCGCGAAGCCGGCGCCAATTTCGACCCCCTTGACCGCGTTGATGCCCATCAGGGCATGGGCCAGGTCCGCGTCCAGGCGATCGAATACCGGCTCGCCCCATCCTGGGGGCACACCTTCAGCCACGACACTGACCTCGGCACCGATCGAATCCCCTTCAGCGCGCAACCGGTCGATCAACGCCTCCAGTTCGGGAACCCGATCGGGGTCGGGGAAAAAGAACGGGTTGTGCTCGACTGCGCCCCAATCATGGCGCCCGGCCTCAATCTCACCCATGCGGCTCAGGTAACCCCGCACCCGCACGCCTTGGCGCTCCCACAGGTACTTCTTGGCAATGGAGCCGGCTGCCACCCGCATCGCCGTCTCTCGGGCAGAGGCGCGCCCACCGCCGCGGTGGTCGCGCCGTCCGTATTTCTGCAGGTAGCTGTAGTCGGCATGACCGGGGCGGAACTGGCTCGCGATCTTGGAGTAGTCCTTTGACTTCTGGTCCTCGTTCTCGATCAAGAGGCCAATCGGGGTGCCCGTTGTCACACCCTCAAACACCCCAGACAAGATCCGCACCCGGTCCGGCTCCCGGCGCTGGGTGGTGTACTTTGAGCTTCCCGGACGCCGCCGATCCAGATCACGCTGCAGGTCGTCCTCAGCCAGCGCAAGCCCCGGAGGGCAACCATCGACCACCGCGCCGAGTGCCGGCCCGTGGCTCTCGCCGAACGTTGAAACAGTGAACAGTTTTCCAAAGGTATTGCCGGACATCGATCCGAGTCTCGCATGCGTCTTCGAAGCGGGGATTATACCGCGCCCATGCAGCAACTCGGTGCAACGACCCTGAATCCCTAAACCGGTGGTAGGATACCCAAGACCCTACAGGTTGTATGTGTTTACTGCGCGGCGTGTACCAACCTGAAGGGTCTGCGACCTCGTCCAGTTCGCACTCGGGTGAGCGCCGCTGAAACACCAAATTAATGGCCACCTAGAGGAGCCCCACCGATGAAACCTCCTACCCAAATAAGCCACCCCCGATTGTTATTCCTGGGGGTTCTTGCCTTGAGTACCATGACGCCGTCATTTGCCAGCGCAGAACCGGCCACACCCCCTGCCGACTATTGGCAGCACTGTGCGGTCTGTCATGGCGCAAATGCCCGTGGTGATGGCATGGTAGCGAGCGGTCTCAAGACCCAACCCACCGACTTGACCCGACTGGCGGCACGCAACGGCGGACAGTTTCCTACCGCTCGGGTGCGCAAAGCGATCACCGGGACCCTCGACGAACGCACCATTGCCCGGTTCCATGGACCGGAAGAAATGCCCGTCTGGGGCAATCGCTTCCGAGACGAATCGGACAGCCACACCATTGCCAACGCGCGCATCAACGCGATCGTTGACTACCTGAAGTCCGTGCAGCGGTAGCCAGCCTGAACCGGCAGCACCTGCGGTTGCGGTTTTGGCCGTTGGGCTGAGCAACCGCAGGTGCACAACGGTACAATCCCCAGCCATGAACGGCGCGAATGAAGGCCAGGACGAAGTCAACCCGCTATCGGCTGCAGACCGGGCGCTGTTTCACGCCGCCGCAAAGGGCACCCGTCGCCTGCGTACACCCAGAACGGCGCCGCCACCCCGGACATCGGTTCGACCCCAGCAGCGCCATCCACGCCCTGCGCAGGAAGCGACGGACGCAGGCTGGTCCACTCAGCATGAGGACCTTGGTATCAGTGCGCTTTCCACCCTTAGCCACCGTGCACCCGGCGTACCTCAGCGGGTCCTTCAGTCGATGGCCCGCGGGAATTTCGTCCCACAGCAGCGCCTGGACTTGCACGGCGACAACCTCGAGACGGCGGCGCAGCGGGTGCCAGAAGCCATCACACAGGCCCTGGCTAACCGCCGGCGGCGGCTTCTGGTCGTGCATGGAAAGGGCCACCGGTCGAGCGGTGGGTATCCGCTTTTGAAGACCTGGCTGGCCACACAGCTCCCACGAGACACCCGCGTTCTGGCATTCCGCAGCGCGGCGGAGAAGGATGGAGGAACCGGCGCGCTCTATCTTCTCCTGCGCAGGCCGGAGCGAGGCTAGCGCACCAGCGGTTCGCTTTGCGCCTCCTTCCACATCCCGTACACTCCCTGCGGGCTCGGCTTCACGCCTTACATTCAATCAGCGGTACACCCCATGTCTCTGGATTCAATGCAAGCGACTTTTTCTCAATTGATCGAAGCCATTGGCGAAGACCCCACGCGGGAGGGTCTGCTCGACACACCCAAACGTGCCGCCAAAGCATTCGCCTTTTTGAACCAGGGATACCACCAGGACATCGGCGAGGTGCTGAACAACGCCATCTTCGAGTCGGACAACAATGAAATGGTGCTGGTAAAGAACATCGAGCTGTATTCGATGTGTGAGCACCACCTGCTGCCGTTCATCGGCAAGTGCCATGTCGCCTATGTGCCAAGCGGCAAGGTACTCGGGCTGTCCAAAATCGCCCGCATCGTGGACATGTACGCGCGGCGACTGCAAATTCAGGAAAACCTGACCAAGCAGATCGCAGACACCATCCAGCAAGTCACCGATGCAGAAGGGGTGGCCGTTATCATCGAAGCGCAGCATATGTGCATGATGATGCGCGGCGTCGAGAAACAGAACTCGTGCATGACCACTTCAATGATGTTGGGGATCTTTCGCAGCAACCCAAGCACCCGCGCCGAAATGCTGTCGCTGATTCGCGACTGAGCCGAGGAGCCCCCAACCCATGAGCACCATTCAAGAAGGAAAAATCCAGGCGAACGGCCTGGAATTTGGCTACCTGGAAGCAGGAACTGGTCCCCTGGTCTTGTGCATGCACGGGTTCCCCGACACAGCGAACTCCTATCGGCACCTGTTGCCAGCATTGGCGGATGCCGGGTTCCACGCAGTGGCGCCATTCATGCGCGGATACGCACCGAGCCAGATTCCAACGGATGGCGTCTACCAAACTGCGGCGTTCGGACAGGACACAATCGCACTCATTGAGGCCCTGGGGTACGAACAGGCGGACCTCGTCGGCCACGATTGGGGGGCTTCTGCGGTGGCAGCTGCCGCCCTGCTGGCCCCGCAACGGGTGCGCCGGATGGTCACCATGGCCGTGCCCTATGGCGGCGGCATGGGCGCTGCGCTCCTGAATGACTGGGCCCAGCAGAAGCGCTCCTGGTACATGTTTTTCTTTCAGACCGCCCTCGCGGACTACGCCGTTCCGGCCAACGACTTTGCGTTCATCGAAAACCTGTGGCGCGAGTGGTCACCCGGTTGGGAATGGGATCGAGAAGACATGGCTGCGCTCAAGGCATGCCTCGCCGCGCCAGGAACACTGCAGGCAGCCCTTGGTTACTACCGCGCAGCGCTCAGTGGGGTTGGGACCAGTCCCGAGCTTGCCACACTGCAAGCCAAAATCGGCACCACGCCCATCGAAGTGCCGAGTCTACACCTGCACGGCGTCCAAGACGGCTGCATTGGCGTGGAACTGACGGCGGACATGGAGCAAATGTTTGCAGCCGGCTTCCGCTGCATCCAAATTGAGGGCTGTGGACATTTTCTGCAGTTGGAGGACCCCGAACGGGTCAGCCGCGAAATCCTCGCGTTCCTCTGCGCCGACTGAACGCGAGCTCTGGCGGGGTCAACCGCCAATGAGCTTCATGACCGTGGTTTCTCCTCGGAAGGCGAGGGGCTGCTTGTCCGCCATCGCCAGCCCGAGCATGGCCTTCAGCTCTGCGGCTGCAACCAGCATTGGCTGGTCCAGCAACCCCCGCATCGAGTGGTATCGGCTGTTGCTCAGGCACCCATACAGGTGGCCCTCCGACGACAAGCGCAGCCGGGTGCAAGCACGACAAAACGGTTCGCTCTCGTTGGGGATGATTCCAAAAGACCCGACTCCAGGCACCTGAAAGCGAACCGCCGTCGAATCATATGGGGCATCGGTTCGTTCATACTGGTGGTGCGCCCCGATGCACTCCAGCAGCTCATTCATACCAACGAATTCTCTAGAAAACAGAGCCGGGTTGCGCGCAAGGTGCCCCATTCGCATCAGCTCAATGTAACGCAACTCGAAACCGTTGCGCATGCAGTAGTCAAGTAGTGGCACCACCTGATCCAGGTTGGAATGACGCATGGGCACCATGTTGACCTTGACCGCCACACCCGCCGCGCGCGCTGCCTCCAATCCAGCCAGAACGGTCGGCAAATCGCCTCCGCGGGCCATGCGCCGGAAACCATCCGGGTCTAGGCTGTCGAGGCTGACGTTGACGCGCCGGACACCGGCCGCGGTCAATAACCCGAGTTTACGGCTGAGCCACTGGCCGTTGGTGGTGATCCGCTTGTCAACCAAGGGCACATGCGCCACGGCTTCGAGAAACGGTTCCAGCATTGGTGAAATCAGCGGTTCGCCGCCAGTCAAACGCAGCTCGCGAATGTCCGCCACCGCGACCAGCAACTCGACCGCATGGGCGAGCTGTGCACCGCTGAGTTCTCGATCGGCGCGCACCAGACGCTTGCCACTCGGAACACAGTAGGTGCACGCATAGTTGCAGGCCGCCGTCAGGCTCACCCGCAACTTGCGAAACCGCCGCCCTTGTTGGTCGACAATCACAGTGCGAAAATCCCGGGGGCGTTGCGCAGGTAGCCCTGATAGTCGAGGCCGTAGCCAAACAGATAGCGGTCTTCAGTGTGCAGGCCGGTAAAGTCTGCACGCATGTCTGGCCGCACTTTGCGGTCGTGGCGCTTGTCGACCAAGACGGCGGTAAACACCTGGTCTGCTCCCGCAGACTTACAGTATTCAGTCGCAGCGACGAGGGTCGCCCCCTCGTCCAGGATGTCGTCGAGCAGGAGCAAGGTTCGACCCTTCAGGTCAATCGCGGGTTGCACCCGCCACCGGACCTCACCCCCTTGGGTCGAGTGGCCATAGCGCCCGATCTGGAGGTAATCCAGCTCCAGAGCGAATTCGAGCTGGGTCAACAGCTTGCCAGCGAGCACGACACCACCCGTCATGACGCACAGCACCACGGGATTGGTGGCCGCGAGTACCGGCGTCATGGCCGCGGCCATCGCCGAGATTGCAGCCTCGACCTCGGCCTGGTCATACAACCGCTCCGCTCGGCCGAGCAGTGCACGGTAGTCAGGCACCTGGATCACGGAGCACCGCCCTTGACCTCGCCCGCCGACGGCGCCTCGAGGTGGACCCGTGTGGTTGGGTACGCAATGTCGGCACCTGCTGTGTGGATGATTTCCAGAACATCCAGCAGCACCTGTTCTTTGATCGCATGGTACTTCGCCCAAACGGTTGTGCGTGTGAAGGCATAGATGAAAAAGTCGAGCGAAGAAGCACCGTAGTGGTTGAAATTGACCATCAGGGTTTTGTCCACATCAATCTCTGGGTGGCTGTGCAGGTATTGGCGCACGGATTCAAGGATGCCGGCAAGCTTCTGGTTGTCATCGTAGCGCAGCCCGATGGTCTCGTAGATCCGCCGGTTGTGCATTCGCGATGGGTTTTCCACCGCGATGCTGGTGAAGGTCGCGTTGGGCACATAGAGCGGCCGCTGATCGAAGGTGCGAATGCGGGTCAACCGCCAGCCGATCTCTTCCACGGTGCCCTCGATGTCTTTGTCCGGCGAGCGCACCCAATCACCGACACAAAACGGCCGATCCATGTACACCATCAGGCCACCAAAAAAGTTGGCGAGCAAATCCTTGGCGGCGAATCCGACCGCCAACCCGCCGATGCCGCCGAACGCCAGCACACTGGCGATGCTGAACCCCAGGGTCTGCAACACCACAAGCGCCGCGGTGATCAGCACCGAAATCCGCACCAGGCGCCCGATGGCAGCTGCAGTGGTGGGGTCGAGCGGGTCACCGCGGACGTGGGCTGGATCCGCAATGTGCTGCTCCGCCTGACGCACAAAACGCACCATGAACCAGGCAAGCAGAAGAACCACGCCGATTTCGCGCGCGGGCATCAGCACCTGCAACCCTGGTGCCTCGCCCTGGCGCAAGGCGAGCTCAGTCGCACTGGTCAGTCCCACCAGCCAAACCAGCACCCGAACCGGAGCGCGGACGGCCTCAAAAAACGCATCGTCCCACAGGGTGTGGGTCTGTTGCAGCCGCCGTTCAAGCCGATCGAGCAGGCGGGCCGTCAAGTGGGCGACCGTGGCCGTCGCCAGGACGATCACAAAGACCCGGAGAACCCAGCGGTTGTGTGGGGCAACTGTCGACAGGGCCGCCTCCCATAGGCCGTGCAGCAAGTCCATACCGAATCAACTACCCAGCCGATTCAGCCACAAGCGCACGCAGTGCAGCGAGTTCAGTGGCTTGCACCACCGAATCGCACGACCGATGCAGCCGCTGCGCTGCCCGTGCCGCGCGGTGACCGGCCGCCTCAAGGGCGCCAAGCGCTGCATCGGCGCCGGCGCTGTCGTTGCAGACCAGCACCCGGTCGCAGCCCGCGTCAATGGCTGCTCGTACCCGCGCTGGCATTTCGCCCACTCCCGCAGCACCCCGCATCGCCAGGTCGTCACTGAACACCAGGCCTTCGAATCCACACCGCTGCCGCAAAATGCGCTGCAACCACCAGCGAGAGAAGGTCGCCACCTCAGGGTCGCAAGCGGGGTAGTGCACATGGGCCGTCATCACTCCGGCCAGTCTTTCAGCCAGGGCAGCGAAAGGCACAAGGTCCAGCGATTCAATGGTGGCAAAGTCACGGGCATCAGTCGGCAATTCCACGTGGGAGTCCGCCACCACGCCGCCGTGGCCTGGGTAATGCTTGCCCACAGTGGGCATGCCGACCGAAGCCGCGCCGTCGATCCAGGCGCCCGCCAGGGCGACGATGGCGGACGGTTCGGCGGAAAAACTGCGATGACCGATCACGGCGCTTCGATCGAGGTCCACATCCAGCACCGGTGCAAAACTCAAGTCGACCCCGACCGCGGCCAGTTCGGCACCACAGAGTCTGCCGCAGGCGCGGGCCAGTTCCAGCCCTTGCTGCGGGTCCGCAGCGTAGCGTTCACCCAGTGCTGCGGCTGGCGGCAGCAGGGTAAAGCCGTCGCGGAACCGCTGCACACGTCCACCCTCCTGGTCGACACTGATCACCAGTGACGGGCGCAGGCGGCGAATCTCGCCTGACAATGCCCGAAGCTGCTCTGCGGACTCGTGGTTGCGTTCAAACAACACGACACCGCCAACCTGCGGGTGCAGGAGGCGGTCCCGTTCGACATCGGTGAGGCCCGTGCCGGCAAGGTCAATGAAGACTGCGCCGGCCGGCCGATTGGACTGTGGCGGGCTCACCGCGTCCCTCCGCCGTTTTGGTGGACCCGAGCCGCCACCATCACGCGGCCAGGGCGTCCATTGGTGCCTCACCGATGAACACCGGAGTGCCGGCGGAAACGGCATCAAACAGCCACTCAACGTCGGCACAGGCCATGCGCACGCAGCCATGGGACACGGGCTGGCCAAGTCGGTCGACCTCCGGGGTGCCGTGAATGTAAATGAAGCGCTTGCCGGTATCGACCGTTCCGAAGCGATTGGCGCCAGGTTCCTCGCCACCGAGCCACAGGATCCGGGTGAGAATCCAGTCGCGGTCCGGGGCCGCGCCCGCCAGTGCCTCGGACCAGATTTCGCCAGTAAAACGCCGCCCCACGAAGACGCCGCCGCGGGGTACCCCTGTCCCAATCCGCGCCCGGATCCGGTGCCACCCGCGTGGCGTCTGGCCACTGCCGTTGCGCTCTCCGGCTCCCCGCAGGGCGGTCGATACCTCTTTAATTCCCTGCCAAGCGCCCGCGCGCCAGAGCCCCAGCCGCTGATCCGCAAGCGACACGAACACGGTGGCATCCGCGCTTCGAACGCCGGGTGTCAACTTTGCATCCACAGATCGACCACACTTGCACTCAGAAATAGCGAATCAACTGAAAACGAACGAAGTCGTCCTGCTGGAGATAACCGGTTTTGTTGTCGACGTCTGGCGCAGACAAGGCGGCCACGAGGCGGGCGAAGTCAGTGGGCAAGGGATGCCCTCCTGCAAACGCCCGACCTTCTACCACCAGCTTCCAGTCGGAGTTCAGGCGGCGACTCGCTTCAAGCCACCAGACGCGCTCGCGGGTCTCGGGATCCAGATAGACGCCAAGCAAACCCTCGGTCCCGCGCAGGTCGTTGGCCACCCAGCGTGCCGCCACAAAGACATCCTGTTCGAACACTTGGTTCTGCGCCGAATCGCCCCGTTCGTCCCAGTTGTACTCCACCACCCAGCCCAGGTCACTGCGGGTACCCAGCACCCCACCCTGGGTGAACTCAAACCCGAACACTGCTGCGGCATACCTCGGAGTAAAAAAACCACTGCGAGAGATCGCCTCCAACTTCCAGACCCAGCCTCCGGCAAGGTACTGGGCTTCCAATCCGGTTTGATCAATGGTCGGATAGTGCGCCACCAGAGATTCTGTTGGTGTGGGCACACCCCCCACGAGCGCTATGGCAGGGCGCAATTGAGGTTCACGGCTGGTGCCGGAAAAATGCGAAACCGCAAAGTTCCAGTCGCCGATGTAGTGGGTCCAGCGCAGCGCCCACGACAGGTGCCCCTCTTCTCTGTCCGACTCATACTCGGCGCCGTCTACCGGGAAGGGCGGACCGACCCGGCCATCCACTCCAGGAAAGGTGCGCTCCCGAAAGCCACTGAGGAGAAAAAAGTCGAAAATTCCATAGGGACGCTCCACCGACAGATTGACCATCGGCTGTCCGAGCTTTTCCTCGCCATCCAGGGCAAGCACCAGGTCGGACTGGTTGATGATGTCCACCAGGTGTTGCGACTCCGCCACGCCCCAGAACACCCGCCGCACCCCGGAGCGCAACTCCCAGCCTTCGCCGAGGTGGAGCCAGCTCAGTTCACGCAAGTCTGCATGGGTCCGCTCGTCATCCTCGGCGTCCCACCAGAATCCAGAAACAAGGGTGAGGGCGTCGTCGCCGCCGTTCCAACTGGTGAACCACTCCAACTCGGTCCAGGCAGCGGGGAACAGCTGCTCGTCGGTGCGTGCGCCCTGATCCGGGAAGGCCCGAACCTCGAACCCCACTTCGGCCTTGAAGTTCGTCGCTGTGGCCAGTGGCGTCATGGACGCCGCCAGAATCCAGGCAACCAATTTGAACCAGCGAGCCCCCACGTCACCGCATCCGTTTCAGGCTGTTGCGGGAAAAATCCGCGTCGGTAAAGCCATTGCCAAAGCGATAGTCCGTGTAATTGAGCAGGGTGCTCTTTGCCGTTTGGTGGTTCACCATCAAGCTCGCGCCCGGCCGCCAGTGCTTTTCGTCATACAGGCGGTAGTCGCTCACCCGCAGTGTTTTCAACAGGCTTTCCTTGCGGTCGTAGTATTCAATTTTCCAGATTCGATACTCTTCTTTGTCAAGCCAGACCACCTGGCGGGTATAGCCTGAATCCGAACCCACAGGAATGCGCTCGATGACAAAGCAATCAATGCCATCGAGCTGCTCATCGCGCAGGTACCGGTAGGTGAATTTCTCCAGCTCCTGTCCAGCAAAATCCTCGTAAGCAAACTCACTGCCGACGAAGGGGCCGGACTTGTTGCTGGCGGCGATTCGCTTGACGCGCTTGAGCGCCGGCAGGTACAGCCACTGGTCGTCGGGCTCGCTCTTGTAACCGTAGGTCAGCAGCGCCGTACCCCGCTGGTCCGCCGGAGAATCGAATACGATCAAGGATTTGTTGCCGAGGTCTATGTCCCCATCCGGGCCTTCAAGGATTCGAATGCGCAATGCGCGCTCGCTCTCCCCACCGCGACCGTCGCGCAGCACCATCCTGAGGGTGGCAGCGCTGTCCTCAAACCCGCCGGCTCGGCGATCGGCTTCGGCCGCGATCTCATAGCCCCGCGCTTCGTCGGCACTGGTCGGTGCCGCAGCCATCCCCACCATGAGCCCCAAAATGATGCCAAACCGGCGCATTGATCCCCTCCTCGCCCAACCCGTATGACCAACCCAGCCCTCTGTGCACTTTTGTGGTGCGCCGAGGCGAAACAATACCGCGAAGCCTGGGACTTTCACCAGCATAGGACAAGGCTCTGAAGAGCACACCCCGCAGGGTCAGCGGGTCGACTTGGAGGAGGTAGGGGGCAGGCCAATCGGTGGGCCGGGGGTCAGTGCAGCACTCGGGTGTCCGCGCCGTCTTCAAAATCCAGGTCGGCGCCGTCGAGGTCAACCCGCCCGATCATCTGTACGCCCGCCTGGATCATGGCCTTGGCGATGTCCAGGTGGTTCTCATGTCAGGGTCGATTGGACCG
>OBIC01000322.1_pt1 | contig 15074 bp, 10 predicted proteins | sample 1519831 | NCBI WGS metagenome assembly OBIC01 (sample SAMN03019805, study PRJEB22545) | beach sand metagenome | biome: beach; feature: sea beach; material: beach sand | place: USA: Municipal Pensacola Beach, FL | collected 2010-10-20 | depth 40-45 cm m | reverse complement strand
CGCCGCTACCCGCATGACCAACGATGAGCCAGATTCTTCGGACCGAACAGGGAGCATGCTGGTGCGGTTGTCCACCCAATTGACACTGCTGGCTGTGCTGGTTTCGCTGGCTTTGTCAACGGCCGTCGGTCGGGTGCTCAGCGCGGACGCAAACCGCCGCGCGTATGCAGAGTTGCGGACGTTGGAGCGTGACCGCGACGCCCTTCAGACGAATTGGCGAAAACTGCTGTTGGAAGAAGGCATGTTGAGCACGCCAGACCGGGTCAAGCGCATCGCGAACGAACAGTTGCACCTGCGCAGCCCGGTGCCTGCTGACGTGCATTGGGTGGTGCAGTGAGTGCCCGCCGCGCACAGCCGGCTCGGCCGGTGCCAGTCTGGCGCCTGGCCGTCGCGCTCACGGTGTTCGCCGCAGCTGCCGGCGCGGTGGCGGTTCGATTGGTTGATCTGCAAGTGGTCAACCGTGACTTCTATCAGCGTCACGGCGACGCCCGGGCCCTGCGTACGCAGACAATCGCAGCCCATCGAGGAATCATCTCCGACCGCCACGGTGCTCCGCTGGCGGTGTCGGTGCCCATGGTATCGGTCTGGGCGCATCCGCCAACTTTAGCGCAAGCGAGTGCCGATTGGGCCACATTGGGGGCTTCGCTGGGCGTCTCCGCGGACCGGCTTGCGCAGCGGGTCGCCCGGGCCGCCGACGCAGGCAAGGAGTTTGTGTACCTCGGGCGCCACCTGACCCCGGAGCAGGCGTCCGCTGTACAGGCGCTGCGGCTGGATGGGCTGTACGAGACCACGGAGTACCGGCGCTTTTATCCGGACGGTGAAGTGACCGGCCACCTGCTCGGCTTTACCAACATCGACGATCAGGGCCTCGAAGGTCTAGAGCTGGCCTACGATGGCCATTTGCAGGGCGTACCCGGGAAAAAATGGGTGCTGCGAAGCCGCACCGGCGAGACCATTCGCGAGCTGCACCAGGCAGCGGCATCGCCTGGCGGAGACTTGCGGCTGACCCTGGACGCACGTGTTCAGTCGATGGCGTACCGTGAACTCAAGGCGGTGGTGCGGGCCACCGGTGCACGCGGTGGCTCCGCCGTGGTGCTGAAGGCGGGAACGGCCGACGTGCTGGCTCTGGTCAATCAGCCGGCCTTCAATCCCAACAACCGCGAGACTATGCAGCCCCAGAATGTGAGAAACCGCGCCGTTACTGACCTCATTGAACCGGGGTCGACGCTGAAACCCTTCAGCATTGCAGCGGCGCTTGAGTCAGGCGCATACCGTCCCGATTCCAAAGTGGACACTGCCCCGGGTTTGATCCGGGTTGGTGCAAAGACGTTTCGTGACTACCGCAACTACCAGCAACTTGATTTGGCTGGCATTTTGGCCAAGTCCAGCAACGTGGGCGTGGTCCGCGTGGCCCTGTCCCTGGAGCCCGGCGAAGTGCGCAGTGTGCTCCAGCGGGTTGGATTCGGTCGCCCGGTTGGCAGCGGCATGCCGGGCGAGGCGGGTGGCTTCCTGCCGCCGGAAGGCACAGAGGATCCGATCGCGCGGGCCACCATGGCCTTTGGCTACGGCGTATCAGTGACGCCGCTGCAACTGGCGCTTGCATACAACGTGTTGGCGAGTGAAGGGCAGCTTGCGGTGCCTCGGGTGGTGGCCGATGCGCCGATCATTCGTGAGCAGGTCCTGGCCCCTGAGGTGGCCAATGCCGTGGCGCAGATGCTCGAAACCGTGGTGGCGCATGGCACAGCAACCGGGGCGCAGGTGCCAGGCTACCGCGTGGCCGGCAAGACAGGAACGGCCCACATCAGCGGCGAAGGTGGCTACCAAAACAGCCAGTACCGGGCCGTGTTCGCGGGTTTTTTGCCGGCTTCGAGCCCCGAGGTGGTCATTGCGGTCGTGGTGGACCAACCGCAGGGAGAACGCTATTCGGGCGGTGCCGTCGCCGCACCGCTGTTCGCCCGGATCGCCGGAGGCACCATGCGGCTGTTGGGGGTTCCAGCGGACGCGGCCCCACCCCCTTCAGGAGAGCGGGCTTCGCTGTGGGCGACCAGGGGGCGGCAGTGAGCCGCGCTCGTGCAACCAGCCTTGGCGCATTGTTGGGGGCAGACTGCCCTCACCCAGTGCGTGGCCTGGTGGTCACTGGGCTCGGTATGGACAGCCGCTCCATTGACCCCGGCGACTTGTTTGTGGCGTTGCCTGGTCTGTCGACATCGGGCGTGGACTTCATTCGCGACGCCGCCAAGGCCGGTGCGGTCGCGGCGCTGATCAACCGTGGTGCGGTGGCTGCCACGCCCCTGGCGATTCCAGTCATTGAAGTCAAAGACCTGCAGGACCGGGTCGGCGAGTTGGCAGACCGGTTTTTCGGCAAGCCTTCCAAGCACCTGGAGGTGTACGCGGTAACGGGCACCAACGGCAAAACTTCCTCGGTGCAGTTTCTGGCTGGGTTGCTGGAGGCCATGGACACGCCCGTGGGAACCATTGGAACCTTGGGTGTGGGCATGTCGCAGCAGTTGCGGCCGGGCTCCATGACGACGCCCAATGTGATCGATGTGCACCGCGCGCTCGCTGAGCTGCGCGACCAAGGCGCCCGAGTGGTTGCCTTAGAAGCGTCTTCTCACGCGCTGGAACAGGACCGACTCGCAGGTGTGCAGGTTCGTGTTGCCTGGTTCACCAACCTCAGCCGTGATCATCTAGATTACCACCGCACCATGGCTGCCTATGCGCAAAGTAAGCGCCGCCTTCTGGTGCGGCCCGAGCTCGAACTGGTCGCCGTCAATGTCGACGATCCGCAGGGGGCGCAGTGGGTCAAGGAGGGCCACATTGCCGCTCCTCTGGTGACCTACAGCGCCGCTGGCGCCGCTGCCGATTTCCGCTTGCAAGCCACCCTGCTCACAGCTGAGGGCATTGAAAGCGAGGTCGTCAGCCGTTGGGGAGAAGGGATGCTGCGGACTCCGGTCTGCGGAAGGGCGGCGTTGAACAATCTGGTTGGCGTACTGGCGGTGCTCGCTGCCCGTGGGCATCGCCTGTCTCAGCTGCTTGCCGCTGCCGAGCACCTGAGTTCTCCACCGGGTCGGTGCCAGCCCTTGCGTGTTCCCGGAAAAGTCCTGGTGTTGGTGGATTACGCGCACACGCCGGACGGTCTGGAAATGGTCCTGTCTGATCTGCGCCAATGGGTCACAGGACCCATTTGGTGTGTCTTTGGCTGTGGTGGCGACCGGGACCGCGGCAAGCGCCCATTGATGGGCGAGGTGGCCTGTCGGCACGCTGACCAGGTCGTGCTCACCGACGACAACCCCCGCAGCGAGCCTGGGGACGCCATCATTGAGGACATCGTTTCCGGGGTTCCCAGACGCTGTCGTTCACGGCTGAGTATCGAGCGGGACCGCGCAGCCGCGATTCGTTTGGCCATTGCGCAGGCCGACCCGAGTGGCGCGGTTTTGGTCGCAGGAAAGGGTCACGAGTCGTCACAGGAAATCGGCGATCTGCAACTGCCATTCAACGATGTCGAAGTCGCCCAGCGGTGTCTGTTGGGGGAGGCAGTCGCGTGATCGACCGATTCACACTCAGCGAGCTGGCAGCCAGTGCACAAGGGCACCTGATTGGTGGCGACTGCAGGTTTTCGTCGGTCAGCACCGATTCGAGGGCCATGCACCCTGACGCGCTATTCGTGGCACTGCGTGGTGTGCGCTTTGATGGCCACCGGTTTGCGGGGGCCGCCGTTGACGCAGGGGCGGTGGCATTGTTGGTTGATCAGCCGGTGCACGAAGTTCCCACACCCCAGTGCGTGGTCGCCGATACCCGGGCAGCACTGGGTGTGCTGGGCCGACAGAACCGCGAGCGCGCCGTTGCGCGTCGGGTTGGAATCACCGGGAGCTGTGGAAAAACCAGTTGCCGCTCGCTGGTCGCGTCGGTCCTTGCCGAGGCGGGCAAGGTGCTTGCGACCGAAGGCAACTTCAACAACGAAATCGGCGTGCCCCTCACGCTCCTGCGCTTGGAGGCCCAGCACGACTTTGCCGTGCTTGAGCTTGGCGCCAGCGCCCGCGGTGAGATCGCGCGCACCGCGCTGCAGCTGGAGCCGGAAATCGCCGTCATCACCAATGCCGGTTCCGCGCACCTGGAAGGCTTCGGCAGTCATCAGGGGATCGTCGAGGCGAAAGGCGAACTCCTTGATGCCCTGGCTGAACATGGGGTCGCGGTGTTGAATCGAGATGACCTCGCTTTTGATGCGTGGTCTGCCCGTGCCCGGCCGCACCGAGTCATCTCGTTCAGTATGGAACAGGCTGCGGACGTGTATGCCACCGACGTGCGCTTGAACCCTCAAGGAGCCGCGCAGTTCTCTTTGCACCTCGCCGGCGAGGATGCTGAGGTGCGGTTGCAGCTGCTGGGTCGCCATATGGTGAGCAACGCGGTTGCCGCTGCGGCAGTGGGCATGCACTTCGGCCTCTCTCTAGAACAGGTTCGTGCTGGGCTTGAACAGGCGACACCCATGGCCGGTCGGGTGCGACGCCTGCAGGGGCGGCAGGGCGCGGTCGTGATCGACGACAGCTACAACGCCAATCCAGCCTCGGTTCGAGCCGCCATTGAACTGCTGAGTGCGGCACCGGGAACCCGGATTCTCGTCCTCGGCGCGCTTGGTGAGCTTGGTGACAGCACCCTGTCTGCCCTGGAAGAGACGGGGCGGCTGGCGCGCACGCTTGGAATTGAGCATCTGGTCGCGGTGGGCACGGCTGCACCTGCAGGTGCAGCGTTCGGAAAGAACGCTGTACAGGCGATGACGACAGCTGAGGCGGCTGCCCTTGTGCTTGATCTGATGGGCGAGAACACCCAGGTCTTGGTCAAGGGCTCGCGCAGCGCGCGGCTGGACGAAGTGGTCGCCGAACTGGTGGAGGGCGGGGCCTGAATGTTGCTGCTGTTGACGGAATACCTCGCGAAATTCGAGCCCGGATTTCAAGTGTTTCAGTACTTGACGTTAAGGGCCATTCTTGGGGTACTCACCGCCCTGTTGATTTCGCTGTTCGTAGGGCCATGGATGATCGAGCGCCTTACGCTGCTCCAGATTGGGCAGAGCATTCGCAAGGACGGGCCAGAGTCACACCTGAGCAAGGCGGGCACCCCAACCATGGGGGGGGCGCTCATTCTGGTCGCCATTGCAGCAGCATCCTTGCTGTGGAGCGATCTAACCAACCCCTATGTCTGGATTGTGGTTGGGGTGACTTTGCTGTTTGGTGCCATCGGTGCCGTCGATGACTACCGCAAGGTGGCGAAGCGAGACTCCCGCGGTCTGCCTGCACGTTGGAAGTACCTGGCCCAGTCGGTCGTTGGGCTCGCTGCGGCCTGGGCCCTATTCCGGCTCGCGCGCTCGCCCGTGGAAACCGCTTTGTTGATCCCGTTTTTCAAAGAGCTGTTTCTCCCTCTGGGGGCAGGTTACCTGTTGTTGACTTACTTGGTTATCGTCGGCGCCAGCAACGCAGTCAACCTGACCGATGGGCTGGATGGGCTTGCCATCATGCCCACGGTGCTGGTCGGTGGTGCCTTGGGAATTTTTGCCTACCTCACAGGCAATGCGCGGTTTTCTGAGTACCTGTTCATCCCCTACGTCCCCGGCGTGGGTGAAGTGGTTGTGTTTTGTGGGGCGCTGGTTGGCGCAGGTCTTGGATTTCTGTGGTTCAACACCTACCCCGCTCAGGTGTTCATGGGCGACATCGGTGCCCTGGCCCTGGGCGCCGCCCTCGGTTGCATCGCGGTCATCGTCCGGCAGGAAATCGTGCTCTTTATCATGGGTGGTGTGTTCGTGATGGAGACGGTCTCAGTCATTTTGCAAGTGGCTTCTTTCAAGATGACAGGCCGGCGGATCTTTCGCATGGCACCCCTGCACCACCACTATGAACTCAAGGGCTGGCCCGAACCGCGGGTGATAGTGCGGTTTTGGATTATTACCGTGGTACTGGTGCTGATTGGGCTCGCGAGCCTAAAGCTGCGTTGAGGTGACTGTGGACCACACCCCACAAGCTGCCATGCAACCGCGCACACTGGTCGTCGGGCTCGGTGCCACCGGGCTCTCGGTGGTGCGTCACTTGCGGCGTCAGGGAGCCGACTGCGCCATCACGGACACGCGCAGCGTACCGCCAGGCCTTGAAGCTTTGGACCGAGAGTTTCCCGACACACCCCGGTTTTTTGGCCCGCTTGACGCAAAGCGGTTGCTTGCATACGAGCGCCTGGTGTTAAGTCCAGGCGTTGCCCGCTCGGAGCCTGCGATTCAATCGGCCTTGCGGGCCGGGGTCGAGGTCACCGGTGACATCGCCCTGTTTCGCGAGGCCTGGGGCCACCGACCGTTGGTTGGCATTACCGGTTCGAACGGAAAAAGTACGGTCACCACACTGTTGGGTGGGATGTGCGCCGCGTCCGGCACCCGTGTGCTGGTGGGTGGCAACCTCGGTCCACCAGCCTTGGATGCCCTCGCAATGCAGCCCGACGCGCAGGTCGCGGTACTGGAGCTGTCCAGCTTCCAGCTGGAACTGGTGGATGACCTGGGCGCGACCGTGGCACTTCTACTCAACCTGTCCCCAGACCACCTTGACCGTTATCCAGACATCGAAGCGTACCGCGCCGCCAAGGAACGGGTGTTCACGGGCGCGCGCTGCGCAGTGGCCGATGCGGACAACCCCGATTCGTTGCCGCGGACTCTGGAGGTTCCTCGGATCCTGTACCGCTTGTCCCGACCGCTGCCGGACGAAGTCGGTTGCACTGAGGCGATGGGGGCGAACTGGGTCGGCCTCGGACATTGGCACTGGGTGGCACTCAGTGAACTGCCACTCGGTCAGGCCGGAGCCCACAATGTGAAAAACCTGTTGGCCGCCTTTGCTGCCGGCATGGCCCTGGGGTTGGCGCCAGCGGCCATGGTGCGCGGAGCTTCCGCCTTTGCAGGGCTTCCCCATCGTTGCCAGCGTCTTGGTGAGCACCGGGGTGTGCTGTACGTCGATGACTCCAAAGGCACCAACGTGGGTGCAGCTGCGGCTGCAATCGAAGGAATCGCCCAAGGCCGATTTGGCAAGCTGCTGGTGCTATTGGGTGGGACTGGAAAGGGAACCGACTACCGGGATCTGTGCGCTCCGCTGCATCGACATGCCCGGGTGGCAGTGCTCTATGGCGCCGAACGCGCAGCGCTGTTCGAGAGTCTGCGTGGAGCAGTGGAGTGCGTGCTGGTGGACGATCTCGGCCAGGCCGTCCGCGAAGCGGCGAAAAGGGCTCAAGCCGGGGACTGCGTGCTGCTCTCGCCTGCCTGCGCCAGCTTTGATCAGTTCCGCGACTACAGGCATAGGGGTCAGGTATTTCAGAAAGCCGTTGCGGAGATCGCTGCGTGAATGCGACCCGTGCCAGCAGAAATGGCTTTGTTGCACAACCGACAGGCTCGGTGTTCGCGCATGCCCGAGCGAAAGGGGTGGACCTGGTGCTGGCACTCGTTGTGGCGACACTGGCCATGATTGGGCTGGTGATGGTGCTGTCTGCGGCGATGACGCTGGATGCCAGCCGCGTTGGCGACCCTTACTTCCACGGAAAGCGACATTTGGTGTGGCTGGGGATCGCCGGGGTCAGTGGACTCATCGTTTGGCGGGTGCCTCTGGCTGTGTGGCGTCGCGCCGGTCCCTATCTCCTCATCGCCGCGATTGGTTTGCTGGTCCTGGTGCTGATCCCGGGGGTCGGTCGGCGTGTGAATGGCAGCACTCGGTGGCTCGGGGTGGGTGGCGTTACGTTGCAGGTATCGGAGTTCGCCAAGGTTGCAGTGCTCTTGTACTTGTCAGGGTATCTCGTCCGCCACCGCGACCGAGTTCAGACCGAATGGGCGGGGTTTCTGCATCCAATGCTGGTCTTGGGAGTCGTGGTGTTTCTGTTGATTTCGGAGCCGGATTTCGGGTCGGTGGTTGTCTTGATGGGAACGGTGCTCGGGCTGTTCTTTCTGGCGGGCGTTGCGGTGACGCGATTCCTGACGCTGGTCGTGGGCAGCCTGTTTCTGGGCGTTTTGATGGTCTGGGTACAACCGTACCGGCTGGCACGAATCCGTGCCTACCAGGACCCTTGGGCAAACCAGTACGACAGCGGCTACCAACTCACCCAGTCGTTGATCGCGTTTGGGAGAGGCGAGTGGTGGGGGCTCGGTCTTGGAAACGGAGTGCAGAAACTTCTCTATCTGCCTGAGCCACACACAGATTTTGTGTTTGCGGTGATCGGCGAGGAAACAGGGTTGATTGGATCCCTCGTGGTGCTTGGACTGTTCGTCGTCCTGGTCTGTCGTGGATTGTGGATTGGGCGTCAGGCCGAAGCGGGTGGGCAGGGTTTCAACGCCTACCTGGCGTACAGCATTGCCCTGCTCCTCGGGATACAGAGTTTGATCAACCTGGGGGTATGTACGGGGCTGTTGCCCACCAAAGGCCTGACCCTACCCTTCGTGAGTTATGGAGGCAGCAGTCTCCTGGTCTGTGGTGTCCTGATCGGATTGCTCCAGCGCGTATACCTCGAGTCCAACCGGTGATGCAGGAACAAGGTGTACAAATGAGCAATCGGTACCAGAGCATGCGCGCGATGGTCGCTGCTGGTGGCACCGGCGGACATGTATTTCCCGCTTTGGCGGTTGCACAGGAGCTGTCCCGGAGAGGCGCTCAGATCCGGTGGATCGGTTCGAGCTCTGGAATGGAATCCCGAGTTGTCAGTGCAGCTGGGATTGGGTTCTGCGGACTGAAGATTCGAGGTTTGAGGCGGGCTGGACTGACTCGTTGGGTACAGGCTCCCGTGCAGTTGTTCGCTGCTTTGTGGATGGCCGTGCGGGAGATGCGTAGATTTCGTCCCCAAGTGGTATTGGCAATGGGGGGTTACGTGTCCGGGCCCAGCGGGCTCGCCGCTTGGTTGTTGCGGGTGCCGTTGGTGGTGCACGAGCAGAATTCGATTCCGGGCACCACCAACCGCCTGCTCCGTCCACTGGCGCGGCGGGTATTGACCGGGTTCCCGGTCCCAGACTGGATGCCGGCTGCGCAGGCGGTGGGCAACCCTGTTCGCGCGCCGATCGCGGAACTTGCTGCTGCGGAGCCTGTTGAGACGACGGACGCGGCGGATCGTCCTGTTCGGTTGCTGGTTTTGGGGGGCAGTCAGGGTGCACAAGCACTGAACGAACTGGTCCCTGGTGCGCTTGCGCTGCTGTCTTCGATACGCCTCGAAGTTTGGCACCAGTGTGGTGCTGGGAAGGACGTGGACACGACCCGGTTATACCGCGCAGCACAGCTGGATGCACGGGTCGAGCCCTTCATCGAAGACATGGCGCGGGCCTATCGATGGGCCGATGTTGCCGTTTGCCGAGCGGGAGCGCTGACCGTGTCGGAGCTGTGCTGTGCCGGGGTTCCCGCCGTCCTTGTGCCCTTTCCCCATGCGGTCGATGACCATCAGTTCGCCAACGCGCAATGGCTTGAACGGGCAGGGGGAGCCAAAGTGATGCGTGAACATGATTTGAATCCATCGAAGTTGGCAGCGCTCGTGTCTGAGCTTGCGACTGATCAGGCAGCACGAACCCGAATGGCCGCCTGCGCCCATGAGCAGGCTCGACCGGACGCCGCCGTGCAGGTGGCAGATTGCTGTGCAGCCGTCGCGAGGGCAGCTTGATGGTTACGGTACCTTTGACGAAGCCTGCCTTCGAAGTGCCAGAGATGCGCCGGATTCGCAACATCCACTTCATCGGAATCGGTGGGGTCGGAATGTGCGGAATCGCTGAGGTTTTGTTGAATCAGGGTTACCGAATATCCGGGTCCGACCTGCAGCCGAGCGCTGCGACCTATCGCCTGGAGCGCCTCGGGGCAACCATCCACTACGGTCATCGACCGGAGCAGGTCGATGATCAGCATGTGGTCGTCTATTCGGCCGCGGTATCGGCGGACAACCCAGAGCTGTTGGCTGCCAAGGAGCGTCGGATTCCCGCGGTACCTCGTGCCCAGATGCTTGCGGAGTTGATGCGCTTCCGTCATGGCATCGCGGTGGCGGGCACCCATGGCAAGACGACAACCACCAGCATGCTTGCGAGCGTTCTGGCTGAGGCAGGCCTGGATCCAACCTTCGTGATTGGAGGGCGCGTTAATCGTGCCGGCACCAACGCGCAACTGGGCCAAAGTCGTTATCTGGTGGCGGAGGCCGACGAAAGCGATGCATCGTTCCTGCACTTGCAACCCATGGTGGCAGTGGTGACCAACATCGATGCCGACCACATGGAAACCTACGGTGCAGACCCTGAGAAACTGAAGCAAACCTACGTCGAGTTTCTGCACAACCTGCCTTTCTACGGCCTGGCGGTACTCTGCATTGATGATGCCTGGGTGCGAGACGTGGCCCCAAAGGTCGAACGGCCGATTCTGACCTATGGGTTTGATGAAGGGGCGGATGTACACGGCTACGGATTTGAGCAGACTGGCTTCGCAAGTCGGTTTCGGGTTCGTTGTTCGGGCATGGCGCAACACCTGGAGGTACAGATTCAAACACCTGGAAAACACAATGCTCTTAATGCCCTGGCGGCGATTGCCGTGGCTCGAGATGAAGGCGTGGACAACGAAGCCATTGTTGCTGGATTGGCCAAATTCTCCGGCGTCGGAAGGCGGTTCGAGCACAGGGGCGACTTTGAGGTTCCCGGCGGCGAAGTGATGGTCATCGACGACTATGGGCATCACCCGAGAGAGTTGCGCGCCGTGTTCAACGCGGTTCGCTCTGGGTGGCCTGAACGTCGCTTGGTGGTGCTGTTCCAACCACACAGGTACACGCGAACCCGTGACTTGTACGAGGATTTCGTTGAGGTGTTGTCCGAGTCCGACTTGCTGATGCTGTTGGAGGTTTACAGTGCAGGTGAACCGAGCATCCCCGGATTCGATGGCCGCAGTCTCTGTCGCAGCATACGCACGAGGGGCATGGTCGAGCCGATATTTGTCGAGCAGGTGGAGCAGCTTCCCGAGGTTCTGAACCGAGTCTTGCGCGCCGGCGACATACTACTCATTCAAGGAGCCGGAAACGTTGGACGCCTCGCACGCCGCTTGACCGAAACCCAGCTACAACGAGCGGACGAACTCTGATGGCGAAGGAAACCACGCTGGAGTCGAGGCGTCGGGTGGCACTCTTGTATGGTGGCCGCTCTCAGGAACGTGCGGTGTCGTTGCGAAGCGGGGCTGCTGTGCTGCGTGCAGCAGACGAGCTCGACCTGGACATGACCGGGTTCGACATCGGTGTGGTTCCCCTGGCCGAAATACCGATCCACCGGTTCGACTGCGCGTTCATTGCACTGCATGGACGCGGCGGCGAAGACGGCACCGTTCAAGGTTGGCTGGAATTGGAAGGCATCCCCTACACTGGCAGCGGGGTGTTGGCTTCAGCGCTGTCAATCAACAAGATGATGACCAAGCGACTGTGGGCAGCGAGCGGCTTGCCGACCCCGCCGGCGATGGTCGTTGGTCCTGAGTCAACCTGGTCACGCATTGTGGATGAAGTTGGCCCAGTGGTTGCGGTCAAGCCCAACCAGGAGGGCTCGAGCATCGGCGTTCACTGTGTCGACAGTGCGTCTGGCTACGATCAAGCGACGGTGGATGCCCGTCGATACGACGCCTGCGTGATGGCGGAGCGCTGGGTGACCGGGAGGGAGTACTCGGTCGCGCTGCTCGGTGCCCGAGCACTGCCTGCGGTCTGCGTGCGTTCGGCGGAACGCTTTTACGACTACCACGCAAAGTACCAAGCCACCAACACCCTGTACCAGTGTCCGACCGACCTGCCGGAACACCAGGAGCGGGAAATGCGTGATCTGGCGTTGGAGGCCTTCTTGGTTTTGGGTGGCTCCGGGTGGGGGCGCGTGGACCTGATGGCCGATGAAAGCGGCCGGTATTGGCTGTTGGAGGTCAACACAGTTCCAGGGCTGACCGAGCAAAGTCTGGTTCCAATGGCGGCTCGAGTCGATGGGATGTCGTTCTCCGCGCTTGTCAATGAAATATTGCAACACCTTCACTTGGAAGGGGCCGTGTCATGAGCGCGCTGGCCATTGATCAGCGGCGGCCGAAGCCGCATAAGAGAGCTCGGGCTGGAGCGCGTCGAACCACGCCAAAAGCAGGGTTGATGGACCGCGGCCGAGCCGCCTTCAGGGCAGCTCTAAAACGACTGCACGCCATCGCGCGGATAATCGTTTTGGTCCTCTCAGTCGCCGGTGGAATCGCCGCTGTGACTGCCATTGTGACAGCCCTTGCGTATCCGGTTCAGGAAGTTGTGCTCTACGGTGACTTCACTGCGGAAGAGCGTTCGCAAGTGCAGGTTCAGCTGAGCGAGTTGGTTGAGGTCCCGTACCTGCTGCTGAATCTCGGCAGCGTGCAGGCCGCGTTGCAGGCCCCCTCATGGGTCGATTCGGTCAGCGTTCAGCGCCGTATGCCAGATGCGTTGGTGGTTCGGGTTGTCCGACAAGTCCCCCTCGCGAGATGGAACGAAAATCAGTATATCAGCAGAACGGGTCAGGTCTTTGAGTCTGAGAGTGCAGAAAACACCACCCGCCTGCCTCGCCTGTACGGGCCAGAAAGCGGTGCTGGTGAGGCCGTCGAACGCTTGCAGCAGTTGCGGCAGGTGGTCGCCCCGATGGGGTTTGGTGTTCTGGCGCTCAGCAACCAACGAAGCGAAGGCTGGCGTGCTCAGCTGAGTGATGGGTCGAGCATCGCGTTCGGTGCGGGAGACAAGTTCGCTGAACGCTTGCGGACGCTGGAGCATCTGCTGGTTCATTTGGCTGGAACAGAGCAGTCTGGAGCCACCGCCATTGATCTGCGGTACGACAGTGCAGCGGCCGTTCGGTCACTGAATGCTGTTTCGACGCCGTTTGCGGTGGGCCGGTATTCAGCCGACGAACGTGCGTCACAGCGTTGGGGGAGGTGAAGTGGCTCCATCACACAAAGACAACATGATCGTTGCTCTGGACATTGGTACTTCGAAGGTCGTTGCCCTTGTTGGAGAACGCAACCCAGAGGGTCAGGTAGAGATTATCGGGATCGGATCGCACCCGTCTCGAGGCCTGAAGAAGGGTGTGGTGGTCAATATCGAATCCACGGTGCAGTCCATTCAGCGCGCTGTCGAAGAGGCAGAGCTGATGGCTGGGTGCCAAATTCATTCAGTCTATGCGGGAATCGCTGGTAGCCACGTTCGCAGCCTCAACTCCCACGGGATTGTCGCAATTCGCGAGCGTTCGGTGACCCAAACCGACATCGATCGCGTCATTGATGCCGCCCAGGCGGTGGCGATTCCGGCCGATCAAAAAGTGCTGCATGTGCTTCCTCAGGACTACCGAATCGACGACCAGGAAGGCATCAAGGAACCCATGGCGATGTCGGGGGTCAGGTTGGAAGCCAAGGTTCATCTGGTGACCTGCGCAGTCAACGCCGCAGACAACATCGAAAAATGCATACGCCGGTGCGGATTGGAGGTCGAACACATCATCCTTGAGCAGTTGGCGTCCAGCTGTGCTGTGCTGACCGATGATGAACGTGCATTGGGGGTTTGTCTGGTCGACATTGGAGGTGGCACAACGGACATTGCGGTGTTCGTTGACGGCGCCATTCGACACACCGGTGTGATTCCCATTGCCGGCGATCAGGTCACCAACGACATTGCAGTGGCTCTGCGCACGCCCATGTCGAGCGCCGATGAAATCAAAATCAAGTACGCGTGTGCGCACGGGCAACTGGCGCGCGCTGACGAGATCATTCGTGTGCCGAGTGTCGGGGACCGGCCCATGCGAGAGCTTTCGCGTCAGGCTTTGGCCGAAGTGGTGGAGCCGCGGTACGACGAGCTGTTTACCCTGGTGCGCGCCGAATTGCAGCGCAGTGGTTACGAAGACCTGATCGCAGCGGGGGTCGTGCTCACCGGAGGCACAGCGAAGATGGAAGGCGCGGTTGAGCTGGCGGAGGAGATTTTTCACATGCCGGTTCGCCTTGGGGCTCCGGTCGGAATGCACGGCCTGTCGGACATCGTGCGCAATCCAATCTACGCCACCTCAGTCGGATTGCTGCAGTACGGATTCGACTTACAGGCAGCACAGCAAAAGGCGACGGCCATGCGTCGTCCACGGGGCAGTGGGTACTTGGGCAAGGTCAAGCAATGGTTTCAACGCAATCTATGACGCTGGCGGTTGGCGCGGCGGGTCATTTCCATTCCAAAACAGGCAGTCAAAACAACGGCCGAGGAGGGTGCAGCGATGTTTGAGTTGGTCGATAGCATGCCGCAGAGCGCGGTGATCAAGGTGATCGGAGTCGGTGGTGGCGGTGGCAACGCCGTCAACCACATGGTGGACAGCAACATCGAGGGGGTGGAGTTCATCGGTGCAAACACCGATGCGCAAGCGCTCAAGAACATGCGGGCTAAGACGCTGCTGCAATTGGGCAGTGCGGTCACCAAAGGCCTGGGGGCAGGTGCATCGCCGGATGTCGGCCGCCAGGCAGCCTTGGAAGACCATGAGCGCATCGCAGAGGTGATTCGCGGCGCAGACATGCTGTTCATTACAGCGGGCATGGGGGGCGGCACCGGCACGGGCGCGGCGCCTGTGGTGGCGGAGGTTGCGCGTGAGCTCGGCATTCTCACGGTGGCCGTGGTGACGCGCCCTTTCCCTTTCGAAGGCCGAAAGCGCAGCCAAATCGCACAGCGGGGCATCGAGCAGTTGCAGGAGCATGTCGATTCTCTTATTACCATCCCAAACGAAAAGCTGTTGACGGTGCTGGGTCGCGACGCCTCTCTGGTCTCCGCATTCCGTGAGGCCAACGACGTTTTGCTCGGAGCGGTGCAAGGCATCGCCGAGTTGATCACCCGGTCGGGCCTGATCAATGTGGATTTCGCCGATGTACGCACCGTGATGTCCGAAATGGGCATGGCGATGATGGGGACTGGCACCGCCAAAGGGGAAAATCGCGCCTACGAGGCTGCCCACAGTGCACTGCACAGCCCCTTACTCGAAGACATCGACCTGCAAGGCGCGCGCGGCATTCTGGTCAACATCACCGGCGGTCCAGACATGTCGCTGGGCGAGGGTCGATCACGGTGCCAAC
>OBIC01000320.1_pt1 | contig 15110 bp, 12 predicted proteins | sample 1519831 | NCBI WGS metagenome assembly OBIC01 (sample SAMN03019805, study PRJEB22545) | beach sand metagenome | biome: beach; feature: sea beach; material: beach sand | place: USA: Municipal Pensacola Beach, FL | collected 2010-10-20 | depth 40-45 cm m | reverse complement strand
CGAGCCACTGCGCTCCACCCAACTGGCGTCGGATGCTGGGCTCGATGGTGTGGTCTGTTCGCCCCGTGAGGTGGCGCGTCTTCGCCAGCAATTGCAATCCGACTTTTTGCTGGTAACGCCGGGCGTTAGGCCAGCGTCCCATGGATCGGATGATCAACGGCGCACGGCAACCCCGCTGGATGCGGTGGCCAGCGGCGCGAATTATCTTGTCGTGGGACGCCCCATTACCCAGGCTGCGTCCCCGGGCGCGGCGCTGGCGGCGATGCATGCCGAACTGGTTCGTGCATTTAATTCCGGGCGTGCGGGATGATATCTGTCCCAGAGTGGTGGAGTGGTCTGACGAAGCCCAGAATCCTGGTGGTCGGTGATGTGATGCTGGACAGATACTGGTCCGGCGAGGTTGATCGCATCTCGCCAGAGGCGCCGGTACCGATCGTGGCGGTTCGTGATGAAGAGGAGCGGCTGGGCGGCGCGGCTAACGTGGCCTGTAATATTCGTCGCATGGGCGGGCAGTGCGAGTTGTTGTCTGTGGTCGGGGACGATCCGGCCGGTGAGCGGCTCAGGCAGCTACTGCAGGACGAGTCCATTGCTGCCACCCTCGAGGTGGAGCGCGGAATGCGCACGACGGTCAAGCTGCGGGTGCTGGCGCGCCATCAGCAGTTGATTCGGCTCGATTTCGAAAAACCGCCCGGCAAAGAGGTGCTGCGGGATGTCGCCGGCCGTTATGCGCAATTGATCGGTGCAGCGGACGCGGTGCTCTTGTCGGACTACGGCAAGGGTGGGCTTACCCACATGCGCGACATGATCCGGCAGGCGCGGGAGCAGGGCGTGCCGGTCATGGTCGATCCGAAGGGCAGGGACTTCGACCGTTACAGGGGTGCGCACACCATCACCCCCAATCGCAAGGAGTTCGAGCTGGCCGTGGGCGAATGGCGCGATGAGGTGGATCTTGAAGAGCGTGCGATGACCCTGATCAGGCGACTCGATATTGACCAGATACTGCTCACCCGAAGTGAACAAGGCATGACACTGTTCCGGCGGGATGGTTTCGTCTACAGTGACGCGGCGACCGCCCGCGACGTGTTTGATGTATCCGGTGCCGGTGACACGGTGATCGCTGCCTTTACCCTGTGTCACGCCGCTGCCGTGCCGGTGACACAAAGCATGCGTTTCGCCAACGCTGCGGCCGGCGTCGTTGTCAGCAAGTTGGGCGCGACCGCCCCCACGCTCGATGAGATAGCGGGGGAGTTGCGTCGTATCGGTACGAATCAACCAAACGCGGACTGACCGAGGCGGGAATGTACATAGTGACCGGTGGCGCGGGCTTCATTGGCTCGAATATCGTGCGTGCCCTGAACGAACGGGGTGTCGTGGATATTCTCGTCGTCGATGATCTCAGCGATGGGATGAAGTGTCTGAACCTGGTCGGTTGCCGTGTCACCGATTACCTCGATAAAACGGAATTGCTGGAACGCCTAGCCACGGGGTCGCTATCTCCAGTGGACGCGATTCTCCACCAGGGCGCCTGTTCCGACACGATGGAACTGGATGGCCGCTACATGATGCGCAATAACTACGACTATTCCAAGGCATTGCTGCACTTCTGCCTGGACCGCGGGGTGCCGTTGTTGTACGCCTCGTCTGCCTCCGTGTACGGTGCCGGGCGAGTCTTCAGTGAGGAGGGTTGTAACGAGGCGCCGCTGAATGTTTATGGCTATTCGAAGTATCTGTTCGACGACTATGTCCGCCGCGTCACGGGTTCAGCACATACGCAGGTTGCGGGGTTCCGCTATTTCAACGTCTACGGACCCGGTGAGGCGCACAAGGGACGGATGGCCTCCGTTGCCTTCCACTTCATCAACCAGCTACGGTCTTCGGGCAAGGTGCGGCTGTTTCGCGGCAGTGGTGGCTATGCTGACGGAGAGCAGCGCCGTGATTTCGTCACGGTAGAGGACGTCGCAGCCGTGAATCTGTACGTTCTCGACCATCCTCACATCAGCGGTATCTTCAATGTTGGGACCGGCAGGGCGGGAAGCTTCAACGAGGTGGCCGAAGCGGTCATCAATGCCTGGCGGAACAGTCAGGGTGAGTCGGAACTGACCCTGGCTGACATGATTGCAGCGGGGTTGATTGAGTACATTCCGTTTCCGGAGGGACTCGAAGCGCGTTACCAGAGCTATACGCAGGCCGATATCACGGCTCTTCGGGCCGCCGGCTACGACCAGCCGTTTCAGCCCGTTTCCGAGGGTGTCAGGCGGTACGCCGATGCGCTTCTGTCTGGCTGAGATTGCACCGCTCGTAGTCAGGAAGGTGCGGTTTCCAGCAGCCGCTTTTCCCAGGCAAGCGCTGTACGCACGATGAGATCGAGATCGTTGTAACGGGGTTCCCAGCCCAATACTCGCCGAATCTGACTGTTATCGGCCACCAGTGCCGGGGGATCTCCGGCCCGACGCCCGGTGGTCTCGGCCTTGATCTCAATTCCGGACACCCGGCGCACCGCCCCCACCACCTCCTGGACGCTGTAGCCGTGCCCATATCCACAATTCAAAGTGACGGACGCCCCGTCGCGACCGAGGTAGTCCAGACCGGCGAGATGCGCTTCGGCCAGATCCTCCACGTGAATGTAGTCCCGCACGCAGGTGCCATCTGGCGTATCGTAATCAGTGCCGAAAATCTTCATTCCGGGGCGTTTGCCGACGGCGCATTCGGCGGCGACTTTGATCAGATGGGTCGCCTCTGGCGTCGACTGCCCGATACGAGATTCCAGATCGGCACCGGCGACATTGAAGTAGCGCAGAATTACATAACGCAGTTTGCCTGCCGCGGCGGTGTCCATGAGCATCTGCTCGCTCATCCGTTTCGACCAGCCGTAAGGGTTGATTGGCGCGGTAGGAACCCTTTCGTCCACCGGGATGATGTCCGGGATGCCGTACACGGCTGCCGTGGATGAAAAAACAAACTTGTCGATGCCGGCCGCTACGCACGCCTCAATCAGTCCGAGGGTGTTGCGGGTGTTGTTCCCGTAGTACTTCAGAGGGTCGGCGACGGATTCCGGGACAACGATATGGGCGGCGAAATGAAGTACGGCGTCAAACTGATGTTCGGATAGGAGTTGACGCAGTTTCTTCCCGTCGGCCAAGTCACCGATCACCAGATCTCCGTGCAGCACACTGGAGCGAAACCCGGTGCTCAGGTTGTCGTACACGATGACGTCGTGTCCGGCTTCACCGAGCTGCCGGACGACATGGCTGCCAATGTAACCGGCTCCGCCGGTGACCAAGAGTTTCACTGCTCGTGGATTTCCTTAAATTTGCATAGCGGTAACAGTATCTCGGAGGGGTTGCTGCGATGAAGCTGCTTCGATCAGGCAGCATCGCTGCACGAGACGATGTCAGACCGCGTGCTGCTGAGGTTGGCCGTGGCGCGCGGCGCTAACGATGCCGTCATGAACCAGATAGTCCATCACTTTATCCACACATTGCTCGACCGACATCTCGGCAGTGGGGAGATGAATTTCCGGGCTTTCGGGAGGTTCATAGGGCGAGGAGATACCCGTGAACTGCGGAATGTCGCCTGCGCGCGCCTTAACGTACAGGCCCTTCGGGTCGCGCTGTTCGCACACCATCAGCGGCGCATCGACGAACACTTCGATGAATCGTCCCGTCGGCGCCTTGTCGCGCGCCAGAGCGCGGTCTTCCCGAAACGGCGAAATGAACGACACCAGAGTGATGATGGAGGCGTCGCAGAATAGTGCCGCTACTTCGCCGATACGTCGAATGTTCTCGCTGCGGTCCTCTGGCGAAAAACCCAAATCACCATTCAAGCCGTGCCGAACATTATCTCCATCCAGCACGTAAGCCAATGTTCCTCCGGACACAAGTCGCAGTTCGAGCGCGTGGGCGACGGTCGACTTGCCGGCTCCTGAGTAGCCGGTGAACCACAAAACCGCACCATGCTGTTGCAGTAGCTCCGAGCGCTGTTCATGGCTGAGCAAAGATTCGTGACGAACAATGTTGGATACCATCAATCTATCCCGTAGGTGTTGCCGGAGCGTAGGTTACGTCATAGGTCGTCAGGACAACCTTGGAGCGCTCTAAGAACCGTCATTGATCTCGCTGATTCTCGTCTGCCGGACGGCGGCGCGAGCGCGCCGACGATTTTAAACACTTCATCCCTCCTGAAGCATGATAGCCACCGCGCTTTTAAACTCTGTTAAGGCCATTTGAATGCCGAATAACGTGACGTCGAGGTTGTCGAAGCGGCTGCAAGCAGTCGATGTGGCATTCCTCGAAGCGATGCAAAAGGCTTTTGATTGCGCTGTGTCGGCAATTCCTCGTCTTGCTTTATGGCCACTGTCTGGTACTTGTGAACAAACGATTGACGATCGTCACGAATTCTCGACCAGCCACAAGTGGACGGGTGTCTCTACCTTTGTGTATTGGCTCTGCCCGGCTGAGACGAAATGACAATGGTGCACTTAAATTATTTGCGGTAACCAGATGAAGTTTGGTGGTCCATTCGGGCGGGATTCGCCAGTGAGCAACTAGTCGAGCGAGACTGCGTGCAGCGCTTGGACTGGTGTATCGGTTTGCCGTGTGCAAGGCGAACGACCGGTCGCTGTTGTTTTCCACTGGTTACCTGCTTATTATTCATTTGGCTCTTCGACTACGTGGAGCGTATCAAAAAATTACATCCCAAGGAGTTGAATCAATGAATTACAAAGTTATCTCCGTGACGGTTGGCGGATTGTTGATGTGTACCCAAAGTGTGACGTGGGCGGTGGGTGACCAAGATCTCGCGGTGCAGATTTCCAAGCGAGTGGAGCTTGATGTTGAAACCGTTAGCCGCGTTGTCGAGGTGACCAAGGAAGCGATCGTCGAAAATCTTCGAAACGGTGAGGAGGTGCGCTTGAAGAACTTCGGGCGCTTTTACAAGGAGACACGTGCGCCACGCGAGGCTAGAAATCCGGGAACTGGTGAAGCGGTACAGGTGCCGGAACGCGCATACCTTCGATTCAAGCCTTTCGACTCCGGTCACGAACGGTTACGTTAGCTAGCGATATGGCGATTCCGTCGCCGCGTTCGACCGTAAGGCTCCTGGTGGTCACGGGTGTCAATCTTCACCAGGAGTCTTCTGCATTTCTGGCGGAGCAGCGTAACGCACTGATTACTTAGTTTAGGTTGCTTGTAATTTGGGTCGGTTTGGTGCTATCGCACTGCGGTCTCGTACGCACGGCGGGTAGACACGAGCGTTCGTTCACCAGGGCGTGGCGCGAGGAGAGAACTTGTTTAAGGCTCATGAAGTCGGCACAGGCCTGTCTGGAATGCAGAGACGCCCACTATTGAAATTTTACTGAGCGGTGTCGTCCTGTTTCGTCGCAGGCGATGCCGTATGTCCACGGCCCTCCGATCAGAAGTTGCGTTGGACCTCTGCTCCCGGCGGCTGAGGAGACGCGCTGTCGAAGCTCGGGGATGCTTCCGTGCAACATGCACATTCTTGCAGCACGTCAACACGGAGAGCCTGCCGTAACGTCACGATGCTCGGTGCTCTACGAAGCGAGACGAACCGCATCAGTTGTTGACGTCGGTCGTAGGCTTTGCAGTGGATCCCGGAGATCGGACCGTGAGATAAGTGCATCCTTGGGCAAGCTGCCAGTCCGGTAGCCGATTCGTAGTACACGCTGTCCGGCGTGTGTTGGTGAAGCGATCGATGTCGTCTTTCCGCGTTGTAGAAAACGGCGTATCGGCCCGGTGATGCCCTAACGACAGTGACCCTGTCGGTAAGTCTTCAGTACACCTCCTTGCATTTCCCGCTACACCACAAGCGCTCGACGAACAGGTTATCGACCCAGTGCCGCTTACAGTCCATGCTGATACGGATGCGGTGACGTTTCAGCGCGCCGGTGAACCTCGCAGGTGAACCGGCTACCCCGGTTGTTATTGAAGATCTCCGGCGGACCATGGGTCTTGATTGCCTCCTGCAGGGCATCGGCGCAGTAGCTCGCATCACGCGTATTGAACAGACGCCACGACAGAATCTTGCACGAGTCTCAGTCCATGATCGCCGCCAGATGGAAAAAAACCGGGTCATCGGGATGTAGGTGACATCCATTGCCCAGACCAGGTTCGGATGATCGAGGGTAGCAGTTGGGGCCAGGCCTGGTGTGCCTGGTACACCAGGCTCAGGTTGCGCTTCGAATACTGTGCACTCAGGTCCATTGTGCGCATCAGGCGTTGGACCGCCTTGCGATTGACCGGCGGTACCCGCGGTCCTCGCGTAAGCGTTCCCTATTAGTGGATTGTGCTGACGTAGAGGAGTATTGCGCTATGAGCAGCAAGCCATGGATGAGGAAATCGGGATAAAGCAACGTCAGATGGTGCCGATATTGCAGGAAGCCGACGTCGGTCACGGACGGTGAAGGAAGTTTGCCGCAAGTATGGGGTCAGTTGGACCTGCTGCCACCAGTGGAAGTGAGTGCATCGGATCTGAGGCGAACACGGGAGCTGGAGTCACAGAACGCGAAGCTCAAGGGATGACGGCGGATTTGGCGCCGAAGAACACGGCGCTGAAAGATCTGTTCGAAGAAAGTACCGAGGCTGTCTGCTGCTTCGGCCGGCCCTGGTTCGCTCGGCTTGGTTTCGCCCCCGGGTCGACTCGCTGGAGCGGGATCGGCCGACCCGCAGGCGCTGCTGGCATTAGCTGAGCACAAGGCCGGGGCTTGGTTCTTGGAACCTGATTCGGCGTTTCCGACGGTTGGGTCACAAATCGCATCATCAACGGGTCCATGCAGGTGTATTGGCTACGCAAGTTCGTTCTCAGGCTGCGCACGACAGCGGGCGAGCGAGCGCGTGAGCCGCTGCTCTTGCTGGTGCTCGAACGGCGGAAAACCGTGCCGGGATCGGCCGTCTCCATGACCGAAGCGCTCCGCGATGGCAAAGGCTTTTGGACTTTACAATGTTTAGCATGACGATCATCGCGGCGGATTGCCCGTCGAGATCGACGCTGCCTTGGCCGGGGCGCGCACCATCCCGGCGCTGACTCAGCTGATCGTAGGGCAGGCCGGGCGGCAGCATCTCGGGTCGACGATGGTCAGGAATTCACCCTCGTTTATTCCGGGTCTGGCAACTCGACTTAACGGTGCCCTACACCCAGCCCAACTCTCAACTCTTTAAGTTATTCACTTGACGGGGAAGCTCACGAGCCGATTTACCCTCCTACGACACGAAAGCGACGTTCCTGATGGATTCTCGACGGTGCTGCCGTCGAAACTCATTACACGCCTGATTCCAGGCCGTGCCGGCCAGAATGAGATCTCACCGTGAATCCCGTCCAGCTACCGAGAAGCCGCGATGTAGGCTTCACAAACGCGTACCGCGCTTTCCAACGGTGAGGCTGGATGCTCTTGGCCTCAATTTTGCTTCATTGCCAAATATGCGTGCCGTCAGGCGATAACTCAGCGATGTTATGAATATAACATTTTTCACATTTTAAGCGTTATTGCTGCAGTCCCCGGCTGTTGTTACACACACAATTTGAAATATTTGACTGTTTCCTATCGTTTAAATTCCACAAACTGTAGAAATCCTGAAATCTAGTGTGTATAACCTTCGGTCTCTCCCGTGTCGAGCCAATACGCTGCGTTTACAGGCGCAGTACCCTGCTATGAAGATTGCCCACTAGTACCCATTTAGACATGAATTGTGTATACCGCAGTTTCACAACTTTGAGCAACTAAAGTTACTGCACGATTTCGAGGCGAATTCATCAATCCTTTACTGAGGTTTTCATGGCTGAAGCATCTGTCGTAATTGAAAAAGAATCCGACTTTCCCTATTTTCAATTTGCGGCGTTCACTGCATTCGCGATAGCTTCTGCCTGGCTTTCCGCGCACACATTTTTTCCCGATGGAACCCGCCTCTTTGCGGAGCATTGGGAAATTCTTCCCCTTGCATTTGTTGGCGCCGCGGTTGCCAATGCGACCGCCATCGGTGGAGGATTTCTTTTCGTTCCGCTGTTTATTTTCGGCTACGGGCTACCATCCATCGCGGCGTTGAAGCTATCGCTCGCAAGCCAGGCGTTTGGTATGACATCGGGGAGTCTTGGGTGGTCTCGGCGTTTCATTGCGCTGGATTTACTACCGACAATCGGCGTGGCGAGCATTGTGGGTTTGTTCGTTGGCTCCTACATTTTTGTACTTGACGGTCTTGCCATAAAAAGTGTGTTTGGCTGGGTCTCCATCTTTATTTTTATCGCGATTATTCTTGAAATGCAGTTTGGCCATAAGTACGGTCAAAATGACGCGGTTTTTCACTCGCGTGTGCGAATGGTCGGTCTCGCAACCTTCTCTGCGCTTGGAGGGTTGCTTACGGCATGGACTGCAATTGGGATTGGAGAAATCGTCGCTCTTTATCTACTATTTGTATACAAACGACCGATCGAAGTGGCGATAGGTACTGGAGTGACAGCTTTGGCGATTGACTCGGTAGCTGGTCTATTTATTCACACACAGATTGGCGGAATACCAACTCATCTTCTTATTTTTACCGCAGCCGGATGTAGTATAGGTGGCTTCTTTGGCGCGCGACTGGGTCGAGCGATTGAAGCCAGGGTGAGGAGCAGTATGCCCTCGGACTCGCCGCGAGCTTTTTCACCGCTAAAAGCTCTTTTCTGCATCATCATTCTAATAGACGGTGTGGTGATGCTAGTCCATGCATACTCCCCTGGTACTTAGCGGAAATTCCACTGCAGCCGCTGACATAGGAGTTGGAGTCTTGGGTTGTCGTTTTGAATCGGATAGGAACACGTAATGCGTAAGAAACTGGAAACAACTGTAGCAATTGTTGGTGGCGGGCCTGGTGGCGTATCGGCTGCGTTAACCCTAGAGGAACGAGGGGTGTCCACCATAATAATAGAAGCAGAAGAGTTTCCCCGTTTCCATATTGGCGAATCGATGACCGGCGAATGTGGCGCATCGGTTCGTGCGTTAGGTATCGAGAATGAGATGGCACGGGCGAATCATCCCATCAAGTGGGGCACCATGGTCTACGGGGCGGGCGGGAAAAATGGGTTCTACGTTCCCGTGATGGGTCGTCGAGACGACGGCACGCTGTTTGAGCAGACCACGTGGCAGGTGCGCCGCTCTGATTTCGACGAAATGCTGCTTAATGTTGCAAAGGAGAGGAACATTCCAATCCTGAAAGGATCAGCTAAGAGCGTCGACACTGAAGATGGGCGCATCACCGCCGTCCGTGTAGAAGCTGATTCCGAAGGCGAAATCGACGTCCATTGCCAGGCCTTTGTCGATGCGTCAGGCCAATCTACATTTTTAAGTAAGTTAGGGCTTGTTGGGCAGCGGGATACTGGGAATTACAACCGTCAGATTGCGGTATATGGCCATTTCTCCGGTGCGATTAGACCCGATGAGGATGAAGAGGATGAAGTTCGTCGTGATGATACCATCATATTTTATCGAGAAAAGTATCACTGGGCATGGTTTATTCCTCTAGATGATGAAATTGTAAGTATTGGAGTTGTCACTCCGATCGATTACTTCAAAAGCAAAAATAAAACCAAGGAACAACATCTCCTCGATGAAATAAAGGAAATTAATCCAATGCTCGCTTCTAGAGTTAAGGATGTTACTCTACATGACATTGCGAGATCGACGTCGAACTATTCGTATCACATCAAGGATTTTGTCGGGCCTAACTATCTTTGTGTAGGGGACGCTCACAGGTTCATCGATCCGATATTTTCTCTTGGCCTACATTTTTCGATGGCGGAAGGACGAAAAGCGGGTGCGGCGATTGCCGACGCGATCATGGATATCAGGTCAGGCATAAGTAGCGTTCCTTCACCATTGCTGACTTATCAAAGTGAGTGTGAGAACGGCCAGGAAATTATCCAAACGATGCTAGACGCTTTCTGGGATTTTCCGCTGGCGTTTTCTCTTTATCTTAAGGACAAAAGATACCGGGACAACTTCATCGACATGTTCGCTGGTCGTGTCTATGACACCGCGCCGTCTAAGGGTTTGTTGGAACTACGGAGATTGAACGCTCAAGTTGCGCAAACGGCTTGAGCAGAGTTCGCAAGGGGCAGATATGAGCACGAAAAAGTTGAATCGGCAGGTAGTAGTTATCGGCGGAGGGCCAGCGGGAACGTCATGTGCGCTATCCCTGCAAGCGCTGGGAATGGAGCCGACGATCATCGAACAGGAACAATTCCCGCGATTTCATATCGGCGAGTCCATGACGGGCGAGTGTGGAGCAGCTGTTCGAGCACTTGGCGTGGAAAAGGAATTGGCTGAAATGTGTAAGCCCGTCGTTAAATGGGGAGCAAGCATCTACGGAGCCGGCGGAAAAAACAGTTTCTATGTTCCGGTTATGGGTCGGGATGCCGACGGTGAGCTTTTTGATCAATCGACCTGGCAAGTGCGGCGTAGTACGTTTGACAAGATGTTGCTGGATACTACCCGGAGTCGAGGGATTGAGGTTCTGGATGCGCGCGCAAAGGCGATTTTGCGGGAGGACGATAATTCTGCTTCCGGAGTGCAGGTTCAGACCGATCGTGGAATCATTGATATTGGTTGCGATTACCTCGTTGATGCGTCTGGGCAGAGCACATTTTTCGCAAATCAGGGGCTGACAAGCGAGAAATTGAGGGGGAATTACTCGAAGCAGGTCGCGATCTTTTCCCATTTTGAGGGATGTGTCAGAGACGCAGGAAAGCTTGCCGGGGACACGTTGTTATTTTATCGAGAGCGTCATCACTGGGCCTGGTTTATACCAATAGATGACGAGGTTACTAGCGTTGGTATTGTGACTCCTTCCGATTATTTTAAGTCTCAGAATAAGTCAAAGAAAGAGTTTTTGTTAGACGAGATGACATTACTGAATCCAGAGCTCACGTGGCGTATGGAAAATGTCCGGATGATTGAAGAAGCTAGAGCGTGTTCAAACTATTCTTATCATATTAAGAACTTCACCGGAAAGAACTATCTTTGTGTCGGTGATTCGCATCGCTTTATTGATCCCATTTTTTCTTTGGGGCTTCATTTTTCCATGGCGGAAGGCCGTAAAGCTGCAATGGCTATTCGTTCTGCCTACAATGGCGAATTTCCGGTAGGCAGCTCAGAAAACCAACCGTTTCGGAATTATGAATTGGAATGTGACAAAGGTCAGGACATTATTCAGGAGATGCTTGACGCATTCTGGGATTATCCCCTGGCGTTTTCTCTTTATATAAAAGACAAACGGTATCGGCCAAATTTCATCGATATGTTTGCAGGGCGGGTGTACACCACAGAGGCCGGTCCGGGACTTCAAGCATTTAGGAAATTAAATCGTGAAGGGGAGTACGCTGCGGTTAGTTAGTCGCTTTTAATTCGGTTTCAGGTGGAAGGCATTTAGCAGCGGGTGCCGGGTGATCAGAAGCAGTAGATGTTGTACTGGCCAGAGATAGAGCAAAGGTAAATGCGTATTAAAGGTGTATTGAAATCGTCGGTTCTACGCGCGTTGACGTATCTTCCTTACGGGATCACGAACAAGGTGATTGTGGCCACCGGAACAAGAAGTGTTCGGGCGCGGCGGCGGTTGGGAAAAATGGGTCTTTTCGATGAGTCGTTGCGGCGGCTTGGGCTAAATGCGGCTAATGACGCGGACGAGGTGTTACACACAGCGGTTAACCGGGCAATGGGGTGGCGCATTTCCAGCTTGTCACGGATGCGAGATCGCAGCTTTTTTTCCTGGTGCCGCATCGCAGGTCTCGATGCGCTTGGCAGTCGCGGCGAGAGCGGCGTGGTATTGGTCAATAGCCATTATGGCGCGGGCAGGGCGGTTCCGCTTGCTATAGCGAGGGCCGGATTTGAAATTTATTCTTTGGAACCTGAAGACTACTTAACCGCTGTCGGCGCCCAACGGCCGCCGCATCTGCATGTTATTTCGTTGCGTGAGGGAAGCGCATTTTGGCTGAGGCAGCTGGCGCAGGCGAAGGCGGTGCTGAAAAAAGGCGGCATTGTCCATATCGCTGTTGACGGTCTGCAGGGAAAAGGCGGGGTCGAGAGGAGCTTTTTTGGCATGAAGCGGGTTTTCCAGGCGAGTTTTGCTCAACTTGCGGTGCAAACAGGCGCGAAAATTGTGCCGGTGTTCGCGACCCAGCATGCAGATGGAAGGGTATTCATTGAATGTGAAGCGGCGTTGACGACGTGTGACGGAACGCCGAGCGATGCACGAAGCCAGGTGGAGAAGCTTCTGGATGGCTACATATCCGTGTTGACTAATCGCTGGCGCAACGCGCCTGCTCAGATTCTACGCAAGCATTTGAGGTATGTAGCACAGGGCTGTGCTCCCATAGACCAGGGCTCGACGATGCCAGTGCGATACGAGTCTATCGATGGTTATGAGAGCATCAGGATGGAGGGGGTGGGTCGGCCTGTGAGTGAGACAAGGTCGGCTGTCGATATGCCATCTGTTCGGCCTGGCCTGGAAAGTCGATGACCGAGGAGGCCCCTAAACACGATGTTCTGCACGCGCCATTCGGCGTCGCGAGCGATGATCTGCCTGAGCGCTTGGCGGTATGGAGTCATACGGAGACGGTTACCTATAGAGAACTCGGTCAACGGATAAAGGCGCTGGCAGCATTTCTCCGCCATGAGATGGGATTGTTGCCCGGGGATCGGGTTGGCATCAGTTTGCCAAAATCGGTCGATTCGGTCACCGCTGTGCTGGCGACCTTGCAAGTGGGCGGAGTGTACGTCCCGATGGACCCGTTATCACCTATACAACGCCTCGTGACCATCGCCACTGACTGCCAACCAAAAGTGGTGTTGTGTCCAGAGGATCGTCTGGTCGAATTTGGGGAGTCGCTAAATCCCGAAACGACTTGCTGTGTGGGTTCGAACCGGGTGCGGCAGCTGATGCTGGCCGCGGGTGAAGGAAAGACTGAATCGTATTCCCTACAGAGCGTCCATCCGGATGCTCTCGCGGCGATTCTCTACACCTCGGGCTCCACCGGCGTGCCAAAAGGCGTGAAGTTGACCCACCGCAATATTTCCGTGTTTGTGCGTTGGGCTGTCGATCGGTTTGACATCGGGTCCGAAGATCGACTCGCTAATCACGCCCCGTTCCACTTTGATCTGTCGACTCTCGACCTGTTTGGGGCATTTTACTCTGGTGCAGCTGTTTTTCTTCTGGACGAAAGTATCAAGAAGTTTCCGGCTGCAATTACTAAGCTGATTCAGGATCATCGTATTTCGATTTGGTATTCCGTTCCGACCGCTATAAAGCTTCTTTGTGAACGAGGTGCAATCGCGAAAAGAGATCTAAGCTCGCTGCGGTTGATGTTTTTTGCGGGAGAAGTATTTCCTATCAGTAATCTTAAATCCACTGTCTCTCTTTTTCCGAATGTTCGGTTTGTCAATCTTTACGGTCCGACTGAAACCAATGTCTGTACCTATTACGTAATTGATAGCGATACGCTGGACCGACGGAATGCCGAAATACCAATCGGCAAAGCGTGTGAACATTACGAGATTGAAATTTTCAACGACCAAGGTCTGCCCGTCCAACCGGGAGAGCGAGGGGAAATCTGTGCATTCGGAGAAGGTGTGACTCCCGGCTACTGGTCGCGCGATTCCGAGTCACTCAAGCGCCGTATCAATGGCCGTCCAGACTCGTATCGTACCGGTGATTTGGGTGCCTATGATGAGTCCGGGAATATACATTTCTTTGGGCGTTTAGATAACCAAGTCAAAGTAAACGGATATCGCGTCGAGCTGGAAGAAGTTCAGAGTGTCATTAGACGCCACCACGATGTCTCCGACGGTGCAGTTGTTCTTGTTCCATCCGCTCACTCTGCCGATGGTCAAGATAAATTACTTGCCTACGTCGTTTTGCGGCCGGAGGCCTTAGAGGTAGAAAAGAATTTGCAAGTGTATTGCGGCAAGTTTCTTCCAGAATACGCCATACCGGAAATCAGATTCGTCGATGATCTGCCCAGAACATCGACAGGAAAGATCGATTATCAGAAACTAAAGTCGCGCGACGCGAACGAGTGGAACCGTTCCATAACGCCATCCGTGATCTAGTAATGTATGGGATTGACACGTCAAATATATCTGCCACTTTCTATTGAGGGGGTGTTTGGGAATGGTTAAAGAGATGGCGGGAGATGTATGGAGGCGTCGAGTTACTCGAATTTTAACAGAGCTATCGGGTCTGCCTCTCTAAATTCTCTGCGAATGAAGAGTTTTCGAATAATCTAGACGTTATGCTGATGTTTTTTGTAATAAATCGGCGTTTGCTAAGGAAAGGTTATTTATATTAATAATTTTGACATTTGCTTAAGCTTAAAGGGAGAAAGATAATGAAGAGTCGTTTTTCACTGGTATTGACGCTCTTTTTCGGTGGATGTCTTCCTGCTTTGGCAGGGTCGTTTGTCAATTTTGAGACTCCCCATGTTCATCCATTGGAATTGACGCCGAATCGAACACGGCTGTTGGCGGTCAATACGCCGGATAGTCGTCTGGAGGTGTTCGACGTTCGGGGAGCGGCGCCGGTATCTATCGGGTCTGTACCTGTCGGGTTAGACCCGGTGACTGTGAGGGCGCGGAACGAAAATGAAGCTTGGGTCATTAATCACGTTTCTGACTCAATCAGCGTTGTCGATCTGAATACGCTTCACACAGTGCGTACCTTGCAGACTGGGAATGAGCCTGCTGATCTCGTGTTCGTCGAAGCAGAAGGGCGGGCGTTTGTTTCTTGTTCCGAACGAAATGTGGTCCAGGTTTTCAACTTGACCGATCTTGATGAGGCTCCAATCACCATCAGCATAGATGGTGAAGAGCCGCGGGCAATGGCAGTCAGCCCGGATGGTCAATTGGTCTACGTCGGTATTTTTGAGTCGGGTAACCGATCGACAATTCTCGGGTCACACGCATCGGGTACGCCAGTAAACGAACCGGATAATCCCTATGGCGGGCAATCTCCTCCACCAAACAGCGGAACTGAGTTTGAGCCTCCGGTCAATCCCCAGTTACCCGCGGCGCCGCAACTGGGTCTCATTGTCCGGCAGGCAAGCGACGGCAACTGGTCCAATCCGAACTATTGTCG
>OBIC01000319.1_pt1 | contig 15274 bp, 12 predicted proteins | sample 1519831 | NCBI WGS metagenome assembly OBIC01 (sample SAMN03019805, study PRJEB22545) | beach sand metagenome | biome: beach; feature: sea beach; material: beach sand | place: USA: Municipal Pensacola Beach, FL | collected 2010-10-20 | depth 40-45 cm m | reverse complement strand
TGACCGGTCTTTGATGCGCCGTTATCGCTCAGCCCGACGAAAAATGGGGAGAAGTTCCTTGTGCGTTTTTGTTGCTGAGACCGCAGGCAGAAGGCGTAGGTGAAAAAGAAATTATGGCCTACTGCCGTAAGAATATGGCACATTTTAAGGTGCCTAAGAAAATTGTGTTTACCGAGTTACCTAAAACATCGACGGGGAAAATACAGAAATTTAAACTGCGCGAGTCGCTGACTCATTGACTCGCGTCAAGTCGAGTGAGCATGAAAAATGTGTCGTTGGCGGGTTTTTCATGCTCAAAAGGTCTCTCTTTTTTTAACCGGCAGCGTTGTCCACGGCATTGTGTACCATTTTTTGTAACTCACCACTTTCAAAAAGTTCGAGTGTAATATCGCAACCGCCCACTAATTCGCCATTGATATACAGCTGTGGAAAGGTAGGCCAGTCGGCAAAACGAGGCAGGTTTTGAAAGATCTCCTGATCGGCCAGAATGTTAACAAACGCAAACTCGCGTTCGCACTGCATGAGCGCCTCAGCCGCACGACTGGAAAAGCCGCACATTGGCATTTTAGGCGTGCCTTTCATGTAAATAATGACCGGATTGCTCTCGACTTGCTCTTTGATTCGATCTAAAACGTCCACTTTATACCTCATTACCATTTATGGGCAGCCAACCGGTTGATCAACAATTGGCCTTAAAGGGGTATTATATCCGAGCAAATTACTCAAGCAAAATGAACAAACCGGAAGGAGGCTCTGCGGCACCAAAAAGCAGGCCGGATCACCTGCTTTTTGATTCATGATCCCTATTAACTTTATTCCTTGGGCGCTTCTTCAGGTGCAATGTTGTCGACTCCTGCCATCAGCGTCGCCGGAACAGCTTCCAGTAACTCGTCAACCGTAAACATTCCACCGTTTTCGGTTTTGGTCAATGCACGGTACATAACGGGCTCCTGGTACGTGTGTATCATGCCGCGTTCTGCATGAAATATCTGGCTGTTTACATCTTTTGCCGCATCGGTCGCCAGGTAAGCAATGATCGGGGGAATGAACTCAGGTCCCGGCATGTCTAAGACTTTATCCAAAAACTCTTTGGTAATGAGACCACTTTCGTAGCGCCGTTTCATGCCTTCAATCACTTTGTCGTTCATGGTCATCCGGGTTGCAGCTAATGGACAAATCGCATTGGCGGTGACTCCGAATCGCCCGAGTTCTCGGGCCAATGAGCGTGTGAGGCTGATGATGCCGCCTTTCGCTGCTGAATAATTACATTGGCCGACAGAGCCTTTCCAGGCATCTGAGGCAAAGTTAATAATACGGCCATGCCGGTTTTCCCGCATGCGCTTGGAGGCATGGTGGCAGGTGTTGAAATGGCCTTTCAGGTGTACGGTAATGACAGCGTCCCAATCGTCCTCGGTCATATTCCACACCATGCGCTCACGTAGCATGCCGGCGACGTTGACCAGAATGTCGACTTTTCCGAACTCTGAGACACATTGCTCAATAATGTTACCGGCTTGATCAAAGTCACTAACCGAGTTGAAATTGGCGACAGCCTTGCCGCCCGCATCTGTAATTTCCTTGACCACGGTTTCAGCGACTTCTTTATCGCCGCCGGCGCCACTGCGGTCACCACCGGGATCAACAACGACAACTGATGCGCCCTCTTTAGCCAAAAGCAAAGCGGTTTCCCGCCCAATGCCCCGCCCAGCTCCGGTTACCACGGCGGCTTTTCCTGTTAAGTTACCCATACATTTCCTCCAGTTAGTTAAAAATAAAACTGCTGTACTTTGGCTCTTCAAATAAAGCCGTGTGCAGGCATCGAAATTAAAAACAACATTTATTTTTATTGGTAGAATATTTAACAAATAAAATTATTCCAAGCACTATTTTCTTTCTGGAGGAACTCGTAATGTCAAATAGTCCGCTTCGCCCTGATACATTGATGCCATTGTTTAACCCACAATCTGTTGCGATTCTGGGGGCGTCTTCAGATCCGGCCCGCATTGGTGGGCGCCCTTTGAGTATGCTGAAAGAACTGGGCTATCAAGGCAAAATCTATCCAATTAACCCTCGCCATAGTGAGGTACAGGGCCTGCCTGCCGTACCATCAATTGCCGACGTGGATGGCCCCGTTGATATTGCGATTATCGCCGTGCCGGGTCCAGCAGTGATTGATGCGGTACAGCAATGTGCGGACAAAGGTGTTAAGGCCGTTGTGATTTTCAGTTCCGGTTTTGCGGAGGTGGATGAGGAAGGCAAGGAAAGTCAGCAGGCGTTGACAAAAATCGCAGAAACAACAGGCATGCGGATCGTTGGTCCCAATTGTATTGGCTTGGCCAGCGTACTTCATCGTTTTGTGGCGAGTTTTTCAACGGCATTATCCGATGGTATCTCAGCGCCAGGGCGTATTGGCATTGTCAGTCAAAGTGGTGCGTTCGGTTCCTACTGCTTTGTACTGGCCAAAGAAAAACAGATTGGTATCAGCTATTTTTTGACGACGGGTAATTCGTGCGATGTGGATATTTCAGACGGCATTGCCTTTATGGCGGAAGATGAACATACCGATGTCATCATGACCTACATGGAAGGTACGACAAACCGTGAAAAGTTTATTGCGGCATTGGAGCTGGCCCAGAAAAAGAACAAAACCGTGGTTATGCTCAAAGTTGGCAGCTCGGATGTGGGCGCCCAGGCCGCGGCATCACACACCGCTTCGCTTGTGGGTTCCGATGATGTTTATGACAGCATCCTCACGCAATACAATGTGTACCGGGCGAGAAACCTGAATGAATTATTCGAAATTGCCCATGCGGCCAGTTCCAATCGCTTTCCTGCGGGCAATAAGCTGGGTTTGATTACGGTGTCTGGCGGTGCAGGCATTTTAATGGCTGATGTGGGTGAAGAGCTGGGAATGGATGTTGCGCCTCTGCCGACGGCGACACAGAAAAAACTGAAAGAGTTATTACCTTTTGCGGGGGTCGCCAATCCCGTGGACGTCACAGCACAGCTACTGAACGACATGTCGCTCTTGCCCAAAAACCTGGACATCATGCTGGACGAAGGGGGTTATGACGTTATCATTTGCTGCTTTTTACACGTTGGCCATCAAAAAGCTCTGGTTGAGGAAATTCATGCCTCTATGTTGGGCGTACAGGAAAAACATCCTGATGCGCTGCTCATGGTTTCCTTGCTCGGCCCGCATGAAATTCGACAGAAATTTGAAGCCTCCGGCATGATGGTATTTGAAGACCCCACCAGCGCCGTGCGTGCGGCGGCGGCACTCTACCGATTTGGTGAAGGGCGTAAACAGGTTGGGCAACCTGAGCCGCTTCCCAAGCTACCGGCCAGTGTCGAGCCGGTGAAGCCCACTGCCCAGATCAATGAATTTGAGGCGAAACGTATACTTCATTCGGCCGGTATTCGGGTTGCGGAGGAAAAAATCGTCACCGCTGCGGACCAAGCCGCAGCAGCGGCATCAGCCATGGGCTACCCCGTTGTGATGAAAATTGTATCGCCGGATATTCAACACAAATCAGAAATTGGTGGCGTGGTGGTGGGTATCCACAATGATGCCGAGGCTGTCGATGCCTATAACCAGATTATGTCCAATGCGAAAACAAAAGAACCCAATGCGGCTATTGACGGGGTTCTGGTTGCAGAAATGATTCAGGGAGGCATTGAAACGATCATTGGCGTCAATCGTGACCCGGTATTTGGCCAAATAATTATGGTCGGCTTAGGGGGTATTTTTGTTGAGATTCTAGGCGATGTCAGCTTGCAGCGGGCACCATTCGGGAATGAAACTGCCAAAAAAATGTTGCAATCATTGAAGGGGTACCCGTTATTGGCGGGTGCGCGGGGGCAGGCTCCAGCGGATATTGATGCGTTGGCGGAGGCTATTGCTCAGCTTTCAGTGTTTGCGGATGCCAATCAGGATACGATCGAAAGTATCGATATCAACCCCTTCCTTGTTCTCCCGGAAGGCCAAGGTGCTGTTGCTGTTGATGCATTGATTATCCCGCGTAACGCCTAGCGCTTACCACGGCACCGGCGGGAGGGTAGTAACTCCCGCCGGTGTTTGGAGTGTCTGTTTTTCTCTCTCACCGATCCCCCATACGTCATTTTTTATAATCTGTTAATATTATCAACCGGTTAATTGCGTGGGTCCTGTCGATGGTTGAAACACTCGACACTTTTATTAAAGCCTGGCACTGGTTGGTTTTTGGGATGGTGTTGGCGGCCTTAGAGATATTCATCCCAAGTTTTACCATTTTTTGGTTTGGGCTAGGCGCAGTGATTGTGGCGATCTTGCTGTGGTTGCCTGTGGAATTGAGCTTTAGCTGGCAGTTGCTGATTTGGGCGATTTCATCCAGCATTTTCGCTGCCTTGTGGTTTAAGTACTTTCGCCCCCTGATGACAGACAAAACAAAAGCCGGAATCTCGCGGGAGGCTGTGCTGGGAGAGTCCGGTCAGGTAATTCGCGCGCCTCAAGAGGAAAAGCGAGGGGTTGTTCGCTTTACCACGCCCTTATTGGGTGATGATGAGTGGGAATTTATTTGTGACTCAACGGTCATTGTGGGTGACCGTGTGACCGTCAAAGACGTGTCTGGCAACACACTCATTGTGAGTAAAAAGCAGTAGCAGTTGATCATTTAAGAGTCGGAGTTAAATTATGGATACCCTGATCGTGACAGCGGTTTTTGTCATTTTGGTCATTATCACGCTTTCTCTTGGTGTTCGAATTGTGCCCCAAGGTAAAAAGTACGTGGTGCAGCGTTTGGGAAAATTTCATGGCACCATCGGTCCAGGGTTGAATTTGATCATTCCTTACATTGATACGATTGCTTATAAAGTCACGACTAAAGACATCGTGCTTGATATTCCTTCTCAGGAAGTTATTACCCGGGATAACGCGGTTATCATTGCCAATGCCGTGGCTTACATTAATATCGTAGCGCCAGAGAAAGCCGTATATGGTGTGGAAAATTACGAAATTGCTATTCAGACGCTGGTGCAAACATCACTGCGGTCAATTATTGGTGAAATGGACCTGGATGATGCCCTCTCTTCGCGAGAGCAAATCAAAGCGAAGCTGAAAATGGCGATTTCGGATGACATTGCCGACTGGGGCATCACCTTAAAAACAGTTGAAATCCAGGATATTAATCCGTCGGATACCATGCAAAAAGCGATGGAAGAGCAGGCGGCTGCAGAACGTGAACGGCGTGCCACGGTTACCCGCGCGGAAGGTGAAAAAACGGCTGCGATTCTTGAAGCAGAAGGTCGGCTTGAGGCTTCCCGACGCGATGCAAAAGCCAAGGTTGTTTTGGCAGAAGCCAGCCAGATTGCGATCCAAAAAGTTACCGATGTTATTCAAAACCATGAGCTGCCGGTTATGTACCTGCTCGGCGAAAAATATATTGACTCAATTAGCACGATGGCCTCGAGTGAAAATGCCAGTATCGTGTTGCTTCCGGGAGATTTGCCCGCTTCCGTACGCAGCTTGCTGGGTACAATGAAATCATAAATCACGTATTCACTTTTTTAATCATCAGTTGATATAAAAACAAAATGACGAATAAAACGGATATTTATACAGAGCGGGCGCGTCAATGGGTATGGTCTGAGAAAAGTCAGGAGTCTTCCTGGCTGGCCCGTTTTCTGATGTTCCTGGTACGTCTGACCGTGGCCTTGGCACGAGATATTTCCCAAGGTGAACTGACCTTGCGGGCCATGAGCCTGGTTTATACGACCTTGATGTCCTTCGTACCGTTGTTAGCGGTCAGTTTTTCTGTTCTGAAGGGGTTGGGTGCACATAATTTCCTTGAAGATTTTCTATACGAATTTCTTGCACCGCTGGGTGAAAAAGGGATAGAAATTACCGATAACATTTTACGCTTTATCGAGAACATCAAAGTTGGCTTGCTCGGTGCTGTCGGCATTGCTTTTTTGCTCTATACCGTTGTGGCGCTTATTCAAAAAATAGAATCAACGTTCAACTTCATATGGCGGATTAATAAGCTGCGTTCCATAGGGCAACGCTTTAGTGACTATCTCAGTGTGGTTTTTGTGGGCCCTATTCTGATCTTTCTGGCCATGGGAACCACCGCCTCGATCAATAATAATGTCATTGTACAAAGCATCAGCAGTGTTGAGCCATTTGGGTCGCTCTTTGTGATCGTAGGCAAGCTTCTGCCTTTCCTTTTTGTCATCATCGCTTTTACTTTTGTTTACAGCTTTTTGCCTAATACACATGTCAAGCTTAAGTCTGCCTTGGTGGGTGGTTTGGTAGCGGGGACGTTATGGCAGGCGTTGAGTCTATTTTTTGCCACCTTTATTGCTTCATTCACCAACTTTTCGGCGATTTATTCAGGCTTTGCTGTCATTATTGTGCTGTTGTTATGGCTTTACCTTGGCTGGCTCACTTTGTTATTAGGCTGTAGTGTTGCTTATTATCACCAAACACCTTCTATGATGCGCTTTTCGAGAGAAGCACTGTTCTTGAGTGCCAGGCAACGTGAAAAGATTGGTTTAAGCGCGATGTTGATCATTGCCGAACGATTCGCAAAAGATGCCAAACCGATTTCGGAAACAGAGCTGGCAACGCAACTCAGTATTCCGGAAAGTATCGCATCTGAAATTATCAAAAACCTATTGAGTGGCTACTTAATCAAAGCCACATTGGATAATCCCACAACGTTTGTGCCAGCACGGGATATTGCCCGGATCAGTATTTTTGATGTGCTTAATGTTCTTCGAAATGTGGGGTCTGAGCAACCGGTTGCACAGGGTGTACAAACGACGCCTTCCGTCAACAAAATACTGATGGAAATGGAACAAAGCGTCGTAGATCAATGGTCTCAGCATCGATTGAGTGACTATGTGGATTGACAGATCTGGCGGGTATACACCAGCGACTCGTAGTGCGCCACCAAGTTTTTAAAGCACAAATCCCAACTCAGTGTCTTTTTAATTTTATCGTGTGCGCGAGCTGACTTGAGGCGCAAGTCTTGCTGGGCCAGTTGTTTTACGCAGGTAGCGAGCGCAGATGGCGAGAGTTCATGCGCTAACTTGCCAACACTGTCATCGACAAGTTCTGGGACTGCTCCTCTGGCGAATCCAACCACAGGGGTACCGCAGGCCATGGCTTCTGCGATAATGAATCCAAACGTTTCATAATTGCCTGCATGGACAAAAATATCGGCACTGGCGAGCACCTCAGAGAGCGCCTGTCCAACAACATATTCTGACCACACAGTGATGTTGTTAGCCGGTGTTTGTGGCATATCGGGGCCAACCAACAACAAATGGTACTGCGAACCTAATATGTCCATCATTTCGGTTAACAGGTCGATATTTTTCTCTGCCGAATTTCGGCCGACAAAGGTTAGCAGGGTTGTGTTGTCTGAAATACCCAGGCGGGATTTAAACCACGGGCGTTGAAACGCGGGATTAAACAGATCGGTATCGACACCGAAGGGGCACAACGCAACGTTGCGCAAGTCTAATGCTTGGAGACTGTTTTCGACACTGGCCGATGGGGCCATGACGAGGTCAAAGCGTTCATATAATTTGGCCACATAAGTGCTCATCAGCTTTTCATTCATTTTGCCGAAGCGCTCTCCATACAGCTTAACGATATCCGAGTGATAAAAGCCAACCACGGGGACATTGAGTGATTTGCCGACAGATAAGGCGACCCAGGCGAGCCGGTAAGGGTCTTCGACTTCAATAATATCGGGCTTTAACGCTTTCAGCTTACTGCGCCAGGGATGTGAAATCACAGGAAAACGGTAGCCATGGCCGAAAGGCAGGCGCATGGCTGGAAGGCTGTGCACATTGTTTTCTGTCGTTTCGCAATCAGAAGGAATCACCAGGCTGTATTGATGTTCGGTATGGGAAAGAAACCAGTTCCGTTTAGCATCTAGATAACGCCGGACCCCACCGCTTTGAGGTGCGTAAAACATTGTAATATCAACCAAGTGCATACTTTTTAGCCACATCCCTCCAAAACACACAAGTTTTTAATCATCATCAAGCAATATAACGAGATGATGACAAAGCACGGTGACATAAAGCGGTTAGGGAGTTAAGCGTACGGAGGAGCCCTCTGCCAGCTGCGGGTCTGGGTGAATAATGACACGGTCGTCTACGTTCAGCCCATCGAGTACTTGTACGTTCAGTCCGCCTTGACGACCGGTCGAAACCGTTTGCTTTTTTGCTTTATCATCGACAACTGTGAAAACAGACCAACCCTCGCCACTACGGAACAGGGCACTGGAGGGAATCTGTAGAATCTGCTCGTCTTCCCATAAAATAAACTGAGCCGTGACTCGGTAACCGTCCCCCAAAGAAGGCCGTGCTTCTAAAGGCGATCTGATCGCAACAATAACGTTGACTCGCTGCTCTTCAACACCCAGTGCCGATACTTTTGTAAAGGCTGTCGGTTCAATGGTCTGCACGATTCCATCCAGTGTCGGGCCACCCCAATACTCCAGCTTTACGTCGAGCCCAGGGCGCAGGCGGACTGCATCGGACGATAGAAGTTCAACAATGACCTCAAGAGCGCTCAGATTGCCGATTTCAAGTAGGGTCTCGCCCATGCGAACCACGCCCTCGCTCTCTTGCAGCAGGCGTAATATTTGACCATCGATCGGTGAGTGGACAGTGGTCTGCTGGCGTGCAGCTAAACCATCTGCCTGTATTTTGGGCGTGTGAGCCTGGACGCGTGCGGCTTCCAGGTCGAATTCGGCAACCTGTGCATTAAACACTGCAGAGCGGAGTGCGGCGCGTGCGCGTGAGTCTGCTGCCAAAGCACGTTCGTATTCGCTCCGCATGATGACCTGTTCCTGATACAGCTTCTTTAAGCGTTTAAATTCGGCTGCGGCCAGCTTGGCTTCTGCCTGCGCCGCTGTGACAGACTCTTGTGCTGCTTTCAAAGCGCCCTCTGCAGCTGATAAGTGAGCTTCAGCTACGGCTTGTGACCGGGCATCTAAAAGCCCTGAGTACAGCGGCTCAAGCGTTACCAATGGTTGCCCCTGCTGAATGTAGTCGCCGGCGCGGACGGCTATGCGCTGCGCAAAGCCATCAATAGGGGCCGAAATTTGGTAACGATCGATAAGCCGGGTTTTGCCCTCTTCTTCGATGACCACAGACAGTGGTGCTTCAACAACGGTAAATGTGCTCACAAAGTGTGGTTGTGGACGAAGCCCGTAAACAATAAACCCCAGGATAAGCAGCCCTGCCAGCGTTAAAAAAATGCGTTTGGGAGTAATCAGTTTCATGATGTTAATCCTGTGAGCTGCATGAACTTAATCGCCGGTTTTTAACACAGCCACCATGTCCAGATGTTGAATTCGCCGCCAGACAATAGCGGCTGAAATGACGCCGGAGACGAGTACCACCAAGGCGGCCATGGTGTATGTCCCTTGATTGACGATCAATGTCATACGGAACAAGTCTGTTTGTAAACTGCTCACGAAAAAAAACGCCAGCTGATAACCGAGAAAAAATCCCAAAGGTATGGCTGTGAGCAGCAGCAAAGTTTGTTCGCCGAACAAAATGTACGCTACCTCCCGTTGGGTGTACCCCAATACACGAAGACTCGCCAGCTCGCGTGCGCGCTCGGAGACAGCAATGCGTAAACTGTTGTAAATGACGCCGAAAGCAATACTGCCTGCTAAAAACGTGGTAATGACTAAAAAAGTAAGGATCTGCTCGTCGAGCATGTCGGAAATACTTTGCAGGATTTCATGCCGGGTCACACTAAAAGAGATGCCAGGCCAGTCATTGAGCTGCTGATAGAGTGCCGGAAGCACTTCGGTGTCTACCGCCAGCCAGGCACCTGAAATCCTCGGGCCTTCACTGCTTGCGCGCCCTAAGCTCTCAAGCGTCATATAACCCAAGGTGCCGTAATCTTCTTGTATGATGAGCGCTACGGGTATTTGGCGCACTCGCTTGTGGCCGGTTAAAAACTCGACCGTCAAGGTGTCGCCTTCGCTCACATGCAGCTTATCTGCCAGAAACTGGTTGATGGCGATCCCCTCAGGTGGCAACTGGGTGCTCCGGCGTTCGCTGTCCAGGTGAGGCCGAAGGCGGCTATCGGGATTGAAACCCTGTATGGAGGTACGATGTTTCCGGTGGCCCGATCGCAACTCTACTGGGGCATAAAGAAAAGGCTCTGCCGTATGCACGCCGGGTAGTTGCTGCAGGTTATACAAGGCACGCAGAGGTTTGAGGTCGGTAAAGACAATTGTCAGATCTTCCTGGGTGATATGTCCGAATTGTATGTCCAGCATACGTCGTACCGAGTCCTGCCCAAAGCTACCCAGAATAATGATCGCGCAACTGAAGGAAATGCCAAAGATGCTCAGCAGTGCCTTCAAAGGACGGCGACTGAGTTGACGGAGAATCATACGCTCGGGTGCTCCGAGTAATTGCCACCCCTGCCACCTCTCAAACCATGTCGCGCGATAATTGGTTGGCGCTTCGGGCCGCATGGCTTCGGCAGGGGCCATGCGTACAACACGGTAGAGAGCAAACAGGGCACCTGTGCAGGCCGCCGTAACGCTCACAATAACGGCGACTGCGACCAGCCACCACTCCAAACGATAAGTGAGAAACGGTAAGCGGTAATACTCGCTGTAGAGGTGGCTGAGCCCCCGGCCCATGTAGGCACCGCCTAAAAGCCCGATGGCGATACCGATAGTACTGATCATTAGCACCAACTTGATGTAATGCCAGGCAATTTCGTAATTGCCGTATCCGAAGGCTTTTAATGTGGCAATTTGTTCCCGTTGCAGGGCAATAATACGGCTGATAACGATATTGAATAAAAATGCTGCAACCCCGAGAAAAATAGTGGGTAACAGCGTGGCCATGACGCTCAGCTGGTCGAGTTCGGATGAAAGGAACTGGTGCGAGATCTGGTCTTCTCGGTCGTAGGCGCCAAATGCCCCGTAAGGTTTCAGGGCATTATCCAGCAGGTTGATGATAACTTTAGGATTGGCCTCCGGCGTGAGTGTCATAGCAAGATCATTAAATGCGCCACTCATACCGTAGGCCGACGCCAGCAAACGGCGGTTCACCCAGATAATACCGTAGCGTTGATAGTCTGGAATCATGGTCCCCGGTTGGGTTTGGACAATATATTCTGGGCTGACCGCGGTGCCGACAATGGTGAATGAGTTGATACGCCCGTCAATAATGGCTGAGAGTTCATCACCTGGACTTAGGCTATGCGCTTCGGCAAAGGCCTCACTGATCACCACTTCATTGGGTGCATCGGACCGGATCGTTCTGCCCTGGAAGAGTTCTAAGTCATTCAGCAGGGGGTGGCCCGAGTCGGGCAATGAGATCATTTTTCCGCTGATAGGCTGTTCGAAACCAGCCACCCTCAGGCGAACGGGTGCTACGATGCGGGTTTCCAGCTGGTTGACGCCGGGGAGGTTGCGCAGCCGGGCTTCCAGGCTGTCTGGGGCCCGCTTGATCGAGGCAAAAACATCGGCAAAGCGAGCTCGTTGATAAAAGCTGGTTTGACTGAGTTGAAGGGACTCCAGCGTGCTGACGGACATGACCAGGCTGGCCAGTCCACCCGCGATGACCAGCGCAATCGCGAAAGCCTGGCCTCGCAAGTACCAGAAGTCGCGGAACAGCTTGCGGTTGATGCTGCTAATCACCAGCGTAAGTCCCTGGGCGAACATTTTTGCGCATTTGTATGTATGTTGCTGATTTGGCCATCGGATAATTGAATGACTCTGTCTGCCATGTCTGCAATGCTGGCGTTGTGGGTAATGAGCACTGTCGTCGTCCCCATCGACTGGTTGACCTTTTCCAGTACTTCGAGCACGGAAATGCCGGTTTGTGAGTCCAGCGCACCGGTGGGCTCGTCGCAAAGTAGAATGCTTGGACGCTTTGCGATCGCACGGGAAATGGCCACCCGTTGTTGTTCGCCACCGGAAAGTTGAGAGGGAAAGTGATGGCTGCGTGCGCCCAGGCCGACGAGGTTCAGTGCCTCTTGAGGGGGCATAGAGTCTTCTTTCATTTCAGTGACAATGGTCACATTCTCAAGCGCTGTCAGGCTTGGAATCAAATTATAAAACTGGAAGACAAAGCCGACATGCAGCCGCCGAAACTGAGTTAACTCGCGTTCACTGGCGTGGGTGAGGTTTTGTGCTTCGTATAGAACAGTGCCGGAGGTGGGGACATCCAGACCACCGAGAATGTTTAGCAGAGTGGACTTCCCGCTGCCCGATGTCCCCAGCAATACAACAAGCTCGCCAGCATAGATATCAAGATCAATTCCCCGCAAGGCATGGACGGTCACTTCACCCATGTGATAGGCCTTACTCAGTTTTTCTGTATGGAAAACAATGTTTTTTCGGGGCACGATTAACTTAATATTTTTTAGGAAAATATTAAACCTATCCTGCCATAAACGGTGGGGTATTGATATCGATCAAGGGGTTAAGCGAGGGCCGTTTTTAGCTACGAAATGCTTGGTTGGTAGGCACTCGCCAATTTTAAGCAAGTGCTCCCTGGCGACCTTTGGCGCGAAAAAAATAGGTTTCGGCAAGCAACTGATTAATGCGTATAAAACTGAGTTGCAGTTCATCAATAAAACTATGCAGCTCTTGTTGTTTCAAGTCGCCGACATCTGTGGTAGCGAGCTTTTTCAAGAGCCTGCTGACAGAGGCCAATAACAGGTCGTTATTTTTTAACGTCAATAAGCTGTGCTGTAATGCTTCCAGCGAAAAGGTGACAGATCTGGGGAATGTGCTGTCCTGGAGCAGAAAGCTCAATACAACTTTGCGCTGAACGCGTGTCTGCTTTTTTCGCCGATAGGCGTTGTAGCCAGTGAGTGTTTTGAGCACACTCATCCATTGAATGGTCTCAAAAGGGCGGAGTTCAGGTGTTTCCTCAGGTAATAAGTTGACGGTGCGAACATCCAGAATACGGCTGGTCATATCGGCTCGCTCCAGGTGTCGCCCAATCCGTATGAAGTGGTAGGCTTCATCGCGCATGAGTGTGGAGTTCAATATTCCGGAAATTTTTTGCGACCCTTCAATGACGCCTTTCAGGTAGGCATGGCGGCCTTTTTTAGTCAGGCCGGATGCGGCGTTTTCTTTTGCAAATAAATACAGCTCAGTGAGTGCTTCCCAAATGAGGCGGGGGAGGATTTCTCGCACTGTGCGGCAGTTTTCTCGCGCGGCGGCTAATGAGGCGATGACAGAGCTGGGGTTTTCAGAGTCACCTAATAAAAATTTGACGCAATTGCGTTCGGAGTATTCGGTGTAGCGTTTGCTAAAGGCTTCGTCCATTCCAGAGATCGCCACGATGGGTTGCCACCCCGGAGCGATACCTGCTGGCAAATCAAATAACAGAAAAGCATTAACGTTAATTAACCGTGCTGTATTTTCAGCACGCTCAATATAACGCGCCATCCAGTAAAGGTTTTCAGCAACACGCGATAACATCTTTGTCCCTCCTGGTAACGTACGTTACCGGTACACTAAACATCGACAATCCAAGTGTCTTTGCTCCCTCCGCCTTGAGAGGAGTTCACAACCAGAGAGTCTTTTTTTAAGGCCACCCGGGTCAACCCCCCCATGGTGACGTGTGTGTGTTTTCCACTCAGTACAAAAGGTCTCAGGTCGACATGTCGGGGGCTCACGCCTTCACCAATGACCGTCGGCACCGTGGATATTCCCAGCGTGGGCTGGGCGATGTAATTACGTGGGTTACGGCGGATCAGGCGTTCAAACTTTTGGCGTTCTGCTCGGGTGGACATGGGGCCCATCAGCATGCCGTAGCCACCGGATTCATTGGCGGGTTTGACGACCAACTCGTCCAGGTGAGCCAGTACATAGTCTCTTTCTTGCTTGTACATGCAGCGGTAGGTCGGCACATTCGGCACGATGGGCTCTTCACTGAGGTAGTAGCGGATGATGTCGGGCACAAAAGCATAAATGACTTTGTCGTCAGCAACCCCGGCACCGGGTGCGTTGGCCAGAGATACTTTTCCTGCTTTCCAGGCGCGGATGAGCCCGGGCACGCCCAACATGGAGTCTTTTTTGAAAACTTCCGGGTCGAGAAATTCATCGTCGATTCGCCGGTAGATCACATCAACCCGTTGTGGACCGTATACAGTCCGCATGTAAACTTCGTCCTTTTTATTTACGAATAAATCCCGGCCTTCAACCAGTTCGCACCCCATTTGCTGGGCCAGATAAGAGTGTTCAAAATAGGCAGAGTTATAAATGCCGGGCGTTAAAACGACGACCTCTGGCTGGTCAACTTTCCGAGGAGAGAGGTCAGACAGCATGTCGAAGAGATAATTGGGGTAGTCATCCACTGGCAGAGGAGCGTAGTCGTCAAATAACTCCGGGAAGATGCGCTTGGTAACCAGCCGGTTTTCGAGCATGTAGGAAACACCGGAAGGAACGCGGAGATTGTCTTCTAAAACATAGAGCGTGCCGTCCCTATCGCGGACCAAGTCTGAACCACAGATATGCGCCCATACGCCAAAAGGGGGGGTTACCCCGACACATTGGGGCCGAAAGTTTTTCGAGCTTTCCAGGACTTCTGCTGGGAGCACTCCATCTTTAATGATTTTTTGGTCGTGATACAGGTCATTGATGAATAAGTTGAGTGCTTGCACACGTTGTTTAAGGCCTTTTCCGACAATATCCCACTCAGATTTGGGCAAAATGCGGGGCAAAATATCAAAAGGCCAGGTGCGGTCAATTGCCCCGTCATTTTGGGTGTATACGGTGAATGTAATCCCCATCTCTTTAATGGCGAGCTCTGCCGCAGTCTGGCGGGAAGCAAGCTCGTCATTGTCCATGCGCCTCAAGTGTTGGACCAAGCGTTTGGCATACGAGCGAGCACGGTTCGTGCCTGAGAGCATTTCGTCATAAAATGGCTTTGTCGGGTAGTGTTTCAGGTCTATTTGCATGGTCTCCTCTTGGGGTTTACCCGGCTGAATGGTGCGCCTGTATTAAGCATATGGATCTATCCTTAAATCGAGCGTGCAGGGAAAGTCAGGATTTACTTCAGCGGGGGGGACGTGTGCCGGTCCGGGCGTATGTCCGTGAGCCCAGAAACGTGATAAGCGGCGAGACTCAGCGGCATTGGCATTGACAGGAAAGTCGTCGTAGCCACGGCCACCAGGATGGGAGACGTGGTAAGTACAGCCGCCCAGTGACCGTTCACTCCAAGCATCCATCAAATCGAAAACCAGTGGAGCTTGAATGGGAATTGTTGGGTGTAATCC
>OBIC01000318.1_pt1 | contig 15284 bp, 13 predicted proteins | sample 1519831 | NCBI WGS metagenome assembly OBIC01 (sample SAMN03019805, study PRJEB22545) | beach sand metagenome | biome: beach; feature: sea beach; material: beach sand | place: USA: Municipal Pensacola Beach, FL | collected 2010-10-20 | depth 40-45 cm m | reverse complement strand
CGTCAGCCTGAATGCTGGTCGCCCGTTTCCGTCAGTTTCGCCACGCCATGGGGGATCACTTGCGTAGTTGGCAGGGCCAGGGCCGGATAATAGTCATCCGAAACCAGCAGCCGCTTGCACCCCGGGTCGTAAGCCGGGGTAAGGCTGGCGATCAGCGCAGGATCGGAGATGGCGGACTTCATGTTCTTGAGGGCCACATGGCGGAGAATGGCGATGGACTTCGGATCACGCTGGAACGCCTTGTACCAGCGCAGGGTGTTCCTGTAGAGTTGACGGCGATGGCGCATGAGCGCGCCTGTTTCCGGATCGCGGAAGGCCGCCTTCATTTCATCTGTATAGGGTATATTATTGCGTGGCAGCACCCAGTTCGGGTCGCGCTGGAACACATAAAGCGCGCCAGCCGTTTGCGCCACATGCGGGATGACCTGCACGGCGCTTGCGGCGCTGCCGATCACAGCGACGCGCTTGCCCGTAAAGTCGAAGCCATGCCGCCAGGTTGCGGAATGCCAGAGAGGGCCCCTGAAAAGATCGAGTCCCTCAATGCGGGGAAAGCTGGGCGCCGTCAGCCCGCCTGTAGCGGAAACCAGAATGTCATGGCGCCGGGACTCACCCCCGTCCAGGGTAAGCTCCCAGCCGCCCTTCTCTTCCTGATAACGGGCGGTTTCTACACTGGCGCCGAACCGCAGGTGTTTCAAAAGCCCGTATTTCTCCGCGCAGCGGCGCAGATAGGCCTGGATTTCCTGCTGACCGGCAAAGGGGAGGGACCAGTCAGGATTAGGCTCGAAGGAATAGGAATAAAGATGGGAGGGAACATCGCAATGCAGGCCCGGATAGGTGTTATGCTTCCAGGTGCCGCCGACATCGTCCGCCTTTTCGTAGATCGTGAAATTTTCAAGGCCGGCCTGTTTGAGGCGGATTCCCATCAGGATCCCGCTTAACCCTGCTCCCAATATGCCGGTACTGATTGAACGTCTGTCCATCAACTGCCCCTGTTCTTCCGCCTATCTATAAAATTATCATAACGCTAAAGTAATAGACCGGACTGCCGGAAAAAGCCAGCTAAATGATCCATAGCATGCGCTATCAGAAGGGGTGCGAGCAAGGTTCATCCATCCGCCTCAGGTGGTTGACAATATGCTAGCCATGCCGGATGATGGGCTCTGCTGCGGTTTATGATGTGTGAGAGCGGGGACGGTTTGGTGAATACGGATCAGGTGCTTGCGAATTTGCGTGAAGTGGCGGCGGGATTTGCCGCACAGCGGACAGAGAGGCTGCGGCGCAATCATCTGGAGAAGGCGGATTTCGATCTGCTGGCCAGAGCGGGTTTCCTGGGCACAGGCCTTGCCGAGGCGGATGGCGGATTATGGCGGGGCGTGCGCCAGTCGGCACGCCCTTTTGCGGAAATGATCCGCACCATCGCCATGGGGGATCCGTCTGTGGCGCTTGTCGCAGCCATGCACCCCTGCGTGCTGGTCTTCTGGCTTGCGGCGGGCGACGCGCCAGAACCTGTGGCCGAAGCATGGCGCAAGCAATGCGACTGGGTTTTTGGAACGGTCAGGGAAGGCTTGTGGTGGGGCACGGTCACGTCCGAGCCGGGCTCCGGCGGTGATATCATGAAGACGCGAACCCTCGCGAGACCCATGGGGGAGCCGGGACGCTATCTGCTGAGCGGAGAGAAACATTTCGGCAGCGGCTCAGGGATTTCAACCTATATGATCACCACGGCAAAAGCCGAGGGGGAAACCACGCCGGATCTGTTTTTCATGCGCGTCGGGGACGCCAGTTGGGATGGCGGCCAGGGAATCAGCCTTGCGGCGGAATGGGACGGACACGGCATGTGCGCGACGCAGTCCCACGCCTTCAGATTCACGGAATTTCCGGCCGTCCGCAGCGCCTGGTCCGGAAGCTTGGCGAAATCCGCCGCCGCCGCCGGACCCTTGGGCGGGGCGCTGTTCACGGCTGTGATCGTGGCGGTGGTGGAGCAGGCGCTTCTGTTCGCGCGCGAAAAGCTGTCGGGTAAATCACGCGAAATGCGGCCATTTGAGCAGGTGGAATGGGTGCGCGCCGAAAATGAAGGCTGGCTGATCCGTCAGGCCTATGACGGCATGCTGAACTCCATAGAATCCGGAAAAGACGGTATGCTCGCGGCTGCGCGCGCAAAGGCTGTGGTGGCGGAGCTGGCGGAAACCTGTCTTGGCAGGATCAGCCGCGTGGTGGGCGGCGCCAGTTTCTCCCGTTCAAGTCCTCTCGGCAGGTGGGCGCAGGACGTGCGGGCGCTTGGCTTTTTACGTCCTCCCTGGGGGCTTGCCTATGATCAGCTTTTTGCCATGTCGTGGCAGAGATAACCATGTACCATCTGCTTATCATAGAGGGGTGAAGGCATGGGCAATAAACAGACTGCCACACAAAAACAGCAAACCCAGGATCGCGCGGCCAGCGAAGCGGCGCTGGAGGCCGCGGCTCTGGCGCTGCTGAAGCGCAATGGCGTGCTGGCCGGGCTGAACCTGCGCGAAGTGGCGGATGAGGCGGGCGTCAATCGTGGCCTGGTCTATCATTATTTCGGATCGCGCCAGCAGCTCCTGCGCTCGGCCCTGCGGCGCGATGTGAAGTCTCGGCTGGAGGAAATTCTTGCCAGCGGCAGGCTGCCGTTCAATGCGCGCATCCGTCAGCTGGTGCGCACCATGCTGGGGCAGAGCGAAGCCGTTACGCTCTCAACTCTGCTATTGCTCGACGCGCAGGAAAAACTGCCGGTCGCTCCATTGAAGGAACAGTGGATCGAGGGGTTTCGCAAAGACGTGGCGGAAGGAAAAATTGCAGAGGATACGGATACGCAGGCCCTGTTGGCGCTGATGACGGCTTTGTCCTATGGTTATGTGGTGTTCCGCCAGGCCATAGCGGAGGAGCTTGAGCTTCCGGCTGCTGATCTGGATTTCCGGGTGGATGAGATTTTCGGAAAAATGCTTGGGGTGTTTGAGGAATCACAGTCCTGAAAGGATGGCAGGCGGTTTCCCTGCCGTAATCAAGCAAAGCGGCGTGTTTGATGCGCCGCTCAAACGGAGGAAGCATCACATGGATACAATCGTATCAAAGGCGGCAAAAATCCGTGCGCAACTGGATCATCCCCTGATCGACGGGGACAGCCATATCGTCGAATATTCGCCGGTGTTTCTGGATTATCTGAAGAGGGCAGGGGGCGCCGACACCGCTGCGCGCTTCGCAAAAACCATGGGTGCGGGCTTTACCCTGAGTGGAACGGGGCGCAAATCCTGGTACGCCATGACCTGGGAGGAAAGGCGGGAAACGCGCCTGATGCGCAGCCCCTGGTGGGCGCTTCCCACCAAAAACACGCTGGACCGCTGCACCGCCATGCTGCCCAAGCTCTATCACGCGCGCATGGACGAAGTCGGGTTGGATTTTGCAGTGCTCTATCCCAGCGTCGGTCTGATGTTCAACCATAATTTTGCTGACGATGAATTCCGCACTGCCGCCTGTCATGCGTTCAATGAATACACGTCCGATATTTACGGCCCCTATGCGGACCGTATGACGGTCGCCGCTGTCATTCCGCTGAATACGCCGGAAGAAGGCATAAAGGAGCTGGAGCACGCCAGGAAGCTGGGGCTGAAAGTGGCGATGATCCCGGCCTATATCCGCAGGCCATTCCCCGATCTGCACAAGAAGCACCCCGAACTTGCGGGACGCGTCAACTGGATGGACAGCTACGGCATCGATAGCGAGTATGACTATGATCCGTTCTGGGCCAAATGCGTCGAACTGGGTTTTTCCGTCGCCTCCCATTCCGGCGGCCAGGGTTTTGACGACCGCCGTTCCATGTCCAACTATATGTATAACCATATGGGCCATTTCGGCGCGGCGGGAGAAATGTTCGCCAAATCTCTGGTGATGGGAGGCGTCACCCGGCGTTTCCCGAAATTGCGGGTGGCCTGTCTGGAAGGTGGGGTGATGAACGGGGTGCGGCTGTATTCCGATCTGTTCTCGCGCTGGGAAAAACGCAGCCTTGAAGCTCTTGAAAATCTCGATCCAAAGAATATCGACATGGAGCTGGCGCACGAACTGTTCAGGAAATATGGCGACAAGGCTACCCTTGACAAGATCGATCAGTTGGAGCGCACGCTGATGTTCGGTCCCAGGGACATTGACGAGGAGGTGCGCGATGATTTCAGGGCGATGCAGATCACTTGCGAGGAAGACATCCGCGATCTGTTCATTCCGCATTTCTATTTCGGCTGTGAGGCGGACGATCCTCTCTCGGCGGTGGCGTTCGACCGTCGCCTGCATCCCCTGAACGAGCAGGTCCGCGCGATCATGAGCTTCGACCTTGGCCATTGGGACGTCACCGACATGACCCATGCGACGGCGGAAGCCTATGAGATGGTGGAGGACGGGCTGATCAGTCCCGAAGACTTCCGCACCTTTGCCTATGGCAATTCCGTGCAATTGTATGCCGGCCCCAATCCGGATTTCTTCAAAGGCACGATTGTCGAAAAGCAGGTGACGAAGGAACTGGCCAGGGCGAAATAACGCTTTCGCCTGCAGATAAGGTCTAACCGGCAGGCGCCCCTTCACAGTCAGAAAGGGCGCCTGCCGCTGCGCAATAAAGACAGGCAGGGATGGTTGCGGAAAACAGACTCCAGGGAATCGAGCGGCCTCTCTTCGATCGTTATGCGAACGGGTCGCTGGATTCCATGGAAGGGGTCCCCGTATGGGCGCCGGAGGAAAGTGATGCGCCCCTCTTCCGGCGTCTCGTTGGAGCCGCAAAGCGCCTTTCGCCCGGCCTTGGCGTCGCGATCCTGATCGCTCTGGCCGCCTCCTGGCTGGCCGAACATTACGCCGCGCCGGTGATGCTGTTTGCGCTGCTGTTGGGGATGGCGGTCAATTTTCTGAGCCAGGAGGCATCCTGCCGGCCGGGAATCGATTTCGCCGCCAGAACCATCCTGCGCGCGGGTGTGGCGCTGCTGGGCGCGCGCATCACCCTGGATCTGGTGCAGTATCTCGGATTGGACACGCTGCTGATCACCTTTTTTGCGGTGGTGCTCACCATGCTGTTCGGCTGGCTGGCGTCACGGTTGCTTGACCTCAAGCCCGATTTCGGCGTGCTGACCGGGGGGGCAGTCGCGATTTGCGGCGTTTCGGCGGCGATGGCCTTTGCTTCCGTACTGCCCCATTCGCAGGAACGGGAGCGTGACACGATCCTCACCGTCGTGGGCGTCACCACGCTTTCCACGGTGGCGATGGTGGTTTATCCGCTGATCGCGGCGGCGCTGCATTTTTCCGTCGCCCAGACAGGGGTGTTTCTGGGGGCGACCATCCATGACGTGGCGCAGGTGGCGGGGGCGGGTTACAGCATATCCCTCGAAACCGGCGACACCGCCACGGTCGTCAAACTGTTCCGCGTCGCGCTGCTTCTGCCCGCCGTGCTGGCGGTCACGCTGTTGTTCCGCGGTCAGGCGGCAGGCGGGGCGCATACTGCCCGGCCGCCCTTGATCCCCGCCTTTCTGCTGGTCTTTGTGGCTCTGGTGCTTCTGAATTCTCTGCTCAGCGTGCCTGCGCCCATCGTACAGGGCGCGGGGGATACGTCGCGCTGGTGCCTGATCACGGCCATCTCGGCATTGGGGATGAAAACCAGGCTCGGCGATTTCGCCCGGGTGGGATGGAAACCCGCCGTACTGATTCTCGCGGAAACTCTTTTCGTGATGCTGCTGGTGCTCAGCTTTCTGCTGCTGCTCTGAACCCGCTGTCCTCCGGTTTCAGACTCCGGAGGACAGTGGGATACAGGAAAAGGCCCGCCGCGTTATCCGCGTTGCGGGGGGAACAGCATGTTGGCGATCATGGGATAGGCCTCGTCATTGGCCAGACCCATGACCATGCCCGCGCGGGCGTCGCGGAAATAGCGCTCGAACGGCAGGCGTGCGGCGAAAGCGGTTCCGCCGAACATGGTCATCAGTTCGCTCGTTACCGCGACCGAGGTCTCCGACGCCATCACCTTGGCCTGAATATAGGGAATGGGCGCCTTGACGCGGCCTTCGTCCCCGGCCTTTGCGGCAAGATGCAGCAGTGAGCGGGCCGCCTCGATCTGGGCGCTCATCTGTCCCATGCGGCGCTTGTTGACCGGATTGTCCAGCCGCCTGGCGCCGCTCGGATACTGTTTCGTAGCCTCGGCGCTTGCGATTTCATAAGCGCCGGAGCCGATCCCCAGATAGGCGGCGGCATAGGTCAGCGCCACAACGGGCATCATCACGACGCCCAGCGCCTTGCCGCCTTCGTGTTCGTTGCCCAGACGGTTTTCCTTTGGCACGTCACCGGTGAAGTAAACCGGCGAACTGCCATTGCCGCGCATGCCGACGCCGTTCCATTCGCCGTCTTTTTTCCACTCCACCTTGTCGCGTTCGACGATCATGGGGGTCAGCGCGCCCTTTGGGGCATCCGCGCCCGCCTGAACCATCAGGAAGTAGTGCGTCGCCTCGCCCGCGGAAGTCACATAGGATTTTCGCACGCCTCCCAGGCGATAGGCGTCCGGCAGGATTTCCGCCGCTGAGAAGGCGCCTGCCGGATGCCAGTCATCGCCTTTCTTGCCGCTGGTCTCCCCGCCTGCGACCGTGTACAGCGCCTCGCCCCGCGCCAGGGGTTTGACGAATTTCTCCACCTGTGCCGGCGTGTGCACCCGGGCGATCATTTCGCTCGCCTCGATATGCATTTTGAAGCACATGGCCGTGGACGGGCAGCTTTTCGCCAGTTCCTCCACCACCAGTACCGTGGACAGAAGATCGGCGCCGCCGCCGCCATATTCCTTCGAGGCGCGCATGCCCCACAGGCCTGCGTCCCGCAGCGCATGCATGCCTTCCCGCGGATACCGCCCGGTCCGGTCCACTTCCACCGCGCGCGGCGCCAGCACGTCTTTGCTGAGCGATCTGGCTTTTTCCAGCCAGGCGTTCTGTTCATCGGTCAATTTGATCAGCATGTTCTCTCCCCTGTCTTCTGGCCTGAATAGCGGTGTATTGTGATGATTTCATCCTCGCATTCAGCTTTAGCATAATGCTAGGATTATTTGACGCCGCCATGCTGAAAAAAAGCGGTAACTGCACGAAAACGGAGGAAACCATGGCCAAATCCAATTGCTGGGGCGATGACGCGGCATATGATTATGAGAGCATCGTCAATGAGTTGAACCGTTATTTGCGGCTGAAGGCGACCCCTATCGGCATGAAGCGGTTCAGATCCGTTGCGGAAATGGAGGCGATCCCGCGCATCAAACGGCCCGACCCGCGGGAGAAGATGGCGACGGATCAGATCGTCGGCCAGTGCCGCTGGATCGGCTGGACGATCGGCGTCACCATGGACAATCTTATGGGGGCGCAATGCGGCGCGGTGATCGGGCTTCATCCGCGCGATGCGGAATGGCTCAGCGGCGACCGCATGAACGGGGTATGGTATGGAAGCCTGGAAGACAGCGCCGCGCATCAGGCGGCGATGAGCTGCGCCTCCTATGGCGAGTACGAAGCCATGGCGGTGTCGCCACTGACTTCCGGCCGTCTCGACAATCCGGATATCTGCCTGATTTACGCGACGCCCGGGCAGATGATCACCTTCATCAACGGGCTGCAATACCGCGCCTACAAGAAGCTGACCTTCTCCTGCGTTGGTGAAAGCGCTTGCGCCGATTCCTGGGGCAATGCGCTGGCGACAGGCGAGCCCTCGGTGTCGATCCCGTGTTATGCGGAACGCAAATTCGGAGGGGTGCAGGATGACGAATTGCTGGTGGCGCTTCCCCCCAGCTATCTGCCGAAGGTCGTGGAAGGGCTTGCAGCGCTGAGCAAGAACGGCCTGCGCTATCCCATCCCCAACCACGGCATCCAGAAGTCGCCGCTGGACAGCATCCAGAAAAGCTACGGCGCCTGACGGTTCGCGGGGGGCTTGGCCCCCCGTCTTCACATTCGGCGGGACCGCTTAAAGCACTGCGATCGGGCGAACGGGGCTTGCAGTCGCCCCGGTGAATTTTATTGGCAGCATGATGAAACAGAATGTGGTCACATTCTGGCGCATCAGTTCGTCGAGCACCAGATTCTCGATCAGGTGAACGCCTGCTTCGACCAGCGTGTGCTGATGTACAGGCAGCATCTTTCCCTTCTCGGGATAGGGCAGAACCTCCACTCCCATATTGTCGCAACCGATGACCGAAACTTTCTGCCCGGTCAGCCACTGCGCCGCCTCCACGTCAATTCCAGGTTCGGTGGAAATGTATTTCTGATTGTCTTTCATGAAATAGCGGCTGTAGCCGGTGCGCACCATCACCACATCCCCCGGCGCAATTTCCACCTTGGCCTTATTCAGGGCGTTTTTCAGATCTTTGGCTGTGACCACCCGGCCGCCTTCCAGATAATCCCCGCCATCCAGATCGGCGACATTGATGCACACCCCGCGCGAGATCAACGGCGGCATCTGTTCGATGCCCAGTTTCTGCAGCCCCAGATTGTTGGTCATTTCGCTGACCCGGTAGCCCCCATACATTTCGTCGGCGATGGTCACATGTCCCAGGGCGTCCACATGGGTGCCGGTATGCATGCACAGTTCCACCCGTTCGGTATAAGCGCCCAGATTGTTCGTGATCCCATGCCTTCCTCCCCCGCGCAGCATCATTTCCGGTGTCGCGCGCATGGTCATCATGAAGGGGGATTGCGCGGGCTGCATGCAGGGATGTCCGGATCTGATTTCCTGGCTCAGGTCGATGATCCGGCCCTGCCCGACGCTTTTGAGGGCGTTAAGGGTGCATTCGGCCGTGACGTAATTCATCGCGCCTGCCTGGTCGCCGTCGGCAAATTTATTCGTCATTCCGTTCCTCTCCTCCTGAAAATGGCGCTGCGCCCTTCCTGGTCCAGACGGCCTTCAGCCGGGAATATCCATCGAGGGAGCAGGCAGCCGCTATTTATGTTGACGGAACTGTTTAGCATAATGATAATATATTGCCTATACGCCCGGTCGTCAGACTGGACGCATAAGATCCGGCAGGCGATGAAAACAGGATGGGAATGGCCATGAGCTTCGAGACGATAAAAATAGAAAGGCTGGCGGGCGCGCTGGGGGCGGAAATCAGCGGGGTCGATCTGGCAAAACCGTTAGGCAATCAGACCTTTCAGGAAATTCATGACGCGCTGGTGGAAAACCAGGTGATCTTTTTTCGCGACCAAGACATCACCCCGGATCAGCATAAGGATTTCGGGCGGCGCTTCGGCACGTTGCACATCCATCCCGCCATGGGGGGGATTCCCGGCCATCCGGAAATCCTGCCTCTGCATTCCGACGCGGAAAAGCAGTATTCCGCAAACGGCTGGCATTCGGATGTATCCTGCGATCCCGTTCCCAATATGGGCGCGATTCTGCTGGCCAAGGTCTTACCGGATACTGGGGGCGACACGATGTTCGCGAGCATGAACGCCGCCTATGAGGGGCTGTCCGGCAAGATGCAGCATTTTCTCTCTGGCCTGGAGGCGCATCACGGCAGCGTACACCTGTTCGGCCCGTCCAGACATGAAAATGACAAACGTCCGAATGCGGTGCATCCAGTGATCCGCACCCATCCGGTTTCCGGGCGCCCCTGTATTTACGTCAACAGTTCCTTCACCACCCATATTGTTGGCATGAAGCCAAAGGAAAGCCGGGCCGTACTCGACTTCCTCTACCGCCATATCGAAACGCCGGAATATCACGTGCGTTTCCGCTGGGCGGTGAATTCGATCGCCTTCTGGGACAACCGGAGCACTCAGCACCGCGCGATCGCTGATTATTTTCCCCAGACGCGCACCATGCACCGGGTCACCATCAATGGCACGGAGGCGCCTTTCTACCGTCCCCATTGATTCCGGTGACCCGAAAAGCCGAGTTCGTCACGCCGATCCGATAGAGGGAACGCCATGGACAAGCAGATGCATTTGACGGGTTTCATGATCTATTGCCCCGCGCCGCACATGATCATGTCATGGGTGTATCCGCGCGAAAAGATCCGCCATCAGTGGACGGAGGTCGAGTACTGGGTGGAGATCGCGCAAACCCTTGAACGCGGCAAATTCGATCTGTTCTTCTTCGCCGATGGCTGGGGGGGCGGAACCAATGAAGCCAGCGTGCGTTATGCGATCCAGTTTCCCAATTCCGATCCCCTGTGCCTGGTGCCGTATCTGGCGGCATTGACCCCACGGCTGGGTTACGCCGTCACCATGTCCACGACCTTCTATCCGCCCTATATGCTGGCCCGCAAGCTGGCGACCCTCGACCATGTCACCAAGGGGCGGATTGGCTGGAACATCGTTTCCTCCATCTCGAAAGGCGAAGCCCGCAATTTCGGCATGGATGATCTGCCGCCCCATGACGAGCGCTATGACCGCGCCGATGAATATATGGAGGTCTGTTACAAGCTGTGGAACAGCTGGGAAGACGATGCGCTGAAGATGGATATGGAAAATGGCGTGTTCGCAGACCCGTCCAAAATTCACAAGATCAACCACGAAGGCCAGTATTACAAGGTGCAGGGGCCGCTGACCGTCATCCCCTCGCCGCAGCGCAAACCCTATCTCTTTCAGGCCGGCCAGTCGGACCGGGGGAGGGAATTCGCCGCCAGGCATGCGGAATGCATCTTCGCCGCCGCAACCGGCACCAGACAGATGCGCGAATTCAGCGAGGACATCGCTGCGCGGGCGGAACGCAATGGGCGTGACCCGCGAAAGGTGAAGATTATCTGGGGGGCGCAGCCGCTGGTGGCGGAAACGGAATCGGAGGCGCGCGCCAGACAGGCGGAGATCCGCGCGCGCATTCCTCTGGAGGCTTCTCTGGCGCTGATGTCGGGGCATTTCAATACCGACCTTTCGAAGCTGGATATCGATCAGCCGGTGGGAGATCTGAAAGTGCCGGGCACCCAGGGCATGCTGGAAGCCTATACGAAATCCAACCCCAAGATCACCCTGCGCCAGATCGCCTCCTCCTATCTTTCGGGCAATGATGGCGGGCCGATGATCGGCACGGCGTCCCAGGTGACGGACCATCTGGTTTATCTGCTGGAAGAAGGCGGCGGCGACGGTTTCCAAATCACGCCTTCCTATTATGCGCCGGATTATTTCGCGGATCTGAACCGGATGCTGATTCCGGAACTGCAGAAGCGCGGCGTGTACCGTAAGGAATATGCCGGCGGAACCCTGCGCAACCGTATGAACGAAAATACGGGACTGCGCGCCGTTCATGAGGCGGAGTGACCGGGATCAAATTTGCGCGCCGGCGCCATTGTCGGGTTTTGCGTGGGAGATGGAAAGGCCGAGGATCAGTAAATAATTAAAAAACAGGAGGAAGCTTGGCATGAGCAAAGCGGTAATATCCGGGCGCCACGGAACAATCCTGATGAGTGGCGTTTCATCCTCTGATCTGGCCCTGGCCCCAGGTATTGGACTCGAGCCAACAGGGGGCCCTTGCGGAGTGTTTCTGCATGGCGTTGATCTGCAAGATGAACTTTGCGGAGAACAGATCTACTCCCTGATCACGGTTTTCAACCATTCGGGTTTGATGATCCTTAGGGGTCAGAACCGGCTTACGCCGGAGCGGCAATGCGAGGTGGTGGAATGGTTCGGCCGGCGCTTTCATCGCGGCTCGGCCGGCGACAGGCTGCCCATGGTTGGCGAACTGCCTTTGCAATTGCTGTCAAACCGCGACACGCGCAAACCAGGCAGACAGGTGATTGCCCAAGAAGACGATCCCTATAATTCCGCAACTCAGGCGCTGCGCTGGCACTCGGACGTGCAGGATTATGCGGCGCCGCCTGACGTCACGGTATTGCATGGGGTGGAAATCCCGCCCCCCGAGGCGGGCGGGCGCACGCATTTCGTCAATATGTATCAGGCGCATGATGAACTTGACGCGGCGACCCGGGAGCGTATCCGCCATATGAAATGGAAACCGGCCAGCACATACGCAACCATGAAGGGGGTGAAACAGCCTGCCGCCATGCAGAACAGCGCGCCGGACAGCGAATCGGAGGTGGTTCACCCGGTGGTGAGAACGCACCCGGTCACGGGACGTCTTGCGCTTTGGATTACCCCTGGTTTCACGGTCAAGCTGGAGGGGTTCGGTCACGCCCCCGAAGAAGGGGAAGCCCTGCTGAAGAAACTCATCCAGCACATGACCCAGAAGCATCTGATCTATACCCATATATGGCGCCAGCATGATGTTATCTTCTGGGATAACCGTTGCGTGATGCATGAGCGCGATACCTGGGACAGGAATTATCTGCGCGAGATGCACCGCGCGCAGGCGGGTGGCTCGCGCCCATTCTGAACGGCAGCCAGAACAGAAGAAGGTCGCTATCATGAAAAAACAAATGCATCTGACCGGTTTCATGGTCTACTGCCCGGCCCCGCATATGATCATGTCCTGGGTGTATCCGCGCGAAAAAATCCGCCATCAATGGACCGAGATCGAATATTGGGCGGAAATCGCGCAAACCCTGGAACGGGGTAAATTCGATATGTTTTTCTTCGCCGATGGCTGGGGCGGCGGCACCAACGCGGACAATATCCGCTTTGCAATCCAGTTTCCCGCCTCGGACCCGGTATGCCTTGTGCCCTATCTGGCCGCCCTCACCAAAAATCTCGGCTTCGCTTTGACCATGTCAACCAGCTTCTATCCTCCCTATATGCTGGCGCGGAAATTGGCGACGCTCGATCACATCACCAAGGGAAAAATCGGCTGGAACATTGTCACCTCGTTTTCACCTGGCGAGGCGCGCAATTTTGGTCTGGAAAAACTGCCTTCCCATGACGAGCGTTATGACATCGCCGATGAATATATGGAGGTAGTGCGCGCGCTCTGGAATAGCTGGGAGGACGATGCGCTGCTGATGGATATGGAAAACGGCGTCTTCGCAGACCCGTCCAAGATTCACAAGATCAATCACGTGGGACAGCATTACAAGGTGCAGGGGCCGCTGACCGTCATCCCTTCGCCACAGCGTTATCCCTATCTGTTTCAGGCCGGGCAATCGCCGCGCGGGCGCGAATTCGCCGCGCGCCACGCCGAAGCCATTTTCGCCGTTGGCACCAGCACCAAGCAGATGCGCGCGTTTTGCGAGGATATTGCCGCGCGTGCGGAACGCTATGGCCGTAATCCTCAAGAGGTAAAGATTATCTGGGCGGCGCAGCCGACGGTCGCTGAAACCTATTCAGAGGCATTGACCCGCCAGAGCGAAATCCGCGCCCGGATTCCCCTGGAGGCGTCTTTGTCCCTGATGTCGGGACATTTCAATTACCATTTCAACATGCTGGATATTGATAAGCCTGTCGGGGATTTGCAGGTGCCGGGACTGCAGAGCCTGTTGCAGGCCTATAAGGATACAAATCCCAATGTAACGCTGCGGGAGGTCGCCTCGTCCTATCTGATTGGCACCGACAGCGGGCCATTGATCGGCACCCCGTCGCAGGTGGCGGACCACCTCGTCTATCTGCTGGAAGAAGGCGGCGGCGATGGTTTCCAGATCACGCCTTCCTATTACGCGCCGGATTTTTTTGCGGACCTGACCGGAATGCTGATCCCCGAACTGCAAAAACGCGGCGTCTTCCGTAAGGAATACACCTCCCGCTCCTTGCGGGCGATGATGAATGAAGGGGGCTCAGCAAACGCCATCCGGGCCGCCGAATAATTGCCCGCGCCGTTTTTCGCGCAACAATTCGGTTTATCGCGCAATATAGAGCCCTATTATTGCGCGATTATCCCTGTAAATTGCGCGAAAAGAGTGGTGGGTATTTTTGTCACCGGAACGCGATGTTTGGGCGCGCCTTGTAGGGGGCTTCGAGCTGTTTGATGTCCCCCTCGCTCAGCTTGACGTTGACGGCCGCGACCGCGTCATCCAGTTGGGGCATTTTTGACGCCCCGATAATGGGCGCGGTCACCGGCTGTTTCGCCAGCAGCCAGGCGAGCGCCACCTGGGCCGGGCCCGTGTTATGCGCCTTGGCGACGGCATTGACGGCGTCAAGGATCGCCGGGTCGGTTTCCGGATTGAACAATTGCGCCATCATCTCGTCGGTTTGCGCGCGTTTCGTGCCCGCCTCGCGGCTGCCCGCCAGCAACCCGCGCGCCAGCGGCGACCAGGGGATCATGCCGACGCCTTCCGCGCGGCACAAAGGCGCCATTTCCCGTTCTTCCTCGCGGTATAACAGCGAATACTGGTTCTGCATGGAGATGAAGCGGGTAAAGCCCTCGCGTTCCTGAATGGACAGCATCTTCATGAATTGCCAGGCAAACATGGAAGAGGCCCCGATATAGAGCGCCTTGCCCGCCTTGACCACGTCATGCAGCGCTTCGAGAGTTTCCTCCAGCGGCGTGCGCGGATCGAAACGGTGAATCTGATAGAGATCGATATAATCCATCTGCAGGCGCTTCAGACTGGCGTCGATCGCCTGCATGATGCTCTTGCGGGAGAGCCCCATGCCATTGGGGCCGGAATCCACGGGAAAAAAGACCTTGGTGGCGATCACGGTATTGTCCCGGTCGCCATATTCCTTGATGGCTTTGCCAAGAATGATTTCGCTGACGCCATTGGAATAGACATTGGCGGTGTCGAAGAAATTAATGCCCAGTTCTATGGACCGGCGCAGCAGCGGCATGGCCGCCTCTTCCTCCAATATCCAGGGACGCCATTTGGACGAGCCATAGGTCATACAGCCGAGGCATATTTTCGACACCCGTAAACCGGTTGCGCCAAGATTGACATACTGCATGCGTCATCCTCCCTGATCGTCACTCTTGTTATCATCTCATGGAGCCCAGTTTAGCCCCAGAAGGGCGGTTTCGCACACGATTTCGTGCAGCGCCCCCACAAAGCCGTCATTGCGGGTTTCTTTGCCAGAACAGTATATTCCTGATAAAGGGATGCTATGCATGAAAATACCCCGGCGCCTGGCTGGGGGTAAGATTCTGGGGCGGGTTTTGACGGATATTTTTCGGGAAGTTGAAGAAGACATACGCAACGCGCAATTGAAGGCGTTGTGGGACCGTTATGGACTGCTGGTTATTGGCGCGGCTGTGGCTCTTGTCGTGGGCACGGGGATTTGGGTCTACTGGCAGGATGCGCGGAGCGTCCGCCGCGAGGCTGCGGCGGAGCAATTCCTGGCGGGGGAAAGACTGTTGCTGGAAGGCAAGCAGGCGGAGGCGGCTGCGCATTTCGCCAGGCTGTCGCAAACCTCCGAGGTTGAAGGTTACGCCCTGCTGGCGCGCATGAAGGAGGCCGCCACCAGAGT
>OBIC01000316.1_pt1 | contig 15364 bp, 7 predicted proteins | sample 1519831 | NCBI WGS metagenome assembly OBIC01 (sample SAMN03019805, study PRJEB22545) | beach sand metagenome | biome: beach; feature: sea beach; material: beach sand | place: USA: Municipal Pensacola Beach, FL | collected 2010-10-20 | depth 40-45 cm m | reverse complement strand
CAGGTCAGCTCGGCGTCAACTTGGCCAACCTGGTCAACCAAGGCACCATCCTCGCCGACGCAAACCAGGCCCTTCAGATCGACCCAAGGAACTTTTTCCGCAACCAAGGCACAGTCAAAGTCACCGGAGCGGGCGGCCTCGTGCATGTGGGCGATTACCAGCAAACCGCTGGCGTGACCGCCATCGACACGAAAATGACGGTGACCGGCAGTGGCAACCTACTGCTGGAAGGTGGTGTGCTGTCCGGCGTGGGAGAGATCGAGTTCACAACCCCAGGCCGCGGCGTCATCAATTCCGGTGGTCAGGTCAGTGCTGGGGCCTCGCCCGGCACCCTGCTGGTGGATGGAGACTACACCCAAGAGGCTGGCGGCGACCTGTTGGTTGAGCTGGACGGCGATGTCCAGGGCGTCAGCTACGACCTGCTGTTGGTGGATGGCGATGTCAGCTTGGCAGGCGCCCTGACCGTTGACCTCGGCTTTCCGGCCGACCTCAGCGACCTGTTCACCATTCTGACCTACACCGGCACACGTACCGGCACCTTCGATACCCTGATGGTGCTGGCAGCCGGCTGGGAATTTGATCTGATCTACGACGACCTGAATCAGTCGGTGCACCTGGCAGTGACCGGGGTGGGTCCCGCCCCCGTTCCACTGCCCGCCGGCGTCTGGTTGCTCGTCAGCGCTCTGGGCCTGCTGGCTCGGGTGCGGCGAAGCTAGCAGCCACTGCACCTGCCTGCAGGCGTTAATCGGGCCTCCAGGAACCCCCCTGGGGCTAGTACAGGGGTTGGCCTGACTTTGCGCACCCGCTCGTACGTGCGGCCGTTGCGCTCGGCTTGTTCGATGCAGTCTTGCTGCTGGGCTTGCGGCAACCTGGCGCACTCCTGGCGACTGTACTAATGCACCGCAGTGTAGGCCTGCTGCCTGGAACACCCGGCCAGCGTGGTTGCACCGACCACCACTGCCCCCAGCCACCAAGAACCGCCGGTTCGCAAGGGCCGCTTCACACTGGCGCACCCACCTGCCCCTCCAAGCCGGGAGGGGCCACTGACCTCAGCAATTCACCGCATTGGCGACAGGCGTACTGGGCGTCACCGCGCAACACACGGTTGTGGCGCACAGTGGTCAACCACTGAGGCCCGCAGGCACACAGGTAGGAATGGCGCCGTTGCCGGCGCACGGGCAGGCCTTCAAAGTCACTGAACCGATGGCACGCCCTTGGTTCCAGCCCGAACGACTGCATCACCCGCTGCCAACTGCGCCCATGAGGCGGCTCGGACTGCCGACCGGGGCAAGCGGCCACGACATGGTGGGCGACTTCGTGGGGCACGGTTTCGGCCAGATTTTCAGCATAGTGGCGCGCGAACAGGGGCGCGTTGTAGCGAATCCAGGCCCGTCCCTGCTGCAGCCGGTATTGCCCAGCTGCAAGACCCTGCAAGTCGAACTGGACCGCCACCGGCGAGAGCGCCCATGCGACCCGCTGGCGGGCGAACTCCAGCCAGGCATCCGTGGCTGCGATCACTTCATCCTGCTGCGCCCGGGTCAGCGTCGGCGCATTCACCCGTTGGCGACTTTGCGCTCGTCCAACACCACCTCGAAGCCCTCAAACTTCGGCGGACCCATGTACATGCCCTTGCTCGCACCCGCTCCCGCATGGGCGCGGCGAAAGGACTCCGACTTGGTCCAATTCTCGAACGCAGCCCGCGAATCCCACAGTGAGTGGCTGGAATAAAGTATCCCCTCACCCTCCTCCGGGCCGCGCAGCAAATGGAATTCATGGAAGCCCGGTACGTCCTTCAGGTGGCTGTCGCGGTTGCGCCAGATGGCCTCGAAGTCGGCCTCACGCCCCTTAACGATCATGAACCGGTTCATGGCGATGTACATGGTAAGCTCCTCAGAGATGAATGGGGTCGAAGCACAGGTTCACCGGGCGGAGCGGGAAGCCCTCGGAACCGATGCGGTGCCAGCACGTCGAATGGTAAACAAAGTCCTTTCACAACACACCCGTCCACTCGTTCCGGACACGCCGAGACTGAGACCATCCATGACAGCACCCAGCTCCCCTCCAGACCAAACCAACAACCAGCTCGAGCGGTTGCGGCGCCTGGCGCGCACCCTGGACAGCAGCTTCCAACTGCCGGGCACCAGATTTCGTTTCGGCCTCGACAGCCTGATCGGGCTGGTGCCAGGCGTGGGTGATGGCGCCAGCTTTGCGGTTTCGCTGTACTTTATTGGCACCGCACACCGGCTGGGCGTGCGCAAGCGAACCCTGGTGCGCATGCTGTGGAACCTCGGTGTCGACTTCGTGGTTGGCGCCATCCCCTTGATTGGCGACCTGTTCGACTTCGGCTGGAAGGCCAACCTGCGCAACATGGAGCTGATCGAACGGGACCTGGCCCGTCAGGGACGCCCGGTGCGGCCCGTCGATACCGGCCACTAGTCGATTCCGATCCCTAAAGGCAGGCCGTAACAGCGGGTCGCACGCCCCCTGCGCAAGGCGCTAGACTGGCCACATGCGCACGCTGTCCTCGGTTCCAACACCCCCATCCAAAACCCCGCCGGACCCTGTCTGAATCCCATGCTGCGCGTGCACCACAGCAACCGCATGGAGACCCTGGTGGAGGTGCTGGATCACCTGGTGCGCCAGGCGTCAGCCCCACCGCTGGCGGCAGAAACCATTGTCGTTCCCCACCGCAGCATGGCGCACTGGTTGTCGCTGCAACTGGCAAACCGCTGGGGCATTGCTGCCAACCTGCGCTTCCCGTTTCTGGGCAACCTCATCTGGGAACTGGTGGCAGCACATGAGCAGCGCGACGCCCACAGCGAGCCATTTCGTCGCGACAGCTTGCGGTGGCGGATTCTGAACCTACTGCCCAGGCTGCTGGAATCGGGCGCACTTGAACGCACCCCAGGGGACTCCGAAGTCGTTCAGGCCCTGCGCCAACAGATCAACAACCATGGGGCCCACAGTGTTCAGGCGTATCAACTGGCCGATGCGCTCGCGGATCTGTTCGATCAATACTTGGTGTACCGGCCCGATTGGGTGTTGGAATGGGAAGCTGCCGCGCCTTCCGCCGACGAATGTCACTGGCAGCAAGCGCTCTGGCATGCGCTTCGGATGGATGTTGGCTCCTCCGTTCCCCACCGTGCGGTGGCACTGCGCAACTACATTGAGGACCTACTCAAGGGCCAGGTCTCGCAGATCCATCTACCGCACCGGATGTTGGTGTTCGCCCCGACCACGGTGCCACCGGCATACCTGCAGTTGCTGCAGGCGTTGGCCACACAGATCCCCGTCGACCTGTTGGTTCTAAACCCGTGCTTGCACTATTGGGGCGACCTTGTCTCTCCGCGCCGCCTGGCCCGCTTGCAGGCACTGTGGACACGCCACGGACGCCCTGATCTGAGTGACTACTATGCCATTCCCAACCGACTGCTCGCCGCCTGGGGCGACGCGGGGCGGCAGTTTCATGAACAACTCGCGGCCTCGGACGGCGAGCACCACGACTGCTTCACAGCATCTGGGTCGCCGGGGCTGAGTCTGTTGGAACAACTGCAGACCGACATTCTCCTGCTCCACGACCGGGCTCCGGATGGCGATGTGGAGCCGCTCGCACTGGCGGCCGACGACCGGTCCATTCAAGTGCACCTGTGCCACAGCCCTTTGCGCGAGGTGCAGGTGTTGCACGATCACCTGGTGAACCTGCTGGCCGACCCCGGCATCGAGCCACGTGACATCGTCGTCATGATGCCGAATGTAGCGGCCTATGCGCCCTACATTGAGGCAGTTTTTGGGCAATCCACACCGGCAACGGAAGTCCCCTGGTCCCTCAGCGACATGTCTGATCTCAGGTGCGACCCCCTGGTGCGCCTGTTTCTGAATTTTCTCAATCTTCCGGACAGCCGCTTGCCCCTGAGCGAAGTACTCGGGTTGCTCGAACATCCAGAGGTGCAGGCGCGGTTCGATCTCAATGCGGAGTCGGTGCTGCGCCTGCGTGAATGGTTCGAGGAATCGGGTATTCGGTGGGGCGCCGACGCCGCACACCGCGGGGAGGAAGGATTGCCCGAGGTCGGGCACCACACCTGGCGGTTCGGGCTCGACCGACTGCTGCTCGGCTACGCACTCGAACGCGACGACCTGTGCCACTCTGGCGTTGCGCCCTATCCGCACATTGAAGGCAGCAATGCACCCCTTCTTGGGCTGTTCGGGGTGTTCTGGCAACAACTCCTTCAGTTGCGCCGTCAGCTGTCGACGCCGCACCCACCAGCCCGCTGGAGCGCCGTACTCCACGGCATCATCGAGCAGTTTTTCAGGCCGAGTGAACCTGAGTCCACCCGCTCACTGCAGCGCTTGCACACCGCCATTGAGTCCTTGACCGATAGCTGGTCCCAAGCGGCGGTGGAGCAACCTCTGCCCCCCCAGTGGGTGCGCACAGCGCTGCAACAATTGCTTGAGAACCAGGTGCAAGCCAGTGGTTACCTCACCGGACAGGTCACATTCTGCGCCATGGTGCCAATGCGTTCGGTTCCATTTCAGATCGTGTGTCTGCTCGGCCTTGGCGACCAGGCGTTCCCCCGTTCGGAACCCGCCCTTAGCTTCAACCGGATGGCTCTTCAGCCACGGGCTGGCGACCGGGCCCTCCGAGAAGATGACCGCTACCTGTTTTTGGAGGCACTGCTGTCGGCCAGACAGCAGTTTTACCTAAGTTACGTTGGCCGCAGCCTTCGCGATGGCAAGCCCCTGCTTCCGTCTGTCTTGATCGACGAACTCCTGACCCAGATTGAGCGCGGATTTTACTGTGCCGACTCCGAGGAGTCGCCAACGACCCGGATTCAACGCCTCCATCCGATGCAGCCCTTCAGTGCGCAATACAGCCCGGGCCCGGGCTCCAAGTCGAGCCACAACGATCTCTGGTTGGAGCCGTCCAATTCGACTCAAATGCCGTCCTGGCCGGCGGACTTCTTCGCCGTAAAGCTTCCTCCGTTGACCAGCACCGAGGTGGCGCTCTCCAGCCTGCTCAGCTTCTGGCAAAACCCGACACGCGCACTTCTGAACGAGCGCCTCGACCTGCGCCTGACCGAACCCGACTCGGCGGTCGATGACCTCGAACCCTTCACCCTCAACGGCCTCGATCGCTACCTCCTGCGTACTGAACTGCTCGATCTGACTCCAAAAGCCGTGGCGCGGTCCCTCGAACAGTTGGAAGCTGCGGGCACGTTGCCCACAGGGCCCGCCGGCGCGCTCATTTTGCAAGAAGAAGACCGCAAGTTGGACAGGCTGCGGGCTCGGCTTAAGGCCGCCCCACCGAGCACCGGGCTGGACCTTGAAATTGAGATCCACCTATCCAAAGGTTCACTGCGAGGCTGGATGCCACGGCCACAGAAGGGCTGGTTGACCCTGTGGAGACCCGGTAAATTGCGGGCAGTCGACAGCCTCAGACTCTGGTTGCATCACCTGACGCTCTGCGCCCAGATCGAGGACTTTGAAGGCAGCCGGTTCATTGGGCTGGAGGATGTTCAGACCTTTGCATCGATTGCCAAGGAGCAGGCGCGGTGTTACCTGGACGACCTGCTTGAACGCTACTTTTCGGGCATGTGTGAGCCCCTCGACTTCTTTCCGGACACCAGCCACACCTACGCGAAGGCGGTACGCGAAAAACCAGATGAACCGAACCATCAAGCCGCCATTGAGAAAGCCTACCGGACCTGGAATGGCTCCAAGTACAGCCCGGGAGAGCGCGCCAAGCCGGAGTTCGCCTTGCTGTCCCGTGCACGGGATCCGCTGGGTTCAGCGACATTTGCCGAGCTTGCCCTCCGGGTCTGGGGTCCACTGCTTGATGGCCTAGACCCGACCGGACCATCCCCGTGAAGCCGCTGGATCTCACCCAACTGCCCCTCGAGGGTCGCCGTCTGATCGAAGCGGGCGCCGGCACCGGCAAGACCTTTACCATCGCCGGCTTACACCTGCGCGCACTCGTGGAGCCGAGCCCCCTGAAGCAGCGCCCCCTGGACATCACAGAAGTCCTGGTGGTGACCTTTACGGAAGCGGCCACAGCGGAACTGCGCGAGCGCATTCACGCGCGCGTCAAGGCCGCGGCACTGGCCTTCGACGCCGAAAGTACCGACCTTGAAGACCCGTTACTGAGCGCATTGGTTCAGCAGACCCCTGACCCCCAAGCAACTGCAGCGCGACTGCGCAACTGCCTCAGCCGCATTGATCAGGCACCCATTTTCACAATCCACGGCTACTGCCACCGTGTGCTGCGGGACCTGGCACTGGACAGCGGTCAGCCATTGAAACACGAGCTGATCACCGATTCCCGGCCCATGCGCGAGCGCGGCATCGAGGACTTTTGGCGGCGCCATTTTCACGCAAAACCCGTGTCCTACATTGGCTGGGCCCGCCAGCACTGGAACCATCCGCATCAACTATTGGACGAGCTCGAAGGGGTGCTGAACAACCCCACGTTGGACATCGGCCCGGCGCCAGAACCCGCGATCATCAATGCCCTGACGGCGGAGGTCGAGCGGCTACTGATCACCCTGAAGGACGCCTGGCCGACGGCGCGGCCCCAACTGACCGAACTCATCGGCAATGCCGTCGCCGCGGGCTACCTCAAGAAATCCGCAAACAAGCGGGAGTATCATCCGGATGAGCTGGAACAAGACTGGCGCACCTGGGACCTGTGGTTCGCCTCACCGACCCTGCCAACACCGCACCGACTTGAACTGGTCTCCACGGTGCACATGGCCTCTTGTCGTTCAGCAAAGGCAAAGAAAGCGGGCTGGAACCCACCCCACCTCGACTTCATGGAGTCCTGCAGTGCCTTGTTTGATGCGGTCGAATCACTCGACCGAATCTGGGCTTGGCAATTGCGCCACGCAGCAGTCCAATCGCTGCACACCTCGATCCGGGCACACAATCGCGCCGCAGCCACCTTCGGCTTCGAAGACCTGCTTCTGGGCGTCGATGCCGGCCTTCAGGGTCCAGCAGGGGATCAGCTCGCTCGCACGCTCGCGAACCGCCACCCGATTGCCTTGGTCGATGAGTTTCAAGACACGGATCCACTGCAGTACCGCATCTTCGATCGGGTCTACGCTGAACCCAACACCGCCTTGCTGTTGATCGGTGACCCCAAGCAGGCCATTTACGCCTTTCGTGGTGCCGATGTGTTCACTTATCTGCAGGCCAGGCAGGCGACTCGGGAGTCAGTGGACCGGTTCACGCTGCACACCAACTGGCGTGCAAGCGACGAACTGGTGACGGCTGTCGACCAGCTGTTTCGCCAGCACCCCGCGCCCTTTGTGTACGATGAGGACATTCGCCTGCCCAAGGTCGAAGCGGCAGTCGAGCCTGGCGCCCATGCCCTGAAGGTCAACGGCGAGACCGCCGCCGCCTTGCAGGTGCTGCCCCTCAAGCCCGAAGGCAAGCCCCTGTCTAAGGAAAAAGCCCAGGCGATGCTGGCAGAGCGCTGCGCCGTAGAGGTCTCGCGCCTGCTGAATCTGGCGGTCGAGGGCCAGGCTTGGCTCCAGAGCAGCCACAAGGCAAAGGCCCCGCTGCGGGCCAGTGACATCGCTGTTCTGGTGTCCAGCCACGATGAGGCCCACAGCATGCAGCAGGCCCTCGCAGGGCTCGGGGTACCCAGCGCCCACCGCGGACAGCAGAGCGTCTTCTCGACCCCACAAGCACTTGAGCTCGAAGCGGTTTTGCGCGCTGTCGAGGCGCCCGAAAGCGAATCGCGCATGCGGGCCTGTGTGGCCACCCAGTTGCTGGGCCTGGATGCCGCTGGGGTCTACGCCGAACTCGCCAGTGGCCCACAGTGGGAGCACCGGATCGAACGCTTCATGGCGTACCGCGACCTGTGGGAATCGCGCGGCCCCCTGGTGATGTTGCACCAGTTGCTGCGCGTTGAAGCGGTGGTGGCCAGGATCTTCGCACCAGGCCCGCAGTCACAGGGGGCACCCCGCCGCGCCACCAACTTGCTGCACCTGGCGGAGCTGCTGCAACAGGCAGCAGACGAACACCCCGGCATGGAGCGACAGCTGCGCTGGCTGCGCCAACAAATTGAGCACCCACCACGTGGTGACGGTGCCTCTGAGTTGCGCTTGGAAGGCGACCAGACAATGGTGCAAATCGTCACAGTGCACGCGTCCAAGGGCTTGGAATTTCCAGTCGTGGTGCTGCCGTTCGTCGCCCTGACCAAAGGTCCGCACAAGGTCAATGGAAAAGGCGGGGTGCCACCCGTGCTGTTCCACGACCCGACTGCGGCAGACCAACTGCAGGTGGACTTTGGTACCGAAGCCTACACGGCCCGTGAAAAATTGGCAGCCAAGGAGCAGTTCGCAGAACGCGTGCGGCTCCTGTATGTCGCCCTGACTCGGGCCTCACATGGGTGCATTCTGGGCTGGGGCTCGATCCGAGACATCCAACATACCCCCTTGGCGTACCTGTTGAGTGGCAAGCGCGCCGACGATTTTCCGCCCACCTCACTCGACACCATGGAAACCGAAGAGTCCCTGATCGCGCCCTGGACGCGGTGGCGAGACGAGCACCGGGTTGACCTTGAAATCCGTCCTTTTGCACCGCCGATCACTGCACCGGCGGGCATGATTGGGTCGGAACCTGCAGTGCTGCGTGGCCAGGCAACCCCGCCACCACCCATCCCTCCAACCCGCGCAAACTGGCGGCTCAGCAGCTACAGCGCACTGGTTGCCGACATGGGTGGTGGCCTGCTTGAGCGGCCCGAGCACGATGACCTGATCGGGCCCATGACCAAGCCACCCACAGCACCGCAGTATCGGAGCTTCTTTGACTTTCCCGCCGGTGCCCAGGCTGGCAACTGTTTGCACCACCTGCTTGAACACATCGAGTTCGGTGGCGCACGGATGGATGTGCAGTGGGTCGAGCGCACGCTCGAGCAGTTCGGTTTTGATCCAGCCTGGACCGATGTGCTCTGTGACCAACTCGACACGGTCTTGCAAACACCGCTGAACGACACCGGTGTTCGCCTGTCCTCCATTGGCAGGCACCAGTGCGTGCGCGAAATGGAATTCTACCTGCCGGTTCACGGGTTCGAGCCCAGCCGGATCGACGCCTGGATCGATGCCATCGACGACGACGACCGACCGTCGACGCACCGGCCGCGACTTAAGCGGGGCCTCGAACGTGGCACGCTCAAAGGCTACATCGACCTGGTGTTCGAGCACCAAGGCCGCTACTACCTTGCCGACTACAAGTCGAATCACTTGGGTGACCGGTTCGAGGACTACCGACCCGAATGCCTGCGTGCCTCGGTGCTGGCCCACCGGTATGACCTGCAGTACCTGCTCTATACACTCGCGCTGCACCGCCACTTGCAGGCACGCCTGTCGGGTTACACCTATGAGCAGCACTTTGGCGGCGTGTTTTACCTCTACCTGCGTGGCATGCAGCCCGACAGCAACCACACCGGCGTGTACTTTGCCCGACCGAGCGCGGAATGGCTCCAAAACTTTGACGCGCACCTGCTTGGTGACCCGGCCTGATGGACCCGCTGGACCCAACGCCCACCACCACCGATGCAGACCGGCCCTCGGGCCGCCCACTCGACTCACAGTTCGCCGACCTGCTCGTGCGCCTGGGTGGTGTACAGGACCCACTGCTGTGGGCATCGGCGGCCCTGGTCAGTCGGCAGCTCGGCCAGGGCCACCTCTGTGTCGAGTTGGCGGAACATGCCGGCACAGCTTTCGAGTTCGGTGAGCGGCAAGTGAAGTTTCCATCTGCTGATGCCTGGGCGCAGGCGCTGTGTGCCTGGCCCATGGTGCACAGCGGTCAAGGCAACGCGTCCGCTCCCCTGGTGCTGCACGCCGGACACCTGTACCTACAGCGGTACTGGGCCATGGAACAGCGCCTGGCGCAGGGCCTCCTCGAACGCCGAATAACGGCGACCGAGCCGGTTGACCTCGATTGGCTGCGGACCATGCTTGAGCGCCTCTTCGGGCCGCCAGGGGACGAACTCGACTGGCAGCGGGTCGCGACCGCCAATGCAGTGCTGCAGCCGCTGGCGGTGATCGCTGGCGGTCCCGGCACCGGCAAGACCCATGTGGTCACCCAAGTGGTTGCACTGCTCGGGGCACAAGCGGCCCGCAACAACCACAAGCGGCTGCGGTTGGCCCTGGCGGCCCCAACCGGCAAGGCCGCTGCCCGCCTTGCCGCATCAATTGGCGCAGGCATCGCCAACTTGCCCCGGGAGCTGCAGCAGGCGACCCAGGTGCTGGTGCCCAACGCCACCACCTTGCACCGTTTGATCGGCTTGCGAGGCGATCCCACCCGCCCCAGGCACCAGGCCAGCAATCCATTGTCCGTGGATGTGCTGGTCATCGACGAAGCCTCGATGATCGACCTGCCATTGCTGACACGAACCCTGGACGCCCTGCCGCGCAACGCCCGTCTGCTGTTGCTCGGCGACCCAGATCAGCTGGCCTCGGGCGAGGCGGGCGCCGCGCTTGCCGAGGTTTGTACGGGGGGGCATGGTTTCAGCGCTGCCGGCGCGGCACGCCTCGGCAGCGCTGCGGGGCAGTCGCTGCCCGAGACCGGAGACCCTGTGGGCACGCTCGCAGATCAGGTGGTCACCCTGGTCCACAGCCGCAGGTTCGCTCGTGCTGCCAACCCGAGCGCCCCCACGATCGGTGCTTTCGCCAGCGCGGTGCGTGGGGGTGACGCGGCCCAGGTGCGCGGGCTCCTGCAGCGCGCAACCCGTGTCGACGACCCCGCAGCTGAGCTGCACTTCTTCCGTGCCTCATCGCCCGTTGCCCACGCAGCAGTGTTCGACGAAATGGTGGCACGTGCCCGACAGCTCGCCAGCCTTGCTGACCCCCGCGCGGCGCTGGATGCACTGCACGGGTTTCAAGTTCTCTGCGCGTTGCGCGAAGGCCCATGGGGAACCCTGGCAGTGAACCGGGAAATCGAACAGCGCCTCGGTGCTGGGCCGGACCGTTCAGGTGGGTATTCTGGGTGGCCATTCATCGTGCGCGCCAACAGCCGCACCCTGGGCCTGCACAACGGCGACACCGGTGTGGTGCTCACCGGGCCGGACGGGGCCCTGCGGGCCTACGTTCGGGACAGCAACGATGGCAGCCTGCGGGACTTCGCGCCCCATCGGCTGCCGGCCCATGAAGCCGCCTACGCAATCACCGTCCACAAGAGCCAAGGCTCGGAATACCAGAACGTGGTCATGCTGTTACCGCCCCAGCCCTCACCGGTGCTCACCCGTGAGCTGCTCTACACCGGGGTGACCCGGGCCCGACGCGCCCTGTGGATCACTGGCGATGCCGATCTGATCGCAACCACCGCCGCGGAGCGGCCCACCCGCCGGGCGTCCGGCCTTGCGCGGGCGCTACAACAGCTGGCACAACAAGAAACCAGCAGCAGGGATTGAACCAGGCCGCCTGACCCCCATGATCCTGAGTCGAAGCCCTGTACCCGCCGTTCCGACCCGATTCCGGCGACGCCTGGGCACGCCGATGTCGAACCAACAAGGCAGAACTGATGACCGAAGCAGACGAGTTCGAACAACCGAACGAAGTGATCTCCGAACAGAATGGGTCGGATGCCACCGAGCCCCAGCCCAACGCGCTGGCACTGCCCGACCAGGCCCTGCCCGACAAGATCTACCTGATCCAGGTCGGCAACCGCCCCTTCCTGCCGGCCCAGGTCCAACCAGTGATCGTCGATGAAACCCCATGGGCCCGCACCTTTCGCCGCCTGGCCAAGACCGAGCACCACGTGTGCGGGCTCATCTGGGACCCGGACTTTCAACCAGGTGCCAGTGACCCGACCACCACGCTGCCCGAGTTCGGCTGCGCGGTGCGCATCCACCACCTGCAGAAGGACGACGAACACCTGCAGTTCATCGCCCAGGGACTGCGCCGCTTTCGCATCAAGCGTTGGATCAGCAAAGAGCCACCCTACTTGGTGCAGGTTGAATACCCCCAGGACACTGACGATGAGGCGACCGACGAAATTCGCGCCTACGCGATGGCAATCATTGACGCCATCAAGGAGCTGTTGCCCCTCAACCCCCTGTATGGAGAAGAGCTCAAGCACTACCTCAAGCGGTTTAGCCCCAACCAACCGTCGCCACTGACCGACTTCGCGGCAGCGATCACCACCGCTGAGGCCGGCGATCTCCAGGAGGTGCTCGAAACCGTCCACCTGTTGCGCCGCATGGAACGGGTACTGACCCTGCTGCACAAAGAACTGCAGGTGGCGCGATTGCAGGGTGAAATCCGCGAGGAGGTCAACCGCAAGGTCGGTGAGCACCAGCGGGAATTTTTTCTGCGTGAACAACTCAAGGTGATTCAGCAGGAGCTTGGCCTCGCCAAGGACGACCGCACTGCCGACATCGAGGGCTTCGAACAGCGGCTCAAGGGCCTCGACGTACCCGTCCACGCGCAACAGCGCATCGAAGACGAAATGAAAAAGCTCGCCATGCTGGAGACCGGCTCCCCGGAATACGGCGTGACCCGCAACTACCTGGATTGGGTGACCTCGGTGCCATGGGGGGTGCACACCGACGACAGCTTCGACCTGCATGAGGCGCGTCAGGTTCTCGACCGGCACCACGACGGTTTAGAGGACGTCAAGGACAGAATCCTCGAGTTCCTCGCTGTGGGAGCCTACAAAGGCGAAATTGCCGGGTCGATCCTGCTGCTGGTCGGCCCGCCTGGGGTGGGCAAGACCTCGATCGGCCAGTCGATTGCCGATGCCCTCGGGCGCAAGTTCTATCGGTTCAGCCTGGGTGGGATGCGCGATGAGGCCGAAATCAAGGGCCACAGGCGCACCTACATCGGGGCCATGCCCGGAAAGCTGGTGCAGGCCCTCAAGGAGGTGGAGGTCGAGAACCCGGTGATCATGCTCGATGAAATCGACAAAATCGGTGCCTCCTATCAGGGCGACCCTGCGTCCGCGCTGCTGGAGGTGCTCGATCCGGAACAAAATCACCAGTTTCTGGACCACTACCTCGATTTGCGGCTCGACCTTTCGAAAGTGCTGTTTGTCTGTACCGCGAACCAACTGGACACCATTCCGGGCCCCTTGTTGGACCGCATGGAAAGCATTCGTTTGGCTGGCTACATCACTGACGAGAAGCTCGCCATCGCCAAACACCACCTGTGGCCCAAACAACTCAAGCGCGCGGGGCTCAAATCCGGCCAGTGCAAGATCACCGATGCCGCGCTCAAACACCTCATCGAGGGATACGCCCGTGAAGCTGGTGTGCGCAATCTCGAAAAACAGCTTGGCAGAATCGTCCGCAAAGCGGTGGTTCAGCTCCTCGAAGGTGCCACCACCCAGGTGCGTGTCGGCATCAAGGATGTCGAAACCTACCTCGGCGCTCCACTGTTTCGCAAAGACAAGCCGCAACGCGAGGTGGGGGTGATCACTGGGCTCGCATGGACCGCCATGGGTGGGGCCACCCTGCCGGTGGAAGCCGCGCGCGTGCATGCCCGCGGCCGCGGGTTCAAGCTCACCGGCAAGCTCGGCGAAGTGATGCAGGAGTCCGCAGCCATTGCGTACAGCTACGTGGACGCTCAGGCCGCGCAACTCAGCCTTGACCCGCGCTATTTCGAGGACGCCTTTATCCATTTGCACGTGCCGGAGGGCGCGACCCCAAAAGACGGACCCAGCGCAGGCATCACCATGGCCACCGCGTTGCTGTCACTGGCACGCAGCACGCGGGTCGACCGCCCGTTGGCAATGACGGGAGAGTTGACCCTGACCGGGCAGGTTTTACCTGTTGGGGGCATTCGCGAGAAGGTGATCGCTGCCCGCCGCGCCGGCATTGGCGAGGTCATCCTGCCCGATGCCAACAAACGCGACTTCGATGAACTCCCAGAACACCTGCGCGAGGGGCTCACGGCCCACTTCGTCAACCGCTATCCAGAGGTGGCCCAGATCGTCTTCGCCTCACCCTAAGAAGCAGGGGGGCACTCGGGTATACTGCGCGCCTTGTCCAGGTCCCTCGGAACTCCCGCCTGAACCATGACTGCACCCAAAGTCGGATTCGTCAGCCTCGGCTGCCCCAAAGCCCTGGTGGACTCGGAACGCATCCTCACCCAGTTGCGCATCGATGGGTACGAGGTGGTCGGTAACTACTCCGAGGCCGGGGTTGTTGTGGTGAACACCTGTGGGTTCATCGACGCCGCCAAGCAGGAGTCTCTGGAGGCAATCGGGGAGGCATTGGCCGAAAACGGCCGGGTGATCGTCACCGGCTGCATGGGACAGGACCCCAGTGAAATCGAACGCGTCCACCCCCAGGTGCTCGCTGTAACTGGCCCCCAGGCGTATGAAGCCGTCGTGGGGTCGGTTCATGAACACCTCCCGATCGACACTACACACGACCCCTTTACAAACCTGGTTCCGCCCCAGGGAATCAAGCTGACACCAAGGCACTACGCCTACCTGAAAATCTCCGAAGGCTGTAACCATCGGTGCCGCTTCTGCATCATCCCGTCGCTGCGGGGGGACTTGGCGAGTCGGCCCATCGGAGAAGTGCTACAAGAAGCCGAAGGCCTGGTCGAAGCCGGCGTGCAAGAACTCCTGGTGATTTCCCAAGACACCAGTGCGTACGGACTGGACCTTAAGTACCGCACCGGCTTCTGGCGCGGCAGGCCATTGAAAACACGCATGCTGGAGCTTTGTCAGGCCCTGGGCGAGTTGGGCGTGTGGGTCCGGCTTCACTATGTGTATCCATACCCGCACGTTGATGCTGTAATTCCGTTGATGGAATCAGGCCATGTCTTGCCCTACCTGGACATCCCCTTCCAACACGGCAGTCCCAGCGTCTTAAAACGCATGCGCCGCCCCGCCGCGGCCGAAAACACCCTCGACCGCATTCGAGCCTGGCGTGACATCTGTCCAGATTTGACCCTTCGCAGCACGTTCATCGTCGGCTACCCGGGAGAGACCGAAGCCGAATTCCAAGACCTGCTGGATTTTCTCTCGGAAGCACAGATTGACCGGGTCGGGTGCTTTCAATACTCGCCGGTGGAGGGGGCAGCCGCCAATGCCCTGCCGAACCCTGTCGATGAAGCGACCAAGCAGGACCGCTTCGAGCGGCTGATGGCCCACCAGGCTGAAATCAGTACCGCACGCTTGGCACGCAAGGTAGGCACGGTGCAGCAGGTGATCGTGGATGGAATCGAAGACGGGGTGGCGCTCGGGCGCAGCCGCGGTGACGCTCCGGAAATTGATGGGCTGGTGTACGTCAACCTGCCGCCTGGCCACCAGTTCGCGCCCGGCGAAAGAATCATGGTGCGTGTAACCACCGCCGATGCCTACGACCTGCATGGGGAGCTAGCGACCCAGGCTGCTTGGGCGACCCAGGTGC
>OBIC01000314.1_pt1 | contig 15502 bp, 15 predicted proteins | sample 1519831 | NCBI WGS metagenome assembly OBIC01 (sample SAMN03019805, study PRJEB22545) | beach sand metagenome | biome: beach; feature: sea beach; material: beach sand | place: USA: Municipal Pensacola Beach, FL | collected 2010-10-20 | depth 40-45 cm m | reverse complement strand
GCCAGCCGCAGCACCGCACGGGCCATGACGTGTTGTTGCGCGCATTCGCGCCGCTTGCCAGGCAGCACCCCGGTGTCGGCCTGGCGCTGGTCGGCAGCGGGCGTGAGGAGGCGGCGCTGCGGGAGCTCAGCCACAGCCTGAAGATTGCCGAGCAGGTGGCGTTTTGTGGCTGGCGTGCCGACGTGCGGGCACTGTTGAGTGCCTTCGAGGTGTGCGTGTTTCCGTCGCGTGAAGAGGGCTTTGGGCTGGCGATCGCCGAGGCCATGGCGGCGGCACGTCCGATAATCGCATCCGACACGGGGGGCGTGCCGGCGGTGCTGGGCGGCCAGGGTGTGCTGGTGCCGCCGGCGGATGAAGCCGCCCTGACGGCGGCGCTCGAGCGTCTGTATCGGTCGGCGGAAGCGCGCGCGCGGGTGGCGGCGGCGCTGCGTGCGCGTTGGGCGTCGCAATTTTCGCCGCCGCGCTTTTTTGCCCATCTGCAAACACTGGCGCGCGGTGCCATCGGAGATGTTCAGTGACCGAGGCGACGCGCTGGGCCCGTTGGCGTCGGCACGGACCGGAGCGGCTGACGCCCGCTCTGGCGGTAGTGCTCGCGTGTTTCTTCCTTGTGCCCAGCGGCAAGGGGCTGAACAACAGCTATTACGCGCTGGTGTTGGCTCCGGCGCTGTTGATGGTGCGCTTTCGGGACTGGTCGTGGCTGGCCGGCCAGCGTTTGGGGATGGCGGTCGTGGCCCTGCTGGGGTACCTCACCGTCAGTGGCTGGTGGAGCGTGGGCGTGAGTGCCGGCGAATGGTGGCACGAGGCCAAGGCGTTGCCTTACCTGCTGGTCTATCTGGCGACGCTGGCCTGCGTCGTCGCTCGACGGCCCGACAGCTGGGAGCGGGCGTTGCGGTTTGTGATGCTCGCCGCCGCGGCCGGCACGCTCATTTCGATCGCGCTGTTTTATCAGGGTCAGCCTTGGAGCGCGCGGCTGCGCTATCACGGGCCGGTATACAACCCCAACGAGGCCGCGATGATGTTGGGTGTGTGCCTGCTGGTGGTGGTGTTTCACGTGTTGCCTGCGGCCCGCCAGCGCGTGATGTGGGTGGGGGTGGCGTTGATTCTGTTCGGGGGCGTGGTGTTGACCGGCAGTCGCATGCCGCTGGCGGCCGTGCTGGCCAGTGCCGGCCTCGGCGGGGTTCTGCTCGGCCGCTGGCGGCTGCTGGCCGGCGTTACGGCGGCAACGCTGGCGGTCGTGACGCTCCTGCTGGTGAGCGGACACGGTGTCGAGCGGCTGTTGCAGCGCGGCGATTCGTATCGGCTGGCCGTGTGGCAGTCGGTCGCGGAGCGCATTGCGCAGCGGCCGTGGTCGGGCGAGGGGGCGCTGACCGACGACAGCGTGCAGGTGCCTGCCCGTGCGCCGCGCCGGGGCATGTACCTGGTCGAGCATCCACACAACATCTACCTGTCCACCACCTTGTACGGTGGCGTGCCGGCGCTGGCGCTGCTGATGTGCGTGCTGTTGTTCGCCGCCCAGACGGCATGGGGTCTGGCCGCCGGGGGGCGGCCGGCCTGGCTGCTGGCGCTGACCTTCAGCGCCCTGCGCCTGCGGACCCCCACCGGCAGCCAGCGCCGGCACGCCACCCTGGCCGCCGGGGGGCGGCCGGCCTGGCTGCTGGCGCTGACCTTCAGCGCCCTGTGCATGATGACCGACGGGGCGCGGCTGCTGAACTCGCCGCAAGGCATCTGGTTCTATTTCTGGCTGCCGGTGGGGGTCCTGCTGGGATATCGCCTGCGGCCGGCTATCGGCGGCGCGAGCGATGCGGCCCCGGGTGCTTGGCCGGCGTCGGTCGATCGCTCAGAATAGCGCGCCCGTTCTTGCGTCTGCGCAGCGCAGACCGGGGACGAATCGGGTGAAACTGAACGCTGGCGGGATGGCGGCGACGCAGACGCCGTCACACTGCAAGTTGCCATAACGACATGACCATTCAGTGACGAGGCCCAGATGCGAGAAAAAATCAGGATCGCGATCGTAGGTGTCGGCAATTGCGCCAGTTCGCTGGTGCAGGGTGTTCAGTACTACCGCAGCCGGGATCCTGAGCAGGCCATCGGCCTGATGCACTGGGACATCGGTGGTTATGCACCGGGCGACATCGAGGTGGTGGCGGCGTTCGATATCGACAGTCGCAAGGTGGGTCGCGACGTGTCCGAGGCGATCTTTGCGCCGCCCAACTGCACCACTGTTTTCTGCAGCGAGGTGCCCCCCACGGGCGCCATCGTGCGCATGGGGTGTGTGCTGGACGGGTATTCGGAGCACATGGCCGAGCATCCGCCGGAGCGCACGTTCGTGCCGGCTGACGCGGCGCAGCCCAGTCAGGCCGAGGTGGTGCGGGTCCTGCGCGAATCCGGCGCCGAGATGGTGCTCAATTACCTGCCGGTCGGCTCCGAGGAGGCCACGCGCTTCTATGCCGCCTGTGCGCTTGAGGCCGGGTGTGGCTTCGTCAACAACATTCCGGTGTTCATCGCCAGTGACCCGCAGTGGGCCGCCCGTTTCGAGCAGGCCGGCCTGCCGATCATCGGTGACGACATCAAGGCGCAGCTGGGGGCCACCATCACCCACCGGGCGCTGACCGACCTGTGCCGCAAGCGTGGCGTGACCATCGATCGCACCTATCAGCTGAACACGGGCGGCAACACCGACTTTCTGAACATGCTCAACCTGAGCCGGCTGAAGTCGAAAAAGCGCTCCAAGACCGAGGCCGTGCAGTCGGTGGCGGCGAGTCGCTTCGACGACCAGAACATCCACGTCGGCCCGTCCGACTACGTGGCCTGGCAGAACGACAACAAGGTGTGTTTTCTGCGTATCGAGGGGCGCATGTTCGGCGACGTGCCGTTCAACCTGGAACTTCGGCTGTCGGTGGAGGACTCGCCCAATTCGGCCGGGGTCGCCATCGACACCATCCGTTGCTGCAAGCTGGCGCTGGATCGTGGCGAGGGCGGCGTGCTGCACCCGCCGTCCGCGTTTTTCTGCAAGCACCCGCCGGTGCAGTACACCGATGATGATGCCTATCGCCTGACCGAGGCCTTCATCGACGGCACCTGGAAGGAGAAGCTGGCCGAGGTGGCCGCCCAGCGCGGCGCGGGCGCCGCGGCCCAGGCAACCACCGGCAGCCGCTGACCCGGGGGATGCTTCAGGCCGACGCGTCGATGATGGCGTCGGCCTCGATCTCCACCAGCAGATCCGGCTCGAACAGTGCGTTCACACCGATCAGGCTGCTGGCCGGTGGGTGTTCGGCGAACGCCTCGCAGTGGGCGCGGGCGATGGCCTCCCACTCGGTCATGTCGATGATGAACACCCGCGTGCGGATCACGTCCGCCAGGCTGCCGCCGAGTGCCGCCAGTGCCGTTTGCAGGTTCTCGATGGCCTGGCGCGTTTGCGGGTAGGCGCCGCCCGGCACGATGCGTCCGTCGGCGGTGCGTCCGGTACTGCCGGACAATGCGACATAGGCGCCGCGGCGCACCGCCTGACAGAAGCCGAAGGCTTCCTCACCGACGCTGCCGACGGTGTAGCGGGTCACGTGCATGGCACTACTCCGGCTGCTGGCCCTCAGCGGCATGGTAGCGCCGTCGGCACAGCCGGCCCAGATGGGTCAGCAACTCGTAACCGATGGTACCGGCGGCGTCGGCCAGGGCGTCGATGTCATGTCCGGGACCGAGCAGTTCCGCCTGGTCGCCGGGGGATGGCTGATCCGCAGGCAGTGTGCCGACGTCGAGCGTCAGCAGGTCCATCGACAGCCGTCCGATCAGCGGCACACGCCGGCCGCGCAGCATGGCGTGGGCACGGTTGCCGGCGGCGCGTGGATAGCCGTCGGCATAACCGCAGGCCACCGTGGCGATCCTGCCGGGTGCCGGCGTGCGGTAGGTGGCGCCGTAACCGACACTGACGTCGCTGGCCACGCTGCGCACCTGAAGCACCGGGGCGTGCAGGCGTACGACCGGGCGCAGCGGGTTGGCGTCCGCCGGTCGCGGGTTCAGGCCGTACAGGCCGGCGCCGGGGCGCACCAGGTCGAAGTGCCACTCGCTCCCCAGCAGTACGCCGGAGGAGTTGGCCAGGCTGGCGCGCGGGCGCCCCAGGGCCTGCCAGGCGGCGCGAAAGCGCGCCAGTTGCTGCGTGTTCATCGGATGTTCCGGTTCATCCGCGCAGGCGAGATGCGACAACAGCAGGGTGACGGCTCCCGGTCGGCGCCAGCGCGATGACAGGGCGTCGATGTCCCGCGTGTCGAGTCCCAACCGGGTCATGCCGGTGTCCAGTTGCAGGGCAGCGGGCGTGCCCGCCGGGAACTGCGCCTCGAACGCCGCCACCTGGGCCGGTGCATTCAGCACGGGCGTCAGGTTGGCGTCGCGCAACAGCGATTGTTCGCCCGGCAGGAAGCCGTTCAGGACGTAGATCAGTGCCCGCGGCAACAGTTGCCGCAGCGCGGTGCCCTCACCGGCCGTGGCGACGAAGAATTCCCGACAACCGGTGTCCCACAGTGTCCGTGCGACCGGTGCCAGGCCCAGGCCGTAGGCATCCGCCTTGACGCAGGCAGCGCAGGCCGCTGGCGCGGCGCGCTGCGCGAACCAGAGATAATTGGCGGCGATGGCGTCGAGGTCGACGCTCAGCGGGGCGGCCCGCGACGGCAGGTCGGCGGGAGGGCTTGGATCCATGGCGCTCAGCCGGTGGGGCGAGCGCGCATTTTGCCACTGCCACTGTCCGTTCCGGCGAGCAAGAGACACCGATGAGCATCCCGGCCAGACCCGCATTCGAGATCAACTGGCTGACGGCCGGGGACGGTGGGGCGCTGCGGTGCGGGCATTGGCGCCCGGCTGGGTGCGTGCGCGGGCGCGTGCTCGTGCTGCAGGGATTGTCGGAGTTCCTGGAGAAGTACACCGAGGTGGCGAGCGGACTGACCGCGCGCGGGTTCGAGGTGATGAGCTTCGACTGGCGCGGTCAGGGGCATTCGCCGCCGGGTGACGGCGACCCGGCGATGGTGTTCGAGCGGCACCTGGCGGACCTGGCCGAGGTGCTGGACAGTGCGTGGCTTGGCGGGCCGCCCCTGTTGCTGGCTCACTCCATGGGCGCCCACCTGGCGCTGCGCCACCTGCAGCGCCGGCCGCGAGCAGTCGCTCGGGCGGTCTTGTGCGCGCCGATGATCGGGATCCGTACCGGTGGCACGCCGGTTCGGCTGGCGCGGGCACTGGCGCGGCTGATGATCGGTCTGGGACTGGGCCAGCGCTGGTTGCCGGGGCGGCGGCATTACACGCCGTTGCGCATCCCGTTCACCGTCAATCCATTCACCTCGGACCGCGCCAGTTACGAGCGCCTGCGCCGGCGCATCGAAGCCGACCCGCAACTCGCCTTTGGCCGGGTCGACTGGTACTGGCTGGCGGCCGCGTTCAGGTCGGTGGATCGGCTGCACGCGCCGGGCGTGGCGGCGTCCATCACCACCCCACTGACGCTGCTGCTGGCCGGCCACGACCAGGTCGTGGACAGTCGTGCGGCGCAGGCCTTCGCGTCCGGCCTGGCGCAGGCCGAGGTGCGGTGGATAGACGGTGGCCGGCACGAGCTGTTGCAGGAGGCGCCGGCCATTCAGGCGCAGGTGTGGGCGGCGATCGATCGAGCCTTTCTGGGTCAGGCGGCCTGAGCGGCGCCGTCGCGCGGGAACAGCGCCCGCCAGGCGGCCACCGCCCAGGCGATCCACACCACGTGGATGACCACGGTGACGATGCCCATCCAGGCCACCTCGTGGCTCCAGATGATGCTGTACAGGTCCCACAGGCCGTCGACCACCTCGGTCACGATGACCACCGGAATCACCGCGGCATAGCGGTGCGGGTCGCGGGCCCCCCACAGTGCCACCAGGCCGATGGCGCCCAGCTGGATGCCGACGATGATCCAGGCGTCCTGCAGCAGCTGGAAGATCGGCTCGCCCATGTGCAGGTCGACACCCGGATACATGGTGCCCAGGAAACCGGCGGTCGAGAACGGCAACGTGCCGAGAAAATTGAACACGGCATAGAAGATGCCGATGCCGATGAAGAAGGCGCGGGCGGTTTTCATGACACTGCTCCCTGTGTGATTCCCGAGGGGCCGCCAGATGGCGGCGTCCGCCCGGCGAGTATGGCAAACGCCACTGCCGGCCACCATCCGTCGGCGCCCCCCTTGCAACCGGGCGCGGCCGTCCCCATTGAGAGGCGATCGGCGTCCGCCGTCCGTCACAGCCAGCATCGAACGAGGCACACCATGTCACAGGCCGAAACGCTCAGCTTTGCCACCGAAACGCGGCAACTGCTGAAACTGATGATTCATTCCCTGTACAGCAATCGCGAGATCTTTTTGCGGGAGCTGGTCTCGAACGCTTCGGACGCGCTCGACAAGCTGCGTTTCGAGGGCTATCGCGAGCCCGCCCTGCTGGAGGGCGGCGGCGAGCTGCGCATCGAGGTGGAGTGTGATCCGCAGGCGCACACCGTGACGGTGCGCGACAACGGCATCGGCATGAGCCGGGAAGAGGTGATCGCCAACATCGGCACCATCGCGCGCTCCGGCACGGCCGAGTTCCTGCAGTCGCTGCAGGGTGACCAGACGCAGGATGCACGCCTGATCGGCCAGTTCGGGGTGGGTTTCTACTCGGCCTTCATCGTCGCCGACCGGGTGACGCTCACCACCCGCCGCGCCAGTGAGCCGCAGGCGCAGGGCGTGCGCTGGCAGTCGGCCGGCGAGGGCGACTACACGCTCGAGACCGTCAGCGCGCCGCGCGGCACCGAAATCGTGCTGCACCTGCGCGAGGACGCACACGAGTTTGCCGACCCCTGGCGCCTGAAATCGATCATCCGCACCTACTCCGATCACATCACCTTCCCGGTGCGGATGCCGGGCGAGCCGGCGTCGGGCGACGACGCGGCGGCGGACGCCGACAGCCCGCCCGCCTGGGAGACGGTGAATCAGGCCACCGCGCTGTGGGCCCGGCCGCGCAGCGAAATCGGCCAGGACGAATACGACGCCTTCTACAAGCAGCTCAGTTACGACATCGAGCCGCCGCTGGCGCAACTGCACAGCCGCATCGAAGGCACCCACGAGTACACGGCGCTGCTGTTCGTGCCGGCGCGCGAGCCGTTCGACCTGTGGGACCGCGAGCGCCGCCATGGCGTGCGGTTGTATGTGAAGCGGGTGTTCATCATGGATGACGCAGCGCACCTGCTGCCGGCCTACCTGCGCTTCGTGCGCGGGGTGATCGACGCCGACGACCTGCCGCTGAACGTGTCGCGCGAGATCCTGCAGGGCAGCAAGGTGGTGGACAGCATCCGTGCCGGCAGCACGCGGCGCGTGCTGGGTCTGCTCGAGGACATGGCGCGCGAGGACACGGAAAAGTACAACCGCTTCTGGGGGCTGTTCGGCCGGGTGCTCAAGGAGGGCGTGGTCGAGGATCACGGCAACCGCGAGCGCATCGCCGGCCTGCTGCGGTTCGCCAGCACGCGCGAGGCCTCGTCGACGGTGTCACTGGCCGACTACGTGGCACGCATGAAGGACGGCCAGCAGGCGATCTACTACCTGACCGCCGACTCGGTGGCGGCGGCTGCCGCCTCGCCGCACCTGGAGGGCCTGCGGGCACGCGGGGTCGAGGTGCTGTTGCTCGGCGATCGCATCGATGAATGGCTGGTCAACAGCCTGCCGAATTTCGACGGCAAACCCCTGCAGTCCGCGGCCGATGGCGATCTCGACCTGGAGGCGCTCGGCCCGGCCGACAGCGCGCCGACGCCGGTGGCCGATGCCGACTGGGCGCCTACTGTCAGCGCACTGCAGGCGGCGCTCGCCGGCACGGTCGAGTCGGTGCGCCTGTCCGAGCGCCTGACCGAGTCGCCGGCGTGTCTGGTGGCGGGCAAGGAAGCGATGTCCGGCACCCTCGAGCGGTTGCTGAAGTCCGCTGGCCAGGATGTGCCGGAAAACAAGCGGGTACTTGAAATCAACCCGAGACACCCGCTGCTGGCGCGGGTCAAGGGCAGCGAGCAGATCGACGACTGGGCGCAGCTTCTGTACGACCAGGCCCTGCTTGCAGAGGGTGGGCAGCTGGAGCAGCCGGCGCAGTTCGTGCAGCGCCTGAACCGCCTGCTGCTGGGCGCCTGAGCGCCGGTGTTCGGAGGGATGGTGCTGGCGGCAGGAGTCGAACCCGCGGCCTGCTGATTACAAATCAGCTGCTCTACCGACTGAGCTACGCCAGCATGGCTGGGCATTTTACACAGCGCCGGCCGGTCATACAGGCAGCCTGACGGGCAAAGAAAAAGGGCGGGAAGACCCAAGGTCTTCCCGCCCTTTGCGTGTCGCAGGACGTGCGTGCTTACAGGTTGTAGCCGCGCTCGTCGTGCAGGGCCAGGTCCAGGCCCTCGGTCTCCTGCTCGGCAGTGACGCGCAGGCCGATCACCAGGTCGAGCACCTTCAGGATCACGTAGCTGACCACGCCGCTGAAGACCACGCTGACCAGCACGCCCTTGAACTGGATCCACAGCTGTGCAGCTATGTTGAGGCCTTCCTGCGAGCCGCCCAGGCTGGAGGCCGCGAACACGCCGGTCAGCAGGGCACCGATGATGCCGCCGATGCCGTGCACGCCGAACACGTCCAGCGAGTCGTCATAACCGAAGGCGCGCTTCATCTTGGTGGCGGCCAGGAAGCACAGCACACCGGCCACGGCGCCGATCACCAGCGCACCCATCGGGCCGACGAAGCCGGACGCCGGGGTGATGGCGACCAGGCCGGCAACCGCCCCGGAGGCGATGCCCAGCACGCTGGGCTTGCCGTGGCTGATCCACTCGATGAACATCCAGCCCAGCGCCGCGGCGGCGGTGGCGATCTGCGTCACGGCCATGGCCATGCCGGCGGTGCCGTCGGCGGCGACCGCGCTGCCGGCGTTGAAGCCGAACCAGCCGACCCACAGCATGGATGCACCAATCAGGGTGTAGCCGAGGTTATGCGGCGGCATGGCAGTGGTCGGATAGCCCTTGCGGGGCCCCATCACGATGCAGGCCACCAGCGCGGCGACACCGGCGTTGATGTGCACCACGGTGCCACCGGCGAAATCCAGCACGCCCCAGTCCCACATCAGGCCGCCGTCACCGCCCCACACCATGTGTGCGGTGGGCGCGTAGACGATGGTGAACCACAGCGCCATGAACCACAGCATGGCCGAGAACTTCATGCGCTCGGCGAAGGCGCCGACGATCAGCGCCGGTGTGATGATGGCAAACGTCATCTGGAAGGTCATGAAGACCGTTTCCGGAATCGTGCCGGTCATGCTGTCCACGGTGACGCCACTCAGGAACGCCAGGCCGAGTCCGCCGACGAAGCTGCTGAAATTGGTGACGCCGGCTTCCATGCCGGTGGTGTCGAACGCCAGGCTGTAGCCGTAGATCGCCCACAGTACGGACATCAGCGCGGCCATGGCAAAGCACTGCATCAGCACCGACAGGACGTTCTTGCTGCGTACCAGGCCGCCATAGAACAGCGCCAGGCCGGGGATGGTCATGAACAGCACCAGCGCGGTGGCTGTCAGCATCCATGCCGTATCGCCGGAGTTCAGGGTGTCCTCGGCCAGTGCCAGGCCGGGCATGAACAGACCGGCCGTTGCCGCGGCAAGGCCATGTCGCTTCAGGGTTTTCATCGATTTGCTCCCTCGCCTAAATGAAATTTTTCATGAGTGTCGCCGTGCGGCGTCACAGCGCATCGGCGCCGGTTTCACCGGTGCGGATGCGGATGACCTGGCCGAGGTCGTAGACGAAGATTTTTCCGTCGCCGATCTTGCCGGTATTGGCGGAGGTGCTGATGGCCTCGATGACGCGATCCACGTCCGCCTCGTCCACCGCCACCTCGATCTTCACCTTGGGCAGGAAATCCACCACGTACTCGGCGCCGCGATACAACTCGGTGTGGCCCTTCTGTCGGCCGAAACCCTTCACCTCGGTGACGGTGATGCCTTGCACCCCGACGCCCGACAGCGCCTCGCGCACATCGTCCAGCTTGAACGGCTTGATAACCGCGCAGACCATCTTCATTGCAGTACTCCTCAGCAATACGACACACGGGCCAGCCTTGAAATCGAGGCCCGGCCCGGTACCGCGACATAAACCACCAGCGGTTCGCGCCCCGCGGGAGCGGGTGCGTGCAGTGGGCTTAACCGGCGTGTACCAGTAGCGCACATAAAGCACGGCGCATGCCAAAGTTGCCGCAGGGCATTGGGGTATAGTCGCTGGCGGGCCGCGCGGGATCGCGCAGGTTCACATCGCACCGTATTAGTGCATTCGAATTCCTGGCATGCCCCAGTGTGGGGCGCCAGCGTGAACTTGATAACGGGTATCGCCGGGAGGCCGCGCCATGACCGATTCCCCGTCCTCGCCTCTGCACTGGTTGCACGGCATCGCCAGCGAGCTGGACGGCCTGCGCAGCCTTGCCACGGAGAACCTGAGTCAACGTCTGGGCCTGCCCAGTCGTGAGCAGTTCGAGGTGCAGCGGGCCCTGCTGGAAGACGCGCGGACGCGACTGGATCGGTTGCAGGGGCAGGTCGACGCGCTGGCCGCACGGTTGGCCCAGCAACAGGCTCCCTGAAAGCCGGCGCCGTCGCGTGTCGCTGGCAGTTCTGCACAGTCGCGCCCAGTCCGGCATCGACGCGCCACGGGTCACCATCGAGGCGCACCTGACCGGCGGCCTGCCGGCGCTGTCGCTGGTCGGGCTGCCGGAGACTGCCGTGCGCGAGGCGCGCGACCGCGTGCGCAGCGCGCTGCTGACGAGCGGGTTCGAGTTTCCGGCCCGTCGCGTCACCATCAACCTGGCGCCGGCCGATCTGCCGAAGGAGGGTGGGCGCTTCGATCTGGGCATTGCCCTGGCCATTCTGGCCGCTTCCGGCCAGTTGCCGCTGGAGTCTCTGGCCGGCTACGAATTCATCGGCGAGCTTGGTCTGGGCGGCGAACTGCGGCCGGTACGCGGCGTGCTGCCGGTGGCGTTGCAGGCGCAACAGGTTGGTGCGCAGTTGATCCTGCCGCAGGACAACGCCGCCGAGGCGGCGCTGGCGCCTGATCTGCCTGTCTACGGCGCAGCCCATTTGCTGGACGTGTGCGCGCATCTGACCGGCAGTGCGCGATTGCCGAGGGCCAGCCGGCGAGCCGCGCAGGGCGCGGACGACGGGCCCGATCTGGCCGACGTGCGTGGCCAGCCGGCCGCCCGTCGGGCGTTGGAGATCGCGGCGGCCGGCGGTCACAGCCTGCTGATGATCGGCCCGCCGGGTGCCGGCAAGACCATGTTGGCCAATCGGCTGCCCGGCATCCTGCCACCGCTGAGTGAGCAGGAGGCGCTGGAGGCGGCTGCCGTGCAGTCGGTCAGCGTCGGGGGGTTCGAGGTGACGCAGTGGCGCCAGCGGCCGGTGCGTGCACCGCACCACACCGCCTCGGCCGCCGCGCTGGCCGGTGGCGGCACCAACCCGCGGCCGGGCGAGATATCGCTCGCCCATCACGGCGTGCTGTTCCTGGACGAGCTGCCCGAGTTCGACCGACAGGTGCTCGAGGTGTTGCGCGAGCCGCTGGAATCGGGGCACATCAGCATCGCGCGGGCGGCATTCAAGGCGCGGTTTCCGGCGCGTTTCCAGTTGGTGGCGGCCATGAATCCGTGTCCTTGCGGGTACCTGGGCGATGCGGCCGGTCGTTGCCGCTGCACGCCCGAGCAGGTGCGCCGCTATCGCGGCCGCCTGTCCGGGCCCTTGCTTGACCGTATCGACCTGCACCTGGAGCTGCCGCCGGTGGATCACGCCGTGCTGCTGTCGCAGGAAAGCGGGGCCGCCGAACCGTCGGCGCGCGTGCGGGAGCGGGTGCAGGCGGCGCAGGCGGTGCAAATGGCGCGCTGCGGCACCCTGAACGCCCGCCTCGATGCGGCGGCCTTGCGCCGGTATTGCCGCCTGGATGATGACCAGCGGCAGTTCCTGGCCCGCGCCATCGCCAGCCTGGGATTGTCTGCCAGGGCCACGCACAGGGTGCTGCGCATCGCCCGTACCTGCGCCGACCTGGCGGGCAGCGAGTCCCTGCAGCAGGCCCACCTGGCGCAGGCACTGCAGTACCGGTTGCTCGATCGCCGCCACCACGGCGGTTGTTGACTTGCGTCCGGCACGCACTAGAATGCGGACAGACCCCTTGTTTCCCGTTGCCGGCCCGGTGCAAAGCCGCCGCCGTGCCCATTCCTGAACGCCCAGGTCATCGATTCCCTATGAGCGAACACGTCAAGCACGTAACCGACGACTCCTTCGAACAGGATGTCCTGCAAGCGTCAGAACCGGTTCTTGTGGACTACTGGGCCGAGTGGTGCGGGCCGTGCAAGATGATCGCGCCGGTGTTGGACGAAGTGGGCAAGGAATACGCCGGACGCCTGACGGTGGCCAAGCTGAACGTGGACGAGAACCCCAAGACGCCGCCGCGCTACGGTATTCGCGGTATCCCGACGTTGATGCTGTTCAAGGGTGGCAACGTCGAGGCGACCAAGGTCGGGGCACTGTCGAAGTCCCAGTTGGCGGCCTGGCTGGACAGCAACCTCTGATCCGGGCAACGCCGGCTCGTGACCTCGTGGTGGCGTGATGGACGGAGTCGGAGTGAAGCGACGGGCGTCATGGTGAGCTGTTCGCTCGCTGGGTGCCGCCTGTCGCAGTTAACGAAATAGCACGTTTCCTGAAAAGTTTCCTTTCCCGGCCCGTCTCCCGGGCCGCTCCCTGAACGGTGCCGTTCCGGCCCATCGCGGCGCTCGCCGCCCATTCCGCACAAAACCCTATGAACCTGACCGCGCTTAAATCCACGCCGGTGGCCGAACTGGTGGCCATGGCCCAGGAAGCCCGCCTGGAAGGTGCTGCCCGGCAGCGCAAGGAAGAGATCATCTTTGCCCTGCTCAAGGCGCACGCCCGCAAGGGGGAGGACATCTTCGGCGAGGGTGTGCTGGAACTGCTGCCGGACGGCTACGGTTTCCTGCGCTCGAACACCAACTCGTACCTGGCGAGCCTGGACGACATCTACGTCTCGCCCAGTCAGATCCGCCGCTTCGGGCTGCGTACCGGCGACACCATCTCCGGCAAGATCCGCCCGCCCAAGGACGGCGAGCGGTATTTCGCGCTGCTGAAGATCGACCAGCTGAACTTCGAGCCGCTGGAGGCCGCGCGCAACAAGATCCTGTTCGAGAACCTGACGCCGCTGTTCGCCGACGAGCGGTTCACGCTCGAACGCGGCAACGGCACCACCGAGGACATCACGCCGCGCATCATCGACATGGTGGCGCCGATCGGCAAGGGCCAGCGCGGCCTGATCGTGTCGCCGCCGAAGGCCGGCAAGACCATGATGCTGCAGTCGATCGCCCACTCGATCACGGCCAACCACCCGGACATCTACCTGATGGTGCTGCTCATCGACGAGCGCCCGGAGGAAGTCACCGACATGCGGCGCACGGTGCGCGGCGAGGTCATCGCCAGCACCTTCGACGAGGCCGCCACGCGCCACGTGCAGGTGGCCGACATGGTGATCGAGAAGGCCAAGCGCCTGGTCGAGCACAAGCGCGACGTGGTGGTGCTGCTCGACTCCATCACCCGCCTGGCGCGTGCCTACAACACCGTCATCCCGTCCTCGGGCAAGGTGCTGACCGGCGGTGTCGACGCGCATGCGCTGGACAAGCCGAAGAAGTTCTTCGGCGCCGCGCGCAACATCGAGGAAGGCGGCAGCCTGACCATCATCGCCACCACGCTGGTCGAGACCGGCTCGCGCATGGACGATGTGATCTACGAGGAATTCAAGGGCACCGGCAACATGGAAATCCACCTCGAGCGCAAGATCGCCGAGCGGCGGATTTTCCCGGCCATCAACATCAACCGCTCCGGCACGCGCCGCGAGGAGTTGCTGATGAAGCCGGACGAGGTGCAGAAGGTGTGGATCCTGCGCCGCCTGCTGGCCTCCATGGACGAGGTGGCGGCCATGGAGTTCCTGCTCGAGCGCCTGCGCAACACCAAGAGCAACACCGAATTCTTCGCTTCCATGAAGGCCTGAGGCCTTTCCCGTCAACTCCTTCCCGTCGAGGATCCGACCCGTGAAGACGCCCGTTCGTATCGCTGTCACCGGCTGTGCCGGCCAGATCGGCTATGCCCTGCTGTTCCGCATCGCCGCCGGCGACATGCTTGGCCCCGACCAGCCGGTCATCCTGCAGATGATCGAAGTGCCGCAGGCGCTCAAGGCGCTCGAGGGCGTGGTCATGGAACTGCGCGACTGCGCCTTCCCGCTGCTGACGGACATCGTCGCCACCGACGACGTCAACGTCGGTTTCAAGGATGCGGACTACGCCATCTTGGTCGGTGCCCGTCCGCGCGGCCCGGGCATGGAGCGCAAGGACCTGCTGGAGGCCAACGGCGCCATCTTCACCGTGCAGGGCAAGGCGCTGAACGATCACGCCTCGCGCGACGTCAAGGTGCTGGTGGTCGGCAACCCGGCCAACACCAACGCGCTGATCGCCAGCCGCAGCGCGCCCGACCTGGACCCGCGCCAGTTCACGGCCATGACGCGCCTGGATCACAACCGCGCCATCAGCCAGCTGGCCGCCAGGACCGGCGCCGCGGTGCCGTCCATCCGTCGCATGACGGTCTGGGGCAACCACTCCTCCACCCAGTACCCGGACGTCTCGCACGCGCTGGTCGATGGCCGCCCGGCATCGGAGCTGGTCGACCAGGCCTGGCTCGAGAGCGACTTCATTCCCACCGTGCAGCAGCGTGGCGCCGCCATCATCGCCGCCCGTGGCGCGTCGAGCGCCGCCTCGGCCGCCTCGGCCGCCATCGACCACATGCGCACCTGGGCGCTGGGCACCGCCGACGGCGACTGGACCAGCATGGCCATTCCGAGCGACGGCAGCTACGGCGTGCCCGAGGGCATCATCTATTCGTATCCGGTGACCTGCCGCGATGGCCGGTACGAGATCGTGCAGAACCTGCCGATCGACGACTTCAGCCGCGCGCGCATGGACGCCACCGCCAAGGAACTGCTCGAGGAGCGCGCGGCGGTGCAACACCTGCTGTGACTTGCCTGGCGGGCCGCTTTGTCCTATCCTCCGCGGCCCGCCGAGCGCCCAACCGAACCGAAGACAGCGCCATGAAAGCCGACATTCACCCCAAGTACGAAACCGTCTCTGTCACCTGCAGTTGCGGCAACACCTTCGAGACCCGCTCGGCGCTGGGCAAGCCCGAGTTGCAGCTGGACGTGTGCTCCAGCTGCCATCCGTTCTACACCGGCAAGCAGAAGATCGGCGATCGCCGCGGCCGCGTGGAGCGCTTCAACCGGCGTTACGGCAGGGCTTGATGCCCGGCCGGCTCGCCGGTCCGCTACACAAAGGGCGCCTTCGGGCGCCTTTTGTGTTTCTGGCGGCGCTGCTCGCCTGTGGTCTTGCCGGTGCCGCCTGCCACCCGCCGGGCCCGGCCCAGGCTGCACCGTCCCGCCCCGG
>OBIC01000313.1_pt1 | contig 15540 bp, 17 predicted proteins | sample 1519831 | NCBI WGS metagenome assembly OBIC01 (sample SAMN03019805, study PRJEB22545) | beach sand metagenome | biome: beach; feature: sea beach; material: beach sand | place: USA: Municipal Pensacola Beach, FL | collected 2010-10-20 | depth 40-45 cm m | reverse complement strand
CGCGCATGTCAGCTCCGGATTGTCATGCCATCGGCCAGCGAATGCCGGTATGCCCTGAGTGCCGGTATCAGGCCGGCCAGCAGACCCGCGCCCTGCACCAGCAGGAAGAACAGCCATTCCCGCGCTGATGGGGGCGTCGGCGTGAGCTGCAGCCCGAAGCCGGCCTCGAATGCGGCGCTTAGCATTAGGATCAATCCATACAGGATCAATGTACCCAGCACAGCGCCTGAAAAAGTCAGAATAGCGGATTCTGTCACCAAAAGCAGCACGATATGATAGGGGCTTGCGCCATTGGCGCGCAGGATCGCCATCTCCCGGCGGCGTTCATTGAGCGTCGCATATATGGTGGTGACAAGTCCGAGCAGCGCGGTCAGCACTACCAGAATGGCGACTGCGGCCAGCGCGCGCTCGCCGATCCCGATCAGTGCCCATAGCCGTGATAGAGCCACACCGGGTAGAATAGCGGTCAGCGGCTCTGCGCGGTAGCCATTGACATAACGCTGGAACCGAAAGGTCTGGATCGGGGATTTAAGGCCCACAAGCGCTGCTGTGATGGCCCGGGGCTGCAATGAAGCCGGGGTCATCGCGCGCACCTTCTCTTCAGTGATACTCAGCCCCGGTATCCGGCTGCCACTGCGCCAGTCGAGATGAATGGCCTCAATCGCCGGTAATCCGACATGGATGGCCCTGTCGACCGGCGTGCCGGTTGGTTTGAGGATGCCCGATATCCGGAATGGCAGATTATCGTGATCGGCACCGGTTAACTCCCCTGTGCCATGGGTGAGGGTTATCATGCTGCCCTGCTTATAACCCAGTGCGGCCGCGACCTCGGCGCCGATAACCGCGTCGAACATATCGGAAAACGGGCCGCCCGCGGTAAATTCAAGCCCCTTGTCCTGGCGGTATCTGTAATGGCTGAAAAAGGTGGCTTCCGTCCCGACCACCCGGAAGCCGCGATGGGAATCGCCAAGCGATAAAGGCACGATCCAGTCGATCTCGGGCCGGGCCGCGATCTCCTGATAGCTGTCCCAGCCGATATTGTTGGTCGCATCGCCAATCCGGAAGACCGCATAGAGCAATAATTGGATGTCGCCCGCGCGGGCCCCCACGATCAGGTCGGTGCCCGAAATGGTGCTGGCAAAGCTGTCGCGCGCGCTGACGCGGAGTTTCTCGACACCCAGCAACAAGCTCACCGAGACCGCGATCCCCAGAACGCTGAGCAGTGCGGTGGTGCGCCGATTAAGAAGCGATAGCAGGATCAGCCGCAACAAGCCTCGGAATTCCTTCCTTCTGTTCGGGCGATGCTTGTCAGATCGATCACCCGGTCGAAATGATCGGCAATCCGCGCGTCATGGGACACCATCAGCAAAGCCGCCCCTGTGGCTTGCAGCTCCGTCTGCAACAGATCAAGGAATTTGCCCGCATTGTCATGGTCAAGCGCGGAAGTCGGTTCATCGGCCAGAATGATCTGCGGCGCGCCGATCAGCGCGCGTGCCGCCGCGACCCGTTGTTGTTGGCCGACGCTCAACTGCGCCGCTGGTCTGCGATGCAGGTCAGGGGCAACGCCAAGCCGCGACAAGAGCCGTTCCGCACAAGCATGGGCATCGCCTGCCTGTTGCCGACGTTGCCGCGAAAAACGCAGCGGGATCAGAACATTGTCAAGAACCGACAGATAGGGAAGCAGGTTGAACATCTGAAATATCACGCCGAAATGATCGGCGCGAAACCGGTCCAGGGCGGTTTGCCCAAGATCGCTCAACTCTCGTCCCAATATCGTGATCTGCCCTGATTGGGGCCGTAAAAAGCCGCCAATCAGATTAAGCAGTGTGGATTTGCCCGCGCCCGAAGGCCCCAGCAGCAGCTGCCTTTCCCCCCGCGCCAACGCGAACGCGTCAATCCGAAGTGCAAATTCACCGTCAGGCCAGCGAAACGCCGCGTTGCGGATCAGGACTGCCGGATCATCTTCCATAAGAGCCTATGTTTAGCTGCGTTAGCGCAGTTTGAACAGGGGGTTGTCCTTGCTGACTTCGCCACCGATCTGCCCCATCGGGCCAATCGCGGTAATGGTGAGTTCTTCCGCATTCGGAAAACGCTTGAAATAGGGGAACCCGATCTCGCGCAACGCGTCAGGCTTCTCACATGTCAGCTGATATTCAGCGTCAACTTCTGAGTGAACGGCACCTTCATCCTCATGGTCCGCGTGATGTTCTTCGCCATGTTCCTCGTGATGCTCGCCGTGATGTTCTTCGACATGTTCTTCGTCATGTTCCTCGTGATGCTCGCCGTGCTTCCCTTCCTCATCGGACATAGGGGCCGGATTGTTGCCGATTCTGATCGATTGGTGCTGAAAGGCGCATTCCGCCGCGGCTGACAGCGTGAACAGGTCAGCCGGCGATGAAAGCGCGGTCCGCGCATGGTGCACAGCTTCCTGTTGGGATGGCGTCGTGGCGGCATGTTCAAAGCCCACAATATCCTGAGACGGGGCCGTGAGCTGCAGCACCATTTTCTTGCCGTCAATCGCCAGGTTGAGCGTGCCATGGCCGTGCTCATGCGGTGCGTGTTGTCGATGCGGTTCAGCCAGCGCCGCACCGCTTGTCAGACCCAAAATTACGCTAAGACACCCCAGAATACGCATTATGTCAGGCTCCGTCCGGTAAAGTAGAAACGTTATATTGTTACAATATTAGGCGTTGGTGGTGCGCCGCACAAGTTGGAAATGTGCCAATGGGGACTGGTCATCTGGATCGCGCGCACCTTTGGGCGACAGCTTCCAGCTGAAAGCGCCGCTGTCGTGGCGGCGAGCTCGTGATATGCTGTGCCTCTGATTCCGGTATCAATCGTTTAGTTGGCAGGTTCCCCTCATGACAACGCAAATTCATGGTCCCACATCCCATAGCTATTTTTCGCAGCGGTTGCGGCTTCACTATGTCGATTGGGGCAATCCCGAGGCGCCGCCGCTGTTGCTGATCCATGGCGGTCGCGATCACTGCCGCAACTGGGACTGGGTGGCCGAGGCGCTGCGCGAGGATTATCACATCATCGCGCCCGACCTGCGCGGGCATGGGGATTCGCAATGGATGGTGGGCGGCACCTATACGATAAATGATTTCATCTATGACATCGCGCAGCTCATCCATCAGGCCTTGCCCACCCCGTTGACGATTATCGGTCATTCCCTGGGGGGAAACATCGCGCTGCGCTATACCGGGCTTTACCCCGAGAATGTGCGCAAGGTGGTGGCGATCGAGGGGCTTGGCCCATCACCGCAGATGCTGGAAGACATGGAAGCCGGCAGTCAGCCCGAGCGGGTGCGCAACTGGATTGATAGTTTGCGTGATCTGTCCGGGCGGTTGCCGCGCCGCTATCAGACGCTGGAAGAGGCCTATCAGCGGATGAAAACTGAAAATCCGCATCTCAGCGCTGAGCGGGCGCATCATCTGACCGTGCATGGCATGAATCAGAATGAAGACGGCACCTATAGCTGGAAGTTCGATAATTATGTGCGCGTCTTCGCGCCGCGCGGCTTCGATATGGAGGAGGCGGGCGAGCTTTGGGCGCAGATCGATTGTCCGACGCTTCTGTTCCGGGGCACTGAAAGCTGGGCCAGCGACCCGCATGCCGATGGCCGTGCCGGCTATTTCAAGGATGCCAGGGTCGAAAATATCGAGAAGGCGGGACATTGGGTGCATCATGATCAGCTTGATGAATTCCTGCGCCTCACACGTGATTTTCTGGCGGACTAGATTGGCGGTAATCCCCTTCCTATCTGTTATCAAAGGCGAATATTCGTTTATAGTTCCCGTGACGGCGGCGTCTCATGGCCTGGCCGCTTGTCAGTCATCATCGGTTCAGGCCGGGAAGTGAGTGAAAGAGAATGAAGATTGCCGTCGTTCCTGTGACGCCGTTTCAGCAAAATTGCACCCTGCTTGTCTGTGAGGAGACGATGAAGGGGGCGGTTGTCGATCCCGGCGGCGAGGTGGACCGCATTCTTGCCGGGGTCGAAGAAGTCGGCCTGACACTTGAAAAGATCTTCATTACCCATGGCCATATGGATCATGCCGGTGGTACCGCGGAACTGGCCGAACGATTGGGGCTGCCGATCGAAGGGCCGCATCTGGGGGACAAGCCGTTGATCGAGGCGATGCCCAAGCAGGCGGAACGGTTCGGGCTTGGCATTGTCCGCAGCTTCACGCCCGATCGCTGGCTTGATGATGGCGATCAGGTGCAGTTCGGTAATATCACTCTCGATGTGCTGCATTGTCCTGGCCACACACCCGGCCATATCGTGTTTTTCGAGCCGAAATCCCACATTGCGCAGGTCGGCGATGTGCTGTTTCGGGGGTCTGTCGGCCGGTCGGATCTGCCGGGTGGCGATCACGATACGCTGATCCGGTCGATCAAGACGAAATTGTGGCCGCTGGGCGAGGAGGTGGTGTTTGTGCCCGGGCACGGGCCGCTATCGACATTTGGTGAAGAACGTCGCACGAACCCGTTCGTGCATGACTAGATGGCACAATGTTTCACAAACAAAGGAAGGAGCGGACAGGTAAGTAAGCTTTAACAGCGTTTGATGCAGGCTTCTGTTTTAAGCCTTGATTTGGGTCAATCGCCCGTCGGTATAATCGCGTTAGCTTGGCCCAAACTGTGGTAACCGCGCATAAGCGCATCGCAATGCGGGAGAAAGATATATGGAACATCCGCTGGAAATCGTCTTTGAAGGTATGGATCCGTCTGATGCCGTCCGGACGCGGATAGAAAAGGAAGCAGACAAGCTTGAACGGTTTCACCAGCGAATAACCTCCTGCCGCGTCGCGATCACCGCCCCCGACAAACATAAAAGCAAGGGCGGCCTGTTTTCCGTTCGTATTCATATCACCCTGCCCGGAAATCAGGAGGTGAATGTTCGCCGCAATCCCGACAATAATCATGCCCATGAAGATGCCTATGTCGCGATCCGCGATGCCTTCAATGCGGCGCGGCGGCAATTGCAGGACCGGGACCGCAAGCTGGAAGGGTTTGTGAAACATCATGAGGGGCAGCCTCATGGCGCGATCGCCCGATTGTTCTATTTTGAAGGCTATGGCTTTATCGAAGGAGAGGACGGTTCCGACATCTTCTTTGACAAGCATGCCGTGGTGGATGCGGATTTCGATAAACTCGAACCGGGTCAGAAGGTCCGCTATGTCGCTGTGTCAGGCGATAAGGGACCGCAGGCAAGTACCGTGCATGTCATCGGTTAAACGGTAGCGTCGCGGACACGGTCTCGACAGGCGCGTGCGTGCCACCGCCGCGCCTGTTGCACAGTTTGCGCTTGTCGCTTCACATCAAACTCTCCTAGGCTTGTCTCAAAGAGCCGCAATGCCGGCCAACAGGCAGGGGAGGAAGCGATGAGCTTGCAGCAGGAAAATTACAGCACTTTATTGATTGAAAAACGTGACAATGGGGTTGCCATCGTCACGCTGAACCGGCCTGACCGGCTGAATGCGGTCAATGGCGCGATGCATCATGAGCTTGCGCGTTTTACCCGCGATGCCGAAGCCGACCGGGATGTCCGGGTGGTGCTGCTGGCGGCGGCTGGGCGCGCCTTTTGCGCGGGCGGCGATTTCGGCGGCGACAGTGGCGATAGCGGTGCGGGGGGCTTGAGCCTCGAAGAAGCGCGGCAGATTGTCGATCACATTCTGGAATTGCGCAAGCCGATCATTTCCGCGGTGCAGGGCTATGCCATGGGGCTTGGCGCGACCATTTCGTTGCTTTGCGATGTTGTGGTGGCTGGCAGGAGTACGGTTTTTGCCGATACCCATGTGAAGATGGGAATTGGCGCGGGCGATGGCGGGCAGGTCATCTGGCCGCTGCTCATGGGCGTCAACCGGGCAAAATGGTTTCTGATGACCGGCGAACGGCTGACGGGGGAAGCGCTGATGGAGATGGGGCTCGTCAATTTTCTGGTCGAGGATGACAAGATAATGGAAAAGGCACTGGCCTGCGCGGATCAGCTTGCCGCCGGGCCAGCCATGGCGATCAGCGCCTCGAAAGTACCGATCAACAATTACATTCGCGCCCTCTCGTCGCAGATCCTGCCCTTGTCGCTCGCACTTGAGGGGCAGAGCATGCGCTCGGCCGACGCGAAAGAGGCACAGCGCGCCTTTGCCGAAAAGCGCGAGCCGCAGTTCGGCAAGAAATAATCTCACAACTGAACGATAACAGAACCATGAAAAGGGGAGGGCCGGGTGCGATCCACCCGGCTTGAGGAAACATGAAAGACGTCAAGGGAAAAGTTGCATTCATTACCGGTGCCGCGAGCGGTATGGGGCTTGGCATGGCGCGCGCTTTTGTGGATGCGGGCATGAAGGTCATGCTGAGCGATATCGATGCGGAAAAACTCGATAAGGAAGTTGCGGCATTGCAGGCGGCTGGCGGCGATGTGGCGGGAGTTGCGCTCGATGTGACAGACCGCGATGCGGTGTTTGCCGCAAAGGATGCGACGCTTGAAAAGTTCGGCAAGGTGCATGTTGCCTGTGCCAATGCCGGGGTCGGGGTGACGGGTGCGCTCGATAAATGCGACCAGAAAAACTGGGAATGGTGTATCGATGTCTGCCTGTGGGGGCCGATCTATTGTCTGCAGGCATTCGTGCCGGTGATCAAGCAGCAGCAGGAAGGCGGGCATTTCCTGGCGACTTCTTCCATGGCCGGGATGGCAAGTTTTCGCGGTATGGGGCCTTATAATGTAGCCAAGTTCGGTGTGGTTACCCTCATTGAAACGCTGAATGAGGAGCTCAAGAAATATCCCGATATCAATGCGTCGGTCCTGTGTCCGGGGGCGGTTGCGACCAATATCTACGATTCCACCATGCACCGGCAGGACCGCTATGGTGGAGCAAGCCTTGGTCGCGACCGGGAGCGGATGGCGGCCGCACTTGGCGCGGGGCTCGATCCCGATGTGGTGGGCAAGCAGGTGCTGGAGGCGATCATCGACGCGCAGCCTTATATCTTCACCGACCCCAGCATGCGCCGCTATATCGATGAACGGCACCGGCGGCTCAGTGCGGGTTATGACTGGGCCGATAACTGCAAGGCCCTGCGCGATGCGGGGGCGACTTCCTGAATCACCCGAAAGAAAAACCCCCGCGCCTGAATTGGCGCGAGGGTTTATGTTGCGGCAGCAACCAGTGACGGAAAAATGCCACCGGTTATCTGATCTATCCGTTTAGTCCTTGTCGGTTTCCTGACGCGGGCGACCGACAGAACCAGCTTCGATCATGGCGTCGATCTGATCAGGCGTATAGCCGTAACCCTGCAGCACCTCGCGCACATCGCCGCCAAGCCGGGCCGGATGGCTGCGGAATTTTGCCGGCGTCTTGTAGAACTTCACCGGATGTTTGGTCGTGAAGTAATTGCCTTCGGTCGGGTGCTTGCGCGGTTCGAAGAACTTGACCGCCTTCAGATGCGGGTCGTTCTGCAGATCCGGCAGCTGATTGATCCGCATGCAGGGGATGTCGTTCGCATCGAGCAGTTCCATCCATTCCTGGGTGGTTTTTTCCTGCGTTACCTCACCAATCATGCCGTAAAGCTCGTCGATATATTTGGTGCGGTCCTCAAAGCTCGCATTGCGCCATTTGTCCCACATCTCCGGATGCCCGGCGAGGTCGAAGAACAGCGGCCAGTGCTTGTCGGTATAAGGCACGATACCGATATAGCCGTCCTTGCTCTTGAACGGTTTGCGGTTCGGGGTCAGCACGCGGGTATAGCCCCACTGGCCGACGGGCGGATCATAGGCATGGCCATAGAAATGCTCCGCCAGATTGAACCCGACCAGCGCTTCCATCATCGGCACTTCAACGAACTGCCCCTCACCGGTCCGCTGGTGATGGAACAGGGCGGCAAGCGTCGCATAGACCATATGCAGCCCTGTCGCCTTGTCCGCCACGATCGAGGGCAGGAAGCGCGGATCGTCGATCTCATTGCTCGCGCGCGGGATCAGATCGGCAAGACCGGCCGCACCCTGCACCAGATCGTCATAGGCCTGACGTCCGGCATAGGGGCCATCCTCGCCAAAGCCGACCGCATGCACATAGATGATGTCTTCCTTGATCTTGGCTACTTCATCATAGCCAAAGCCCAGCCGCTTCAGCCCGTCGGGACGGACATTGGTCATGAAGATGTCGCACTCGGCAAGCATCTTGCGGAAAACGTCCTTGGCTTCGTCCTTTCGCAGGTCGAGCACGACCGATTTCTTATTCCGGTTAAGGGTGAGAAAGATCGGCCCCATGTCACCATGCGGGCTCGGGCCCGCGGTACGCATCAGATCGCCGATCGGCGTCTCGACCTTGATTGTTTCCGCGCCCATATCCGCAAGCAATTGAGTCGCATAAGGACCCAGCACGACGCTGGTCATATCCAAGATTTTGACGCCCGTAAGCGGGCCGTTTGATGTGTCTACCACGCGGGCCTCCCTGTCCTGTTCTTTTAAGACAACTTTGTTGCGGTGGAATATGACCGGCTCTGCGCGCTTCCGCAAGACCCCGCGGGTCTTTTCTGTGCGTATAAACCCGGCGGCGCATATTTTTGCCCGCGGCCGCACGGGCTGTCGGGATTGCCCGGAACATGAAACCTTGCAATTGGTCCCTCACCCGCTAACCTGCCTTGCCCGTGATCCACGTTGTCGGAAGGAGTATCGATGCAGCTGCAACTCGCCACCTGGCCCGAAGTCGAGGCTTATCTTGCGCGCAGCAGTGGCATCATCGTGCCGATCGGTTCGTTCGAGCAGCATGGGCCGACCGGGCTTATCGGCACGGATGCGATCTGCGCCGAGGTGATTGCCGCGCGCGCGGGGGCGGAAGCCGACATCCTCGTCGGGCCGACCTTCAATGTCGGGGTGGCGCAGCATCACATGGCGTTTCCCGGATCGATGACGTTGCGGCCAGCCACATTTGTCGCCGTCATCCGGGATTGGGTGAACTCGCTCGCGCAGCACGGATTCGAGAAGATCTATTTTCTGAACGGCCATGGCGGCAATATCGCCACGCTGAACAGCGCCTTTGCGGAATTGAACGCCGATGTCAGCCTGGGCGGGCACGGGATCAATCAGCAGCGCGTGATCCCCGACTGCGTACAGCAAAGCTGGTGGCTATTGCCCGGGATTTACGATCTTTGCAAACAGCTTTATCCGCAAGGCCATGGCGGGCATGCGACCCCGTCGGAAGTTGCGGTCACGCAATTCGCTTATCCCGATCATATCAAGCATGTACCGCTCGAACCCGAAACCGCACCATCGGGTCGGTTCACCCATGCAGCACAATATCGGGAGAAATTTCCCGATGGTCGGATCGGCTCAAACCCCGCGCTTGCGACCCCGGAAGATGGGGAGCGGCTGGTGGCTGCCGCCGTAAAAGCACTGATCGCGGATTTCCGCCATTTCCTCAATAGCTGAGCGGTCAAAAGGGGGGGTGTAGCTGCACCCCCGCCTCCTCACCGCTGGGCCGCGATTGCTCAAAGGCCAAGCACGCCTTTGGCGACGATATTGCGTTGCACCTCATTGGTGCCGCCATAGATCGAAGCGGCGCGTCCGAACAACATGCCGGGCACAACGCCTGCGCGATAATCCGGGCCAACAGGGCCGAAATTATCGCCCATATCCGGATCGAAGGGCGCGGCATAGCAGCCCAGTGCCTCAACCGCCAGATCGCTGATCGCTTGTTGAATCTCGGTACCCTTCACCTTCAGGATCGAGGCTTCGGGACCCAGCGCTTCGCCCGCCGCGGCCTGCGCGGCAACCCTCAGATCGGTATAGGAAATGGCGGTCAGATCGGCCTCGATTTCCGCCAGCCGTCGCCGGAAATCCGGGTTTGCGATCAGCGGTTGTCCGTCACCATCCAGCTCGCATTCCGCGATGGTGCGCAATTGCTCAAGCGCACCCTTGGACCGCGCGACCCCGGCGATCCCCGTCCGCTCATTGCCAAGCAGGAACTTGGCATAGGTCCATCCCTGATTTTCCTCGCCGATCCGGTTTTGCTTGGGCACCTTCACATCTTCCAGGAACACCTCATTCAGGCTGTGCCGGCCATTGATCGAGATGATCGGTTTGACGGTGATGCCAGGTGTCTTCATATCGATCAGCAGAAAGCTGATCCCGCGTTGTGGCTTGACGTCGGGATCTGTGCGGACGAGGCAGAAGATCCAGTCCGCCTCATGCGCATTACTTGTCCAGATTTTATGCCCGTTGACCAGATAATGATCACCCTTATCCTCCGCGCGGGTACGCAAGGAGGCGAGATCCGAACCCGATCCCGGCTCGGAATAACCCTGACACCAGAAAATTTCGCCTGACAGGATTTTGGGCAGATGTGTCTTTTGCTGTTCGGGGGTGCCATAGGCGATCAGCACAGGGGCCAGCATGGTCAGCCCGAATGCGCTGAGCGGCGGTGCGCCGGCAAGCGTCATTTCCTGATCAAAGATAAAGCGCTGCATCGGCGTCCAGCCTGGCCCGCCATGCTCGGCCGGCCATTTCGGCGCGGCCCAGCCCTTTTCATGGAGCTTTTTGTGCCAGGGATAGAGGTCTTCGCGTTTCACCCGGCCGGAATCGCGAACCTTTGCGACAAGCTCGGCCGGTAAATTTTCGGCGATGAATGTCCGGACTTCATCGCGAAATGCGATTTCTTCGGGGCTGAATGAAAGATCCATGGTTGTTCCGCCAGATAAGCATTAGTTAGTGAATGCAGCGATTGGTTTTGGCGCAGTCTGCCCTACTTATTTCATAGGGCCAAGGCTTTCTGATCGGCGACAGCCCGTTGCCGGCGCAATGTCCGGGAAATGGCGCGAAACTTGCTTGATTTTCGGTGAACGAGTGGCCGCGGTCAGCATTGGTTAACATAACTGTGTTATTTTGTCCTTTCCGAGCAATGGGAATGCGAACATGAGCAAACAATTACTTCACCTGGTGTTTGGCGGCCGGCTTGTCGATCCGCAAACCGTGGATTTTCAGAATACGGATGAGCTGGATATCGTCGGTATCTTTCCAAGCTATGACGAAGCCTATGCCGCCTGGCGCGGTGCGGCGCAGAAAACCGTGGATGATGCGCATATGCGCTATTTCATCGTGCATCTGCACAGGATGCTTGATCCGCATATGAATAAGAAGAAAGAGGAAGCAACCGCCTAGCGCGCTATCGCGGACCGCATTCTCTCCCCTATACTGGTTGGCAAATCAAAAATTGCACCAACCAGAAACAAGGGGAGATGTCGTCGATGGGACCGTTAGCCGGTGTGAGGATAGTTGAAATTGCGGGGATCGGGCCGGGCCCGATGTGCGCCATGCTGCTTGCCGATCTGGGGGCGGAGGTAATCCGCATCGACCGGACGGAGGCCGCCGATCTGGGGATGAAGCGTGATCCCAAAGCCGATCTGCTCAATCGCGGCCGCCGCTCGCTTGCGGTCGATCTCAAGACGCCAGAGGGCGTTGAAACCGTATTGAAACTGGTTGAAAAAGCCGATGCCTTTACCGAAGGGTTTCGCCCCGGTGTGACAGAAAGGCTTGGGATCGGGCCCGATGTCTGTCTCAAGCGCAATCCAAAGCTTGTCTACGGACGGATGACGGGTTGGGGCCAGCATGGTCCGCTTGCCCATGCGGCCGGGCATGACATCAACTATATCTCGCTTGTCGGGGCCCTGAATGCCATCGGCCGGGAGGGGGAGCCGCCCGTCGCGCCGCTTAATCTTGTCGGCGATTTCGGCGGCGGTGCGCTGTATCTCGCCATGGGGGTGCTTGCGGGCATTATCGAGGCGCGCACATCGGGCAAGGGGCAGGTGATCGATTGCGCGATGACCGAAGGCGCGGCTTCGCTGATGACGATCTTCTATGCCATGAAGGCAATGGGCCGGTGGAGCGAGGAACGCGGCACGAATGCCATCGATGGCGGTTCGCATTACTATAATGTCTATGAAACCAAAGACGGGAAGTTCATCTCGATCGGTTCGATTGAGGGGAAATTCTATGCTGAACTGCTCGAAAAAACCGGGCTCGACAAACAGGGGGACTTGCCGGGGCAGCTTGATCCGCAAGGCTGGAAGCAGATGAAATCGCGCCTGCGCGAGGTATTCCTCAGCAAGACCCGCGACGAATGGTGCGATATCATGGAGGGCAGCGATGTCTGCTTTGCCCCGATCCTCAATCTCGAGGAAAGCATGGCGCATCCGCATAATCAGGCACGCGGCAGTTTCGTAACCGTGAACGGGGTGACACAGCCTGGCCCTGCACCGCGTTTCAGCCGCACCGAATGCGAAATCCAGAAACCCCCCTCGATCCCGGGGGAAGATACCGATGCGGTGCTCGCCGATTGGGGGTTCAGCGCCGATGAAATCGGCCAGCTGCACAGCGCAAAGGCAATCAAACAAACCCACCGCGATTGAGCCGGTTCAGGCAACCATATCAGGCAAGAATAAAAGGCCGGGGTGGCGAACCGCCCCGGCCTTTCTGTTGTACATGACTGTTGTTGCGGATTAGCGCGGGGCCATCCGGATTGCGCCGTCGAGCCGGATGCTTTCGCCGTTCAGCATCTCGTTCTCGCAGATATGGCGGGCAAGCTTCGCATATTCCTCGGCATGGCCAAGTCGCGAGGGGAAGGGGACCTGCGCGCCAAGCGCCTGCTTTACCTTCTCCGGCGCGCCGGCCATCAGCGGGGTGTTGAACAGCCCCGGCAGAATGGTGCAGCAGCGGATGCCTTCCTGCGCCAGATCGCGCGCGATCGGCAGGGTCATGCCGACGACGCCGTTCTTGGAAGCGGAATAGGCCGCCTGGCCGATCTGGCCATCTTGCGCCGCGACGGAGGCGGTGTTGACGACGCAGCCGCGCCCGCCATCGGGGGTGATGGGATCAAGGCTCATCATGCCGGCCGCGGATTTCGCGATGCAGCGGAAGGTGCCGACCAGATTGATCTGAATGATCTGGTCAAAACGGCTGAGCGGGTGGAACTGAATCTCGCCCGTATCTTTCTTGCGCGAGGCGGTTTTCATCGCGATGCCGGTGCCCGCGCAGTTGATCATGATGCGTTCCTGGCCGTTCGCGGCGCGTGCCTTTTCGAAGGCCGCATCGACGCTGGCTTCATCGGTCACATTGCATTCGCAGAACACGCCGCCGATCTCGCTGGCGACCTTTTCGCCGCGTTCGGCATTGAGGTCGAACAGCGCGACCTTGACGCCGAGCGACGCGAGTTCGCGCGCGGTGGCTTCCCCGAGCCCCGACGCGCCGCCGGTGATGATTGCGGAAATTTTATCGTTGAGTTCCATGTTTCACTCCCTGCCGGATGTGGTTGACGGCCCCGGTGCGGGGCGTTGGCATGCTTTTAGCACCTTGTTTTGCAGGATGCGACCACCCTGCGCGCTCTTGTTGGCTGGCCTGCGGCTTCCTAAGTGCGGATAGGTCGCACAATGATGTGCAAACTTGTGAGAGTGCCATGGATTTGCAGGATCCGGAACTGCGCAAGCCGGGCCGGATCGCCCGCAATGCGCGACTTGTCCGCCGCCGCTTCTTCCCCAAGCTGCGCCGGTTTGCAGGCCGTATTCCATTCGCCGATGAGCTGCTGGCCGCCTATTTCTGCGCTTTTGATCCCGCAACGCCAAGCCGTGTGAAGGCGATTTTACTCGGTGCGCTGGCTTATTTCATCATGCCTGCCGATCTGATTCCCGATATTATCGCGGGGCTTGGATTTACCGATGATCTGACGGTCCTGAGCGCCGCTTTCGGCATGGTGCGCGGGCATGTCACGTCCGAACACCGGCAACGGGCGGCTGATTATCTATCGGGGATCGCCACTGAGGGGGCGGAAGGCGCACAGCCCGATACCCAGCCCGATACCAAGCCCGAGCCCGAGCGCTCCTAACGGCGTATCATCTGCCGGGCAAAGGTACTGTGCTGTCACCGTCTGCCATTGGCGGCTTGCGGTGAAAATCCATATGGCCGGGTTGCATCGGGTGCGGCGCGAGCAGCGACTGGCTGAGCTTGTGGTGCATCGCCTGGCGTTGTTCGGGGGTGAGCTTTTCAATCAGGCTGAGCGTGGCTTCATGGGCGATGGCGCGGCGTTCGCCCTCGGCTGTGCGGATGGCGCTCAGCGCGCGGGCCAGGGCGGCGGCATCGAAAGGGTCCGCCTGCAAGGCGTCGAGGGCGGCATTGCGGGCGGTTTTCTCGGCTGCCAGGGCGCGCCGCAGCTTGCCGCCATTCGCGCGCAATGCCTGCCGGAATTGCTGCCGCAACTCATCGGGTAAATCCTCGAAAGCCGCGCCCAGCAGCATCCGTCCGGCATGCGGCCGACGCATTGATATCTCGTTTGGTGACATACCCGCAGCGGCGGACAGCGCTGCGGGGGCGTGTCGTGTGAGATGGGGGGTGGTGTCGCTATGCGCCTGCATGCGATTACCAAGCCACAGCCCGCCGATGAACATATTGCCGCCGAACGACAGCGCGAGCAAAGTCAAAAGGATCGTCGTTGTTTTCGGCATCAGCGCCAGCCTCCCTGACTGCCCGATGGCGAAAAGCCCAGGGCCGAGCCAGGCGCGCCGCTGCGTCCTGGCTGCGGCAAAGCCGGAATTGCCGGTGCGGCCGGTGCTGAGATCACCGGATCAGGCGATGGCGGCGAGGCGGTCTGTTTCATATCCGATATGTTCGTTGTCGTTGCTTCTTTATCGTCGGCTGTCGCAACTGGTGCGGCGATTGTCGCATTCTGTTGCGAGGAGTGTTGCATCCGCTGTTGCACGGGCTGTTGCGTGTTCCGCCATGTCGCGGGGGCTGGCAGAAAGCTTGCGTCGCGGATCACAAAACTGTCCAGCGGATCAAGGGATGCAAAGGCAAGCTCGGTCAGATCGTAAGCCGGCGCCTGCGCGTTATCGCTGACCGCGCCGGCCGTGCTTGTCTCGGCTGTGCTTGTCAATGTGATGGCGGTGACGGTGGCGGTCGTCGCTGTGGGTGCGGTCGTGGCGATCAGTTGCGGCTGGTAAAGCCCGAGCAAGAGCCCGAACAAGGCCGGCGCCGCCAGCCCCGCCGCCGGTCGCCAGAGCGGGCCGAACGGCCATAGCCCCTCGCGCAGCCGCCGCATGCGCTGCCGGTAATCAGTGAGGATAGATGACTGCCGGCCTTGCTGGCGCATATCGGCATTGGCGGTCTGGTTCTGCGCGACAGCGGCATGGATGATCCGGTCGGTTAAGTCCGGTGATGGATCAATATCGGGCAGCTCACCGATCAGGGTATGAAGCGCGCGTGCTTCGCGCAGCATAATTGCCGCCTGCGGATCGGTGACGGCAAAATTCAAGGCCATGGCCCGTTCCGTTTCGGGCCAGGCATCCGGATTGCCGCCATGGGTGGCCAAAATCCTTTCAAATTTCTGCTTATCCATGTTCATGCCCTGGCACCTCTATATGCTTTCCAGCAACTCTGAAATTTCTTCTTTCAGGGCCTGCTTCAGCGCCCTGCGCCCTCGCGCCAGCAGGGATTCGACCGCTTCAACAGTCGTGTTCAGCATAGATCGGAAGAGCACACGATGCTGAACACGACTGTTG
>OBIC01000312.1_pt1 | contig 15573 bp, 10 predicted proteins | sample 1519831 | NCBI WGS metagenome assembly OBIC01 (sample SAMN03019805, study PRJEB22545) | beach sand metagenome | biome: beach; feature: sea beach; material: beach sand | place: USA: Municipal Pensacola Beach, FL | collected 2010-10-20 | depth 40-45 cm m | reverse complement strand
GTTCCGGCAAGACGCTGCTAGGCGGACCGTAAAGCAACACTCCGCTGGGTGTGCTGATACCGGCGTTACGGAACAGCTCCGGCTGTTTCAGCGGCCGCTCGACTACGTTTTTCAGTTGCTGTTTGACCTCGTCCAGACCGCCGACATCGTGCCAGTCGACATCCGGAATGGTGACGAACGCTTCGCGTATGGCGGAGGGTCGCACCCGGGTCAGGGCTTCGTCAAAATCTTCCGCCTCAACCTCGAGCATCTCCTCGGTGAAGCGGAACGCCTGCAAATGGCTCTGCAATCCTGAGGAACTGCGCCGCAGAGCGTTCAGACCCGCCTCCCGGCACAACTCCATGAGGTCGGCACCGACGAAACCGTGGGTGACCGCCGCCACCGACGGCAGATACTCGATGGCTGCTTTCGTGAGCGGCATTTCCCGGGTATGGATCTGCAGAATATCGAGCCGGCCGTCAGCTTCCGGTGGTCCGATGAAGATCTCCCGGTCGAAACGCCCCGGGCGCCGCATAGCCGTATCGATCGCATCGACGCGGTTGGTGGTACCGATCACGATGACCCCGTCCACCTTCAACATACCGTCCAGCAGAGAGAGCATCTGCGTAACGATCCGCACGTCGGACTGAGCCCCGGATTTCTCGCGATGCGGTGCCAGGGAATCGATCTCGTCGATCAGCACCACGGACGGGGCATGGTGCGCCGCCTCGGCAAACATCTTGCGCAGGTTCGCTTCGGTTTCGCCGTACAGGGTGCCGACGATATCCGGCCCGTTGATGTAGTAGAAACCGGCGTTCACCTCGTTGGCCAGTGCCCGGGCCAAGTAGGTCTTACCACTCCCGGGCGGGCCGTAGAAGATCACGCCACGCGGCGCGTTGATGCCGAGCTGACGATAAACCTGCGGAAACTGCAGCGGCAGGTGTACCAGTTCCCGCAGCAGGCGGATCTCCTTGCCCATACCACCGACATCCTCGTAGGTGGTGTTGGCGTCGGTCTGCATGCCGCCGCTGGTGGGAATCTCGATGTGGACGCTGGTGTTCGGACCAACGACTCCCAACTCCGGCTCCACTTTGACCACCCGGTAGGTGGTACCCGCAACGGAATGGTGAAAATTGGCATAGATGACCGAGTCGCGCGCCAGCGGAGCGCGGTTCTCCTGCAGCGCATCGGACAGATGCTCAAGCAGGTGGTGGGCCGTCGAGACATCGATGGGGGGCATCAGGAAGACGCTCTCCAGCTCCGGCACCTCATCGACCGTGGAGACCTCCACCTGCTGATTGATCTTCGCCTTGGTCGCGCTGCGCAAGTGGCGGTCCATGCGGATGACGCCACTGCCCCGATCGGCCTCGTAGGGTTCCGCGATCCGTGCCGGAATCGGAAAACGGCTCATCGGCGTGCTGATGCGGATCACGTCGTCCTGCTTCAGGCCGTGCTTTTCCATCACCTCCGGGTCGAGGTGCGCCAGCGCCTTGCTGGCTTCGTTGGTCAGCTCCGACTCAAGCCGATCCACGCTCATTTGAATGTACAAGGTCAGAATCCCCTCTACAGAATCTCGGCAACCAGGTCCTGGTTGTTATCGATCAGTCCCACAGGGCCGCGTCCATGCGGCCGGACGGATCGTCCTCAGCCGTTCTTCTTATAAGAAGTGGCGTTTTCCAGCAACTCGAAGCCGCTGCCGCGATCAACCCCGATGGAATCCATGGTGTTCGGTTCACAGGCGACGAATCGGGCCACTTCCTTCTCGCTGGTGTTGAAGTGCTGCACCACGCTGCCCTGCACGCGCAACGGCAACTGCACCACGTCACCCTTGGACCAGTGGTATTTCTCACCATCGATCATCGTATAGCCCTGGCCGGCCATGATGTAGATCACCTGATTTCCCGGGTGATGGACCCGACCGGAACGGCCATTCGGCTCGAGCTCCTGCACATAAATCATCAGGGTGTTGATGCAGGGAGCTTTCAGCTTCGGGTGCATATACCAGCGCAGCTTGCCGAGCTTGCTGTTTTCGAAGGGCAGATCCTTTCCCTTGATCAGCCAAACCGCCTTTTCCTGGTTCTTGCGCTGTTCATCCCGCATCTCGATGAGTTCATCGAAGAGGTTCCGCCCCTTCATCTCTTCGAGCATGAGATCCATGCGCTCCTGTCCGACGTGACCGTCTTGCGCCATCGCTTTAGTCCTCCACGGTTATTGCAACATTCGATTAATCATCACCCTGCGAGCCAGCCGCCGCAATCTTCATCCCATCGCGGCGGGTCCCCCGCTCCCCTGGTCCGGTTCGCGCCGGCGCGAACCGCCGGCACGAAACAACCAGGCCGCCAGACCCGGCATGATGAAGATCGCACCCAGCATGTTCACGAAGAACATGTAGGCCAGCAGGATACCCATATCCGCCTGAAATTTGAGCGACGAGAACGCCCAAGTCGCCACCCCGATGGTCAGTGTCGCTGCGGTAAATACGACAGCCGTGCCGACTTCCGTCAAGCTGCGGTAGTAGGCCTCGGATAACTCGATCCCCTGCCGCATGTACAGGTAGGTTCGCGCGAACAGATAAATGCCGTAGTCAACGCCAATACCGACGCCCAGTGCTACCACCGGCAAAGTCGACACTTTCAGTCCGATACCGAGCCACGCCATAACCGCATTGCCGAAGTAGGCCACCAGCGCGAGCGGCGCGACGATGCATAGTGCCGCCCGGAACGAAAAGAAGGTGAGGAAACAGAAAGTACCGACCGCCAAGAACAGAATTACTCATCCGCACCTCGGCCTGTGTTCCACCGCTTCGTTCGTCGCCGCCATGATGCCGGCATTGCCGCTCGCCAACCTGAACTGCACACGATCGGTATCGTTCTGTTCAGCATAGTCGGCCACCGCGTCCACCGCGCGGCGCAAAGTCGGCGCACGATGGTCCTGCATATAAATCCGTAGCGGCACCGCCGTGCAATCGTATTTGAAGTGCTGCTGATTGATGTTCATCGACCGGTCGGCGATGGTATTACCGGCCGAGTAACGGTTGCGCGGGATGGAGTAATACTTCCAATTTCCCTCGCTGTTCCCGACCATCCGCTCCTTTACGACCTTGGCCAGGGTTTGTACCGACTGCACCCCCTCGACGTTCTGCATGTGCCAATCGAACCGATCTATGTTGTCGAGCACATCGAACTCGACGCATCCCTGCTCGACAGTCTCAGCGACAATCATCAGTTCGTCGATGGCCACGTTGAAATTACCAACGATCTTCTCGACGTCCCGGTTGTACGGAGAATCCGGATACAGTTCCGGCGCACCCGCTTCACTGTCGCCGATGATCAGGTCCTGCCCTTTCCAGTAGCCCGCCGCGACCAGTAACGCGACGACAACCAGCACTGGAACGTTTCGACTGGCCGAGCGCGACAATGTACGCCACAGCGGCTTCTCCGTTTCCAGGGCCTTCGCCCGCATACGCTCAATGCGCTTGGGACTCAGCTTGGCGTAACACAGCAGAGCCGGCAGCAAGAACTTGTTGGTGATGATCATCACCCCGACCCCGATACTCGCCGTGATGCCGAGTTCGTGAATGATGTCGATATCGATCAGCATGATCACCGCGAAGCCGACCGCGTCAGACAACAACGCTGTCGTGCCCGGAATAAAGAGGCGGTTGAACGATTCCCGCGCTGCCCCCACGCTATCGTCTCCCCCAAGCACCAGCTGCTTCCAGGTGTTGGTCATCTGCACTGCGTGGCTGATACCGATCGCAAGAATCAGGAATGGCACCAGGATCGACAGCGGATCGATTCCATAGCCGAGCATCTGCACGATGCCCAATTGCCATATCACCGCGACCAGGGCGACCGTCAGGGCAAGAATCGTTATATGTAGTGAACCGGAAAAGAAGAACAGCATCACTCCGGTAAAAATCAGCGTCGCGACGAAGAACAGTACGACATCACGTGCGCCGGACATCACGTCGGAGATGAATTTTGCGAAACCGATGACGTGAACCGTGATGTCCTCAGACTCGTATTTCGCGCGGATCGCCTCGAGCTCTCTGCCGACCTGCTCGTAGTCGAGTTTCTCTCCGGTGGCAGGGTCTCGTTCGAGCAACAAGGCGCTGATCAGCACCCCGCTCATGTCGTGCGAGACGAGACGTCCCACCTCCTTGGACATCAGGAGGTTGCGACGTACCTCGTCGATACCTTCCGGTGTCGGACTGAAGTCCGAGGGCACAATGCGCGCGCCGAAAAACCCCTCTTCGTTCACCCCCATGAAAAACACATTGGGTGTAAACAGCGACTTGACCCACGCCCGGTCTACACCGGTGGTGTAGATAACATCCCGCGTTGCCTTGTCGAGGACGTCCAGAAACTGCGGATCAAAGATATCGCCGTCCTTGCGCATCAGTGCGATCAGGACGTTGTTCGCGCCACCGAAATCGTCCTTGTACTGCGCATACGTCTGCATGTATTCGTGGGACATGGGGATCGACTTGTCGAACCCGGGGTCCATGCGCAGCAGGCTTGCCCGGTAACCCAAAAAGATCGTGAGCAACGCAAACACAAGAATCAGCAGAACCCGATATCGAACCAGCCAGTCGCCGATCACTTCGGAAGCGCGCGCCATCGTGCGCGCATAGTTCAAGTCCAAAGCTGCCACTTAGTGTGCTCCTGTATTCATTTCTGGTCCGACATCAATCGGCGTCGATCGGGTCCGGGATCCGGCCCATACGCTTACCGCGGGAGGTGAGCAGCAAAACCTCACCTCCATCGGCACCGCCCGACACTGGAAGCGCCGCGAGCACGTCGGCGCGATTCGGTTGTTCGATGGGAATGAAAGTGGCGCCGGAATCGCCGCTCCAGAGCATCGTTCCGGCCATACCCGATAGCAGCAGCGACCCGTTGGCCAACGTCACATCGTCATTTAGCGAACGGTCGGTCCCGGTATCCAGCTTGCGCCAATGCGCACCGCCGTCAGACGAAGCGAAGGCGTTGCCTCGCATCCCGTACACCACCACGCCGCCATCGGACAAAAACCCCACACCGAACAGTGAACCGTGGTAGGGAGAACTGATCTGTTGCCAGTTACGACCGCCGTCGTCGGAATGGGCGATTACCCCTCGTTCACCCGCAAGGTACAGACTTCCATCCCCGGCACGATCGACCGTGAACCAATGGGGGGAAAAGTCGTCGAAACTCTCGGGCATACCGAGGAAGTCCCCCAGGGTCATGCTGAGTTGCGTGTCGCTCCAGGATTCACCGCCGTCCTCAGTCCGAAAAACTATCCCAAGGGCAGCGCTGACGACGACATTGCGGGCATCCAGGGCGACGACGTCGAGCATTGGTGCATCGAGTTCCGGCGCGTAGTGCTGCACCACCCAGTTCTCGCCACCATCCGTGGTATTCAGCACCATGGCATCGTGCCCGACCGCCCAGCCAAGTTGGTCATCTGCGAAGTCGATCGCAGTCAACAACGTGCGAGCGGGTACGTTTGCCTGCCGCCAGCTCTCCCCCCGGTCGTCGGAGAGCAACACGATGCCGCGTTCTCCGACAGCAACGATCCGATCGCCGGCGAAGGCCGCATCAAGCAACAGAGAATTCTCTACCAGCGGTCCGCGCGCAGCCGGCGTCCGCGTATCAACGGTGATGTTGACCACGCCGGCTTCTTCGGCCGGTTCATCCATCCCCGGCAATCCGCCCCCCATCCCGGGAAGCGCTTCCAAACCCGGCAAACTCTCCGAGGATACCTGCTCGGCACGCGCTTCGAATGCCGAAGCGGCCGCCAGCAGGATCCCCACGGTGAATAGGGCATTCACTGTATTCGTGCGCGCCACGCTACACTCCTCCACATCCTTGTGGGATTAAGTGCCGGGCACCGCCGCAGCGATGCCCGGCTTTTGCCTCTGAATCGTCATCCCGAACGGGCGGACGAAGGGAAAACCTCAACTCGAACCTCCATCGGCAAGCCGCTGGAGTGGCAGATTTACCCGGGCAATTTATGTTGCCGTCTGTTTTCTTTTAGGTTCCGGTCAACGCGTACCCTGGCGACGCAGTCCGGCCGGCGTGAAGATGTTGGGATCCCGGGCGACCGTGAAGTCCGGCATACGGGAATTACCTGCCGGGTCGTAGTTGTACCAGGCCTGGGTGCTCGCCCAGCGACGGGCAGCGAGATCCATGTGCGCATCTCCCCAAAGGCTAACCATCGGTACGTCGTAAAAATTGATTCCGTACAGCTCGCCGACCCGCCACAGATTATCCTTTTCGTCAAAGGCCACCGCGACGCCGACACCCCAGCTATCCTCGTCGGTATACATCAAGCGCCGCGGCGCCAGGTGGCGATGGCCCTGCTTGATGCGGCCGTCGATGCGCCAAACCCGATGCAGCTCCCAGCGGATCAGGTCCATGTTGGGATGGCCGGGCTGCACGATGTTCTCCAACGACAGGCCGTCGTCGATGAGTTGATAGTTGTTGTAGGGGATGAACTTCGCGACCTTCTGGGGCGCCTCGAACGCGTAACGCTCCACGGTCCCGGTGGCGGCGAACCCAAAGCGCTGATCAGCCATGCGAATACCGTCCGATCCGGAGCCCGGGCTGTCGTAGAAACCGATCTCCGGCGCCTTGCGCACCCGGCGCTGCCCTGGCAGGTACAGATACGCGTCAAAGTCGGTGTCCTTGGTTCGGGTACAGCCTCCGACCACACGACCGGCGCTTTGGGGCGGGTAGGCTTCGTAGTAACCCAGGCACCATGCAGCCCGTCCCTTGTCCGAGGTCCTGAAATACGGGTGATCGGGTACCTTTTCGGGGTCCCAGAAATACATGTATGAGGTCCACTCGGTGCGCGAATTGTGGGAATACGTTCCCCCCTCCGTGACGTTGAATCCGTGCACCCACTGCAACACCTGATCGCCGAAGTAGAAATAGGTGTGGTTCCAGTGCGCTTCCTCGCCGGTTTTCGGGATCGGAAACGCCACCCCCGGACGAAAGTCCTGCGGACCGTCGTTGATGCAGCGGGTATTGACCCCGCCCGGCATGCCGGCATCGGCGCAGAACTCGGTATGAGAAGCGTTGAATATGCTGCCCTCGTAGAGTCGGCGAGGCATCGCAGCGGTACGCCGGGAAGGGTAGACCACCATCCGGTAGGTTTCCGGGTACTGCTGGAGCAGGGCAATCTGACCTTCCGTGAGTTGCTCCTCGTATTGCCGGTAGTTCTGCGCGGTGATGGTGAACAGCGGCTTGTCGTCAGGAAACGGGTTGATATACCACTCCCCCTTGACCCAGCCCGCCGGCGGCTCGGTCAGCCCTCCGGTCCACGGCGGGATCATCCCGTCCTCGGAACCGGCGCGGGTCGCCCCCACCGGCGTGAGAGGCGTATCGTCTTCAGGCATTCCGAGCTGCGCCGCCTCTTCCGGCGAGACCTTCGCCTGCACCTGGAAAGCTGCGGCACACAGCGACAATGCGGCTATTACGGGCACCGCAGCCTCTATCCTCAACTTGAACATAGGTGTTCCTCTATCTCCTGACATTCCCGTGCTTCACGGCACGGGGTACTTATATATGCGTCTATATGCGTCGAGACGGATGCGGTCCTATCAAAACGAATAGGAAAAGTTCATCCGAAGAAAATCCCCGACCGGATTGAAAATGCCGCCACCATTGCTCAGCGGGGGACCAGGGCGCCGGTGGTCCTCGCCACCCCAATCCCAGGTGTGGCTGATGCTCGCGCTGTAGCTGTCGAGCCAACTGAAGCGGAAACCGAGAGTAAACCGCTTGCGGTCCTCGCGGAACAGTGGCGAGATCTCGGTCGATACACCATCGATATCCCACGCCAAAGCCTGCTCGAAGCGGACGTTCACGAAGTTGAACAGCGCCCGATTGTACTCTTGGCTGGTGCGAATCTGCACCGCTGACCAGTCCTTGGAAACCGGATTGAACTTGCTGAAAACAATGTTTCCACCGCCATCGGTTTTCGTGTCGGGGAAGTCCTCCACCCAGCCGTAGGCCATTTCCGCCAGGAATCGGAACTGATCCGTGCGGGCCCAGGCCACAGGTCCGAAATTGCGCTGGAAGGTCATTTGATACTGATAGCGCTTGAATCGCTCGTAGCCGACGAACTTGCTCCCCACCGGCCCGAACGCACCGGTCGACGGACCCAATATGCCGTCCAGTGGAGCGCTCAGCAGAGCCTGGGCGTTCTGCGTCGGTTCGTTATGGCGATAGCCCAGCTCACCGCCGATCGCCCATCCGCCCACTTCGGTATTGAAGCTGAAACCGAAGCGGTCCACCCCGCGGGCGTAGTCCATGAAGAAGCGGGGCGACATTGGCGCCGGCCCGAACACCGAGGGCGTGCCGCCCACGATCGTCGACAGATAGCCGTTGCGGTCATGCAGGCGTTGATAATAGAAGCCGAAATCGAACCCGCTGAGGAAGTCCGCCGCGAACCAGCGCAGCGCCACGCCGTACTGCCCGCTGCCAGATGGGATGTCGTCCCCGATCCGCGTGATGGGTCCGAAGCTGCAACCAACATTGATACCGACCGCTGCATACTTGGCGGAATCGGGGGTCAGACAGCCGTCGAACTGTCCTCCCACCGATGGACCGATGCCATTGGGAAAGCCGCCGCCATCCCGTACACGGTCGTTGGTACCGAAAAAGTTACCCACCGGGTCCAGCAACAGTTCCTGGAACTCCAGCAGATAAAACGCTTCGAGGGTCACGACCGGCGACACCTCCCACTGACCATATATGGAGCGTACACCGATGAACGCATCCTTGATCGCCGACCCGGGCTGGCGCAGCTTGGTGAAATCGACTGTATTGATCTCGTTGATTGATCCCTGAAAGAAAGTGCTCTCGCCCCAGGAGATCACCTGCTTGCCGACCCGCAGCATTAGGCGATCATCCGGGCCGAACCGAAACCAGACGAAAGCGTCAGTGATATCGCCGTGCTGTTCGGCGCGGTTTTCCGCGGCATCAGGCAGCGGCTGATTGGCCATTTCGAAGTCGTAGAAGTAATTACCCCGGAGAAACAGTCCCCAGGTGGCATCACCCCACTGGCTGTTGCGCAGCTCCAGTTCGTGGGATGCCTTCACTTGGTGGGTGATGATGTCCCAGGCGTCGGGAAACAGTTCCCGTTGGCCATAGATCGAGGTCGGAATCGTCTCCTGGTCCTGAGTGCGTACTGACATACCCCACGACAACGTGGTGTCAAAACTGCCGGTCAATTCCCCGTAGTTCAGCGCGACCGCATGGACAGCGACCGGACCGGTCGCGCACCAGGTGACCACGGCAATGCACGCCGCACGTGCAAGGGTCCGCATATACCTCGGCATCATCGAAATCCTCCTCCCGTATTTTTTCAGCACAGAAAACTTCCCGCCGCACCGCGGCGAAGTCGCTGACTGTTGCTGCTCCTCTTAGCACCCGGATTAGATGAAATCCGTGCGCACCCTGACTATTTACTTCGGTGATCGTCGCGGCGGGACATCATTTTTTTCGTTTTTGACAATCGGCCTACAGGACAGATTGTCCATGCATGAATGCTGATGTCAACAAACGAGCGTTCGGTAACATCATGCGAGTCGACGTCGGTCACCGCCCAGTAGCAGCAATCCGATCCCAACCATTGCACCGAGGGCGTCGGTCCAGACACCCGGTGCGATAGTGGCAATTCCCGCACCGACCAGCACCGCTCGCTGCCACCAGACCAGGGATCCACGATGCCAGCCCTGCTGGGCCACACACAGGAAATAGACGCCGATCGTCGCCGTCACCGTGGCTTGCAGCAACACCGGCCACTCTCCCAAAAGAAGCAGTCCCGGGTGGTAAATGAACATGAAGGGAACAATGAACGCCACCATGCCAAGCCCCAGCGCACTGGTCGCGATCTTCATGGGGCTTTCTTCCGCGATACTGCTGGCAACGTAGCAGGCGATCGCAATCGGCGGTGTAATCGCCGACAAGACCGAGTAATAGACAAGAAACAGGTGTGCCTGAAGAAGCGGAATCTCGAGCTCCAATAAGACCGGGGCAACCAAAACCGCAACCAGTGCATACGCGGCGACAACGGGCATACCCATACCAAGCAGGATGGTCACCGCAGCGGCGATCACGAGCGTCGGGAGGAGTTCTCCCCCGGTAACACTGAAAATCAGCGAGGAGACTTTCCCCGCCAGGCCGGTGATGTTCAACCCGCCGATTACGATCCCGGCGGCAGCCACTGCGGCGACCAGCGGACCCAAGGCGTAAAGCGTCCCAACGCAAATTTCGGTGAATCGCCCGGGCGTCACCCTCAGCCCTGGACGACTCCAACTCACGACGATCGCCGTCAGGGCAGCCGCCCCGGCGACGTACGCGGCCGTATAGCCCTCAACCAGAAAATAGACCAGCACCGCGAACGGCACTAGCGTATGCCAGCCAGCCAGCAGCGCGGGTCGGACGCCAACGATATCGGCTTCATCCAACCCCCTCAGCCCCTGGGATTCCGCCCTGAGGTGCACCTGGAAGTACACCGAAAAATAGTACAGAAAAGCAACGAACAGCGCCGATTTGGCGATATCCGCGTACTCTATGCCGGTAAATTCGGCCATCAGAAACACCACCGCGCCCATTACCGGCGGCAACAGACTCCCACCGGTAGAGGCGACACTCTCCACTGCTGCGGCGAATCTGGCGCTGTAACCGAGCCGTTTCATCGCCGGGATCGTCACCGACCCGGTAGTCATCACGTCCGCGGCGGGGCTGCCGGAGATGGTACCGAACAGTGCGCTCGACACCACCGCCACCTTGGCTACCCCTCCGGTTCGCCTACCAGCCACCGCGGCGGCCATGTCGAAAAAGAACTTACCGCCTCCTGTCCGTTCGATAAGTCGACCAAACAGGATGAACAGAAAGGCGTAGGTCGCCGCCACCTGAATCGGTACGCCGAACAGACCGCCGTTGAAGCTGATGATCATCTCTTCGACGAAGAACGGCACGTCGAGCGGACGGTGCGAGAACATGCCATCCAGGTGGTGCCCGAAGAAAACGTAGATCAGCAGGGCGTAAACCACCATCGACAACCCGAAACCGACGCACCGGCGCAGTAGCTCCAGGGTCAACAACAGCAGACTTATCCCGACCACGAGATCCCAGCGGGTGTACTCGCTGATGCCCGAGATCCACTCGACGTAACGCGGAGCGCTGAACAGCAGGTAGAGGCTACACCCGAAACTGGCCGCCGACAGCAGGTAGTCAACGATAGTGATTCTCGGGAATGCCGGCCCCGGCGATACCGTAAGAAAGGAGACCGTATACAGAGCCGTCACGAACACGATGGCGATCGTCAGCGGCTGCATCGAACCGAACAGCGCGAGCCACAGCTCGAACACGGTGAGCGGCACGGCAAACAGTGCAATGATCCAGAAGCGCACGCCTTCCGGTTTGACCCGATGGCCCTCCCGATAGAGTCCCAACAACCACCGTAACGGTCTTATGGCCACCACTCTCTCCTCCTCCTCTGGTTTCTAATTCGCCGCTTCAGTCCCTGGCGGGACCGCTTCGGATTCCATACAGTGATTCCGACGGGTATCGCTCAGTTGTCCGACCCGTTCACCAAACCTGTGTCACGGAAAAACGCCTCCGCGACCGGGTGGCGCGCCAAGGGCCCCGTCATCGCAAGCATCGACCGATCCAACTCGGCGAACCGCGGATGCAGCATGCGATAGTAGTCGAACTGGTCGTGCAGCGAGCGCAGTACCTTATACACATCACCGCCGTACGTGTGGGGGCCGGCGGTCAGCAGGAAATAGGCCGCCGGCAGCGGCATATCTTCCGTCACAAAGGAATAGGTACCCGCCGGCAACATGGACGGTTCCATACCCAACTCGTTCACCAGACGCTCGGTCAACTGCGGCGGCAGGGACAACATCCGAATCGGCGTGCCAACCGCGAGTTCCGATAGGGCGCTGCTGGGCGCGAACCCGGCGGTTATCACCACATCGAGCTTCCGGTTTCGCATCAGGTCATTGGATGCTCGGGTCGGCAGATAAATAATTTCACCTCCCCAGCTCTCGATGCGTTCGTAATCCATGCCGTAATGGTCCAGGATCAGGTGCGCCATCGCCTGACTCACTGTATTTCCGCGTGGGTTTGTGGATACCCGCATCGGTATGCGTTGTCGTGCAACATCACTCAGGTCGTTCACGCCGTAACGCTGCAAGAACTCCTCGCGCGCATAGACCTGCACGATGAAACCTTCGGCAATTCGCGCCACGGGGAGAAACGAGGCTGGTGCATAAGCGTCACGGAATGGTGGACTGCCGGCGAGCGCCAGGCTCAGATCCGTGCCGGTCTGGATCGCGAACGGCCGCTCACCGCGGGCAAGGCGCACGATACCGCCGGCGGGTCCCCCGGGTTCGTAAACGAAAGAGGAGCCCGGATAGGATCGGCGCACCATCTGCGCCAACCCCTCCGCGACCACCTGCAGCATGCCGCTTGCCGAAAAACCCGCCGCCGTAGTCTCCAACGGGCTGGGGTCGGCAGCGTAAGACGCCAAATCCAGCGTCCCACCCCGGTCTGAACCAACAGCGGTCGTCGCAACGACACTCGTCGCCACCACAAGGAAAATTCCCATGCAAGCTCTGCGCAGATGTTGCGGCGCCAACCCGGATGTGGGCTTGAGAAATTCGCTTGGCCAGGCCAACGGCCGAATCGCATGGGGAACTGTTTCAGTCATGGTCGATTCCCGAAATTGCCTCATCTGTTACCTACCGATTACCCGCTGGCGACTGATACAGCCGCCGGATCATTCGCCTACCGCGGCGACGGTCCCAAGCAAACCCTTCTCATCGAAAAACCGCCGCGCGCCCGGGTGAATTACGAATCCATCACTCTCCGCCAACATCATCGCCGACAAGGTCCGAAAGCTGGGATGCGCCTCCCTGAAATAATCGAAGTGTTGATACAGAGCTGAAACGATCTTGTATGCGACATCTGCAGCAAGCGCAGGTGACGCGAGGAGGTACATCGGTACCAGCGCGGTGTAGTAGTCCTCCGGCAGAAAGTCGTAGGTCCCGGCCGGCAAGTAGCCCGCTTTCAGCCCGAAGCGACTGGCCGCCCGGTCGATGACCTGCGGATCGATACGCACCGGCCGCAAAGAGACCGAGCGAGCGACCTCGAGGGTTTTCTCGTCCGGGTGGAAGGTGGCGCTCGCCCACAGATCGAGCTTGCGATCCACCATCAACCGCCGTGATTCAGCACTCGCCGTCTGATGGACAACACCGCCCCAGCGTTTGACCTCTGCTTCCGTAATGCCATACGCGGCGAAAATTTCGCCGAACACCAAGCCCCGGGCGAACAGATTTCCCGGGTGATAAAACGAAAGACGCAACGGGGGGCGGCGCATCCTCAGATCGTCGAGACTGTCTATCGAAAACTGCTCAGCGAAATCGGCACGGACAAAGAGGACGACCTCCTGCCGGTCGAGCACTTTGGCCAGGATCGTCAACTCATCCGGGTGATAGGGACGCGGAAAGACCGCGTAGCCTTCCATCGCCAAACGCAATTCGACCGCGGTCTGCAACGACAGATCAATCTCGCCCCGCACGGTTCTGACCAGTTGTCCCACGTGACTGCCGGGCTCATAGCCGATCGACGACCCCGGATACTGCCGCCGCACCACTTCGGAAACGGCCTCGCCGACCAGGGCGTGATAACCGCCGGTAGACGCGCCTCCCAAGGTCGCCTCGATCACATCACCCTGACGCCGCGCACCGGCCTCGACGGCTCCGGTCAGCATGGCAGCCGCCGCGCCGCACACGCACAGCAAAATCCACAATCGCCGCGACGCAGCGAATCTCATCACGCTTCTCCATCCTCGAAGACGGCGGCCTGTTGTCCGTTCCGGATCGTACCTAACGCCGTCGACCCGTGCGCTTGCCGCTCGTGTTATCCGGAAATGTTATGCAGCAACGCCGCCGAACGCCAGCACAACGACACTGCGGGCAGGCTGTGCAGACTCGTAATAAACAAATTTGACCGTCACAAAGGTCCCGATTGGTCACTCAGACAGCAACCCCACCTCGCGATAGTAGCGGGCGGCTCCGGGATGTAACAGATAAGGTTCATGGGCGGGCAGGGTTTGCGCCGACAGACTGTGCAATGCGGGGTGGACACTGCGTATGAACTCGATCTGGCGATGAATCGCCCGTGCCACGCGGTACACCAGGTCCGAATCCACCGCTGCCCCGGCGGCAATTCCGCCGCCAAAAGCGGGGGCCACATAATCAGTGTCGAGAAAGTCATAAGTGCCGGCGGGAATAACACCGACCGCTGTATTGAGGCGCTTGGCGGTGTGTCTGGTGGCCTCCGGATCGATCGCCAGAAAACGGATCGGGCGCTTGGTGGCCGCCATCAGCACCCGTGCCTCGGGATGCAGACCGAAGGTGATGATCAGATCGAGCCGGCCATCCCTGAGCAGATCGAAGCTCGCGCTGTTGGGCAAGTGGTAATCCTTGCCGCCCCAAGCATTGATCAGCGCCTCGTCGATGCCGTAAGCGCTCAGCAGTTCTCGCCCGAACCGCGCCGTCGAGAGGTTGCCGAGTTGGTTGGTCGAGAGTCTCACTGGCACCTTTTTGCGCTGCAAGTCGGCCAGTGAGTCGAGATCGTACCGGTCGACGAACTCGGCGCTCACCGCGACATAGCCGACGAGCCCGTCCAGCAATCGGGCCACCATGCCAAAGCGGCGTTTCTCAAACTTGGCGGGAAAGGGACGCTCGCCGTTCAGAGCAGCCTCGATTTCTCCCGGTGCCGCCATCGAAAACGCGATATCGCCGCGCAACATTCGCAGCAAAGACCCAGCATTGTTGCCGGATTCATAGGAGAACGACGAACCGGGATACTCCCGGCGCACCGCCTCGGTAACCGCTTCGCCGACGATGGAAAACATCCCGTGCGGCGAACCACCGCCCAAGGTGGCGTCGACGTCCGCCGCCAGCGCATTTCCAACCACGGCCAGCGAAATACTCAGCATCACCGTGACCCGCCAAGCGTTGCACGTCCACCAGCGGCAAGGGTTCAGCCCGGTTACATTCATGGATCGTCCTCCTCCAGTCTGCCGTGCACGGCCTGAAAAATTTTACGGTCCGCGTCGCGGCGGCGCTCTATGACACCGCCTCGGCTGGATCGCGACCGACGATATTTCGGCCGGCCGGGGTTATAGTTATGCGGGCTCTTTGAGTCGCAAAAAAAAAAGACCGCAACAAGTTTTAAACAATATTGAACAATCGGAGGGGATGGCTGTGGTCCAGACAACTTTTCTCTGGCGTGTCTGTCGCCGTTACGCGCTGGGCAGTGTAGCCGCACTGCTGATACCTTGCGGAATGCCAACGGCCTTCGCTGCAAAGGCCGATTACAGCGGCTTCATCGAAAACACTTCCAATTACCGCGAGAGCCGCGGCCTGACCAAACTGCGCAACACGGCGCAGCTCGAGTTTGCCAAGCCGCTTGCCTCGCAAGGCCGCTTCACCAACATCTCCATCAACGGCGTGGTCAGGGGAACCTACGACGCGGTGTACACGGTGAAGGACCAGGTGTTCGGCGACAACGGCGGCACGCCGCCGCC
>OBIC01000311.1_pt1 | contig 15604 bp, 13 predicted proteins | sample 1519831 | NCBI WGS metagenome assembly OBIC01 (sample SAMN03019805, study PRJEB22545) | beach sand metagenome | biome: beach; feature: sea beach; material: beach sand | place: USA: Municipal Pensacola Beach, FL | collected 2010-10-20 | depth 40-45 cm m | reverse complement strand
TTGGCCTGTTCGATCTACCAGGTCAGCGATGATGGCATGCAGCCCCTGAAACCCGAGGTTGCGCAGCAGTGCTCCGCGGTTGCGGATCTGCAGCAGCGCGCCCCCGGGGTGGGCTGTGTCTCGTTGGTCGAGCACCGACTGGAGCGTGCGCACCACGTTCAGCGGCTCCGGCGCGGCGCCTGCCGCGGGCCTCGGTGCAGCGCGGCCCGACGCGGCCAGTACCAGTAAACAGTCTTCTCCTCGGTATCGGCTTGGTGTGATGCGAACCCTGAGCGGCTCGCTTTCCTCACCTTCGGCCACGGCCGGGCGGACCTGGATGTCCAACAGGTCTGCACCTGTGAGGGCTCCGGGTTTCAGGCAGTCCCGTAGGGATGGTGTGCCCTCACTGACCATCAAGTCGAGCAGGGGAGTCGCCAGCAGTTCATCGGCGTCCTCACAGCGGAACAGCGCTTGGTACGCACGGTTCGCGAACATGTGCAGGCCATCCTGGACATAGGCCAGCGCGATCTCGGCGGCATCGGCCAACTGTTCGAGCCGCATCTCGGCTTCGGCGATGTCATTTCCGGCTTGCTCGCTGCGTTCGCGATCGCTTCGTTGGGTCACCTGCCTGCGCAGCTCGACCACCAGCAACTCCAGCGATTCGGCAGGCACCACAGCGCCGACGCCGAATTCAAGGTATTCAAGTGTGCGTTCTGCATCCATTTCGGTGCACTGGGCGATCACCGGGATGCCCAAGTCCCTTGGGGGGCAGGTGCCGAAAAACTGCTGCATCTCCTGCGGGTTGGCTGCGGGCGCTCCGCGCAGGAGCACCGCATCCCAGTCTTCGTGCTCGGTGCGGGCGACCAGGTCCTGGCCGGTGGCAATGATTTCCGCACGCAGTGGCTGGCCCGACTGGCGAATGGCGTTGATCAGCGGCTGGCTGGCGTCGTCACCGCCATCGCAGACGAGCAGCCGGATGACTGGCAGGTCGACTGCGGCAGGCGGGCCCGGTTCGGTCCTTTCGTTCGCCATGAGGTTGTTGGGTGCCGCCATCAATGCTCGCAGGCTCCCGTTAGAGTATTTTCCAGAGTTGCTCGAACCGGTCCGGATTGGTCTCCGAAGCTTCCGGCAGCGTCGATTCAGGGGTTTTCGCCGTGGACAGTGTGCGGTACTCGTACTGAGCAAAGTTGGTGTTGCTGGCGATGCATTGGACCAGCACCGCGGAGCGGCGTTCGAGGCCCTCACGGAACACCACCTTGTTGCCGACTGTGAAGGGGTGGCTGAAGGTGATCAAGGAGCTGGCTTTGCGTTTCGCCCGAACGCCTGGCAGCAGCAACGCCCGCATTGGGGTGCTTTCTCCACCCAGTTTGCGCTGCAGCCAGATTGCTGAACTGCGGGCTGCGCTGCCCAACAGTTCCACGCCGGTGCGCAGTTGGTTGTCCTCGAGCAGGCTGAGCCAGCGCACCACGGCCACCGACCACGGCAGGTGGTCGTTGACGCGAATGGCCAACAGCTCTCCAGCCTGGATTCGCTCGGGCATTGGCGTGGTCCACTCCAGGCAATACCCGTCGGGGCTTGCATCAATCACCTCAACTGCGTGGGTCAGGTTGGTTTTGCGTCCCTGGTCCGCCATCAACGCGCGATCGAATTGGATTTCAGACACGAACGATTGCGCGTCGCGCGCTCCCGTACCACGGGCATCGGCTGCAAGATTCCAGACGTCGCCGTAGCGGTCTTCGAGCCGCAGGGATCGGGTGAAGGGGTTCTCTTCTCCGGTGCTTGCGGGGCCATTTGGGTCCGCGGCCAGCCATTGGTCAAAGTCCAGGCTGCCGCTGATGTGGTAATGGATCGAGGGCAGTCCGACGCACACGCTGACGCGGTCGTTGCATTCGATTCGGCTTAAAACGCGCCGCTTGCGTTCGCCCCAGGCTTCAATCAGCTGGGCTCGCAGGGCGTCGTGCAGCCAATCCACCGTTGCCGCAACGTCCTCCTGTGGGTCCTGAACCCGAGCGGTCAGGGTGGACAGGTCGAGTGCATGCACCTCCACGCTCGCCGGGAAGGTCGTGCGGAACTGGTACTGTGGCCCGAGATCCACGTCGAACTGCAGCTGGTAGTAGCCTTGCCGGCCCGCGGTATCTGCCGGTCCAATGGACGCGTAGGCAGCCCATTCTTCGAGTGCGCTGTACAGTGAGCTGAAGTCTTGCTGGCGCAGCTGAGGCGGTTTGGCCGCGTCAAGCAGCAGGACCGCCAAATACTGGTCCCGCACCGAAATCTCGCTGCGACGCAGCAACTGTGGGTCTTTGACCGCCAGCTCTTCGCATCGGGTTGCTGCGGCCGCAAGGTAGTGGCTGTGCAGCTCGGTCCACAGGCCCTTGGGGTGGGGGGCATAGAGGCGGCAACTGCGCAAAAACAACTGACCGAGTTCGGCGACGCAGCGCTGGTGGAGCAATGCGAAATGTGGCGCCAGTTTCTTGGAAGAGGCGGCTGCGCGGGCGTCGGTTTCGGTGCGCACCAGGTTGTAACCCTGGTACAGCATTGCCTGGAGCGCCTGCGACAGGCGCGCAGACTCCAGCGCCTTTGGTGGAAGCTGGGTGGGCTGATCGAGGTAGTATCTGGCCAGCAATTGGTTCAGGTGGTACACCGCTGGTCGCAACTGTTCCAAGAGCTCCAGTCGGGCCGGGGCGTTCAGCACCAGTTGGTTGAGCTCGGACAGGCCGTGGTACAGCGCTTGGCTGGCTTTTCCCAAGTTGGCCATGGGCAGGGCCTGAATCCAGGCGGCAATGGCCGGCACTGTGGGCTCGGCGAAATTCAGCCGATCCTGGAACGGGGGCGTTGCGGTGAAGCGAACGTGGTCGTTGATGTGATGCATGGCCTGGCCGTAGGCGGTGTCGGACAAACGTCAAAAAAGTATAGGCCAGGGTTTGAATCATGCCGGGACGTGAGGATTCGGCCTCTGTGCGGGCCCGCTCGACTCAGCGCACAGGGGTTTTCGCCGGTGCGCCAGGCGTCTCGCGAACCAGTGTCGGTACCAGGTATCCGCTCAGCCGGGCGCGCAGCGCGTCGTACAGGTGCGCCGCCTGCTCTTCGTCGACTTGGAAGTGGGCTGCACCTGCAACCGGGTCGAGCAGGTGCAGGTAGTACGGCTGGACACCGATGCGAAACAATTCTTCACTCAAGTCGGCGAGCACGTCGACCCGGTCATTGACACCCCGCAGCAGCACAGACTGATTGAACAGTTTCACATTTGCTTGCACCAACGCATTCATCGCGTCAGCCACCTGGCTGTCGAGTTCCCGCGGGTGGTTGGCATGTACCACGAGCACCGTCTGGAGTCGAGTGGCCTCAAAGGTGGCCGCCAACGTCGGGGTCACACGTTCTGGCAGCACAATCGGCAGGCGTGTGTGGATTCGGAGCCGGCGCACCTGGGCGACCTCTTCGAGTGCGTCGACCCAGGCGGCAATCGCGCGATCGCTTAAGGTCAGCGGGTCTCCGCCACTCAGGATCACCTCGTCGACCTCTGGGTGAGCGCGCAGGTAGTTGAGGATCGCGGGGCTCACCTGACCACCTGTCTGGTGGTTTTCATACGGAAAATGGCGGCGAAAGCAGTACCGGCAGTGTACTGCGCAGGCCGCGCTGAGGATCAGCAGCACGCGGCTGCGGTATTTGTGCAGCATACCGGGGATTGGGGTCGCGTGGGCTTCATCCAGCGGGTCTGTCACGAATCCGGGTGAGTCGAGCGTTTCTGCCAGTTGGGGCAGGACCTGCAGCAACAGTGGGTCTTGGGGGTCACCTGGTCGGATTCTGCGCAGGTACGGCTCGGGCACACGCACGGGGAAATCCGCGTCCGCCGCGGCGCTCAACGCACTCGGATCCAACTGCAGTTCGCCGGCCAGCTCGGCGATGCTGCGGGTTGCCTGCGCCAGCACCCGCTGCCAACGGGGGCCCTGCCCAGCCTTTGAAGATGCGAGTATCATAGCGGTTTCCGTTTGATCAGCGCGGGTGAAAAATCGCCCAAGACCCGTGCGCGTTACTGTTTCGAGGATGGTATGGCAACTTATTCTACCAATGAGTTTCGCTCTGGATTGAAAGTCCTTCTGGAGGGTGATCCTTGCGCCATCGTGGAGAATGAGTTTGTCAAACCCGGAAAGGGTCAGGCATTTAATCGTGTTCGGTTGCGCAACCTGAAGACGGGGCGCGTATGGGAGCGCACGTTCAAATCCGGAGAGTCAATTGAGGCGGCAGACGTACTCGATATCGACCTGCAGTACCTGTACAACGACGGCGAGCTTTGGCACTTCATGCACCCTGAGTCCTTCGAGCAGTACGCTGCGGATTCGCAGGCCGTGCAAGACGCGGCACAGTGGTTGAGTGAACAGGACCTCTGCACGGTGACGCTGTGGAACAACAGCCCCATCAGTGTGGTTCCGCCAAAGTTCGTGGAACTTGAAGTCGTTGAGACCGATCCTGGAATCAAGGGCGATACGGCGAGCGGCGGCACCAAGCCGGCGACCCTTTCCACGGGTGCCGTGGTCAAGGTACCCCTGTTTGTGTCGGTGGGCGAAGTGCTTCGCGTGGACACCCGCACTGGCGAGTACCAAAGCCGCGTCAAATAGCCCATGGCCCCTTGGGAGCCCACGGCCTCCTTGCTGGCCCTCAAGGCCCGGGCTGAGATTGCACAGCGGATTCGTGCCTTTTTCGGCGACCGTGGGCTGATTGAGGTGTTCACGCCAGCGCTTGCGCCTTACACCGCCTCGGCGCCGCAGCTTGACAGCTTCAAGGTGGAGGCGGGTCAAGCCGCATCGCCCCTGTACCTGCAAACTTCGCCCGAGTCGGCCATGAAACGGTTATTGGCCGCTGGAATCGGGCCCATCTACCAGCTTGGGCCAGCGTTTCGCGCCGGTGAGTCGGGGCGGGTACACCACCCTGAATTTCAGATGCTGGAGTGGTACCGACCGGGGTATGGGCTCGAAGAGTTGATGGAAGAGGTGAGTGCGCTGGTGCGCTTGTTTCTGCCCGGGTTTCAGCCGCACCACACCAGCTATCGGGAACTGTTCCAGCAGGTTCTGGGTGTTGACCCCTTCGACACCGCCATCGACGAGCTGATCCAACTCGCAGAGGGCAGTTTCTCAGCGCCTATGGAGGGCACGACGTCCGAGACCAACCCCGACTTCTGGCTCGACCTGTTGATGGTGGATCACATCGAGCCATACATCCGCACCCAATTTCCGCAAGGTTTGTATGTGACCGGCTTTCCGGAGAGCCAAGCCGCACTGGCCCGCTGCCAGCTGGACGGCTCTGGATGCAAGGTCGCTCTGCGGTTCGAACTCTATGTCCAGGGGCTCGAGCTTGCGAATGGCTACGACGAGCTTGATGACCCGGAGGAGTTGCGTCGGCGCATCGAACGGGACCAACGAATCCGCCAGTCCGAGAGGCTGCCAGCGGCCGAGGCTGATGAGCGGCTCCTGGCTGCCATGGCGGCGGGCCTGCCACAGACAAGTGGCGTTGCCCTTGGGGTTGACCGCTTGGCCATGGTGGCTCTGGGCGCTGACCGCATTCAGGATGTGATTCCGTTCGCACGCGACCTCGGTTAGCGGATCGCGTTCGCACTTCACCGGTGGCACTCGCCGCCAGATTCAGTATTGAACTTTCGCCATCGACGCGCCTCCAATCCAGCGTCGAGACCTTGTGTTTCGATGCCTGATTACCTCCCAAAAATAGAAGTGATGACGGAGAACCGTATGCGCAAGTTTCTTACAGTGACAGGTGTTTCCAGTTTGCTTTCGGTGTTGCCACTGGCAAGCATGGCGGACGAAGGGATGGGCGGATTCGCTGGAGGCAGCTACCTCTATGGGAAGCTCGACAACCTGGAAGTGGGTGACACTGCAGTCAGCCTTGGAGATCTAGACAATTTCGACGACAACCGCAGCAGCTGGAAAGCGTTCGTTGGGGCCTGGGTCACCCCGTGGCTGGGCCTCGAAGCGCAGTACATTGAGCTTGGTGAGTATGAAGACTTGGGTGTGTCCGTGGACCCATCTGCGTACACGGGTGCGGCCTTGTTCGGCTTGCCCTTCTCGGAAGCCGGCAAGGTGTACGCAAAGGTCGGTCAGATGTGGTGGGAAGCGGACATCGATGGACCGCTTGGTTTCAGCGACGAGCGCGATGGGTCGACGCTGTTTTACGGCGTGGGGGTCGCCCTCAAGCTGCTGCCCAACTTGAATGTCCGGGCCGAGTACGAGCGGGCCGAGTTGGATGACGACGACGTTGATGCCGATGTGGACTTCGCGTCGATTGGAGCCGAATTCATTTTCTAAATTGCTAGGAATGTGGGGTGGGGCATGCATCCAGTGCCACCACCCTGCTTTTTAGTTTAATTTGGCTTGATTGCTGGAGCTGCACTTCAAGATTTTTCTGCGTCCGAGGAAAGATTCAGCGCGCCTGTTTCGGACAGCCGGGCGAGAGGCTGCCCGAGCTGGACTCGGCCAGGTTGTGCTGCATCCCAGTCTGCACGACCTGGCTCTGTGATGACAATCACGGTTGATCCCAGTCGGAAGCAGCCCGCCTCTTCGCCCTGCTGCAGATCGACAGTCGCTGGTGGATACAGCCAGCGTTCGGCTCGTCGCCCTGGAGGCGACACGGTTCCCGCCCATGTGGTGTCGATGCCGCCGACAATCATTGCTCCCACAAACACCATCGCCAGCAGACCTGCATTGGTGTGGAAATAAACCACCACCCGTTCGTTGCGGGCGAATAGCCCAGGAACTTGCGCTGCGGTGGTTTGGTTGACCGAGAACAGGCGACCGGGGATGTAGCGCATCTCGACCAACCTTCCAGAGATCGGCATATGGATGCGGTGGTAGTCGCCAGGGGCCAAGTACAGGGTTCCGAAATCGCCACCTTTAAACTGCGCTGCTCGGGTTCGATCGCCCAGTAGAGCAGTGAGGTCGTACTCGTGGCCTTTGGCCTGCAACAGCCGCTCGCCATCGAGCCTGCCATACTCGCTCAGGGTTCCGTCGACCGGAGAAATGAGGGCGTTTGTGCACTTTGGAATTGATCTGACCCCAGGTTTCAAGGCGCGCGTAAAAAATGCGTTGAAGGTGGTGTATGACTCAGGCTTCTCGAACTCCGCCTCACTCATGTCGACGCCGTAGGCGCGAATCCAGGCGTGAATCCAGGGCTGCACCAGCCAGGGCCATTTCCGCTGCGCAAGCCAGCCGAATATCCGCGTGATTCCATGCTGGGGCAGGGGATACTGCAACAGGGCGAACAGCCGTTCTGGCATCTGCGTGTTCCTCTTCTGCGCGGGTGATCACAGTGAGTCGCATTGTACCAGCCGGGTTCGATGCGCTGTGGGCGTGGGTGTGTCAGCGTGCCCGGCGTGCGAGATGCGCGAGCACATGGTTTGCGCCTGCAGCAAGGTTCTTAAACAGTTTGAACTGTAGGTCGCTTGGCGTCGGTGCACTCGGGCCGGCATCTGCGTAGCACAACCCCACCGGCCTTTCGTTTGCGAACAGTGACATCATCATGAAGCAGTCGCACTGGGTGGCGCGCAAAAAGCTCGCCGGTAGCTGCGGCAACACACGGTCGCGGTTCTGCGCATTGAGCAGTAAAGCCGTTGGCTGTCGAAGCAATTGGGCGAGCAGTCCGGCCCGCATGTCGATCGAGAGGCCCGTCAGATCCTGTTGACCCGGGGTTGTTCGGGTGTAGGTGAACTGCAGCACCTGCTGGGCTGGGCGCAGCAGTGCAATGCCCACACGAGACAAGCCCACTCCAGAACTGAAACCTTCCAGCAGTTGCTGACACAGGTCATTGAGGTCTTTGAAGGTATCTGGTTGCCTGTGCAGCCGTTCAGTGACGCTGCGCAGCAGGGCAGCGTCAGGCCTGCCAGGCGCTTGCGGCGGTGAACGGGCCGAGTCCGCGGACGGTTCAGGTTCGCCTGCCGGCGTCGCCTGCTCGATCGCTGCAATTGGTTTTTCTGTGTTGCGGATTGGTGATTCCTGGGTTTCAAATTCCGCTTGAGCTTGCCGATCCATCTTGAGCATCACCAGGCGCAGCCCCGGGTTGATAGCGTTCGGCAGGTCGAAAGCGCCGGCGCACTGCAGTGTCCCGGCGAGTGCCAGCTTTCGTGCTGCTTCGACGCTGGTCCGCAGGTGACCGGCCATCATGCGCTCGGTGGCATGTTGGGCCTCGCCGTCCTGTTGTTCGAAGTGGGCCACCCAGCGATGGGCCAGCACGAGGGAGGTGACTGGAGCATGCATGACCCGCAGCAACTCGGCGTGCTCAGGCTCGGGTGCGTCGCCTCGGGTGCGGGCGTGGCTCGCGAGTTGTCGCAGCATGGATTCGCTTGGTTGCTGGGACGGAGACAGGGCTTGCGCGGTGAGCCGGGGCAGGCGCCAGGCCTGGGCCAATTGATAGCTGAGCCCCTCCAGCGAGACATCGAAGCGCGCCCGTTCGGCATTGCGGCGGGCGTCTTCATCGGCGTAGGGGCCGCGCGCTTCGATCTCGCGCATCAGGTCGCAGGCGCTGTGCCAGCAAGCCCAGTACCCCATGCGTGTGAACAGCGTGCCCCAGAACATTTCCTCGCCGGAGTAATGGCCTTTGTGCACCGCAATCGCTTTGGCAATGTGGGCGGCATGCAGTCCGCGGGTGACTTCTCCGAGGTACTCCGGCTGGGCCGTTCTCAGGTCTGCTTGCCGCTCGCAGAGCTTCAGCACCTGGTGTACGCCGAGCAGTGAGACACCGTGCTCGATGTTGCGCACCTCGGTGACCCGCTCTCGTCCATCGCGGCCGGCTTTGATGAAGAGGTTCAGGCACAGCAATGGGTTGGTGCGCAGAACCGCTGCGATCTTGTCGTAGCGGGGCGATTCGCTGGCCGCGACCCGAAGTGCGCCCAGGGTGGAGCGTGGCGCGGGCAGGCTGATCTGCTCGAGGCGGGTGACCCAATCGATCTCGGCTTCTGTCTGTTGCACGGAGGCGCTCGGCATGGTCGACCCTTGTGGCGAGTGGCCGGGAGTTTCAGGCAGGGGCAATGGAATTAGTGTAGCTCGTTTTCTGAGCAGGCTGACCGCGGGCGGGGCAGTGCCGCGCTAAGGCGCACCACCCAGACCCCGCTCGCGCAAGATGCGCTCTAGGCTTTGCCTGCGGGACGGGGCCATGGCGCCATCCCGAATGTATTCGCGCAGCGCGCACCCCGGCTCCTGCTGGTGGGTGCAGCTGCGAAACCGGCAATGGCCCAAGGCGGGCGCCAGTTCCACGAACCCTGCATAGATCTCCTTGACGTCGAGGTGGCCGAGGCCGAATTCCCGGATTCCGGGGGAGTCGATCAGTTGACCGCCCTCCGGGAGGTGGTAGAGCCTGGCGTTGGTGGTGGTGTGCTTGCCCCGGGCGTTGGCTGCGGACACGGTGCCTGTGCGCAGCCGCTCATGGGGCAGCAAGGTTTGAATCAGTGCGGATTTTCCAACCCCTGAGGCGCCCACCACCACGGATATTCGGCCCCTGAGTGCGGCCCGCAGGTCAGCCATGCCCTGGACCTGACGGCTTGACACAGCAAGCGTTGCATATCCGAGCGCACGGTACATCCGGCCAAGGGATTCGGCCGTTGTGGCCCGCTGCGGGAGTTCCTTGACGAGGTCGATTTTGTTGATCACCACCAGCGCCTCGGCGCCGAGGGCGGCGATGGCGACCAGGTGGCGGTCAATCTGTAGTTCCAGGGGTTCGGGGTCCAGTGCCATCACCAGCACCACCTGGTCGATGTTGGCGGCAATCGGTTTGAGGGCGCCATCAAATCCGGGGCGTTCGAGGGCATTGCGCCGGGGCAGGCGTGATTCGATCACCCCCTGGTCTTGCGGGCGGTTGGGCGGCACCCACAGCACCTTGTCGCCAGGCACCGGAGTGGGCAGGTTGGCACGCAGGTGGCAGCCGTACCGGTGGCCTTCGGGGTCTTCGACCTCAAGCCGTTGGCCGAGGTTGGCGATCACAAGCCCCTCTGCGGCGGGTGCACTGGTCGATTCGCTTCCTCCCCCCGATTGCAGCGGAGACCGGCGGTGCGCGATGCGTCGGCGCTGTTGCTCGGAGAGGCGCCGCTTAGGCATGCTGGCGGTGGGCATGTTGGTGGCGCCTTTTCCACTGGGGCGCCGTTGCTTGGAGGTTAGAATGCCCGCAGGCAAACCCACTCAGGAGTGCACCATGGGCGAACAGCAGCGCCTCATCTGGATCGACCTGGAGATGACCGGACTCGACCCCCTGGGGGACCGCATCATCGAAATTGCCACCTTGGTTACCGACAAGGACCTCAATGAGATCGCCGTTGGACCGGTGCTGGCGGTCCGCCAGGATGAAGCTCGGCTCGCGGCCATGGATGAGTGGAACCAGACCCACCACGGCGCGTCGGGTTTGATTGATCGGGTGCGTTCCAGCCGCTATGACGAGGCCGATGTTGAGCGCTTGACCCTGGAGTTTTTGAGCGCACACCTGGCGGCGGGGGAGTCGCCCATGTGCGGCAACAGCATCTGCCAGGACCGGCGGTTTCTCGCGCGCTACATGCCGCAACTGGAGCGTTTTTTCCATTACCGAAACCTTGATGTCAGCACCATCAAAGAGTTGGCGCGCCGCTGGCGGCCAGATCTGCTGGATGGTTTTCGCAAGCAGGCGAGCCACATTGCACTTGAGGATGTGCGTGAGTCCATTGCCGAGTTGGCATACTACCGGACCCATTTCTTCCGGGCTTCCGGGGTCAGTTGATCGAGTGCCCATTGCAGGTGCTCGCGCAGCAGCTCCGACGTATCAGCGGCCTCGGCAGCAGCGCTAAGCGCCACAACCGCTCGCTCGCAATCGGCTTCCAGCGGGGCCGAACGCAGCCAATTCCCCAGCGCCACCACCAAGTTGCGACGAAAGCCGGAGTAGCCGGCCCTGCGGATTGGAGACCCCGCCGTGCGTTCCAGGAAGGTCGCCTCATCCCAGTTGAACAGTGTGAGCAATTCCATGGCGTCCAGGCCGTGGCGGGCCTGAAAGTCGCCCTCACTGCTGTGTTTCGCGAAGCGGTTCCAAGGGCACACCCATTGGCAGTCATCGCAGCCGAACACCCGGTTGCCCATGAGCGGGCGAAGTGATTCGGGGATCGGCCCGCGGTTTTCGATGGTGAGGTAGGAAATACACCGGCGTGCGTTGAGTTGGTAGGGGCCGCGAAATGCGCCTGTCGGGCAGACGTCCAGGCATGCGCTGCAGCGCCCACAGCTGCCGGTGCGGTCGGGTTGGGGGTCGAGCGGCAGCGGCGCATCGAGGTAAATCTCACCCAGAAAAAACCAAGAGCCCGCTTCTCGGTTGAGCAACAGGGTGTTCTTGCCGATCCAGCCCAGCCCCGCTTTGGCAGCAAGCGCCTTCTCCATCACCGGCGCGGAGTCCACGAACACCCGATAGCCGAGCCCAGAGAGTTCGGTGTGAATGCGCTCGGCAAGGGTGGCCAATCGTTTGCGCACGGTCTTGTGGTAGTCACGCCCGAGGGCATACCGCGAGATGTACGCCATGCTCGGGTCTGCCAAGATGCGCAGCGGCTGGGTGTCGGGCGGCAGATAGTTCATGCGCACCGACACCACCCGCAGCGTTCCGGGAACCAGTTCCGCGGGCCGGGTCCGTTTGTGTCCATGGCGGTGCATGTAGTCTAGGCTGGCGTGGTCGCCTCGTTTCAACCAGTTCGCCAGGTGGCCTTCGGCTTCGCTGAGGTCGGTGTCGGTCACACCGAGTTGATCAAAGCCGAGCTCACGCGCCCACTGCTCCATGCGCAGGCGCAGGGCGTGCAACTCGGGGTGTTCAGGCGCCTGTTGAGGTGGGTTCATGGGTGCGTGTACCGATCCACTGAGCTGTATAATTGTGCCACGGGGCGCGTGTCGCCCGACGGTGAGTACCCCCAAGTGCCCCAGCGTTCGATTTCGGGCCCACTGCCCAACTGGCTGTACACGCGAGAAGCCGCCGTCCGCCTGGACCGGCTGGCGCAGGAGTTGGACGGAGTCAGCGGCGACGAACTGATGCGCCGCGCGGGGGCTGCGAGCTTTACCCGGCTGCGTCGGCAGTGGCCCCAGGCGAAATCCCTCGTGGTGCTCTGTGGGGGAGGCAACAACGGTGGGGACGGATACGTCGTCGCCGCGCTCGCCCGGCGTGCAGGGCTCAGGGTGCAGCTGTTTGCACTGAAGTCACCCGAATCACTCAGCGCAGAAGCCGCCAATGCCGCCCGCCTGGCGCTGGATGCTGGTGTGGTGCCACACCCCTTCGATCCCTCTCTCCCCAACACCGGCGCCGACCTGGTGGTGGATGCGCTCTTGGGCACCGGAGTCGATCGTCCGGTGTCGAGTGTTTATGGCGCCGCCATCGACTGGATCAATGCCTGTCCATGTCCAGTGATGGCGCTGGATGTCCCATCGGGGCTGAACGCGGACACCGGGGTGGTGCTCGGCACCGCGGTGCGCGCCGACCTCACGGTGACCTTCATTGCCCTCAAACGCGGGCTTTTTACGGGTGCTGGCCCCGATCACGTGGGGCTGTTGGTGTTCGACCGACTGGGGGTTTCCAAGGCGCCGTTTCAGCAAATCACTCAGCGGGTCGCCCGCTACCGCTATCCCAGCGGTCTTGAGGCGCTGCCGGGGCGCGCGAGGGATGCACACAAAGGCCGTTTTGGACACTGCCTGGTCGTGGGCGGCAACCGCGGCATGGGTGGCGCCGCTTTGCTCGCCGGCCTTGCGGCGGTGCGCACTGGCAGTGGCCTGGTGTCGTTGGCCACACGGCCCACCACCGTTGTCGCGGCGCACGCTCGCGCTCCGGAACTCATGGCTCGAGCGGTGCGCAGTGGCCCTGTGCTTGCCGAGTTGGTCAGCCGGGCCAGTGTACTGACCGTGGGCCCTGGCCTCGGCCAGGACACCTGGGCGCGGTCGCTGTGGGCGCAGGTTCTCGAGGCGCGGTTGCCGCTGGTGGTCGATGCTGATGCATTGAACCTGCTGGCGGAGCTCAAGGTGCCGCCCTACCGCAACGATTGGATTCTCACCCCGCATCCGGGAGAGGCCGCCCGGCTGCTCGGCACCTCGGTTGCCGCGGTCGAGGCGGACCGGTTCGCGGCTGCGGCGGCATTGCAGCAGCGCCATGGCGGCGCCGTGGTGCTCAAAGGGGTCGGCACCCTGGTGGCGACCCCTGGTGGCAGACTGTCCTTGTGTGACGGCGGCAACCCTGGCATGGCAAGCGGCGGCATGGGTGATCTGTTGACTGGGGTGATCAGTGGCCTTTGTGCCCAAGGATTGGACGTGGCTCAGGCAGCGACCCTGGGTGTTGCGCTGCACGCTGAAGCCGGCGACTGTGCTGCGGCCTCAGGTGAGCGCGGCCTGATCGCCAGCGACCTGTTGCCGGCGTTGCGGGTGCTGGTCAATGGCGCGCGGCCGCCGGACAAAAGCGGTGGCGGTTCGTGGTAAAGGTGCTGCGCATCGAAGTCGCGGACGAAGCCGGCACCCAGGCAGTGGCGGCGGAGTTGGCGCGGGTCGTATCGAGTGGCCTGGTGACGCTGCAGGGTCCACTGGGTGCCGGCAAGACCAGCCTGTGCCGCGCCTGGCTCCGCGCCTTGGGTCACTCCGGTTCGGTGCGCAGCCCCACCTACACCCTGGTGGAGCCCTACTTTGAGGACGCCGCTGTGCCCGTGTTCCACCTGGATCTGTACCGGCTCGGCGATGCCGAAGAACTTGAGTACCTGGGCGTGCGTGACTACCTTGCTGGGGCGAGCCTGTGCCTCGTCGAGTGGCCTGAACGGGGTCAGGATGTGTTGCCTTCGGCTGACCTGAGCATTGAAATCGTGCCGACGGAGGTCGGCCGGCGGCTGGTGCTGCGTGCCGGCGGCGCACGCACCGAACGCCAGCTTGAGCAGCTCGCGGTCCGACTCCGGCCGCATTTCAAGGTGTGTGAGACGGAGGGGGGGCGCGGCTAGGGTGCTCGAGAACGCCCCTTGGTTTACCATGCTGAACGTTGCGGATCTGCGGGTGCGGGCCACTGGCACCTGCGGGATTTGACCGCGACAGGGTTTATTCGCTTCCATCTGTTCAGCCGACCATGATCCGAGGGATGACGACGTTCAGCGCCACCATTTTGCGCCGCGCAGGCCTATGGACAGGACTTCTTGTTGGCTGTGTTCAGTGGACGCTGGCGACCACTGCCACGGCGGCCACTGTTGAGGCCGCCCGGGTTCACGTTGCCCCTGACCACACCCGGTTGGTGTTCGATTTGTCGGAGCCGGCTGTGCACCGGGTCTTTCAGTTGGCGTCCCCGCCACGGGTCGTGGTGGATTTGGACCGCAGTGCCTTGGACCTGGATCTCGACCAGGTCCAGCTCGATGGCACCGCCATACGTGGGATGCGCAGCGGAGTACAAGACCGCCGCGATCTGCGCATCGTACTGGACCTCAATGCGCCAGTGCGTCCCCGCAGTTTTCTGCTCAAGCCCAATGAACGGTACGGGGACCGCCTGGTTATCGACCTGTTCACCACAACCTGGGAATCCGAACCGATCAAGCGCGCCGAAGAATACCTGCGCGAGCGTCGGCCAGTGGTGGTGGCGGTGGATGCAGGCCACGGTGGCGAGGACCCGGGGGCCTTGGGACCGGGCCACGTGCGTGAAAAGGACGTCGTGCTGTCGATTGCGCGCAAGTTGCACCAGAGGCTGCAGCGTGAGCCGGGATTCCACCCGGTGTTAATTCGCACTGGGGACTACTACCTGGCGCTGCGCAAACGCACAGAGCTCGCCCGAGAGGCGGGTGCGGACCTCTTCATTTCGTTGCATGCGGATTCTTTCCGCCACGCCTCCGCGCGTGGCGGGTCGGTGTACATCCTGTCGTCCCAGGGGGCCAGCAGTGAAAGTGCGCGCTGGTTGGCGCAAAGCGAAAACCAGGCGGATCTGGTTGGCGGCGTAGATTTGGAAGGCAAAGAGTCGGTGGTGGCGCAGGTGCTGCTTGACCTCTATGTCACCTCGACGTTGCAGCAAAGCCATGACGTCGCAGCGACGCTGCTGCAGGGCCTGGGTCGGGTGACCCGACTCCACAAACGTCAAGTTGAAAAGGCCCAGTTTGTCGTGCTCAAATCGCCCGACATCCCTTCGTTGCTGGTGGAAACCGGATTCATTTCGAACCCACAGGAAGCCGCCCAGCTCGCCAGCGCGAGGCACCAGGAGCGCCTTGCCGGCGCCATCGCAGACGCGGTGATCGAGTACTATCGGGCGAGTCCGCCGCCGGGAACCTGGCTGGCGTGGCAGCGCGCAAGCGAAAGTGTCGGTGTCAAACACCAGATCGCTCAGGGTGACACCTTGTCTGGAATCGCGTCGAAATACCAGGTCAGCGTTCACGCAATCCGCGAGTTGAACGGCTTGTCCTCCGACCGCATCCGGATCGGGCAGGTGCTGCAAATTCCGACTTCCTAGTCCTTGCACCCTCTTGTCTGGGGCGGTTCTTCTTCGCGTTTTGACGCCATTCTGCAAGGTATGCAGTGAGCCAGTTTGAATTGATCCAAGAACTGCCCCCGCAGTTGGCCAACCAGATCGCGGCGGGCGGAGGGGGTGGGGGGCCCGCTTCCGGGGCCCAGGAGCAGCCGGGAACATCCGTCGATCGCCTCGT
>OBIC01000310.1_pt1 | contig 15616 bp, 13 predicted proteins | sample 1519831 | NCBI WGS metagenome assembly OBIC01 (sample SAMN03019805, study PRJEB22545) | beach sand metagenome | biome: beach; feature: sea beach; material: beach sand | place: USA: Municipal Pensacola Beach, FL | collected 2010-10-20 | depth 40-45 cm m | reverse complement strand
GCTCAGCGGCTGGCCTATGCCGAGGCCAACCAGTGGGATGCGCGGGTGCGCACCTTGGTGGAGGCGTTCCGCCAGCTTGTAGGGCCGCAATCCCAAGCCCAGGCTCAAGCCGGAGAGGTCAAGCCCACACCGGGGGTCGAGACCCCGGGACCTGGGTAACAGGAGACGCCCATGCGTGATTTGTTCGTCACCGTTGTGGTTCTTGGCAGTTTGCCGATGATCCTGTTTCGCCCGTACCTTGGCATCCTGATGTGGTCATGGCTTGCGTACATGAATCCCCACAAGCTCTCCTGGGGGTTTGCGCGCGACTTTCCCTTCGCGATGCTGGTGGCGCTGGTGACCTTGATGGGGCTGCTGCTGGCGACGGAAAGCAAACGGGTTCCGCGTTCGTCGATCACGGTGTTGCTTGGCGTGTTCACCCTGTGGATGTTGCTGACCACGTTGCAGGCGACCTATCCGCAACTTGCCTGGTACCAGTGGGACAAGGTGTGGAAGATCATGCTGATGACGTTCGTCATCATCATGATGCTGCAGAGTCGGGCTCGAATCGACGCGCTGATCTGGGTGATGGCCGCTTCGATCGCGTTCTACGGCATCAAGGGGGGCATTTTTACCCTGACCACAGGCGGTGCCTACGCGGTTTATGGTCCGGATGGAACCTTCATCGGAGGCAACAACGAGATTGGTCTGGCGCTCATCATGACCATCCCGTTGCTGCGGTACCTGCAATTGCAGGCGCCCAATCCGGTGCTCAAACGCGTACTGACGCCGGTCATGGTGCTCTGCTTCATCTCCGTGATTGGTACCCAATCCCGGGGTGCGTTGGTGGCGGTCACGGTGATGCTGGCGTTCTTCATTCTCAAGAGCCGCCGCCGGTTTGGGTTTTTGTTGCTGCTGGCGATCGTCGCGCCGCTGATTTGGAATTTCATGCCCGATACCTGGCATGACCGAATGGCCACCATCGACGACTACCAGGAAGACGCCTCTGCCATGGGCCGCATCAATGCGTGGTGGATGGCGTTCAATCTGGCGCAGGCGGAGTTTTTCGGTGGCGGCTTCGAGTGTTTTCGCCGTGGCATGTTTCGCCTCTATGCACCCACTCCCTGGGATGTGCACGATGCCCACAGCATCTATTTCGAGGTGCTGGGGGAGCACGGTTTTGTGGGGCTGGCACTGTTTCTCGGAATAGGGGTGGTGGGTTTGCAAACCGCGCGCTCGATCATTCGTGAAACCAAACACGACCCGGACAAGCGCTGGATGGCTGACCTCGCCGCCATGCTGCAGGTGAGCCTGATCGGCTATGCTGCGGCGGGCATGTTCCTGGGGCTTGCGTATTTTGACTTCTACTATGCCCTGCTGGCGATCCTGGTGGCAGCCCGGCAGCTGTTGACGAGCGGCGAGCCCCTGGCGGGGCTGTTGACCCTGCGCAAGCGCACGCCCGAGGCCAGCAGGGAACCTGCCGGTGTGGGTGCTCCGGCCGTCTGACTGAGCGAAGCGATGAGCGATTGGTGGGTCAAAGTCGACAAAACCCTGCGTCACCACGCCCAGGGTGGTGTGCAGGCGCTGCGCGCCCTGGCCTGGCCCCTGTTGCGCCAACCGGCCGCCCCGGTCTTTGTCGTCGGCTGCAGCCGGGCGGGCACGACCCTGGTGTACAAGACGCTGTCCGAATCCCCGGAGCTTGGCAGCCTGCAACGTGAAACCCACGACTACTGGGCTGGGTTGCACCCGCCGAGCGAGACAGGCTGGCAGACCCATGCGATCGCACCCGAGCAGGCCAACCCCGACGAGGCCAACCGAGTCGCACGGGACTTTTTTGTGGGAACCGGCCGCCACCACTGGGTCGACAAGAACAACCAGAATGGCCTGTCGGTGCCTTACCTCCTTGGTTTGTTCCCGCGCGCCCGTTTCGTGTACGTGAAGCGGGCGCCTGGCGACAACATCAACAGCCTCATTGAGGGTTGGAACAAACCCGAGGAGTTTGCCACCTGGTCGGACCGCCTGCCGGGGTCCGTGGCAATCGACGGCGGGCGCATTCAGCGCTGGTGCTTTTTCTTGGCCGCGGGCTGGGAGGCGCTGCGCGCCGCCCCCCTTGCCCAAGTGGCCGCGTTTCAGTACCGCGCAATGAATGACGCCATTCTGTCGGCCCGGGAGGCGGTTCCTGCAAGCCAGTGGGCCGAAGTCCACTATGAAGACCTGGTCACCGACCCAGTCGAAGAGTTCCGCCGCCTTTTCAGGGACTGCGCCCTGGAATTCGATGCGGCGACCGAGCACCACTGCCGCAGGGTTCTGGAACGGCCTTACAACGCATTTTCTCCCATTGGGCTCGAAAAGTGGCGCAGCGGACCGCATGCGCCTGCCATCGAGGCGGTGCTGCCGGAGGTGGGTGCAGTGGCCGGGCGCATGGGTTATCCGGCTGATGCCGCATGAGTGCATGGATGGTTGCCGTGGGCGGGCTGGTGCTCTGGGGGCTGCTGCTGGTGGCTGGCCTGCTGCGCCACCGCCGTGTGCTGCTCAATTTGTGGCGCGAGCCGGTGCTTCGAGTCCCGGTGTTGGCGTTCGAGAGCGATGACTGGAGCCCGCAGCCGCAGTCGCAGGCCGGTGCGCTCAGGGCCCTGAGCGAGGTGCTCGCACGCCACCGCGACGTCGATGGCAATCCTGGCCTCATGACCTTGGGGCTGGTGTCGACTTCCCCGCAGCTGGAACCCACCGGGGCGGTCCAGTGGATTGACTGGTCCGATCCACAGGTCGCCTCCACCCGCAGCGCGGTCCTGGAGGGGGTGGAAGCGGGCATTTTTGCGCTGCAGCTGCATGGCGCAGCCCATTGCTGGGAGCCCGCCTTTGAGGCTTGGGCGGCCGGTCAAGCGAGCGCCGAAGGGCTGTCACCGCTCAACGAGGTGCTTCCCGATGCCCTGCAAAGCCGGTGGTGGGATCCGTATGCGGACCCACCGGCGCCGGTGGGCCCGCGGAGCGCCGAAGCCGCGGCCCATGCAGAGGCGCTTGGCTTTCAATCCCATTGGGGTGCGGTGCCCGCTGTTGCAGTCCCACCCACGTTTTTGTGGAGCCATGCGGTGGAGCAAGGCTGGCGCCGTGGCGGGGTTCGCTGGGTGGTGACGCCAGGTGCCCGCTTCGCCGGGCGGGATCGGTCTGGGCGAATGCAGCCTGCGGAGTCGGGCCTATGCAATGGCGTTCGCTCGGTCACTGGCCTGCGCTATCTGGTTCGCGATTCGTACTACGAACCCTGGAAAGGCCACGCGCCTGAGGTGGCGCTTGCAGCGCTGGCGCGACAAACCCGATTGGGGCGTCCCACCTTTTTGGAAATCCACCGCTGCAACTTCATTCCCGACCAGGGATGCGCTGACGACGCGCTGACCGGCACCGAAGCCGTGTTGCGCCTGGCGCTGGAGCAGCGTCCCAGCCTGCGCTTCATGTCGCCGCAGGAGCTGGGGGAGCGCTTGGAGCACCGGCGCAGCGATGACCTGTTCGAGCGGGGCCTCGTGCGGGTCCGCATGTGGCTGCGGCGCTGCGGGGTTGCCCCTGCGCTGTCGCGCTGGCTCAAAGCCACTGGACTTTGGCCGCTGGTGAAGCTGGCATGAGTGCCCCCGCGCCGAAGTTTTCCATTGTGATCCCGGTCTACAACGGCGCCGAAACCTTGGCGCGGGCAGTCGATTCGGTTCTGGCGCAGACCCATCCAGCCCACGAAATCCTGATTGTGGACGACGGCTCCACCGACAGCACGGCACAGATTGCCGGCCGGTATGACGCGCCGGTGCGCTATGTTCACCAGCCGAACCAAGGGGTCTCCGCGGCGCGCAACCTGGGCGCACGCGAGGCCGTTGGGGATTGGCTGGCCTTTCTGGACGCGGACGACCACTACTACCCGAATCGGCTGCAGGTGCACGCCCAGATGCTCGCCGAGGTGCCCGACCTTGACCTGATGACGGCAGATTTCGACTACCTGGACCTGCAAGGCCAGGTTCTCGGACGTTCGCTGACGGCGAACCCACTGGGTCGGTCCCTGTTGGCGCGAGCCACTGGGTCTTCACTGGTGGTGGACGCGCCCACTGAGCTGGCGCAGTTCGTGGCCCAGCACTTTGGGGACACCCACACGCTGAGTGTGCGCCGCGCGCGTTTTCTGGAGGCCGGCGGCTATCCGCTTGGGTTCCCGGTGTGCGAAGACGTACACCTTCTGGTGCGTTTGACCGTGGCAGCGTCCCGCATCGGCGTGTGGCTCGAGCCTGTGGCTGCGTATGTGGTCCATGCAGGCAGCGCCACCCGCAAAGACCCGGTCCGCGCGCAGCGTGAAACGGTCCGCGCGCTCAGTGATCTGCGGATCCGGATCGCGGCTCCGTCTTGGGCCCGGCGCGGGGTGGCCGAGGGCCTGCGCCAGGCCCGCTTCGACTGGGCCGTGGCGTTGCTGCGCACTGGGAGGCGCGGCGAGGCGGTGGCGGCGATGGCACCGGCCGTCTGGGGATGTCCAGGCTGGACCAGCTGGCGCAATCTCGCAGCCGTGGTGCGCACTGCGCTCACCCCGAATGGCCAGCCGACATGAGTGGCTCACCGAAGCGATCGGAGGCCACGGGGCCTGTGGTGCCCATGTTGATGTTGACTGAACTGTTCTTGCCCACCAAGGGTGGCACTGCGGTTTGGTTCGACGAGGTCTGCCGTCGACTCGGAGACAAAGAGGTGCAGGTGGTCACGGCGCAAGTCCCCGGCGCAACCGGCCATGACCGCAACCACCCCAACCGAATTCGGCGAGTGCAGCTCGGCCGTCACCCCTGGCTTCGTCCTGAAAGTCTGCAGATGTACTGGCGCTTGTTCGCCGAAGGGTGGAAGGCGAGCGCCCGGGGGCAGGTGCGGGTGGTGCACGCGGGGCGAGGCTTGCCCGAGGGGCTCGTCGGCCTGGTGATCGCCCGGGCACGGCGGGTGCCCTTGATTGTGTACGCCCACGGCGAAGAGATCACCACCTGGACCCAGCCCCTGAAGGCCCGTTTCTTGCGCGGGGTCTACCGTCGGGCACAGGCCGTGGTCGCGAACAGCCGCTTCACCTTGGGGGCGCTTGAGGGGCTTGGTGTCGATCCCGAACGGATTCATCTTGTGTTTCCCGGGGTGGATCTTGCGCGCTTTCATCCCGGGCTTGCGGCGAGCGACTTGCGTGCCCAGGTGGACTGCGCTGGCGGCCGCAAGCTGGTGCTTTCGGTTGGCCGTCTGAGCCGGCGCAAAGGCTTTGATCGCGTGATTGAAGCCCTGCCGGGTCTTCAGCGCGCTGGGATCGATGTCGCCCATGCGATCATCGGCATTGGCGAGGAGGAGCCCCACCTGCGTGCGCTGGCGAACCGGCTCGGGGTTGCGGACCGGGTGTTCTTTCTGGGACAGGTCGCGGCCGATGACCTGCCCCGTTGGTACAATGCGGCGGATGTGTTCGCCATGCCGAACCGGGACGTGGATGGAGACACCGAGGGGTTTGGAATGGTCTACATTGAGGCCGCTGCCTGTGGGCGGACGAGTCTGGCAGGTTTGGCTGGTGGAACCGGTGACGCGGTCTTGGATGGGGAGACCGGCCTGCGGGTTGAGGGTGCCTCCAGCGACGCAGTCGAGGCGGCGCTCCGGCGTTTGCTGGCCGATGACTCCCTGAGGGACCGGTTGGCGACCCGGGCGCTGGCGCGCGCCCGCCAAGAGATGGGTTGGGATCGGGTCACTGCCCAAACACGGGCGCTGCATGGCAAACTCGGCCTGGATGCCCAAGGAGCGACAGGAGAATGTGTATGATCGATCGGGTGGACGCAGTGGCCGGGGCCCAGAGAGCGTGGCAGAAGGTGACACGCGGGCTCTGTGTGTTGCTGGCGATGGGTGCTTCGGGTGGGGCGCTGGGGGCCGAAGGCTTTGCCAAAACACCGCAGGAGGAAGCCATGTGCAACGCGGCGATTTATCGCGGGCGGGACACCAGCGACCGCAACAACTGGCAGCACATGCACCACTACTGCGATTGTCTGCGCTTTGCCCGCCGCGCCATGACCCAACCCGCCGCCTCCTCGGCACGCAGCCACAACATCAGCCGTGCCCTGGATGGCTGCGACTATGTGCTGGACCACACCAGTTCAGGCTTCTACATGCAGCCGGCCGTACGGGCTTCACGGGCCTACGTGTTGATGCTGGACAAGCGCTACCGCGACGCGGTGGCGGAGTACGAGCGGGCACTGCGGCAGGATCCGAATTACCTCAAGGCCTACATGGGGTTGTTCGACGCCTGGTCTGCAGCCGGTGACCTGCAGTCGGCCCGCAAGGCCGCCGAGCGGGGGCTTGCCATTTCCCCCAACTCCAAGGCACTGCAGCGGCGTCTGCGCAAGATCACCCAAGAAGGTGAGGCGGACGGCTAGCGCGCCTTGGACGCTGCAGTCCGCTGGGATGCCTTGGCAGCGTCGCTGACTGCGGGGGTCATCACTGGGTCCTGCGCGAGCCACTGCTCCAGTTCGGCAATCAGGCCTGCGCCCACCTTGGGGTGTTGGTCGAGCACATCGAACTTGCAGCCGGGGTCGGTGCGCAGATCAAATAGCAGGTACATTGGGCCGGCCTCAAGCGGCTGGTAGACCAGTTTCCATCCGTCCCGACACAGCATCCGGTCCTTGGCCCGCACGATGTCGGCTTGGTGTTCGGCCTTGATGCTGAGGGTTCCGGTTTCCTTGTCAGACACCTCCAGCAGATCGAGCAACTGTGGGTAGCGCAGGTGTCCCGGCGGAGTGCCCGGGAGGTCGGTCAGCCAGATGCCGGTCTCATTGATCGCCGGGCGAACCTCCGTGAAGCTGTGGCTGTTCCACCACGGCAGGACCGATGCGCCATCCACCGACTGCGGCACCGGCAGTTCGAGCAGTTCCAGCAAGGTGGGCATCAAGTCGATGCTCCGCACCAGATCGGTGACTCGCCCCCGGCCGGCGCGGCGCGGATCGGCAATCACCAGGGGCACCCGCGGACTGGCATCGCCCCTGGCTGAATTCCCCTGTCCCCAGGTGTCGTGTTCAAAGAACTCCATGCCGTGGTCGCTGTAGATGACCACAATGGTGTTGTCGGCCATGCCGCGGGCCGAGAGGTCGTCCAGTACCTTGCCCACTTCGTCGTCGAATTCCGCGACGCAGCTGTCGTACAGGTTCAGTACTTGGTCCAGATCAAACTCCTCGCGGGCCTCTCCCTGGCGCTCGATGATGTCAAATGGGTCGGTGAGCCGTGCCATGGCGAAGCGCGATTCACCTGCATAGTCGGGGGAGGTAAACCGTGTGTAGTAGGGGTGGCGGGCGCCGAACGGCGGATGGGTGGTGGAGAAAAACGTGTTGAGGAAAAACGGTTTGTTGGACTTTCCCAGCGCGTTCAGCGCCGCCCGAGTCCGCTGACCAAGCAGGTCCGTGGTGGGGATGCCGCCCAGAAAGTGCAGCTCGGGTAGCAGCTGGCGGCCCGCGCAACCCTGGGAAAACAGCGAGAGAAACAGCCGCAGGTCCCGAGGTCCCTGGCGAATGAGGTACTTTAGGTTCCACTGGTCATCCGGCAAATCCAGCTGCTCGAAACCAAAGCTGAACTTGCCGAAATCGGCCCCGCACCAGTCGGAGACGACCGCAGTCTGGTAGCCTGCGTCCCTCAGAATCGTGGCCAAATCGGCGGACTTGATTTGCACCTCGGCGTCCGAGACAAAGTTGTCGCGCACACCGTGGTGGTGCGGCCAGGTGCCGGTAAAGAGTGACAGCAGACTCGGCGCTGTGCGGGCACAGGGCACGTAGCAGTTGGTGAAGCCGATCCCGCCGGCGATCAACGCATCGATTCTTGGGGTGAGCGAGGCGCCATTGCGCTGGGCACCGATGCGGTCGGCGCGCAGCGTGTCGGATCCCAGCATCAGGAGGTTTGGAGGTGACTTGTGCGCACGGCCTCTGCGGGGTCCTAGCCGGGGTCCGCGGGTGTCAGGCAACAGCCAATCCAGGCCACCGGCAAGCACCAGCATCGCGCCTGCTAGCGTTGCCATGGCCGGCCAGTTGCCAGCGGCGGCGGCGTCAGCGAGCGCGAGCACCATGGGCGCACAGGCGCCGGCCACAAGGGCGCTGCCGAACACAGACAGCCGCCCCGGCGTCAGTTGCTTCCACAGGGGGTAGAGCCGACTCCAGCGGTAGCTGATTGAAGCCACCAGGGCCGCCGGCTGGTGCAGCAACATCGAACAGAACCGCCAGGAACAGGTGCCTGCGATGGCCGCAAGCGGAGCGAGCCAGGGGCCCCAAGCCAAGGATTCTGCGGTGGGAAACACCTGGACGAGCGCCCACCAGGAGACGGCGCCGATGCTGGCAAGGAACGCGATCAGCAGCCAACTCCAGGCTGCCAGGCGCGCCACGGCAAAGACCGTGTAGCGGCGATAGTGATTGAGGATTTCCTCGCGAATTTGGGGGCCCGTCTGGCTGAAGTGCAGGACCGACTTCACTGTCAGGGCCGCGGTGAACAAGGTTGCAAGCCCTGCGGCTGGACCAAGCGTTGGGGCCAGGGTGTTCGCATCCTGGTTGGTGAACCAACCGATGGCATACAGGAGGGCACCCGACGCGGCGAGCCCAGCAGGGCGCCGTGGCCGTGGCCAAAACTGCCTGCGGCGGTGGCTGCGGTTGTGGTCCTGCCGGGCAGCGACCACGCCTGCACACTCCCCCAGCGTGGCCGCCAACCGCATCGCATAGAAGTGGCGCTTGTGTGGATTGAAAGTGAACAGCGCGCGCGCCAAGTGGGCGATGAGCAGGCGCCAGACGTACAGCGGAATTTTTCGCCGCTGGGTGTGAATGCGCATGCTCGCTTTCGAGCGGTGGTAGCTTTTTTTCAGTAGGTAGCTGCGCTTGAGCCGGTCGTGTTCGACGTGGTGACGCTGGCGCATGCCGGCCAGGTAGTACAGCCGTTCGCCGTGGTGCAGCGCCCGCGCTAGGAATTCGCTGTCTTCCCCGCCTCCGAGGTCGTGACCTCGGGGTCCAAGCTCCAGGGAATAGCCGCCGATCTCTGCAAAGATGCGGGTCTGGAGCACGAGGTTACCGCCACTCGGACGCGCGTCGCCTTCGCGCAGCCGGTGGTCCTGGTCTCCGAGATCAAACTGTGGCACCGGCAGTGGATAGATGCGGTACTTGCCTTGCTCGTGCACCCAATCGGGCTCGGTGCCATCCCAGTCAGGCAGCAGGCGGCCACAGAACATGCTCGCCGTCGGGTGTTGGTCGATGCCGGTGGCGATGGCTGTGAAAAAATTTGGGTCGACGCGCTGGTCATCGTCCACGATGGTGGCCCAGCGGGTTTGCAGCGCACCAATGGCGCGGTTGAGTGCCGCCGACTTTCCGGGCGTGGGTTCGGCGATCCACTCCAGCGGGACGTGTTCTTGCGATGGGTCGTGTTTGAAGCCATCGAGCAGAGCGTGGGTGTCATCCGTACAGGCGTTGGCGATGACGAGAAGCCGGACCCCAGGCACCTGTTTGGCCTGGTTGAGTGCCCCGAGGGCGCGCCGCAGCAGGGCGGAGCGATTGTGGGTACAGATGACAACGGTCAGTGGCAACTCCATGGCCGGCCTACTGAGTCGGGGGAAGCGTCAGACCGTGGCGCCGAATGGCGCCCAGCCATTCTTCCACCAGGCCGTCCTCAGTCCGCATGTCCCAAGGGTAGCCCGTGCGTTTGAACGGGTAGACGCCCGCCTCGACCGCACGGATCAACAGCGGCAGGTGCTCGACATAGGCTGCGTCGTGCTTCCAGGGGTGGATGGACCAGCTGTCGGTGCCAGTGGAGGTCCAGCGTCCCAAACCGCGCTCGCCCAAAGTGTGACTGATGCTGTCCTCAAGGGGCTCGCCGGGTTTGTGTTGCACCAGCGGCAGCAGCCGGTCTCGCCAACGGGCCTTGTGCAGGAGGAAGTAGCGGGTGCTCATGGTGGTGCAACGTTTCCATCCTTGGGGGCTTGTCTTGAGCGGGCGGTCAAGCAGGCGTTCCAGCCAGTTCCCGGCAATGGGTGGTCCGCCGCGCACAGTGACCATGGCGGCATCCGGGGTGCGTTCCATGAACTCGATGCCCGCCTCGATCCAGCACCAGTCGCTGCCACGGTGAAACAACATGTCGGAGTCGATGTGCAGGATGTAATCGCCCTGGCAACGGTCCAGGGCGTACAGGTACTGGTAGATCGGTGCACCGGAAAAATCGCGCAGGTCCATGTCGGCGGTCGCGAAATGCGTGGTCAGGATGCGGTGCTGTTCAGCCTCGCCCCAGGGGATCTCGTCGCAGCGATCAATCCAGCCTTCGGACTGCAACGCGCTCAGCAGGGTCTGCATGCCTTCGAGGTTGCCGCGGTTGCGCTCCAGGTACTTGCCGTCTGGCCGGCCGGGATCGAAGGCGACCAGCCGTTCCACGAACGGGTAGTCGAAGGTGCGCAACACATGGCGCAAGGTGGGCCCGAAGAAATCCTGGTCGGTGACACAGGCGTTGACGGTGAAGCTGACCGTTGCCATTGGGTATCAATCCTCAGCCGGTGCTCCAGCGCTGCAGGTGCACGCATGCGTGGTTGTGCAGGCGGTAGTAGGCCCGCTTCAGTGGGGGCAGGCGGACCGTCGAGGTAACGATCGGGTAACCGAATTGCTTCAGGGTCTTCCCGACCGAACCTTCCAGGGTGCGCAGCTGTGATGGGGTCCATTGTTGGCGCCACTTTTCGGTGTTGCTGGCCTGCACGGGCTGCTGGAGCAGCGGTGTTTTGCCTGCCTCGCCGGACTTTTCAAAATGGATGACGCGGGGGTCGTACTCCATCTGCAGGTAACCACAGACCTGGCGAACCGTACCTTCAGGGTCGGTCAGGAGGTCTTCGTAGCGGATCTCCAGGTACTGGTTGCCGGCCATGTTTTGGCCCAACTCGTTGCCGATTTCGACGTACTGTTCCCATACTTTGGCGGCAAAATAGGGGTTGTACACGCCAAAATCGGTACCGCGCGCGAGCATGGAAGCGGCCACGTCGCGCCCGTCACGCACCAGGTGGATGAACTGGGCTTTGGGAAACCAGTCGAGGAGTTTCGGCATGTGCAGCACGTAGTATGGGGTCTTGTCTCCCCAGCGGTGTTTGCCCTCTCCGGCGGCATTCTTCTCGAACAGACCGGCAATCAGGTCACGCACAGTCCTCCGGCCTTCCGCCCAAAGTTCAGGGGCCAGGCGGTCAATGTCGAACTCGATGCCATGCAGGTCCGTGTCCAAGAATTGCGGGTTTCGTCTGTGCAGGTCTTGCAGAAAGGCCCGGATGCCGGTCTCGGTTTCGAGTGCTTTGAAACGGGTCTGGTCACGGTACAGTGGAACCAGGAAGTGGGACTCGCCGGTTGGCAGCGACAACTCCGGATGGGACCGCAGCATGTATTGCAGCAGGGTGGTTCCTGACCGGGGCGCCCCCACGATGAAAACCGGGGTCTCGCTTGACCTGGCCTGGGGATGGCCACCCACGGACTGGGCTCGGCTTGTCACCTGGGCGTCAGTGTGCATGGGGGTCGGCCGGACCCGTGCTGACCGCCTGGACGGTGCCCACCGGCGGCTCAATGGGCTGGTGCCGGTCTTGCCAGAGGCCGTGCAAGGTCCCGAAAAAGTGCCACAGGATCATCTCCTGGGCAAATGCTTCCGGCGCCGGCTTGGTGAATCGCGCGGTCAGCGCACGCGCGCCGGCACGCAGGGTCTGTACAACCAAGTAGGGAGGGATACCGCCGATCCGGCGTCTTGCCGGAACTCCGAGGGTGCGCGCCAGGTTGTGACTGGTTTGTCGCCGCCAGCGTCGGAAATAGGACTTGCGGGTCCTGAAGGCTTCGATGCGGTGGTGCACGCGGGATTCCGGAACGTACACGAGCTTGGCGCCCGCAGCCAAGAATCGGGTGAACAGCTCGCTGTCTTCGCCGCTGGCCAGCTGATTTCCCCTGCGACCGCGGTGCACATCGAAGTCTCCGTGCTGGTCGATCAAGCGCCGTCGAATCGCCATGTTGGCACCGAACGGCAGTTGCCCTGGGTGTTCGATCAGGTAGGGACGGGTGTCGACCTTGACCGCGAGAAAGCCGAAAAACCGTTCGGTGAGCCAAGCAGGGGGCGGGGTTTCCCAGTCAGGTGCAATGTACCCACCGCAGCCGTCGGCTTGCTCTCGCTCCAGGGCTGTCACTGTGGTTTGAATCCAGTTCGGCTCCGGACGCACGTCGTCGTCGGTGAACAGCAACAGCTTGCCAGCGGCGGCGCGAATCCCGGCGTTGCGTGCGTGCGACAGACCCTGCTGAGGCTCGAAGACGTACCTGAGCTGTGGGACATTTTGCCCGCCGCGCTCGACCACGGTGCGGGTGTGGTCGGTGGAGTTGTTGTCCACCACCACCAACTCCCAGGGCCAGTCGGGTGGAACCACTTGTGCGCCGAGCGCAGTCAAGGTGTGGCGCAACGAATCTGCACGGTTGTAGGTGCAGACGATGACGGATACCGCCGGGCGTTCGCCAGGGCCGGTCATGGTTGCCGGTGTCCGAGCCGGACAGCGAGGCGCTGGGTGAGGTAGCGCGCGCGGGCACGGCGGCTGCCATCATTGGTCCCGAGCGCCACTTTGTGCAGCAAGGCCGCTGGGCTGTCGGTTCCGAACACATCCAGTCGACGCAGCAAAAAGGGGTCGTCCCCTTGTTGATTGAACCCGCTGCGGGTGGTGAATGCGGCCGAATAGCCGGCTTGGCGCGCTGCCTCGACGACGGCCGGACTGTGTTGTCCGTAGGGGTATGCAAGGAGCCGCGAGTCGAGCTCCAGCTCGTCGAGTGCTGCGCGACACACCTGCAACTCGTGCTGCAGCGCATGCGCCGGAAGGGTGGATAGGTCTGGGTGGGTGTGGCTGTGGGCATGGAATGAAAACCCCGAGCGCCCGAGCGCCTGTATGGCGGCAGGATCCAACAGCTGATGTGCGGGGGTGCTCCAGTCACTGGTGCCGCCGAGCTTGCCGGTCACCAGAAACACAGCAGCAGGCCACTTGAGCGCGGCCAAGGTTGGGGCGGCGCAGTCCACGAGGTCGGCGTAGCCATCGTCAAAGGTGACCAACACTGAGCCCTCGGGCATGGTTCGGTGGCCCAGCAGCCAGTCCAGCGCGTCGGCGGCGCTGATGCCACGGTAGCCGGCAGAGGCCAACAGGCGCAGCTGGGCGGAGAAGCGCTCAGTGGCCACTGATTTTCCAGAGGATTCCCGCGCATGGGGTGGGCCAACGCGGTGGTACATCAGCACGGGAAGGCGCGTTGCGTTCATGGTGACTGGTCTTGCAATGGCTTGCGCTCGGCGACTCGCACCAGGCGTTCGAACCAGCGCAAAGGCAAGAGCGCAGGGATCAGATAGCGCAGGTCTCTGGGCCCGGCGATCCCTGTGCTTAAGGTTTTTCGAAACAAAATCTGGGCGTCTTCGAACTGGCGTTGCCAGTAGGCTTTGTACGCCTCCCGCAGCAGATACCCATCGGTGAGGGCACGCAACCGCTTGCGGTCCAGATGGGCCACGGTGGCCGGATGGGTCGCAACAAATTGTTTGCGCACCTGCCAGGCATCAATCACCTGGCGCCATTTGGTTTTTGAGATCTGACCGCTCGAATGCCAGCGGTAGAACGCCAGGACTTCCGGGACCCGTGTCAGCCGTTGGGTGTGGGCGAAGACCTTGAGCCAGAACTGGTAGTCCATGGCAGAAAATCGGTCAGTGGAGAACCCGCCGACGGCCTGCAGGGTTTCTGTTCGCACCAAGGCAGCGTGGATCGGCCAGGGGCAGGTGCGAAGAAACTCCGCCGCGGTGTCCATTGCAAGGTAGTCCGGCGGGATGAATGGCGCCTGGCCTGGCGCGTCATCGCCAATGTTCTGCCAGCCACAGTACGCAAGGTCCGCAGAAGCGTCATCCAGAGCCGAGTTCAGGCGCGCCAGGCATTGGGGTGCCCAGAGGTCATCGGCGTCGAGGAAAGCGATGCGCGTTCCCCGGGCCGTCGCGATGCCACGGTTGCGCGCGGGGTAAGGTCCTTGGTTGGTTTGGGTCAGCAGGTGAATGTCGATCTCTGACCTGGCGGCCTTGGCCTGGACCCGTGCCCGGGTGTCGTCGCTGGAACCGTCGTCAATGACCACCAATTCCAGCGGGCGGTGGGTTTGGCGGACCACCGAATCGATGGCCGGATCAATGTGGTCCGCGCTGTTGTAGGCGGGCATGATGACGCTGATCAGGTCGTTGGCGGGCAAAACGCTGTGAGGCTCCACTCGGTCCGTTGCACCGCCTGTTGGCGGTGGATCGCGGGGTCGATCGATGCTTGGGTGCGGGCGCGATTTTCCCCCTCAGTGTAGCAGGCGGTCCGGGACATCATTCGCCCTTCGATGGGGCCAGCAAGGCCGCGTAAATCTGCAGGCACCGCTGCGCCACCGCGTCCCAGGGAAACCTCCGTGCGTGGGCGCGGCAACGTGCGGGGTCGAAGTGCAGTTCGGCGCTCAGAAACTGGCGCAGTGCGCCGGTGATGCTGGGTTCATCCGGTGTGTCGACGAAATACCCACTGACGCCCTCGTCGACCGCCTCAACCGCACCCGCAAGGCGTGCGGCGAGCACCGGAACCCCACAGGCATTGGCCTCCAGGTAGACAATACCGAATCCCTCGTGGCTGCCGGGCACCACGGAGGAACAGAGGATGAACAGGTCACTGGATCGCAACTCGCGGTGCAGTGCGGCGTCGCTGAGTCGGCCCAGAAATTCCACCTGTCTCGTTAGGCCAAGCTGCGCGGTCAGCTGTTCGAGCGCGCTCCTTTGGTAGCCGTCTCCGATGATGCGGTACTGAAACGCTTGTGTGTCCTTCAATCGGGCAAGCGCGCGCAGCACAACGTCGAGGTTTTTGCGGGGTTCGGACAGGCGACTTACAGTGACCAGTTGCGCAGGCTGGCTGGTCTCGCGGGGGCGTGCGATTGGGTCGAGAAAAAAGCGCTCGGCCACACCGACATGGGCCACATGCAGGCGTTCGGCACATTCGGGATGGCGCTCCACCAAGGCGTTGGCGGTGTAGTGGCTGTTGGCGACCAGCGCCTGCAGGCCGCCGAGTTCATGGCGCAGCAGGCGTGGCGCGATCCACCTGCGCCCCAGCTCACGGCGCAGTGGCTGCAGGCGGTCCGACAACCGCCACAGCCCCGGCACTTGCACGGGCATTGCCGCCCGCAGCCCATAGGGGCGCAAGAAATCGTTGCCGTGTACCGATGCCACCACCGGGCGCGTGCTGCTGTGGGCGAGGGCGCCGTACACGGCATTCATGGCGTGCCACAGGTCAACAGGCTGGCGCTGGATGATGTCCAGGTCGTGGCGCCAATCGAGGTTGAGCAGCGGGTGCACCCGCGCTCCAGGCACCTCGGCGCCAGCATGGGTGCGGCAAAAGATGTCGAGTTCAATGTCATGCCCTGCAAGGGCCCGGCACAGTTCGAACGCATAGGTTTCCACGCCGCCGAGGTCGGGGGGGAACTCGGGTGCCAGCACCCCGAGGTGGAGCGGCTTGGTCACTGCCAAGTCTCCAGGCGGCGCAGCGCAATCCAGCCGTTCCCATTGTGCGCCGTTGAGGCGTCAAGGTGGCTGGAGATCGGAAGAGCACACGTCTGAACTCCAGCCACCTTGACGCCTC
>OBIC01000309.1_pt1 | contig 15620 bp, 16 predicted proteins | sample 1519831 | NCBI WGS metagenome assembly OBIC01 (sample SAMN03019805, study PRJEB22545) | beach sand metagenome | biome: beach; feature: sea beach; material: beach sand | place: USA: Municipal Pensacola Beach, FL | collected 2010-10-20 | depth 40-45 cm m | reverse complement strand
CTGTAACGGGCTGCCCAATTGCCCCACCCCAGCCGATACCGCTTGCGCCGAATCAACATGCACAGCGCTGTCGGGCGCTCCCGGAGCCGCTTCATAAGCCGACTCGGAGGCTGGTAACCCGTCCAGCCTCTGCGACCTGCGTTCAGCCGTGCGGCCTTGCTGCCCACAGATGCGGATGTGATGGGAACCTTGGTATACTTCGCGCCCGTCGAAGAACAGGCTGAGTGGGAGGGGGCTGGCTGATGACCTTCGTTGTCACTGAGAACTGCATCAAGTGCAAATACACGGACTGCGTCGAAGTCTGTCCCGTGGACTGCTTTTACGAAGGTCCGAATTTTCTGGTCATTCACCCCGACGAGTGCATTGATTGTGGGCTCTGCGTGCCAGAATGCCCGGCGGAGGCGATTTTCGATGAGGACGAACTCCCGGAAGACCAACGAGAGTTCATCGAAATCAATGCCAAGTATGCAGAAGAGTGGCCGAACATCACCGAGATCAAGGATCCACCCGCCGATGCCGATGAGTGGAAAGATGTGGCCGGCAAAAAGGCCCATCTGGCCGATTATGATTAGGGTCCAGCGTACCGCCACATCAGGCAGCTACCCCTCCGGTTCAACCGAACGACCCGCCAACCGCTCACCGCTTACCCAACAATGGAAAGGGCGGTCTATCCCAGACCGCCCTTAACGCCCACCGCGAACATCCCTCTCGCTACCATTTCCCTCCGCGCCGCTTCCGTGCAGCACCCACCGCGACTGTGGACCGCGCATCCTGCGCCAGCAACGGTGTACGGATCAACTTAGTGAAATGAAGGGAGCCGCGCCAGACCGCAAACAGGATGAAGGAGCCCGTTCAGTCAGCTGCGCACGCGTGGAATTGCCCTAATAAATCAAGGAAGTACATCTGGCGCCAGGGCCAGAACCCCGCCGAAGCGCTGAGCGCGCACACAGGTTTTCTCGCAAGTCCTACAATCAAATCAGGGTTTGTCTTACACGCGAAGCCGGATCCGGCGCACCAGGGCCTCAGTCCCCAAACACACAGTCGCCGGTGAGGCCTTGTTGCTCCATGATCTCGCGCAGGCTGCGCAACGCCTCGACCTGAATCTGTCTCACGCGTTCTCGAGTCAGCCCGATCTCGCGGCCGACATCCTCCAAGGTGCTGGTCTCGTAGCCACGCAGGCCGAACCGCCGTGCCAATACTTCCCGGTGCTTCTCGGACAATTCGTCGATCCAGCGCCCAAGGTTCTGCTTGAGGTCACTTTCCTGCAGCATCTCCGCCGGATCCGATACCTGCTCATCGGGAATGGTCTCAAGGATGCTGCGCTCCGAGTCGGGAGAAAGCGATACGTCTACCGAGGAAACCCGCTCGTTGAGCGCCAGCATTTTCTTAACGTCTTCGATCGGTTTGTCCACCACTGCGGCGATTTCCTCCGCTGTGGGCTCATGGTCGAGCTTCAATGTCAATTCGCGGGCCGCCCGCAGGTACACGTTCAATTCTTTGACGACGTGAATCGGAAGCCGAATGGTGCGGGTCTGGTTCATGATCGCCCGCTCGATCGTCTGGCGAATCCACCAGGTTGCGTAAGTTGAAAAGCGGAATCCCCGCTCGGGGTCAAACTTTTCGACGGCCCGAATCAGCCCGAGGTTCCCCTCTTCGATGACGTCGAGTAGAGTCAGCCCGCGATTGAGGTACCTGCGGCTGATTTTGACGACCAGCCGCAGGTTGCTCTCGATCATTCGCATGCGGGCACGCTGCTCACCACGCAGCGCTCGGCGGGCAAAGTACACTTCTTCCTGCGGGCTGAGCAGTGGAGAAAAGCCAATTTCGCTCAGGTACAGCTGGGTGGCGTCCAGGGTTCTCTGAAACCCGGATTCCGCCTCAGCTTGGGCTCGCCGTCGATTCGCTCGCGACCAAGCGTCGGATTCTTCTCGGGCTTCATCTGCGGCGTCCGAACCTGTGTCGAGTTCCTCAAAGGAAATTGCCTCCTCGTACATACCCTCGCCGTCCGCTTCAGCCTGAGAAAGTAGCGTCATTTTTCTGGTCCCTTTGAACAATGTCAAACAAGTCATTGACTTGACGATCAATTTTTCCGCGGAAGCAGCCCAAGTGGATTCATGGGGATTCCTCGGTGGCGGATCTCGAAGTGCAAGCGTCCGCGCCCACTCGCTTCCTTACCTGTTTCGGCAATGACTTGGCCAACTTTAATCTTTTCGGTTTCCTTAACGAGGAGTTTGCGGTTGTGCCCGTACGCACTGATGAAGTCATCGCTGTGTTTGATGATGACAAGGTTTCCGTAGGCCCGCAGCCCATCGCCGGCGTAGACCACCTCTCCCGCTGCGGCCGCGCGCACCGCAGTGCCGGCTGGCGCGGCGATGTCGATGCCCTTGGTCGGAGGGTCCCCCACGCCGAATTCGCGAGCCAGGTCGCCTGCCAATGGCCAGTGCCACTGGATGCGTTGTGCCGCTGCCACCGAGGCGGTCTCGCTGGCACTCGGGGGCGTCAGCGAATCAGCCGGGCTGGTGGGTCCCGGCATTCTACTGGCTTCGCCTTCAGCCGAACCTGCAAACCGAAGGATTTGTCCAGGATAAATGGTGTAGGGCGGACCGATCTGGTTGATGGCCGCCAGTTGACGCACGTCCAGCCCATGGCGAAACGCGATGCTGTACAGGGTATCGCCAGCCCGCACACGGTACCGACCCGGCGCAGGCGACGCCGCCTTCAGATTGCGGTAATAGCCGTACTCGCGGTGGGGTGTCGGCGCCGCGCAAGCCGCAAGCAACACACAAACTGTGGTGACCGCGACAATACGCAAACCGGCCGGCGCCGCCATCCGGGCACGGCCTGTCACCGACGACGGGCCCACCACTCGGGCACCAACACAAGGGCAATTCCAAGGCCCATGCAGAGCACCGCGGTGCCGAGCATCGGGTCGGCATCGAGCAATTCCGCATAGTTGTTGGGGGCCAGCCCGTGCTCGACCAGGGGGACCATTTCGCCCGACGAGTCGATGCGGTAGCTGACCACCTGCCGCCAGGGCCACACTTGGTGCAAAGAACCCAAGAGCACCCCGGTCAGGGCCGCCAGCGTGGCGTTGCGCCGGTGGTGGAGCAACCAATTGAGCACGCGGGAAAAGAGCATCAGTCCAAGAATACAGCCCGCTGAAAAGGTGGCGAGAAAGCCAAGGTCCCACTCGTGCAGAGCACGCAACACCTCATGGTACAACCCAAGGACCAACAAAATGAACGAGCCGGATATCCCGGGTAGGATCATGGCCGTGATGGCTGCGGCCCCGCCACTCAGCACGAACAACAGGCTGGGCGACGCTGCACTCGGCTCCAGTGAGGTCAGTAGGTACCCCGCCAGGGCGCCAGCGACAGCAGACCAGAACGCGCCCTGACTCCAACGCCCAACGCGCCCACCCAACAGCAACCCAGAAGCAGCGATCAATCCAAAGAAAAACGACCACACGGGAATCGGATGTTGCTCCAGGGCCCACACAATGACCCGGGAAAGCGACACAACACTCGTCAGAATGCCAAGACCGAGCACGAGCAGGAACCCGGCGTTGGCCTGCTTCCAGCAAGCGACGAAACCCTGGTGGCGCCACGCCCACAAAAGACCCGGCCCGATCCGACTCAGAGCGCCGACAAGGTCCTCATAGATTCCAGTGATCAGTGCCACCGTTCCCCCAGACACACCGGGCACCAGATCCGCCGCCCCCATGGCCAAACCCCGCAGGTAGATGCCGATCGGCCGCTTCGGCGGGCGAGGCCGAGCGCTCACCTGCTGTGCATCGGGATTGGGCATCACACCGGCTGCGTCTTTGACACCAGCGGCACGAATCGCACCGCGTCGCAGTCTGTACGAAATGGCGTGCCGTCGGCCTGCTGCGTCAGCTGCACCAGACGCTGTGCGCCCAATCCGCCAACCGGCATCACCAAGGTGCCACCGACGGCCAATTGCCGCAACAGCTCCGGGGGGACGTTTTCAGCAGCGCAGGTCACCACGATGCCGTCGAACTCACCGCCAGACGACCAGCCAAAGTGTCCATTAGAGTGATCGAAAAGCACTTGGTGATAACCCAGCTTGCGCAACCGCTGTCGCGCCTTGGCCTGCAGTTCTCGAATCCGTTCAACCGTGTACACCTGGGCACCGAGCTCAGCAAGCACGGCGGTTTGGTAACCGCACCCGGTGCCGATTTCTAGCACGCGACTCAAAGGGCCATGCTGCCACAGCAGCTCGGTCATGCGGGCAACCACAAAGGGTTGAGAAATGGTCTGCCCATGACCAATCGGCAAGGCCTTGTCTTCGTATGCATGGTGGGCCAGTGCCTCATCCACAAACAGGTGGCGAGGAACACGTGCAAGAGCAGCCAACACCTCGGCATTGGTGACCCCTCGCTCGCGCAGCCGTTCAACCAGGCGATCGCGCTGGCCCTGGAGCCGATGCCGTGGGGCTTGTTGCGCGTTGGGCTTCACCACAGCTGCGTCAACCAATCGCTGAGCAAGTCGAAGCTTTCGTAGCGTGTCATGTCCACCTGCAGAGGCGTCACTGACACACAATGCTGGCGAATCGCGTCGAAGTCAGTGCCCGGGCCTCCGTCCTCTGGCTCTCCGATGCCGCCAATCCAAAAACCCGGGTTGCCGCGTGGATCCGTGACTTTCATCGGCTGCTGGGCACGCCCACGGTGCCCGAGCCGGGTCAGGCGGACACCCTGGATTTCATCCATTGGCAGGTTCGGGACATTGATGTTGATCACCGTGCGGGGTGCCAGCACCAGGGGCTCATCCTGGGTCAGCATGCGGCGAACCACAGCCGCTGCGGTCGCATAGTGCTCCAAGGGCTCTTCGGCGAGGCGTGCCAGAGAGACGGCCATGGAGGGCGCGCCGAGTGCCCTGCCCTCCATGGCCGCCGCAACGGTGCCGGAATAGAGCACATCGTCGCCGAGGTTCGCGCCCGCATTGATCCCGGAAACCACCCGCTGGGCGTGATCGGGGAACAGCCCATTCAGGCCCAGGAACACGCAGTCCGTGGGCGTGCCGCTCAACGCGACAAACCCGTTGGGCAGGGTTCGCGGATGCAGCGAACGGTCGAGGGTCAGCGAATTGCTGGCACCGCTTCGGTCCCTGTCGGGAGCCACCACCACCACCTGAGCGATCTGCTCAAGTTCAGCCGCCAAGGCCTTAAGGCCTGTCGCTTCGACACCGTCATCATTCGAGAGCAACAGCTTCATACCACCCGCACCACTTCAATCCACCGCCGGCCCAGTATGAACCTGGCCTGCGTTCATTGCCGCACCGTTTCGCAAACGCACCGCAGCACTCAGCACGCTGGTCGCGAAACTCCCCTTCGGCAGCCAAAAACTGGCCCAGACGGCCGCGGCTTCGGTTTCCACCTCCAGCGCCTCGGGCCACACCCACAGGGCGCGCCGGTCGTGGGTCCAATCCAGCGCTTCGGTCGCAGCCAGCCAGTCGAATTCTCGAGCCACCTCCGACTCGAACGCCTGTACCGCGCCACCTGTGGGTGGAGGCCCAGCCCCCCAGAGTGGCCCGCTGATCTTGACCTCACCATGGCGGAGGCGTGCTTCGAGCGTTGCGTCCGAGCCGTCATTGAGGAACTGGCTGCGGCCGTTGCCGAGCAGAATCAGGTCCCCAAGGCATGGCCTGAGGTGGCCCGCGCGCGCCAGCCGACGCACGGCGACCCGATTGAACACGGCGCTGCGCAGGGCCGAGTACCAGATGCCGCGCACTGTCCGTTTCGGCGCGCGCTCTTGGCCACGCAGCCAGCGCCGCGCGCCTTTCAGGTTGTCACCCAGAACGCCGAATCGCTGAGGTCCAAATAGGTTGGCACAGCCTTCAGCGCCCACCCGTGTCAAACCTTCGGCTACCGCCTGGGCGTCCTCGCAATGAAGGCGAATTCTAAACCCGTTTCCTCGGTGGCTGCCGCGGCGCAGTTTTTTGGTGTGCCGGACGCCACGCAACAACTCAACGCCCGGAATTTCCCACTCGCTCCAGCGCAGCCGATTACCCGAATCCGGCAGACTGAACCACTGGGTGGTGCGGGCGTGTCGGTCTTTCAGGCCGGAGTAGCCGACATCACGCTGGTTGCACTCCGCACGCTGGGCCAACGACCGAGCCACCCAGGCAGTGTTTTGACCGGTTTTTCGCACCTGCAGCCAAAGGTGATCCCCACTGCCTTCCGGCTCGAACCCAAGCGTCTCATCCACCTGAAATTCTTCCGCGAAACTTTTATATGTCGCTGCTGGAAGGGGCGTGCGGGCGGTACGATTCATTCCCTCTTGCGTCCGTCATGCGCGGGGCCGTGCAACAACACCACCGCGTGCGCGGCGATGCCTTCCCCCCGGCCCTCGAACCCAAGCTTTTCGGTGGTGGTGGCCTTGACGCTGATGGTGCCCTCGTCGATCTCCAGCACCTCGGCAATGACCACCCGCATCTGCGGGACGTAGGCCGCTATCCGTGGGCGCTGCGCCACCAGCGTCAAATCGGCATTGACGAGCGACCAGCCTGCCGCCGTGACCTGCTGGTAAGCGGCCGCCAACAGCCCAGTGCTTGGCGCTCCGGCCCATTGGGCATCGCTATCTGGAAACAGTCGGCCAATGTCACCGAGCCCTGCGGCCCCCAGCAAGGCATCAATCAAGGCGTGGAGCAACACATCACCATCCGAGTGCGCCACAACACGGAGTTCTGAGTCGACCGCAACCCCACCCAACACGAGGGATCGTGCTTGCGGGTCAACCCTGTCGGAACCGAGCAAGCGGTGGACATCGTACCCGTGCCCAATGCGCAGACCGAAGGCCGTCATCGCCCGGGGTGCCTGACCGACGCGCGCGCACCTTGCACAGATTCAAATCCTTGCGCGCGCAGGATGGCACTCACCAATGGAAGGTCTTCCGGATAGGTGAGTTTGATGTTGGTCGCAGCGCCTGCAACCAATCGGGGCCGGTGATGGCAGTGCTCCATGGCGCTGGCTTCATCGGTGGTTTCGATGCCTGCCGCTCGGGTCATCTCCAGAGCTTGGACCAGCGCATCCACAGGAAAAAGCTGGGGGGTCAGTGCGTGCCAAAGGCCGCTGCGGTCGATCGTCTGGTCAATCCGGCCGTCACAATGCGCGCGCTTCATGGTGTCCCGCACCGGTGAGGCAAGCAGACCACCATCGGGGGACCACGCAACTTCGCTGATCAACCGCTGGATGTCATCCAAAGTGACGCAGGGACGAGCCACATCGTGCACCAGCGCCCAGGCACCCGAGCCTGCCTGCTCCTGTACAGTCACGAGTCCCGCCTCGACCGAGTCGATTCGTTCTTGACCGCCAGCGACTCGATGAATGCGTGGATCTTCAGCAAACTCAGAATCCTCCCAGTGGCAGTCGCGCTCGTTCAGCACCAGGACCAGGGCCTGTATCCTGGGAACCGAAAGCAGCCGTTCCAGTGTCCAGTCGATGACCAGTCGGCCACCGATGCGCAGGTACTGCTTGGGGCGTTCGACACCGAATCGACGGCCCTGCCCCGCCGCGGGGAGGACCGCCCAGAGCCCGGGCATTGCGCGGGTTGTCGAGTCATTCAAGGGTTGACCACCGGGCGTGGGTGGGGCGAAAAGATGTACAGTGTTTCTCCCTCGGCGATCAGGCCCAGTTCTTCTCGCGCCATGGCTTCGATGGATGAGGCCCCGGACTGCAACGCGGAAACCCGCTCAGCCAAAGCTGCGTTGCGCTCCCGCAAGGACGCGTTCTGAGCGCGCTGGTCCTGCACCCGAGCCTGAAGCTCGATCAGCTCGGCAAGGCCGCCCACACCACTCCAGAGCTGTATCTGCAGAAGTATCGCTAGCCCTCCCAATGCGCTCAATAACAGTCTCATGGCTACCCACTCGGCTGTGCCACCCGTTCAGCCCGATGCGTTGCGGCTTTTGGATCGTGTCAGGTCATTGACCGCCGATCAACTCGGTCCTTCCCCGGTAGCGCGCTGCCCCCTCGAGCTCGGCTTCAATCTGTAGCAGCCGGTTGTATTTGGCCACCCGATCCGACCGGCACAGCGAGCCGGTCTTGATCTGCCCCGCCGCCGTCCCGACGGCAAGGTCAGCAATGGTGGTGTCTTCGGTTTCTCCAGACCGGTGCGAGATCACCGCGGTATAGCCGGCATTCCTGGCCATTCGAATGGCTGCAAGTGTTTCCGTCAGGGTGCCAATTTGGTTGAACTTGATCAAAATCGAATTGGCAATCTTCCGCTCAATTCCCTGAGACAAGATGGCGGTGTTGGTGACGAAAAGGTCATCACCGACCAGTTGGACACGATCGCCGAGGCGCCGGGTCAGGCCTTCCCAGCCATCCCAATCGCTTTCGTCCATGCCATCCTCGATCGAGAGAATGGGATACTTCTGAACGAGATCGGCAAGGTATCCAGTGAATCCATCTGCGTCGTATTCCTGCCCTTCGCCGCGCAGAAGATAGCGACTGTCTCTGTAGAATTCCGAAGCGGCGCAATCAAGCGCCAAAGTCACGTCTTCGCCGACCCGGTACCCGGCCAAATCGATCGCTTCCAAAATGGCATGGACTGCCGCCTCGTTGCTGGGCAGGTTGGGCGCAAAGCCACCTTCATCCCCCACCGCTGTCGAGAGCCGCTGCTTGGTCAGTACCTTCTTTAGTGCGTGAAACACTTCTGCACCGCAGCGAAGTCCCTCGGCAAAGGTTGCAGCTCCCACTGGTTGGACCATGAATTCCTGGATGTCGACGTTGTTGTCGGCGTGTTCGCCGCCGTTAATGATGTTCATCATCGGCAGGGGCATCGAAAACTGCCCTGCGGTGCCGTTGAGTACAGCAATGTGCTCATACAGCGGAACGCGAGCCTCGGCGGCCGCGGCCTTGGCGGTTGCGAGGGATACAGCCAGCATCGCGTTGGCGCCTAGCCGGGCCTTGTTGTCGGTGCCATCGGCAGCAATCATTGCACCGTCGATTTCGTCCTGTGCGCAGGGATCCTGGCCTTGAAGCAGCGCAGCGATTTCGGTGTTCACATTGCCCACTGCGGTGAGCACACCTTTGCCCAAATAGCGCGTTGGGTCTTGGTCGCGCAGCTCCAGCGCTTCTCTAGACCCCGTTGACGCGCCAGAGGGGGCACAGGCAGACCCACGCGCGCCCGACTCCAACAACACTTCAGCTTGCACGGTTGGGTTGCCCCGCGAATCAAGCACCTCAAGGGCGCGCACCGAACGGATCCGTGAACTCATCTTTGAACGTTCTCCTGTGGTCATCAAACTTCGGCGCCAGAGCCCGCCGTCAGTTGGTGCTCAGCAAACCCCTGCCGCTTCACCACACGGTCAATCGACACCAGGGTTTCCAACAGCTCCCGCATCAACCCGAGCGGCCAGGAATTGGGGCCATCGCTCTTGGCGACCTCGGGGTTGGGGTGGGTCTCCATGAACAAGCCACTCACGCCTGCGGCAACTGCCGATCGAGCAAGCACCGGCACCATCTCACGCTGGCCACCAGAGACCTGACCCTGCCCACCAGGCAGTTGCACGGAGTGCGTGGCGTCAAACACCACGGGAGCACCCGACTCGCGCATCACCGCCAATGCGCGCATGTCTGACACCAGGTTGTTGTAGCCGAAACTAACGCCGCGTTCGCAGACCATGATCTGCTCATTGCCGGTGGCGCGGGCCTTCTCGACCACATGCACCATGTCCCAGGGCGCCAAAAACTGGCCCTTTTTGATGTTCACAGGCACCCCTTGCTCCGCTACACGCTGGATGAAATTGGTTTGCCGGCACAGAAAAGCGGGAGTCTGCAGAACCGACACCACAGCGGCCACTTCATCCAGTGGCGTGTCTTCATGCACATCGGTGAGCACCGGAACACCCACCTGTTGTTTCACAGTCTGCAGCACCCGCAGGCCTTCTTCGATCCCAGGTCCGCGGTAACTGCGGTGTGAAGACCGGTTGGCCTTGTCGAAGGACGATTTGTAGATGAACGGGATCTCTAGGGCCGCGCACATCTCCTTGAGCGCTCCTGCACTGTCAATGGCCAGTTGCTCGCTTTCAATAACACAGGGGCCAGCGATCAAGAACAAGGGGTGTTCGATCCCGACTTCAAAACTCAACAGCTGCATCGTTCAGTCCCTCTTGACAGTCTGTGCTTCAGCCGCGGTCTGCCGCCGAAAGGGAAAGGGAAGATGCATCATGCACACCGGCCCGGTGAGTACGAGCGGCCCGGACAAACGCCGAGAACAGGGGGTGGCCGTCCAGCGGTGACGACGTGAATTCAGGGTGAAACTGGGTGGCAACGAACCAGGGGTGACCCTCCACTTCCACAACCTCAACCAGCGCGTCGTCACTGGACCAGCCCGATACCCGCAGCCCCGCCCGTTGTAGCTGATCCAGGTAGTTGTTGTTGACCTCGTACCGGTGCCGGTGCCGTTCGACGATGATTTCCCGCCCGTAGATTTCGTGAGCGGCAGAACCTCGCACCAGCCGGGCTTCCTGTCCGCCAAGGCGCATGGTGCCGCCGAGGTCTCCGCCCTCTTCTCTGCGCTCGCGCTTGCCTTCCCGATCGGTCCATTCCGACACCAGGCCGACCACAGGGTGGGTGGTGTGGCGATCAAACTCGGTGCTGTTCGCGCCCGCCAAACCAACGGCGTTGCGAGCAAACTCAACCACGGCGATTTGCATCCCCAGACAAATTCCGAGGTAGGGAATGCGATTCTCCCGGGCGTAGCGCACCGCCGCGATCTTGCCCTCTACGCCGCGGGCCCCGAAGCCCCCAGGGACCAGTACCGCGTCCACGCCCTCCAGAGCACCAAGGTCACCGCCCTCTTCAAGGTCTTCTGAATCGACGTAGCGGACCCGCACCCGTGTGCTGGTATGGATACCGGCGTGAATCAGGGATTCATTCAGAGACTTGTAGGCATCCAGCAGATTGATGTACTTGCCAACCATGGCCACAGTGACCTCGGCAGTCGGGGACTTCTCTGCGTCCACCACCCACCGCCAACGGCTGAGGTCTGCGGCTGGACATTCAATCTGCAGCAACTCGGCAACGATGTCGTCCACGTGGTACTCGTGCAACACCAAAGGGATGCGGTAGATGGAGTCGATGTCCTGCAGCGGAATCACCGCGCGAGGCTGCACATTGGTGAACAGCGCGATCTTGGCCCGCGAGTCCTCTGGCACCTCGTGGTCGGAACGGCAGATCAACAAATCGGGCTGCAGGCCGATCGAGCGCAACTCCTTCACGGAGTGTTGGGTGGGCTTGGTCTTGGTCTCTCCGGCCGAGGCGATGTAGGGAATCAGCACCAGATGAATGAACAGGCTGCGGTGCGGGCCAAGCTCGACCGCCAACTGGCGTATTGCCTCGAGGAACGGCTGGGATTCAATGTCACCCACGGTGCCGCCGATCTCGACGAGCGCCACGTCGGCATGGTCCGCACCTTCGACAATGCGCCGCTTGATCTCGTCTGTGATGTGCGGGATGACCTGAACCGTTCCGCCCAAGTAGTCACCGCGGCGCTCCTTGCGCAACACAGTTTCGTACACCCGTCCGGTGGTGAAGTTGTTGCGCCTGGACATCTGCGTATGCAAAAACCGCTCGTAGTGACCGAGGTCCAGGTCCGTTTCGGCGCCGTCGTGGGTCACAAAAACTTCACCGTGCTGGAACGGGCTCATGGTTCCCGGGTCCACGTTGATGTAGGGGTCAAGCTTGAGGATGGTGACCGACAGGCCCCTGGCCTCAAGGACAGCTGCCAACGATGCAGAGGTGATGCCCTTGCCTAACGAGGACACCACTCCGCCGGTCACGAAGATGAATTTAGTCATGCGAAAGCCTGTCACGGGGCGGGTGTCCGCGCCCTAGAGCGCGGGAACTCGCGCGCCAGTATATCAACTGAGGGCGGCGCTTACATGGGGAACCGGCGCCCGCCACACCAGCCCGTGCGAGACGCCATCGGCTCCGGCCTGCCAACCCTCTGCCACCCAGAGTCCGGCCACCGCGATCAGGTGCCCCTCGGCATAAATCAGCGGCACCCGGTCTCGCAGCCAGGGCAACACCCCGGCCTCCTGAAACAGCTTCTTCAGTGGGTGCCGGCCATGCCGGCCCGCAACATGTAACCGTTCGCCACCTTGCCGAAACCTCACCTCCGCTTCGGCCGGAAGCCGAATGCCAACGCCATCGGTGCACTCGTGCACACTCAGTTCGCCGGCACCAGGACCAAGCGCCAATCGCTCGGGCGGACGCCAGGAGAGCCGCTTACTCGCGTCGTGCGCCCCAAGAGGTGGGCCAGCAAACAGCCGCTGCCTGTAGCGCCGCAGCTCAACGCCCGGCCAACTCGCCACCGGCAAGCGATCGGGCCCTGCAGCGGACAGCGCATCCAATGCCTCCTCGAGCCGGCGCAAACTGGGAGCAGGCAACGACCGGGCTGCCAGCCAGTGGCGGACCAGGTTGTGCCGGCGCGGTGCTCGCATGCGCATCAGCGCGCCCAGGCATAGGCTGTGCTGCGCATGGCCAGGCTCGCCTGCCCAGTCGGATTCAGCCAGTTCCGCCAACAGTTCCACCGCTTCACCCTGCAGCGCCATGGCGCGCTGCCAGCCAGCGGCAAAGCCAGGCCAGCGCGCCGAAATCGCAGGCAGAACCTGTGCCCGAAGGTAGTTTCGATCGAAGTCCGAAGCCGCGTTGCTCGGGTCCTCCACCCACTGCAGCTCGCGCGCCTCGGCATAACTGCGCAGGGCCTGGCGCCCCACCCCGAGCCAAGGCCTCAGCAACCGCCCCGCACCCAACGGACGAGACTCCGGCATCCCCGCCATCCCGGTCGGGCCGGCGCCCCGATTGAGCCTCATCAGCAGGGTCTCGGTCTGATCATCCTGGTGGTGAGCCATCAACAACAGGTCATCGGCGTGGTCGAGCAACCGGGCGAACACGGCATAGCGCGCACGGCGCGCTGCGTCTTCTGGCCCCCTCCCGGCCTGCAAGTCGACCTGCACCCGATGCACTTCGGCAGCCAGGCCAAGCCGTCGGGCGGTGCCCTCACAGTGCGCACTCCAGTCGTCGGCATCGGTCGCCAGCCCATGGTGCACATGCACAACCCGAGGGACAGGCCAGGACACGCCAAGTGCAGGCCGGTTTTCGGTGGTCAGTCGATAAACGGCATCAAGCAGTACGGTGGAATCCAGCCCACCGCTGCATGCGACCCACAGTGTGCGACACCGCGAATAGGGGGCCAATCGATCAGCAAGGTGGCGCAGCAAGAACGCTTGGCAATCACCCATGGCGCCGCTGTCAGGAGGTGCAGGGCTGATCCGCAGACCGGGCTGCAGCACGCGGCCCCGGCCCGCTCCAAGTCAATGGTAGTGTCCGTAGGAGAGATACCGCTGGTAGCGGCGTTCGATCAACTCGTCGACGTCCACTTCGGACAACGTGGCGAGCTGGCGCTCCAATGCCTCCCGCAGACGACCGGCGGTGGTCTCCGGGTCACGGTGGGCGCCGCCCAAGGGCTCTGGGATGACCTGGTCGACCAGTCCCAGCTCCAACAGCCGTTCAGCCGCCATGCCCATCAACTGTGCCGCATCCGCCGCTTTTTCCGCAGTCTTCCACAGAATGGTCGCACAACCTTCTGGAGAAATGACCGAATAGGTGGAGTACTGCAACATCATTTGGTAATCGCAGACGCCGAGCGCCAGGGCGCCCCCCGAGCCACCCTCGCCGATCACCACCGACACGATCGGTGTTTTCAGGCGCGACATCACCGCAAGGTTGTGGGCAATGGCTTCACTTTGTCCGCGCTCTTCCGACTCGATGCCTGGATAGGCCCCGGGGGTATCGATAAATGTGACAATCGGCAGACCGAATCGCTCCGCCAACTCCATCAGCCGACACGCCTTGCGGTAGCCTTCCGGTTGCGGCATGCCGAAGTTGCGGTGAATTTTCTCTTTGGTCCCTCGCCCCTTCTCATGACCGATCACCACCACCGACCGCCCCGCCAGGCGGGCGATCCCACCCACGATGGCCGGGTCATCGCGAAACCGCCGGTCGCCGTGCAGCTCGTCGAACTCCTCGAAAATGTTTGCAATGTAGTCGAGGCAGTAGGGCCGCTGGGGATGGCGCGAGAGCTGTACGATTTGCCAGGCGTCAAGCTCCGAGAAGATGTTTGCCGTCAGCTTGCGGCTTTTCTCTTCAAGCTTGGCAATTTCATCGTTGATGTTGATCGCGTTGTCGTCGCCGACCATCCGCAGCTCTTCAATCTTGGCTTGCAGCTCGGCGATGGGTTGTTCGAATTCGAGGTAGTCCGGGTTCATCTTTTTCATTCGGCTGTCGGCTGCGGGAGGCGAATCTCATGCCACTCGGGCCGCGAGACCCGTCAATGATAACGCATCCGCACTCGCTCCGCGCCGAAGCGCTCGCGCAGCTGGTTCAGCAACCGATCACCTGGTCGCACCTGCCAGGACGCACCCAAGTCGACGCGCCCCTTGGCGTCCGCGCGCCGGTAAAGGACGACAACCGGACAACCGGCAGCGCGGTGAGGCGCCATCAGGGCTTCAAGTTCGGCCACCCAGCCCGGCTCTCGAAACTGGTCGGCCGTCACTTCAAGTTCCAACGCCTGCGCAAAGCGCGCCCGCGCCGCGTCCAGGCCCATCAACCCTCGAGCCCTCGCGCGCAGCGACCCGGAGTATTCGTCGTGACTGATTGTACCCTCGACAACCAGCACCTCATCCTTGACCAGATGATCTCGGTACTGCGCATAGAGTTCACCGAACAAGGAGACTTCGATCCGCGCGGTGCGGTCATCCAACGTGAGAAAGGCCATCGTCTCGCCGCGCTTGCTTTTCATGATGCGCTGCGCCACCAACAGCCCAGCAAACAACTGGGGTTCTTTGTCCGGTTGCAGCTTGTCGAGTGGCCGCACACCGAACCCGCGCAATTCCGCTTCGTATTCATCGATCGGATGCCCCGACAGGTAGAGCCCAAGGGTCTCTTTCTCGGCCTGCAGCAACTCGCGTTGCCGCCACGGCGAGACCGATCGGCGCGACACCACCGCGGCAGGAGACGGCCCGCCGGGACCACCGAAGAGGTCGACCGTACCACTGGCCGCATTGGCTGCATCCTGCTCGGCTGCGCGCACGGCATCTGGAATGGCCGCGTACAAGCCCGCGCGGTTTCGGTCGAAATCATCAAAGGCGCCCGCCTTGACCAACGCCTCGAGGGCGCGTTTGTTGACGCGCTGCAGGTCCAACCGCCGGCACAGGTCGAACAAGTCCTCGAACGGGCCGTGCTGACGTGCTTGCACAATCGCTGCGACCGGCCCTTCACCGAGGCCCTTGATGGCGCCGAGCCCGTAGATGATGCGTTGGGTACCGTCGGCAGCAAACCGGAATTCTCCCTGGTTGACCGAAGGTGGCAGGACTTCAAGGCCCATTTTTCGGCAAGCCTCAATGAGGTGCACCACCTTGTCGGTGCTTTGCATGTCGGCGGACAACACCGCGGCCATGAAAGGTGCCGGATAGTGAGCCTTCAGCCAGCCAGTCTGATAGGAGACCAACGCATAGGCGGCCGAATGGCTCTTGTTAGATCGGAAGAGCACACGTCTGAACTCCAGTCACGGCTACATAACAAGAGCCATTCGGCCG
>OBIC01000308.1_pt1 | contig 15638 bp, 10 predicted proteins | sample 1519831 | NCBI WGS metagenome assembly OBIC01 (sample SAMN03019805, study PRJEB22545) | beach sand metagenome | biome: beach; feature: sea beach; material: beach sand | place: USA: Municipal Pensacola Beach, FL | collected 2010-10-20 | depth 40-45 cm m | reverse complement strand
CTCGACCCGACGCGCAACCGTGTGCTCTTCCGATCTGGTTGCGCGTCGGGTCGAGCGTGTTGACCGGTGCGCGGCTTACGCCTTCGCCGGTGAGATCGACAATCGCAAGCGAAATCGAGCCTTCGTCCGACCCGCTGCCCGTCTTGACAGCGACCAGCGCGAAATTGGCGATATCGCCATCGGGGACCGGCAGTTTCGTGCCGCTGATCTTGCCGCCCGAAAAGCTCGCCTGAATGGTGCGCGGGGTTGCGGCCTGCGTGCCTTCATTGAGCGCCAGCGTGCCGATCATTTCACCTGCCGCCAGGGCGGGGAGGTATTTCTGCTTCTGATCCTCGCTGCCCGCGATGAGCAGCGCTTCGGTCGCCAGATAGACCGAGGAGGAGAAGGGGACGGGCGCGAGCGAACGGCCCAGCTCTTCCGCGATCATGCAGAGTTCCAGATGGCCAAGGCCGATGCCACCATATTCCTCGGGGATCGTGGTGCCGGTCCAGCCCATCTCCACAATGCCTTTCCAGACATTGGCCTCGTAAAGTTCGTCACCATCCAGAATGCGGCGTACGACGGTCAGGTCGCACTTGTCCTGGAGAAATTTGTTCGCCTGATCTTTCAGGAGTTTTTGATCGTCTGAGAAGTCGAAATTCATGGCGGAGCACCGTCCCTTCCCTGTTCATTTCCATAAGTTCGCCGTGGCAGGCGCATCCGTACGGATCTTCTTTGCCACCCGGACTCTATTCATGGGGGTCAGAAAACATGGCCGCAAAGACGATGACAAGGATTTTCTTGGTTGCGGCGGGATAGAATCATTCAACAATGGTGCAAAACAGGGAGCAAGCCGCTGATGTGTGACCCGGCCGGGGTGAATTTTGGTCTGCTTTCAGGCGGATTCGTTCTGCGCGGCGGTGCGCGGTGTAACGATTCCATCCTGTTCGGCCGACTGAATATTGGCCTTGATATGGTCCAGCATCCGAATCAGCTCGAGCAGTTCGCTGTCAGCTAACTTGCCGTAGACAGTGTCGAATTGTTCTTTTGCCTGTTGGCGGAACGGCTCCATAAAGGTTTTGCCTTCCCGTTCGACAAGGTAAATACGTTTGGCGCGCCGGTCATGGGGATCCTGCCGCCGTTCGATGACCCCTTGTTCTTCCAGCTTGTCAAGCAACCGGCCCAGCGGTGCGCGGGCAATTTCGGTTTCTTCGGCGATTTCGGTCTGGGTCTGTCCCTCGCGTCGCCCGATCTGCAGCAATACGCGCCATTGATGCGGTGTCAGGCCAACCTCGCGCACCTTTTTTTCGAACGAACGCATCAGTAAACGCGATACGTCGAATATCAGCCAGCCAACGTCACGCTGTAACTCAAAACGGTCCATGTAACCCGTTCACCGTGAAATTCGTCACTTTTACGACAGAAATTATTGATAATGTATATGATGATAATATATAGATGTATACTAATTCTTAAAGCCACTTTGGGAAAATAATTTTCCGAAAGCGTGTTTCCTTCCATAAATAAGATCGCAAGTTATTGAAATGAACGAGCAATTGCCGATGTCATGGGCCGATTTTCGGGGGCAGGCAGGCCAGCTATATGATGGGCATGCCGGAATCCTGGGGGAGCTTGGCGTGGTGATCGAAAGCCTCGCTGAGGATGGGTTGCGGATTCGCCTGCCGCAAAATCCCGCCTGTGTTGGCGATCCCGAATGGCAGGTTGTGCATTCAGGATTGTTAATGATCATGCTGGATACGGTTTGCGGCCTGGCAACGATACAGAAGCTGGCCAACCCCGCACCCATTGCCACCCTTGATTTACGGGTCGACTATCTGCGCGCGGTGCCCGCATCCCAGGATGTCTTTGTGACCGGGCAGTGCTACAAACTCGGGCGCAATGTGGGTTTTGCCAAAGGGATTGCCTATACCCACGATGCGGAAGATCCCGCTGCGATCGCCAACGGCACTTTTATGCTGGGCACCGCCGGCGATACCCCGCCAATGGCTGCCGCCTTGAAAGCCGCGGGGCGTTGAGATCAGAAAATGACGACAGATGAGAAGCGCGGTGATGCGCGCCTTGATGATATGACGCGCGGTGAGGGCGGGGATATCCCGCTTGCCGAGTTGTTCGACCGTATCCCGTTTGCCGCGCGGCTTGGCCTGCGGGCGGCGCTGGACGGCAAGGATGTGCTGTGCACGATGCCTTTTTCCGCGCAACTTATCGGCAATCCCAGTCTGCCGGCCCTGCATGGCGGGATCGTTGCCACTTTTCTTGAGGCGACGGCGCTGGCGACAGTGATGCATGCGCAGCGCGCACCGGAGAATTACGGCCGCTGCGGGCAGGATATTCCACGTGTGATCAGTACAACGGTGGATTATCTGCGACCGGGTGGCCCCAGGGACACGTTCGGACAGGCGGAGATTATCCGCTTGGGTGCGCGCCTGTCGACGGTCGTTGCGACGGTCTGGCAGGACAATCGCGACAAGCCCGTGGCGCGCGCCAACTGCCACTTTCTGGTGGCGGCCCAATCGGCGGCGAAAAAGCGGAACTGAATTGATGAATGACATGCAAAAGGCGGTGGCGGAGGCGGAAAACGCCTTTCGACCGGCCGGTGGAGATAATAGATGCGACTGCTGACTTTTATGGCGTTGATAGCCGGGCCGCTCCTGCTTTCGGCCTGCGGCGATAGCAGCGGTGAAAATGATACGGCCGCATCCGGCAAGGCGGCGGATACGGCGCCTGCCGGCGTTGACGCGCTTGCGCAGCCAGATCAGGTGAAATCACTGGGGCTGTCGGTAATTCTGCCGCAGCTTGAAGAGATCGTCGAGCCGGTGATCGGTACAGGCACGATCGCCGCATCGCAGAAAACCAATATCGGCCCGGTCGTCACCGGTATTCTGGAAGAGACATTCGTCGCGGTCGGTGACCGGGTCAAGAAAGGCGAACCGTTATTTCGCGTGCGCAGCACCAATTACGAAATTCGGGTGAAAGAAGCACAGTTCCAGGTCCAACTCGCCCAGGCGGAGCTTGACAATGCCCGGTCCGAGCTGAAGCGGATCAAGGAATTGCGCAGTTCGGGCGTGGCCTCGAAAGGTCGGCTCGACAAGGTGGAGGCGCAGTTCAGCATCGCAGCCGCGCGGCATGGGATTGCCAAGGCAAGCCTTGCCAAGGCCGAGCAGGACCTCGACGATACAATCGTCCGCGCGCCCTATGACTGTGTTGTAGTGTATCAGCATAAATATACCGGCGAATTCCTGACCACCTTTGGCGGGCCGGGTGGGATGCCGGGCAGCGGCGGCGGTGGCGGTGGCGGTCGCGGCGTGTTCGATATTTCCAAGATCGATATCGTGGCGGCGATTGTCGAGATCCCTGAAACAAAGCTCAAATATATCCGGCTCGGGACGCCTGGGCGGGTTTATATTGACGGGCTCGACCAGGAATATCCCAGCCAGGTTCATATTCTGAATGATCAGGTGGATACGGTCACGCGCAAGGTGCAGGTGCGTCTGGCGATCCTCAATCCCGATTATGCGATCAAGCCTGGACTGTTTGCCCGCGCGACATTGCTTCCTGATGCAAGAAAGACGTTGACCCTGGATCGGCGTGCCCTGCTGGGCAGTCAAAGCGCGCGCTATGTTTTCGTGCACAGGGAGGGCAAGGCCGCGCGGGTGCCCGTGACCGTGCGGGAGCTGGATGCCCGCAGGGTGGAGATAACCAAGGGCCTGAGTGAAAATGACAGGGTATTGGTTGGCCCCAGTTTGAACCGGGTACGCGATGGCGATCTGGTTTCTGTGGAGATGGCACATGTGGATTAGTGAAATTTCCATAAGAAGGCCGGTTTTCGCGGTGATGCTCGTCGCCGCGCTGGTTTCGCTTGGCTTTGTCGCGATGCAACGCATGGGGACGGATCTTTTCCCGCGCGTTGAATTTCCGTTCGTCAGCGTGTCGACGGTCCTTGAAGGGGCCGCGCCCGAAACCATTGAAAGCGAAGTCACCGATATTATCGAGGAAGAGGTTAACTCGATCGCGGCGATCAAGAGCCTGCGTTCGCAGAGCTTCGAGGGGCGTTCAGCCATCTCGGTCGAGTTCGAGCTCAGCGAAAATGTCGATGTGAAATCGCAGGATGTGCGCGACAAGGTTGCGATTGCGCTTAACGATCTGCCGCGCGATATCCACAGCCCCGTGGTAGGCAAGGTGGATCCGGATGCGCAACCGATCATGTCGGTGATGGTCGCCGGCGATCTGTCGATCCGGGAGATTACCCGCTTTGCCGATACGGTCGTGAAAGAGCGGATTCAGCGCTTGCCCGGTGTTGGTTCGGTCACCCTTGTCGGCGGCCGTGACCGGGAAGTGCGGATATGGCTTGATGCGGATAAATTGCGTGCGCATCACGTTACTGCCGACGATGTTATTCGCGCTATTCAGAATGAGCATGCCGAATTGCCTGGTGGGCAACTTCAAACCGCTGGCAATTTCGAGGAGTTTTCCGTCAAGACGCTGGGCGAGGTGCTGAGCGTCGAGGAATTCGCCGATATCGTCGTGGCGTTTGCCGACGGGGCGCCGACGCGGGTGGGTGATGTCGCCCGTGTTGAAGATGGCATGGAGGATGAGCGGACATATGCCGAGCTGAATGGCCAGAACGGCGTTTCACTCGAAGTTCGCCGACAGTCGGGTGAAAATACCCTGAAAGTGGCCAATGCCATCAAGGCATCGATGGATGATATCCGCGCGCTTGCGCCCGAAGGAATGAAAATCGTTGTCGCGCGGGATATTTCGACCTTTATTCAAGGCTCGATCGAGGATGTGACCAAGGACATGATCCTGGGGCTGATCCTGGTCGTGATTGTGACGCTGGCCTTTTTGCTGAGCCCGCGCGCCACGATCATCGTCACGATTTCCATGCCGGCGGCGATCATCTCGACCTTCATGGCATTCTATGTGGCGGGCTTTACCGTCAACATGATGACGATGATGGCGCTTTCGGTCGCTGTCGGTCTGCTTGTCGATGATGCGATTGTCGTGCTGGAATCGATCTATCGGGCAATTGATGACGGGTATGCGCCGATGGAAGCCGCATCTGTCGGCATCAAGCGGGTGGGGGCCGCGGTGCTTGCGGGGTCTAGCTCGATCCTTGCTGTGTTTGTGCCGATTGCCTTCATGGAAGGGATCGTCGGGCGCTTTTTCTACCAGTACGGCCTTGCAATTGTTTTTTCGGTGCTTGTGTCGTTGCTGATTTCGCTGACCTTGACCCCGACCCTTTGCGCGCGTTTCCTGCGCCCGCAATCCGAGCTGGGGCGGATTGGCCGGATTTTCGACAATGGCTATCAGAAGCTTGAGGCAGCCTATGGCAAGCTGTTGCGCGGTGCATTGCGCTTCAGGCTGGTGGTGATCGCGCTTGCCGTGCTGACAATCGGTGTGGGCGTTTTTATTGCGGGCAACGTGCCGTCCGACTTTTCGGGCAAGACGGATCGCAGTGAATTCCTGGCGGAGATGGAACTGCCTTTCGGTGTCGGTGTCGAGGAGACAAAGCGCGTCGGGAGCCGCGTCGCAGCCGAGCTGCGCAAGATCGAACATGTCACCAACAGCTTCATCACAATCGGTTCGGATCAGCAATCCAAGGTCAATGTCATACAGTTCTATCTGACCTTGACGCCCAAGCAGGAACGCGAGACCGATTTCCTTGATATCATGCAGGCTGCGCGCGAAACGATGGCGCGTGCCGCGCCCGAGGCAAAAAGCTTTGCGGTGATGGAAGTGCCCTGGATTTCAGGGCCGGGCTTCGGAAATCTGGATATCGATTTTCTGATCCGTGGCAGCGATCTTGCCGAGCTTGAGCGGATCAGCGAAGAGGTCATGCAGAAGATGGATGCCGAGGGCATCTTTGTCGACATCCAGTCGAGCTTCGAGACCGGCCGTCCGGAGGTGCAGATTGAAATTGACCGTCAGCGTACGGCGGATCAGGGGGTATCGGTTCGCGGACTGGCGTCCACGATCCGGACATTGGTCGGCGGTCTTGATGTTGCGACATATGAGGAAGACGGGCTGCGCTATGATGTCAGGTTGCGGCTTGAGGAAAATCAGCGGAATGATCTGTCCAAGCTTGAGCAGATTCAGGTGCGCGGCAATCGTGGTGAACTGATCGATCTGGCCAATGTTGCCGATATCAACGTGAATTCCGGCCCGGCGCAGATTAACCGGCGTGACCGGTTGCGTGCGATCGATGTTTACGCGTCGGCGGCAAATGGCGTGCCCTTGTCGGTGGCGACCGAAGCGGTTGAGCGGATTGCCGCCGAAGTGGGGTTGCCGGAAGGCTATATCGGCACCCATGAGGGCAAGTCCAAGCGGATGCAGGAATCGACGGGCGCGATCAAATTCGCCTTCGTGATGGCGCTGATTGCGCTCTATATGATTCTGGGCAGCCAGTTCAACAGCTTCACCCAGCCATCGGTGATCATGCTGACTGCGCCGCTATCGTTCATTGGCGCATTTGTGGCGCTGTTCATCGCCGGGCAGACCATGACGATGTTCGCGCAGATCGGGCTGATCGCACTGATGGGCATTGTGATGAAAAACGGCATTCTTCTGGTCGATCAGGCGAACCGTTTTCGCGATGAAGGTGCAAGCGCCAAGGAAGCCATGCTGCGCGCCGGCCCGATCCGGCTGCGCCCGGTGCTGATGACTGCCCTGTCGACGATTTTCGGCATGATTCCGGTTGCCTTGTCGGATTCGCAAGGGTCTGAATTCCGCAAGGCGCTTGGTGTGCTGATTTTAGGCGGGTTGAGTTCGTCGACGATACTGACACTCGTGGTCGTGCCGGTCGGCTATACTCTGCTGGCGGATGCGCAGAACGGGGTCAACCGGTTGCTGATATTCCTGAGGTTGCGTAAACCCGCGCAGCGTGCGGAGGGTGATGTTGACCGCCGGATTTCGGGCCCCGCTGCCGCGGAATAGCCCGTCAATGACAGCATCAAAGGAACCTGGCCCCGCCGGCAACATGGATTTCACATGATTGTGAGATGTTGTTGCTGAGTGAGGGTGGCTGTATCGCGGATTTTCCTTGAGCTGATATTGATTGCGGTAAGCTTTTGATTAATCTCGCAAGCTAAGCTGTCCGTATCAGCCAGTTGAAAGTCTTGTATATGAACGACGCCGCACCGCAGCCGATTTTCGCTAAAGATTATATACCGCATCCCTACCGTATCGAGCGGGTGAGGCTTGATATCGCGCTTGACCCGGCATTTACCCGTGTTCGCGCCAGTATGCGCGTTCGGCGGCAGGTGGCAGCAACCGCGAACCCGCCACTGGTTCTGGACGGGGAGGCGCAGCAACTGCTTTCTGTGCATATCGATGGCAATTTGTTGCCTGAGGATGCCTATGTCTGTACGGAACAATCGCTGACGATAGTTGATCCGCCTTCGGATCTGTTTGAGATTGAAATAGAAACCGGCATTGATCCGTCTGCAAATCGCGCGTTGGAGGGGCTTTATCTTTCCAACGATATGTATTGCACACAATGCGAGGCGGAAGGGTTTCGCCGGATTACCTATTTCATCGACCGGCCCGACAATCTTGCCTTGTTCACAACGCGGATCACAGGCGATCGCGAAAGCTGCCCTGTCCTGTTATCGAATGGCAACCTTGTTGCAAGCGGGGTTCTGGATGACGGGCGCCACTGGGCGGAATGGTCGGATCCGTATCCCAAGCCAAGCTATCTGTTCGCGCTGGTTGCGGGCGATCTGGCATGTGTGCGGGACCGTTTTCTCACCGCGTCGGGGCGGGAGGTGGATCTGCGCATCTATGTCGAGCAGGGGATGCAGGACCGTTGCGACTATGCGATGGATGCGCTCAAGCGCGCCATGCGCTGGGATGAGACGCGTTTTGGCCTCGAATATGATCTCGATATCTACATGATCGTTGCGGTCAGCCACTTCAATATGGGGGCGATGGAGAATAAGGGGCTGAATATTTTCAATGCGAAATATGTGCTGGCGCGCCCTGATACCGCAACCGATGCCGACTATGAGGGGATCGAGCGGGTTATCGCCCATGAATATTTTCACAACTGGACCGGTAACCGGGTCACCTGCCGTGACTGGTTTCAATTGAGCCTGAAAGAAGGGTTGACGGTTTTCCGCGACCAGGAATTCTCCGCCGATATGCGCGCAGCGGCGGTACAGCGGATCAATGATGTGCAGATGCTTCGCGCGCGCCAGTTCGCCGAGGATGCGGGGCCGCTCGCCCATCCCGTGCAGCCTGACTCCTATATCGAAGTCAATAATTTCTATACCGCCACGGTTTACGAAAAAGGCGCCGAAATCGTGCGCATGATCCACAGTTTGCTTGGCGAGGAAAAGTTTGCGGACGGCTTGCGGACTTATCTGTCGCGCCATGACGGGACCGCAGCAACGGTCGAGGATTTCGTCGCCGCGATGGAGCAGGCGGGCAGCATCGATCTGAGCCGGTTCCGCCACTGGTATCATCAGGCGGGCACGCCGCATGTCACCGCCGCGCAGGCCTATGACCCCGAACGGCAGACGCTGGTCCTGAAATTGTCGCAGCATACGCCGCCCACACCGGGCCAGACTGAAAAGCCGCCAATGCAGATCCCGGTGCGAATGGGGCTGGTTGATAAACAAAGCGGTGCGCCCGTGCCGCTCAGCCTGTTTGACGGGGCGGCGGAAGGGGTTCTCAGTCTTGAAGAGGCCAGTCAGACATTTGAATTTTCAGGCGTGTCACGACCGGCAGTGGCGTCGCTTTTCCGTGGTTTTTCCGCGCCCGTCATTTTGTCGGAAGAAGAGGATGGTGCGGTGCGCGCGTTGCGGGCCGAGGTTGACCCGGACCCGTTCAACCGCTGGCAGGCGGTGCAGCAGCTCGCCATGCAGCAAATCCTCGATCAGATCGCGCGGATTCAGGACGGTGCCACGGTTGCTTTCGACGGGCAGTTGATCGCGGCAATCGGGTCGGCGCTGAAAGATCGTGACAGCGACAAGGCGTTCATTGCCAAGCTGCTTGCGATGCCGGGGGAGCAGGAGGTTGCGCAGCATCTGTCGCAGGTCGATGCGGCGGCGGTGCATAAGGCGCGCTATGCCCTGCGCCGTGAAATTGCCACTGCGCTCCGGGCCGAACTGGAAACGATCTATCACGATAACCGCGTCACCCAATCCTATCGCCCTGATCCGCAACAGGCAGGACAGCGCGCGCTGCGCAACGGTGCGCTCGGCCTGTTGGCGGCGCTTGAAACGCCTGCGACAAATGCGCTGGTCGATGCGCATTATCGCAGCGCGGATAATATGACCGACGCGATGGCAGCGCTGGGCTTGCTCGCAAATCTCGATATTCCGGAGCGCGATACAGCGCTTGCCGATTTTCATGCGCGCTGGCGTGATGATCCGCTGGTGCTTGATAAATGGTACATGGTGCAGGCGCAGTCCCGGCTTCCCGATACGCTGGACAGGGTGGCAAAACTGCGTGCGGCCCCTGAATTCGAAATCGATAACCCGAACCGGGTGCGGGCGCTGATCGGCGCATTCTGTCACGGCAACCCGCTGCATTTTCATGCGCCTGACGGGTCAGGCTATCGCTTCTTTGCCGATCAGGTTCTGGCGCTGAATGGAATCAATGCGCAGATCGCGGCAAGGTTGCTGACCGCGATCGATCAGTGGCGACGTTATATGCCGGCATGTCAGACGCATGCGCGTGCCGCGCTTGAACGCATTGTTGCCGCACAGGGGCTGACCCGCGATGTCTATGAGATTGCCAGCAAGACTTTGGACGCCCCTGAAGCGTCAGGCTCATAAATACCAGGCATATTCGCGCACACCCGGCGCTTTGATGAATTTTTCAAGCTCACGCCGTTTTGCCTCGGCATAGAAGCCAAGATAGGCCTGTGGCAGGTAACGGGGTAAAATCGTCGCTCTGTCGAGCGCGCTCAGTGCGTCCCACGGGGTCAGCGGCAGCTTTCCCGAACCTGCGCTTCCCGGCCGTCTGCCGGTGATATCGGGGCCCGGATCAAGCTGCGCGTCAAGCCCGTAAAGGATGCCCGCAAGCAGGGCAGCCAGCAAAAGATAGGGGTTGGCATCGGCGCAGGCGACCCGATGCTCAAGCCGTCTTGCAGTATCCGGCCCGGGCGGCACCCGCACTGCGACCGAACGGTTATTATACCCCCAACAGGCGCTGAGCGGTACGAACAGATCGGGCTCAAAGCGCCGGAAACCGCCCACATTCGGAACGCATATCGCCATTGTTTCGGGCAGGGCGGCGCACAGCCCGGCAATGGCGTGCCGCAATGCATCGCTTCCCTTTTCGCCCTGGCCTGCAAATATGTTCCGCCCCGCCTTGTCCAGCAGACTGATATGGACGTGGAAGCCGCTGCCTGCCTGCTCAGGATAGGGCTTGGGGTGAAAGGTCGCTTCCATCTCATTGTGAATAGCTGCCGATTTGACCAGCCGTCTGAATAATGCCGCGTGATCTGCGGCGCGCAATGCGGACGACTGATGTTCGAGATTGACCTCGAACTGCGCGGGGGCGAACTCCGCGCTGGCTGCCGATGTCGGAATGGCCTGCATTTCGGCCCATTCCTGCAGCCGGTCCAGAAAGTCACGGAAATAATCGAGTGTGTCGAAACTATAAACCTGGTTCAGCCGGTCGCGACGGTCTGTCCCCGGAAGCGGCGGCGGTTGGGGGTGGCCGTTGGCGGTGCGTATCCTGTCAATCAGATAGAATTCAAGCTCGCAGGCGACAACCGGCGTCAGCCCGCGCGCCGAAAAGGCCGCGACGACCGTTGCCAGGATATTGCGCGGATCGATCATTTCCGCGCTGCCTGGCTGCTCGTCAAGATGCAGAAGGACCTGCCCATGTTCGGATCCGGCCCAGGGCATCGGCGCCAGCGTGCCGGGAACCGGGATTGCGGTGCCATCGGGGTCCCCATCGCTGAAGCCGCGTCCCATGATGTCAAGCTGGTCGCCTGTGGCATCGAGCGCATAAAGGCTGGCGGTTACCGACAGCCCTTGCGTAAACAGGGTGGGCAGCTCGCTCACCGGGATCCGTTTGCCCCGGGCAATGCCGCACATATCGATCAGAACAGCATCGATAAATCGTGTGTCGGGATAGCGTTGCAGAAATAGGTCGACTTCCGTCAGGCCATCCTCATTCGGTTTCTCTCCGGCCATACAGGAAGTAAAGCATAAATTCCTTACGACTGGCTTAGCAAAATGCGGCCCGCATGCCGCTTGCGCGTTCGGCAGTTGTCAATGGGGACCATCCTGGCCTGACAGCGCGGATGTGGGGGGCGCTACAGGGCTGTCCCCCGATATTGGGCGTGCTTGAGCTTCCTGCCGGCGTTTTTGCGCGGAAAGACGGGCTTCGCGCTGGGTGATGTAGAGTGTCGAGCCGACGATCACGACCGCGCCGCTGATCGTCCAGATATCGGGCACATCCTGAAAAAACAGATAGCCCGCCAGGGCGGCAAAGATCAGGCGTGTATAGTCAAGTGGTGCAAGCGCGGTCGCCTCACCGGTTGAATAGCCGCGGATAAAGCAGGTTTGCGCGCTGACCCCGACAAGTCCCATCGCCATCAGCAGGCCCAGTTCGGTCAATGTCGGCTGTTGCCAGAACAAAAACGCAGGCACTGCCGCCATCATTGCGGCGATAGCGGATGAATAGAATATCAATGTCGTCGGATTATCCGTTCGGCTCAGAATTTTTACGATGATGACGACAAAAGCCACCAGCACCGCGCCGCCAAGGGCGACAAAGGTCGCAAACTCGATCTCGCCGCCGGGCCGAGTCATGATGATGACGCCGCCAAAGCCCACCAACGTGGCGATCGTGCGCCGCATCCCCACCTGTTCGCCCAGAAAGATGGCCGCCAGCACGACAAGGAACAGTGCCCGGGCAAAGCTCAATGCCGTGGCATCGGCCAGTGGCAGATGGATCATTGAATAAAAGCCGCACATCATGGCGGAACCACCAAGCAAGCCACGCACCAGATGCAGCAATGGCCGCTTTGTCGCCAGCCCTTGCAGACCGCCGCGCACAGCAAAGGGGATGACGAACATAAAGCCGAATAATGCGCGGAAGAAGGCAACCTGAAACGCATCGAGCCGCCCGCCGAGAAATTTGGCAAGGCTTGTCATTATGCTGAAAAGCAGGGCTGAGGCTAAAATCCACAACCCACCGCGAAAGTTCGGTGGCAGGCCGTGCCACCAGACAAGCCAGCGTTGTTTGGCGGCGGTCAATTGCGCTGGCTGCAAGGTTGTCCTGAGGGCACTTCTTGTTGTTAGCGCGGCATCTTCATTTTCTGTCGTCGGCATATAGCTGTGGCGTGTCCTTCGGGCGGGGACCGTTGATCTTTTTCGCGTTTGCGGTTGAACCCCCGAGGGTACGCTGTCGCATGCTTTGCCGCCCCCTATTCAATAGCATGAATGGGCAATGCGTGCGCCAGTTTATGTTTTGTCTGGCCGAAACAAGCTGGCCGGTATCGCAGTCTTTCACTGCTGCTTAGCCGCGAGGTCGCGTGCTGTATCGCGCGGGGCAATGGAATCTTAACGGCTCAGGCTCATTTTGGTGGAAAGAGCGCCAGACGATTCTATGGCTGCAATGCAAGAGATGGACGATCATGCCGCATCACGGAAAAGCAAACAGCCCGCATATCGCCGCTGATCGCGGTGCGGGAATTGGCGTCTTCATGCTGCCTTTGGAGTTGCCGGTTGCGCTGTCGCCGATCGATCTGGAGGTGCTGCAGATCGCTTTTGACCAGCAGGCGCAAAAAAGCGTCTGGTATGGTTTCACAATATTAAAGCCGCGTCGGCACCCTGAAGGGGTATCGGGGCCAACGCGCGCGGTCCTGTTTGTGGCAAGCAGCCGGATCGGTCACCTGACGCTGATGCGGCAGCTCGGCGGAACATACGCGCTTTACGATGGCAGCAATAAAGTGATCGGTTCGGACAGCGATCTTTATCGCCTGCTTGGCCTGTTTCGGGGCAGCCGCCGCCCCGTGCACTGACAGGGCGGAGGACGGCCCGCGCGGCCCCTTAGCTGCCCGCGACCCGGCGGTCCTGTCCTGCCCAGAACGGTTCGCGCAAATCCTTGCGCTTGATTTTTCCGACCGGGCTTTTAGGCAATGGTTCTGTGCGCAGTTCGACCTGACCGGGTTTCTTGTAGGAGCCAAGTTCCTCGGCGCAGATGCGGATGATGTCCTCGGCTGTCACCGGTTGGTCATTGACCACGCAAACGGCCATCGGTGTTTCGCCCCATTTTTCATGCGGGATACCGAAAACCGCCACTTCGACCACCGCAGGATGGTTCGCGATCACATTCTCAAGCTCCATCGGCCAGATATTGTAACCGCCCGAGATGATCATATCGTCGGACCGGTCGAGCATGTAGAGATAGCCATTCGCGTCCAACCGTCCGATATCGCCGGTCTTCACCCAGCCATTGACCAGCCGTTCTGCCGTGGCATCTGGATTATTCCAGAAGCCGGTCATCTGCCCGTCTGTCTTGGCGACGATTTCGCCTGCTTCCCCGACCGGCACGGGATTATTCTCCTCATCCCAGATCTGCAATTGCGAGAAGGGCAGCGGCATGCCGCAGGAGCGCAGCGGGGTTGAACCTTCCACGCCCTCGCGGAACCATTGGCGCGGGCCCATCATCGCAACCGGCAGGACTTCGGTCTGGCCATAGCCCTGGTAAAGCACATCGCCAAAAATCTCCCGCGCGCGCAAGGCGGTGTCGTCGGAGATCGGTGCGGCGGAGATCAGCAGGCATTTCAGTTTCGACCAGTCGCGCGCCGCGACGCCGGGCAGATGCGCGATCGCATTGACCATGGTCGGCACCATGAACATATAGCCGATGCCCTCTCGCTCCATGACATCGAGGGTGCCTGTCGGATCAAAATGATCCTCAAGCACGTTGCAGCCGCCGCTCAGCCACATCGGCAGGAACAGATAACCCGACCCGTGCGAAATCGGACCGACATGCAGGCAGCTATCGCCAGGCTCCACCGGCGGATAGAGATAGAACCAGTCGCGCCCGGCCGCCAGCCAGGCGCGATGGGTGTAGGACACGCCCTTGCTTTTACCCGTCGTGCCGCCTGTATGCCGGATGATATAGATATCGTCCGGGTCGATCGGTACCTGCGGATCCTCCGCCGGGTGGCTCGCGAGCCAGTTCTCATAACCGCCATCGCGGATGATGACATGATCAAGATCGGGCAGGGCGTCGGCGATGCCTGCGACTTCGGCGGCATATTGTTCGGCGACAAGCAGGGCGCGGCAATTGGTGTGGCCCAGCATATGTTCATGGGCCTCGCGGCCATTGCGCGGGTAAAGCGGTACGCGCACGATATTGGCAACCGCGCCGGCAATATAGAAATCCGCCGCCTCGATGCTGTTATCTTCCAGCACACCGACCCGTTCCCCCGGCCGGATGCCCAGTGCGATCAGGGCATTGGCAAGCCGTACCCCGCGCGTCCACGCCTCGCCAAAGCTCAGCCGCCGGTCCCCGGCCACCACCGCCTCATAGTCCCCGTAAAACTCGGCCGCGCGCCGCATTTGCGTCCGGACATCCATGCCGCCTGCTCCCCACTCATTATCGGTCTTATTCGTTTTCGTTAGGGGCAAGTTTGCGGCGTGAATGCCGCTGCGTCAATTGGTTGGCGGGGCTGCTCTTCATTCTCATTTTAATAACCACAAAATAAGTGCGACTATTTGGCGCAGCGCCGGCTGCCCGTATCGCCCCTATAATTATGATCAGAGTTTCTAGCGAATATTCTGAATTCTCTGCGGATCATGACAATAATAGGGAGGAGAAAATGATACCTGCTGGCGCTATTTCGGCGGATTCCCATGTGACGGAGCCGCCCAATTGCTACATCGACTATATCGACCCGAAATTCCGCGATAGCGCGCCCCGGATCGAACGGACCGAGTCGGGCGAGGATGTCTATGTCATCAAGGATATGAAGAAGGGGGTGCCGCTCGCCTTGCTTGATGGGGCGGGCTATTCGATCAAGGATCGCAATGCGCGGGTCGGCAAGATCACCTATGAGGAGACCCGGCCCGGCGGCTGGAACCCCAAGGCGCGCGCCGCGGATCTCGACCGGGACGGCATTGCCGCGGAAATTATCTATGCCTCGGTCGGCATGGCGCTCTGCACCCATCCCGATGTCGCCTACAAAGATGCCTGCATGCAGGCCTATAATCGCTGGCTTGCCGAATTTTGCGGCGGGCTGCCCAACCGGCTGTTCGGGCTGGCGCAGACGGCCGTCATGTCGGTCGACAGCGCGATCGAGGATTTCCGCCGCGCCAAGGAAATGGGCATGGTCGGCATGATGATGCCGGGCGAGCCGATGCAAGGCGATTACGATCAGCCCGAATATGATGCCTTGTGGGAATGTGCGACCGATCTCGATCTGCCGATCTGCTTCCACATCCTGACCTCGCGCACCGGTGGATTCTCGCGCAAGCAGAATGCCCATCGCGGCCATCCGATGAACAGTTTTCTGACCATCATCCGCGCTGTGCAGGATGTGGTGGGGATTCTGACCTTGGGCGGTGTCTTCGAACGGCATCCCAAGCTCAAGATGGTTTGCGCGGAAGGCGATGCGGGCTGGATGCCGCATTACATGTACCGCATGGACCATGCGGCAAAATTCA
>OBIC01000305.1_pt1 | contig 15673 bp, 11 predicted proteins | sample 1519831 | NCBI WGS metagenome assembly OBIC01 (sample SAMN03019805, study PRJEB22545) | beach sand metagenome | biome: beach; feature: sea beach; material: beach sand | place: USA: Municipal Pensacola Beach, FL | collected 2010-10-20 | depth 40-45 cm m | reverse complement strand
GAAGGTGGTCGCACCGTCGGTGCAGGCGTCGTCTCGAAGGTGATCGAATAAGATCATCTATGGCCAGGCGATTGTAATCGTCGAGGCTTTGTTTGGGGGCGGCCGGCGCCGGTTCGGCTGTCTTCGTTCGTGGGTTCAAGGCCAGTAGCTCAATTGGCAGAGCGGCGGTCTCCAAAACCGCAGGTTGGGGGTTCGATTCCCTCCTGGCCTGCCATTTAAAACAGGCGTTGAGCGAGGCCTCTCTCGCCAATGCGCGGATGGTCATGGCGGCAGTAAAAGATCAGGAAAATGGTGGGCCGCTCAACGCCCTTAAATGGGCGGCGGTTGCCTTTTTGGTGGCCGTGGGGGTGGCTGGGAACCAGTACTTCTCTGGCGAGTCTTTGCTGTACCGCGTGCTCGCTCTGTTGGCGCTTGGGCTCGTGGCCCTGGCCGTTGCCTTGCGCACCTCTCAAGGCCGTTCATTCTGGAACCTCGCGACCGAGGCGCGGGCCGAGATCCGGAAAGTTGTATGGCCGACGCGCCAGGAAACCACCCAGACCACCTTGGTGGTGTTGGTGATTGTACTGATTATGGCGGTGATTCTCTGGGGGCTCGACACCCTCTTCGGTTGGCTGCTTTCTCTGCTCATTGGGTGACCTTGAATGGCCAAGCGTTGGTACGTGGTGCACGCCTACTCAGGCTACGAAAAAAAAGTGAAAGCCGCCCTGGAGGAGCGAATTCGTCGGGCGGGTCTTGAAGACCGATTCGGCGAGGTCATGGTCCCCACGGAGGAAGTGGTGGAGATGCGCGGCGGACAGAAGCGCAAAAGCGAACGGAAGTTCTTTCCTGGCTATGTGCTTGTTCAAATGGACATGGACGATGAAACTTGGCACTTGGTCAAGGAAACAGACCGCGTGATGGGTTTCATTGGGGGTACTGCTGATAAGCCCGCACCGATCAGCGATCGGGAAGCCCAGGAAATTCTGAATCGGATGGAAGCGGGGGTCGACAAGCCGCGGCCCAAGACCTTGTTTGAGCCGGGCGAAATGGTTCGGGTGACCGATGGCCCATTCAACGACTTCACCGGGGTGGTGGAGGAGGTCAACTACGATAAGAACCGCATTCGCGTCGCGGTGTTGATTTTCGGGCGCTCAACTCCGGTTGAATTGGAATTCGGTCAGGTGGAGAAGGCTTAAGCCCATTTCCGGCTGCGTGATCCTGCGCGGCACGTTTCTATTGGTATATGCGCATTAGACCGGGGAGCCGTACAAGGCGCTGGGACCCGAGAAGGAGTCGCGAGTATGGCAAAAAAAGTACAGGCCTACATCAAATTGCAGGTGAAAGCAGGGCAGGCCAACCCCAGCCCGCCAGTCGGGCCCGCACTGGGTCAGCATGGCGTGAACATCATGGAGTTTTGTAAGGCCTTCAACGCCCAGACCCAGGGAATTGAGCCGGGCCTTCCCATTCCGGTTGTCATCACAGTATACGCAGACAAAAGTTTTACTTTTGTGATGAAGACGCCGCCGGCAGCAGTGTTGTTGCGCAAGGCGGCGGGCATCGCCAAAGGCAGTGGCACACCCAACAGCGTCAAAGTGGGTACGGTGACACGGGCGCAGCTGGAAGAGATTGCTCAGACGAAGATGCCCGACCTGACGGCGCGGGATATGGATGCTGCGGTGCGAACCATCGCTGGCAGTGCGCGCAGTGCCGGACTTGATGTGGAGGGCGTGTAAATGGCCAAGTTGACCAAGCGTGCCCGGCTGATCCGGGAACGAATTGACCCGGTACGCCAGTACCCATTCGAAGAAGCGGTATCGCTGCTGTCCGAGCTGTCCACGGTCAAGTTCGTGGAATCTTTTGACGTTGCTGTCAACCTTGGTGTGGACCCGCGCAAATCGGACCAGGTGATTCGAGGTGCGACCACGTTGCCCTTTGGCAGCGGGAAGGACGTTCGCGTGGCGGTTTTCGCCTCCGGCGACAAGGCAGATGCCGCTCGCGAAGCCGGGGCGGACGAGGTTGGGATGGAAGAATTGGCCGCAGCCATCAAAGGTGGCGACCTCAACTTTGGCGTGGTGATTGCGTCTCCGGACGCCATGCGTGTGGTGGGTCAGCTTGGCCAGATTTTGGGCCCGCGTGGGCTCATGCCCAATCCGAAAACCGGGACTGTGACTCCGGATGTCGCCACTGCGGTCAAGAATGCCAAATCTGGCCAGGTGCGCTACCGAACGGACAAGGGCGGAATCATTCATTGCTCACTGGGTCGGGTCGGATTTTCCGCCGACGCTGTGCGAGGAAATCTCGAAGCGCTGCTGGCGGATTTAAAAAAGGCGAAGCCCGCATCCGCGAAGGGGGTGTACATGAAGAAAATCAGCTTGAGCACCACCATGGGGCCTAGTGTCGCAATCGATCAGTCGACCTTATCGGTCTAGCGACGCACTAAGCATACGCGCACCGCATGGGCTGGTGCGCTCAAAGACTTTGGGAGCTTCTTGGTGATCGCCTGCATGGGTGGATTGACTGGAAGCCGTCAAAGACCGTAGGTCCGAGGCTCGGTGCCTTGGTTAATGTCTGCCTACGTAGACGGTGTGGTTCCTCTTGGAGGGCCACCCGATCACCAAGTTGGTTCGACGCCGGCTCTGGCGTTGGCCGATTGACGTGACACTGCCTGTAAGCATTTGCGAGCGGGCGCATTAGGAGTACCAAATGGCTCTGAGACTGGAAGGCAAACAGCAGGTTGTTGCTGAGGTCAATCAGATCGCCGGAAGCGCGTTGTCTGCGATTGTGGCGGACTATCGTGGTGTGAATGTCAGTGACATGACCGTGTTGCGAGCCAAGGCACGCGAGGCGGGGGTTTATCTGCGCGTCGTGCGCAACACCCTGGCGCGTCGCGCTGTTGAAGGCACCGAGTTCGAGTGTATGCAGGAAGCATTCGTCGGTCCTTCGGTCTTGGCATTTTCGATGGAGGAACCTGGGTCGGCGGCTCGTCTGCTCAAGGACTTCGCGAAAGGCAATGAGCACTTCGAGGTTCGCGCGCTTGCGTTGGGTGGGACCCTCATGGGGGCTGACCAACTTGATGTTTTGGCAAAACTTCCAACACGAGAGGAAGCCTTGGCGTTGCTCATGCAGGTTATGCAGGCGCCGATTGCCAAACTCGCAACCACCCTCAACGAAGTTCCGGCGAAACTGGTTCGTACCGTCGCGGCAGTTCGCGATCAGAAACAAGAGGCCGCTTGACGCCCAGCGTCATGGCTTGGTCGATCGATTTTGGAGACAGTGAAAATGGCTTTGGCTAAAGAAGAAATTTTGGACGCAATCGCAGAGATGAGCGTCATGGACGTGGTGCAGCTCGTCGAAGCGATGGAAGAACGGTTCGGCGTTTCCGCAGCTGCTGCGGTCGCGGTCGCGCCTGCGGCAGCCGGTGCAGGCGCTGATGCGGGCGCTGCTGAGGAGCAAAGCGAGTTCGACGTGATCCTCACATCGGCAGGCGAGAAGAAAGTGAATGTGATCAAAGCGGTCCGCGCAATCACTGGCTTGGGGCTCAAAGAGGCCAAGGAGCTTGTTGATGGTGCGCCGTCCCCGGTCAAGGAAGGCGCCTCAAAAGAGGAAGCGGAGGACATCAAGAAGCAGCTGGAAGAGGCCGGCGCGGGCGTCGAACTCAAGTAGCCTGTTGCGGCGCGTCCTCAATTTTCTAGGCCCCGATAGGCTGGTGACGATCCGTCGCCGGCCTATCGGCGTCGCTGCCACAACCACGCCGCTGTTCCCGCACGGACTGCCCGGCGGGCGGGTGTGCGCGTTGGCTGGCGAGGGTTACCCGCGGCGACCCTGCCGCGTTGTTCGCAGTCTCTGCGGCCCGGCAAGGGCCACCCTGCGGATATTCTCGAATCACCTTTAACAAGAGGCTGGGATAGGCGAATGGCATACTCCTACACCGAAAAGCAGCGCATCCGCAAGGAATTCGGGAATCTCCGGCGGGTGATGGAAGTTCCCTATTTGCTCGCCATCCAAGTGGACTCCTACCGCAGTTTCTTGCAGGCTGAGGTCGCGCCGTCCGAGCGGCTGGAAGAAGGCCTGCATGCAGCCTTTAAGTCGGTCTTTCCGATCGCCAGCTACTCGGGCAACTCCGCCCTGGAATACGTTTCCTATGAACTCGGCGAACCGCCATTCGATGTGAATGAATGTCAGTTGCGTGGGGTCACGTACGCGGTTCCGCTGCGGGTTAAGGTGCGGCTGATTATTTACGACAGGGAGTCGAGCCAAAAGGCCATCAAGGACATCAAGGAGCAAGAAGTTTACATGGGCGAAATCCCGCTCATGACCGAGAACGGCACCTTTGTCATCAATGGCACCGAACGGGTCATCGTTTCCCAGTTGCACCGCTCTCCGGGGGTGTTCTTTGATCACGACAAAGGGAAGACGCACTCATCCGGGAAGCTGCTCTACAACGCTCGGGTAATTCCCTACCGTGGCTCCTGGCTCGATTTCGAGTTTGATCCGAAAGACCTGGTGTATGTCCGCATCGACAGGCGTCGCAAGCTGTACGCAACCGTGCTGCTGCGCGCGTTGGGGTACGACTCGGAAGAGATTCTTCAGCTGTTTTTCGAGACGGACCGGTTTCGTGTTGACGGTGAGAACTATGTCCTCGAGCTGCCGGACCCCTCGCGCTTGCGCGGAGAATCCGCAGGCTTCGACATCGTAGACGAGCAAGGCAAGGTCATCGTCGAACAGCAGCGGCGCATCACGGGTCGGCACATTCGACAAATCGAAAAGGCAAAGATTCGCGAATTGCCGGTGCCGGTGGATTACCTCATTGGCCATGTCCTGGCCACCGACATTGTCGCGGAGGAAACCGGCGAGTTGCTGTGCCCCTGCAATGCGGTTCTGACCGAGGAGTTGCTGGATAAGCTCCGCGAGCACGGGGTTCAGCACATCGACGTGCTGTACACCAATGACATCGATCGCGGCAGCTACCTGTCCGACACTTTGCGCCTGGACACCACCCAATCCCAGTTGGACGCGTTGGTGGAAATTTACCGCATGATGCGTCCGGGTGAGCCGCCGACCAAGGAGTCGGCTGAGAACCTGTTCCATAACCTGTTTTTCTCGCAGGAGCGCTACGACCTTTCGGCAGTGGGGCGGATGAAGTTCAACCGCAGGGTCGACTCTTCGGTCACCGAAGAGATTGGCACCCTGTACGACGGCAAGTACTTCAAGAACCGCGCTGACGAGCCGTCCAAGGCGCTGTTTGCCCAGCTCGGCGAGGATCCTTCGGACATTGTGGCGGTCCTGCGCAACCTGATGCTGATTCGGGATGGGCAGGGCAATGTCGACGACATTGACCACCTTGGCAACCGCCGCGTCCGGTCCGTCGGCGAGATGGCAGAAAACCAATTCCGCGTCGGCTTGGTGCGTGTCGAGCGGGCCGTGCGAGAGCGCCTGAGCATGGCAGAGTCCGAGGGCCTCATGCCCCAGGATCTGATCAATGCCAAACCGGTGGCCGCGGCGATCAAAGAATTCTTCGGTTCCAGCCAGCTGTCCCAGTTCATGGACCAGAACAACCCGCTGTCGGAAGTCACCCACAAGCGGCGTGTTTCGGCTTTGGGTCCGGGCGGGTTGACGCGGGAGCGTGCGGGCTTTGAGGTGCGCGATGTGCATCCCACCCACTATGGCCGTGTTTGTCCCATTGAAACTCCGGAAGGTCCGAACATCGGCCTGATCAATTCATTGGCGAGTTTCGCCCGAACCAACCAGTACGGGTTTCTCGAGAGCCCGTACCGCAAGGTGGTCGACGGCAAGGTGACGGACGAGATCCACTACCTTTCGGCCATCGAAGAGTCCAATTTCGTCATTGCCCAGGCGAGCGCCGCAATGAACGAGAGCGGTGAGTTGGTCGACGACCTCGTGGCGGTGCGCTTTGAAAACGAGTTTGCGGTCATGCCGCCTGAGCGGGTGGAGTACATGGATGTGTCTCCGCAGCAGGTGGTTTCGGTCGCTGCTTCGCTGATTCCGTTTCTGGAACACGACGACGCCAACCGCGCGCTGATGGGCTCCAACATGCAGCGCCAGGCGGTGCCGACGTTGCGGGCGGAGAAGCCGCTGGTGGGCACAGGCATGGAAGGCATCGTTGCGCGTGACAGTGGCGTCTGCGTCGTCGCACGCCGTGGTGGGCTGGTTGAAAGCGTGGATTCTGGGCGGATCGTGATTCGCGTCCACAAGGATGAAGTCGAAGGTGGTGAGGCGGGGGTCGACATCTACAACCTCACCAAGTACACCCGTTCCAACCAGAACACCTGCATCAACCAGCGCCCGGTCGTGCGCAGTGGCGACAAGATCGCTCGCGGAGATGTGCTGGCCGACGGCCCGTCGATTGACCGTGGCGAGCTGGCCCTTGGACAGAACATGCGCATCGCCTTCATGCCCTGGAATGGCTACAACTTCGAAGATTCCATCCTGATCTCGGAGCGTGTGGTACACGACGACCGCTTCACTTCGATTCACATCCAGGAGCTGACCTGTATCGCGCGCGACACCAAGCTCGGCGCCGAAGAAGTGACCTCCGACATTCCGAACGTCGGAGAGACCGCGCTCGGAAAGCTTGATGAGTCCGGTGTGGTGTACATCGGAGCCGAAGTCGAGGCCGGCGACATTTTGGTCGGTAAGGTGACCCCCAAGGGGGAAGCGCAGTTGACCCCGGAAGAAAAGCTCCTGCGCGCGATCTTCGGAGAGAAGGCGTCGGACGTGAAAGACACCTCCTTGCGGGTGCCATCCAGCACCAAGGGAACGGTGATTGATGTTCAGGTGTTCACCCGGGACGGCGTCGAGAAGGACGCCCGTGCATTGGAAATCGAGCAGCTTCAGTTGGATCAGGTGCGCAAGGACCTTAGAACCGAGCAGCGCATCATTAAGGAAGCGAGTTTCCGGCGGCTGCGCGACCTGTTGGCCGGTCAAGCTGTCGCGAAGGCACCTGGCTTAAAAAAGGGCGATGCCCTGACGGACGAATACCTGGATGGCCTTGCCGAGGGCGATTGGTTCAAGGTGCGCATGGCTGACGACCCGTTGAACGACGTGCTGGAGCAAACAGAAGCGCAGCTTGAGGCCTATCAGACCGAAATTGACCGCAGGTTCGAGGACAAAAAGCGCAAAATCACCACTGGCGATGACCTGGCGCCGGGTGTCCTCAAGATCGTCAAGGTGTATCTGGCAGTCAAGCGCCAGGTCCAGCCCGGCGACAAGATGGCGGGTCGTCACGGCAATAAGGGCGTGATCTCTGCGATCATGCCGATTGAGGACATGCCCTACGACGAGAACGGCGAGCCGATCGACATCGTACTGAACCCGCTGGGCGTGCCGTCGCGGATGAATGTGGGTCAGGTCCTGGAGACCCACCTCGGATGGGCAGCCAAAGGACTGGGTCAGAAGATTGGCGACCTGGTGGATGCACACGCCAAGACTGCCCAGCTGCGCAAGCTCTTGGACGAGGTGTACAACCAAACCGGCGGGCGGAAAGAAGCACTGGACAGCTTGAGTGACGACGAAATCGGAGTCTTGGCTGAAAACCTGCGCGGAGGTGTGCCCATGGCCACTCCCGTTTTCGACGGCGCCAACGAAGCCCAGATCAAGACGTTGCTGCAGCTGGCTGACCTGCCTGAGAGCGGCCAAACCACGCTGTACGATGGCCGGACCGGTGATGCATTCGATCGTCCGGTGACCGTGGGGTACATGTACATGCTCAAACTCAACCACCTGGTGGATGACAAGATGCATGCCCGCTCGACGGGCTCCTACAGCCTGGTAACCCAGCAACCGCTGGGCGGCAAGGCCCAGTTTGGGGGGCAGCGCTTCGGGGAGATGGAGGTATGGGCACTGGAGGCATACGGTGCCGCGTACACGCTCCAGGAAATGCTCACCGTCAAGTCCGATGACGTCAATGGCCGCACGCGGATCTACAAGAACATCGTCGATGGTGATTACCGCATGGAGCCCGGAATGCCGGAGTCGTTCAACGTGCTGGTAAAAGAGATCCGTTCGCTTGGAATCAATATGGAACTGGAAAATGACTGATGGGACAGGCGCTGCCGTCCCACCGTCGCCCAGAAAGCTGCCACTCCGAATGGAGGTAATGCCTTGAAAGACTTACTCAACCTGATTCGAGCGCAAGGACAAACTGACGAGTTCGATTCCATTCGTATCGGCTTGGCGGCGCCCGAAATGATTCGTTCCTGGTCGTACGGTGAGGTCAAAAAGCCCGAGACCATCAACTACCGCACGTTCAAGCCGGAGCGGGATGGCCTGTTCTGCGCCAAGATTTTCGGCCCGGTGAAGGACTATGAGTGCTTGTGCGGAAAGTACAAGCGCCTCAAGCACCGGGGGGTCATCTGTGAGAAGTGCGGGGTTGAGGTTGCACTGACGAAGGTGCGTCGCGAACGCATGGGACACATCGAGCTCGCCAGCCCGGTGGCGCACATCTGGTTCCTCAAGTCGCTGCCTTCCCGCATCGGTTTGCTGCTCGACATGACTCTCCGAGACATCGAGCGGGTGCTCTATTTCGAGTCATTCGTCGTGCTTGAGCCTGGCATGACGACCCTTGAAAAGGGCCAACTGCTGAGTGACGAGCAGTACTACGAGGCCATGGAGGAGTTCGGGGACGAGTTCACCGCGAAAATGGGCGCGGAGGCCGTCCGCGAATTGCTGGAGGACATCGACCTCAAGGGCGAAGTCACCCGGTTGCGCGAGGAGATTCCGGAAACCAATTCGGAAACCAAGCTGAAAAAACTCTCCAAGCGCCTGAAGTTGCTTGAAGCCTTGGAGTCATCGGGCAACCAGCCCACCTGGATGATTCTGACGGTGTTGCCTGTCCTGCCACCCGACCTGCGTCCTCTGGTTCCGCTGGACGGTGGTCGTTTCGCGACCTCGGATCTGAACGACCTGTACCGTCGGGTCATCAACCGCAACAATCGCCTCAAGCGTCTGCTTGAATTGAACGCCCCAGACATCATTGTGCGCAACGAAAAGCGCATGCTGCAGGAGGCGGTGGACGCCCTGCTCGATAACGGCCGTCGTGGGCGTGCCATCACTGGCTCGAACAAGCGCCCGTTGAAGTCGTTGGCCGACATGATTAAGGGGAAGCAAGGGCGGTTTCGCCAGAACCTCTTGGGCAAACGGGTGGACTACTCTGGCCGTTCGGTCATCGTTGTCGGTCCGACGCTGCGGCTGCACCAGTGCGGTCTGCCTAAAAAAATGGCGCTGGAACTGTTCAAGCCCTTCATTTTTGGCAAGCTTGAGCACCGAGGGCTTGCGACCACCATCAAAGCTGCGAAAAAAATGGTGGAACGCGAGACCCCCGAGGTCTGGGACATTCTTGCCGAGGTGATTCGTGAACACCCGGTTTTGCTCAACCGCGCGCCAACGCTGCACCGCCTCGGGATTCAGGCGTTTGAGCCGGTACTGATTGAAGGCAAGGCCATTCAATTGCATCCGCTCGTCTGTGCGGCCTACAACGCCGACTTCGACGGCGACCAGATGGCGGTTCACGTACCGCTGACCCTTGAGGCGCAGCTCGAAGCCCGCGCCTTGATGATGTCGACCAACAACATTCTGTCCCCGGCGAATGGCGAACCCATCATCGTGCCGTCGCAAGACGTGGTTCTCGGGCTGTACTACATGACCCGTGAGCGCATCAATGCCCGCGGTGAGGGGATGGCTTTCGCGGACATTGCGGAGGTCGATCGTGCCTATAGCGCTGGCCAGATTGACCTGCACGCGCGTGTCAAGGCCCGCTTGCGCGAAGCGATGCCGGACGAGCAGGGCAACATGGTCGAGCAGACGAAGCTGGTGGACACCACTGTGGGTCGGGCATTGCTGTTCAAAGTGGTTCCGGATGGCGTTCCCTTCGAGCTGGTCAACCAGCCAATGAACAAGAAAGCCATTTCTCGCCTGATCAACGCCTGTTACCGCAACGTCGGGCTCAAGGACACGGTGATCTTTGCCGACCAGTTGATGTACACCGGATTCCGCTACTCGACCCGCTCTGGTTCATCGATCGGTGTGGATGACCTGGTGATTCCAGAAGACAAGCATGTGCTGGTGAGCGCGGCCGAGGACGAGGTGAAGGAAATCGAGGCCCAGTTCGCCTCTGGCCTTGTGACCCAAGGCGAAAAGTACAACAAGGTGGTCGACATCTGGTCACGCACCAATGACCTGGTGGCCAAATCCATGATGGACACCCTGGGCACCGATGTCGTCAGTGACCGTTCCGGCAATCGGGTCGAGCAGGAGTCGATGAACTCGGTCTACATGATGGCCGATTCTGGCGCCCGGGGCTCGGCTGCGCAGATCCGCCAGCTTGCCGGAATGCGGGGGCTGATGGCGAAGCCGGACGGCTCGATCATCGAAGCGCCGATCACAGCGAATTTTCGTGAAGGCCTGTCGGTCCTGCAGTACTTCATTTCCACCCACGGTGCACGCAAGGGGTTGGCGGATACCGCGCTCAAGACCGCGAACTCAGGTTACCTCACCCGTCGGCTCGTCGACGTGGCGCAGGACTTGGTGGTCACCGAAGAGGACTGCGGGACGGAAGACGGTCTGCTGATGGCGCCAGTCATCGAAGGCGGCGACATCATTGAGCCGCTCGGAGAGCGCATTCTTGGCCGCGTCGTGGCTGCAGACGTCGAGCGCGCCAATGGCGACGTCGCGGTCGCCCGCGGCACCATGATCGATGAGCGCTGGGTCAACCGGCTCGAAGAGCTCGGTATTGATGAAGTGGTGGTGCGCTCGCCCATCACCTGCCAGACCCGCTACGGCATCTGCGCCAGCTGCTATGGCCGGGACCTCGCCCGCGGGCATCTGGTCAATGTGGGTGAAGCGATCGGGGTGGTGGCTGCGCAGTCGATTGGTGAGCCGGGTACGCAGCTTACCATGCGGACGTTCCACATCGGGGGTGCGGCTTCAAGGGCGTCGTCCGAGGACAACATCCAGGTGAAGCACGGCGGCAAGGTGCGCCTGCACAACCTGAAGGTGGTGCGCCAGAAAAGCGGCAACCTGGTTGCCGTCTCGCGTTCTGGCCAATTGGCGGTTGCGGACCATGACGGCCGCGAGCGCGAGCGCTACAAGGTCCCCTATGGCGCGGTCCTTTCCGTTGACGATGGTGCCGCGGTTGACGCAGGCGAGGTTTGTGCAACTTGGGATCCGCACACCCACCCGATCGTTTCGGAAGTGGCTGGAACCCTGCGCTTCGTCGACATGGAAGAAGGCATCACCATCAAACACCAGACCGACGAAATGACCGGGCTCTCGAGCATTTCGATCATGGACCATGCAGAGCGACCCGCGGCTGGCAAAAGCCTGCGGCCTGCCATTGCGCTCGTCGATGAACAGGGCGAGGAGCTGATGCAGCCGGGAACCAATCAGCCGGTGCACTATCTGTTGCCACCGAAGGCGATCGTCACCTTGGACAACGGCTCGGCTGTGGAAGTCGGCGATGTGCTGGCACGGATTCCTCAGGAAGGCTCAAAAACCCGGGACATCACCGGTGGTTTGCCACGTGTCGCGGATTTGTTCGAAGCACGCAAGCCCAAGGAGTCGTCGATTCTCGCGGAGATCTCCGGGGTTGTGAGCTTCGGCGCAGAAACCAAAGGCAAGCACAGGTTGGTGATTACCCCGGTCGATGGCACCAACCCCATCGATGGCTCGGACCACTACGAGGAGTTGATTCCCAAGTGGCGCACACTCTCGGTGTTCGAAGGTGAAACCGTTGAGAAAGGAGAAGTGGTCTCGGAGGGTGCTCCGAATCCCCATGACATCCTGCGCCTCAAAGGCGTCGCGGCCCTTGCCAACTACATCGTGAATGAGATCCAGGAGGTGTATCGCCTGCAAGGGGTCAAGATCAACGACAAGCACATTGAGGTGATCGTTCGCCAAATGCTGCGCAAGGTTGAGATTGCTGCCCCTGGGGACTCGAGTCTCATCAAAGGCGAGCAGGTCGAGTACAACCAAGTTCAAGAGGAGAATGAGGTGCTCGAGCGCGAGGAGAAAATGCCCGCGCGGTTTGAGCGGGTCTTGCTTGGGATCACCAAGGCATCGCTTGCGACCGAATCGTTCATCTCGGCCGCATCGTTCCAGGAGACGACCCGGGTACTCACCGAGGCCGCGGTCACCGGCAAGAGCGACCAATTGCGCGGCTTGAAAGAGAATGTCGTGGTTGGACGACTGATTCCGGCGGGCACCGGCCTGACCTACCACGCTGAACGGCGCCAGCGTCGCTTGAGTGCCCTACGTGGCGAGGCGACCCCAAGTGCGAGTGAGGTGGAAGAGGCACTCAGCGAAGCCTTGCGCCAAAGCTGAGGGGGGGTGCCACCGCAACGGCCCACGGGCAGCGGTGGTTGACCCTGCTGAGGTGCGTGCGTAAAATGCGCGCACTCGATTTCGGGGCGGGAACCGCTTGTTCCTGCCCTTTTTATTTCCAGAACATCCAACAACGGAGCCCGACCGGATGGCAACCATCAACCAGTTGGTGCGGAAGCCGCGGAAAAGAAAAGCCGCTAAAAGTGACGTGCCGGCGCTGCAAGCCTGTCCACAGCGGCGTGGCGTGTGTACCCGCGTGTACACCACGACCCCGAAAAAGCCCAATTCGGCGCTGCGCAAAGTCTGTCGGGTGCGCCTGACCAATGGCTATGAAGTCACCTCCTACATTGGTGGTGAGGGCCACAACCTCCAGGAGCACGCCGTGGTGTTGATTCGCGGCGGCCGGGTAAAAGACCTGCCGGGTGTGCGCTACCACACCGTCCGGGGGAGTCTCGATACCTCCGGTGTGTCCGACCGCAAGCAGGCGCGCTCCAAGTACGGCACCAAAAAGCCCAAGGGCTGATCGGACGAGCTACAACTGCGGATGCCGTCCCCGGCGTCCGGACGCGAGTAAGGCTGGGCCATGGTGGTCCCAGATACCCCTGAAGAATAACGGAGGGCGCAACCCGTGCCGAGAAGACGCGTAGTCGCGAAGCGAGAGATCCTGCCTGATCCCAAGTTTGGCAGCCAAACCCTGGCCAAATTCATGAATCACGTGATGGTGGACGGCAAGAAGTCGATTGCTGAGCGCGTGGTCTATGGTGCCATGGACATCGTCGCCGAACGCTCGAAAGGCGACCCGCTCAAGGCGTTCGAAGAGGCGCTTGAAGCGGTGGCGCCAGTGGTCGAGGTAAAGTCTCGTCGGGTGGGCGGTGCAACCTACCAGGTGCCGGTCGAGGTGCGCCCGTCGCGGCGCATGGCCCTCGCGATGCGGTGGTTGGTGGACTACTCCCGCGCCCGCAACGAGAAGTCGATGCCGGCGCGTTTGGCCAACGAAATTCTGGATGCCGCGGCGGGTCGCGGCGCGGCCGTGCGCAAGCGTGAGGATGTGCACCGCATGGCGGAAGCCAACAAAGCCTTTTCGCACTACCGATTCTAATCCAAGGGCCGCAGCCGTCGCTGTGGCGGGTCTTGGTTCCTATGGACAACGGCTGGGGATAGTTCTGTGCCGCGCACTACACCACTGAAGCGTTATCGCAACATCGGCATCGTCGCGCATGTGGATGCCGGAAAGACCACCACGACCGAGCGGGTGCTGCTGTATACCGGCGTCTCCCACAAGATCGGTGAGGTGCACGAAGGCGCTGCCACCATGGACTGGATGGCGCAGGAGCAGGAGCGGGGCATCACGATCACCTCGGCGGCCACCACCTGTTTTTGGTCGGGGATGGACCAGCAGTACGACCAGCACCGCATCAACATCATCGACACCCCGGGACACGTTGACTTCACCATTGAGGTGGAGCGCTCCCTGCGGGTGCTTGACGGCGCCGTCGTGGTGTTTTGCGGGACCTCAGGTGTGGAGCCTCAATCTGAGACTGTCTGGCGCCAGGCGAACAAGTACGAAGTGCCGCGCGTCGTGTTTGTAAACAAGATGGACCGCGCAGGGGCGGATTTTCTGCGCGTTGTCGATCAGATCAAGAGCCGCCTGTCGGCCAATCCGATCCCCGTGCAGTTGCCGATTGGTGCGGAAGACGAATTCAAGGGTGTGATCGACCTGATTCGGATGAAGGCCATTTATTGGAACGAAGACAACCAAGGGCTGACCTACGAGCTGACCGACATCCCGGAAGACCTGGCGTCGACCGCCGAGGAGTGCCGGGAGCAGATGGTCGAGGCTGCGGCTGAAGCCACCGAGGAGCTCATGGAGCGCTACCTCGAGGAAGGCGAGTTGAGCCCCGAAGAGATCCGGCTCGGGCTCAGAATGCGCACCCTTGCCAACGAGATCGTGCCGGCCCTGTGCGGGTCCGCGTTCAAGAACAAGGGTGTCCAGGCGATGCTGGACGCGGTGATCGATTACCTGCCTGCGCCGGACGAGGTCAAGGCCATCGTGGGTCACCCGGAAGACAACGAGGAAGAGACGATCAGCCGCACGTCGTCCGATGAGGAGCCGTTCGCGGCGCTGGCATTCAAGATCGCCACCGATCCTTTCGTCGGTACCCTGACGTTTTTCCGGGTGTACTCGGGTGTGTTGTCGTCGGGTGACTCGGTCTACAACTCGGTCAAGGGCAAGAAAGAGCGGATTGGCCGGATGGTGCAGATGCATGCCAATGACCGGAAAGAACTGAAAGAAGTGCGGGCCGGTGACATCGCGGCCGCCATCGGCCTGAAGGATGTGACCACTGGGGACACCCTCTGCTCCACAGACAGCCCAGTGGTTCTGGAGCGCATGGAGTTCCCGGACCCCGTGATCTCGGTTGCCGTGGAGCCCAAATCCAAGGCGGACCAGGAAAAAATGGGTGTGGCCCTCGGCAAGCTCGCTCAGGAAGACCCCTCGTTTCGGGTGCGCACGGACGAGGAATCCGGGCAGACCATTATTTCCGGGATGGGCGAGTTGCACCTTGACATCATCGTCGACCGGATGCGGCGTGAGTTCAACGTGGAAGCGAACGTCGGCAAGCCGCAAGTTGCATACCGCGAGACCATCCGCAAGTCGGTCGAGGTGGAGGGCAAGTTCGTCCGGCAGACCGGTGGGCGAGGTCAGTACGGCCATGTATGGCTGCGCCTTGAGCCGTTGCCGGAAGACGAGGAATACCAATTCGTCAACGAAATCGTTGGCGGTGTCGTTCCTCGCGAGTACATCCCAGCGGTCGACAAAGGGGTGCAGGAACAAATGCAAAATGGCGTGGTGGCGGGGTACCCGCTGCTCGCGATGAAAGTGACCTTGTACGACGGCTCATTCCACGACGTTGATTCCAACGAAATGGCTTTCAAGGTGGCTGGTTCGATGGCGCTGCGTGCCGGGGCTTTGAAGGCCGATCCTGCCCTGCTGGAGCCGGTGATGAAGGTCGAGGTGGTCACCCCTGAAGACTACATGGGCGATGTGGTCGGTGACCTCAACCGGCGCCGCGGCTTGATTCAGGGCATGGACGATGGCCCGTCTGGCAAGGTTGTGACCGCCGAGGTCCCCTTGTCTGAAATGTTCGGCTACGCCACCGACCTGCGGTCTGCAACCCAGGGTCGAGCGAGCTACTCGATGGAGTTCGTGCGCTATTCGGAAGCGCCGAGCAACATCGCCGAAGCCATTATCAGCAAGCGGTCCTAGCGCCAATTGCATGTATTCGATCAGTTTTGGGGGTAAGTCATGGCAAAGGAAAAGTTTGAGCGTAAGAAGCCGCACGTGAATGTTGGGACCATC
>OBIC01000303.1_pt1 | contig 15720 bp, 19 predicted proteins | sample 1519831 | NCBI WGS metagenome assembly OBIC01 (sample SAMN03019805, study PRJEB22545) | beach sand metagenome | biome: beach; feature: sea beach; material: beach sand | place: USA: Municipal Pensacola Beach, FL | collected 2010-10-20 | depth 40-45 cm m | reverse complement strand
GATGAACTCGCGGTAGTTTAAGGGTTTTTTGGACGCTCGTTCACGGGTTTTTCCTGGGTTGATGGCCGGCGGGGTTCGGCGGCGATGAGCCAGCGTGTAGCGCCCCGCGGCCGGTCATCGTGCGTTCGCGCCGGGTATGCGCGAGGGTCGGGGGTGGCTTCAGTTCGGTTCGTGTGAGTCCCGCGGCAATGGAAGAAAGACTTCAAATTCCTGCGCGGCTGCCTGGTCCGAGGCCGTGGCAGGAGGGGCCTCGGGCAGATCCTCGGGCGCCAGCAGGGCGGCCAGCGAGGGGGCGTATTCCGTGATGACAGCGGCCAGCAAGTGCCTGGTGCGCTGGTCGGCCAGGGAGTAGCGTATCTTCGGGCCGTCGCGTTGGGTCTTGACCAGCCCGGCGGAGCGCAGGCGTGCCAGGTGCTGTGACAGGGCGGATTGTGCCAGTGGCAATTGCACGTTCAACTCGCACACCGCCATTGGCTTTTGTGCGATTGCCAGCAGCGCGAGCAGGCGGTATTCGTTCCCCATCGCCTTGAGCACCGAACTGGCGATGGTCACCTCGCTGCGAACAGTGTTCAGGTCTTCGTTACATTGCGGCATTGGCTTACAAATAAACGCTCTGTATTGATGGTTCCCGATATTAGGGGTCGCTAATGCAGGGCGCTGTGACCTGTTACTCATTGGAGGCCATCCATTGACTACGCTCAGGAAATATCTATGAATGTGGACGTCACGCCGTTTTTTGACCCGACGACCGCCACCTGGTCCTACCTGGTCGTCGATCCGCGCAGCCGTCAGGCGGCGATCATCGATCCCGTGCTCGATTTCGACGCCGCTGCCGGGCGCACCGGACGCGCTGGCGCCGACCGCCTGTTGCAGGCGGTGCAGGAGCGCTCGCTCGATGTGGCCTGGATCCTGGAAACGCACGCGCATGCCGATCACCTGACCGCCGCGCACTATCTGAAGAATCAGCTCGGCGCAGCGGTGGTTATCGGCGCCGGCATCTGCAAGGTGCAGGAGACGTTTGCCCGTGTGTTCCACCTTGGGCAAGGGTTCCCTGTCGACGGTTCCCAGTTCGATCGGCTGGTAGGAGATGGCGACACGCTGGCTTTGGGTGATCTCACCATTCGCGTGCTGGCCACGCCGGGCCATACCGGCGACAGCGTCAGTTACCTGATCGGTGATGCGGTGTTCGTTGGCGACACGTTGTTCCAGCCCGATGTCGGTAGCGCGCGGTGCGACTTCCCCGGCGGCGATGCGGCCACCTTGTACGAGTCCGTACGCAAGCTGTATGCGCTTGGGGATGCGACGCGCATGTTCGTGTGTCATGACTATCCGCCGGCCGGGCGTGAGGCGCGGTGTGAGACCACGGTGGCCGCACAGCGCAGCGGCAACGTTCACCTCCGCGACGAGGTGGACCTCGATGCCTTTGTCGACATGCGCACCACACGCGATGCCGGCTTGGCGATGCCGAAACTGATCCTGCCGTCCATTCAGGTGAACATCCGCGCCGGCGAGTTGCCTGTGCCGGAGGACAACGGCGTGTCCTATCTGAAGCTTCCGCTCGACATGTTGTGAGGCGGACATGACTGAATTCACGCCTTACACGGCGCTTGGCGGTGGCCTTTTCATCGGTGCCGCGGCGGCGCTGCTGCTGTATCTGAACGGCCGCATCGCCGGTATCAGCGGCATTCTGAATGGCGCCGTGGCGCGCACGCCCGGTGACACCGCCTGGCGTGTGGCGTTTTTGGTCGGCATGCTGCTCGGTGGTGGGGCGTTCTGGTGGTTCACGCCGCACGCATTCGCGCCGCGGCAGGATTTTTCGCCATCGCTGCTGGTCGTGGCGGGTTTTCTGGTGGGTTTTGGTACGCGCATGGGGAGTGGGTGTACCAGCGGTCATGGGGTATGTGGCCTGGGGCGGCGCTCGCTGCGTTCGCTGGTGGCGACGGCCACGTTCGTCGGCTGCGGCATCCTGACCGTGTACGTGATGCGGCACGTGCTGGGGGTGCAACCGTGAGTCGGGTACTGGCTGCCGGGTTTTGCGGCGTGCTGTTTGGTGTCGGTCTGGCGCTGTCGCAGATGATCAATCCGGACAAGGTCCTGGCATTCCTCGACCTGTGGGGTGCCTGGGATCCGAGCCTGATTCTGGTGATGGGCGGCGGGGCTGGCGTGACCGTTGTCCTGTTTCCTCTGGTGTTGCGTCGTGCGCGCCCACGCCTGGATGCCCGCTTTCACCTGCCGGTCAAGCGGCAGCTGGATGCCCGGTTGGTGGTCGGGGCCGGACTGTTTGGTATCGGCTGGGGCGTGGCAGGCTACTGCCCCGGGCCGGCCCTGGTCGCGCTGACAGTCGGGACGTGGGAGCCCTGGGTGTTCGTGGCGGCGATGATCGCCGGCTCGCTGGCGTGCAAAGTCTGGCTGGACGGCGGCGCCTGACGGCGTGGTGCTTGCCGGCAAGGGCGTTGTCCGACGCCGTTGCCGGTATGCATTGCCACTGGTAGCGGAGGGGTGAACGGTGTTTAATGTGCGTCAAATTTTCACAAATTACTGAAATTTCCAAAATGACTGACATGACTCCGTTGGTGCGCGATTTCGTGATGCATTTCGGCGAGATGGGCAGCCGCTGGGGCATCAATCGGACCGTGGGCCAGATCTACGCCCTGTTGTTCGTGTCACCGCGTCCGCTCAACGCCGACGACATTGCCGAGCAACTGGCCATTTCGCGTTCGAACGTCAGCATGAGCCTCAAGGAGTTGCAGGGGTGGCGCCTGTTGCGAAGTCAGCGGCTGGCCGGTGATCGTCGCGACTACTTCAGCACCCCGGAGGATGTCTGGCAGATTTTCAAGACCCTGGCTGAAGAGCGCCAGCGGCGGGAGGTCGAACCGACCCTGTCGATGTTGCGCGAGGCATTGCTGGCGCAGCCGCAGTCGCAGGATGAGCGTCACGCCCAGTTACGGATGCGCGAGATGTACACCCTGATGGAAACGCTGACCGAGTGGTTCGGGCAGGTGCAGCGGCTGTCGCCGCAGACGTTGCTGCGCCTGATGGCGCTGGGCACCAAGGTGAAGGGGGTGCTGCATCTGCTGCCGGGCGGTCGCGAGTCGGACGACCGGGAGGCGTCGGCATGAATGCATTGACCGACCCGCTGCTGCTGGCGCGGGTCCAGTTCGCTGCCAACATCAGCTTCCACATCCTGTTCCCGGCCATCACCATGGCGCTGGCGTGGCTGCTGCTCTACTTCAGGCTGCGCGGACGCGGCGCCAACGGCGCGCCGTGGCTGGCGGCCTACCGCACCTGGGTCAAGGTGTTTGCGCTGTCGTTTGCGCTGGGTGTGGTCAGCGGCGTGACCATGAGCTTTCAGTTCGGGACCAACTGGCCGGGCTTCATGCAGCGCGTGGGCAACATTGCCGGGCCGCTGCTCGGTTACGAGGTGCTGACGGCGTTTTTCCTGGAAGCCACGTTTCTTGGCGTGATGCTGTTTGGCCAGCGCCGGGTGTCCGAACGCATGCATCTGACGGCGACCGCGCTGGTGGCGGTCGGCACCAGCCTGTCGGCGTTCTGGATCCTGGCGCTGAATTCCTGGATGCAGACGCCGGCCGGCCACGTGATGGTGGACGGACAGGCCCACGCCGCCAGTTGGTGGGCGGTGATCTTCAATCCGTCGTTTCCCTACCGCCTGGCGCACATGATGCTGGCCTCGGGACTGACCGTGGCGTTTCTGGTGGCCGGCCTGTGCGCCTATCGTCATCTGCGCGGCGAGCGCAGCGCCGAGTTGGCGGTGAGTCAGCGGACGGCGGTGTGGCTGGCGGCGGTGTTGATTCCCGTCCAGATCGCCGTCGGGGATCTGCACGGCCTGAACACGCTCGAGCATCAGCCGGCCAAGGTGGCCGCCATGGAGGCAATCTGGGATGACGAGCGTGGCGCCGACCTGCGCCTGCTGGCCTGGCCGGATGAGCGCACGCGCAGCAATCGCTTCGAGGTGACGGTGCCCGATGGCGCCAGCCTGATTCTCACCCACAGCCGCGACGGCGAGCTGCGCGGTCTGAACAGTTTCCCGGAACACCCGCCCGTGGCGCCGGTGTTCTGGGCGTTCCGGGTGATGGTCGGTGTCGGGATGCTGATGCTGGCCGTCAGCTGGCTCGCCGCCTGGCAGATGCGCCGGCGCGGCGAGCCCTCGCCGTTCGTGCAGCGCACGTTGGTGGCCATGACGTTCTCCGGCTGGGTGGCGGTGCTGGCGGGGTGGTACGTGACGGAGATCGGCCGTCAGCCGTGGGTCGTCTACGGCGTGCTCAGGACCGCCGAGGTGGCATCCGAGGTGCCGGCATCGCTGATCGGCGTGAGTCTCGGCCTGTATCTGGTGCTCTATGCCGTGCTGATAGTGGCCTACGTGTGGGTACTGTTCTACATGGCGCGCAAGGCCGCCGCCGCCAACGCGTCGGCATTGCCGCAAAGGGTGTCGTGATGGACTACGCGCTACCGCTGATTTTCATGGGGCTGATGGGCGTCGCCATGCTGGCCTACGTGGTGCTCGATGGCTTTGATCTGGGCGTCGGTCTGCTGCTGCCGCTGGTGGATGATGCCGACAAGGACCGCATGATCGCCTCCATCGGTCCGTTCTGGGATGCCAACGAGACCTGGCTGGTGCTCGGCGCCGGCATCCTGCTCATTGCCTTTCCTCATGCGCACGGGGTGGTGCTGACCGCGCTCTACTTGCCGGTGGCCTTGATGCTGGTTGGCCTCATCCTGCGCGGCGTGGCCTTCGATTTCCGGGTCAAGGCGCATGCCGACCACAAGGCGTTGTGGAATCGCGCCTTCGTGGCCGGTTCGGCGCTGGCCGCGTTCTCGCAGGGGTTCATGCTCGGCAAGTATGTGCTGGGCTTCGCCGGTGGCCTGTGGCCGACGCTGTTCGCGGCGCTGATCGGCGTGTGCCTGATGGCCGGCTATACGCTGCTGGGAGCCAGCTGGCTGTTGATGAAAACCGGGCCCGCCCTCAAGCGGCGGGCGGCCCGCTGGGCACGGCGGGCGCTGTGGGGCACCGCGCTGGGGCTGGCGGCGGTGTCGCTGGCCACGCCCCTGGTCAGCCGGAGCATCCTGCAGAAGTGGTTCTCCATGCCGGAATTCATCCTGTTGCTTCAGGTGCCGCTGGCGACCGCCGTGCTGCTGCTGGTGGCCGACCGGCGCCTGAAACGCTTGTGCGAGGTCGACCTGCCGCGACCCTGGGAGCCGTTTGCCTGCGCCGTGGGGCTGTTTGTCCTGGCGGCCATCGGTCTTGCCTACAGCCTCTATCCCTACCTGGTGGTGGACCGGGTCACGGCCTGGGAGGCAGCGGCGGCGCCGAAATCGCTGCTGTTCATCCTGGTGGGAGTGGCCATCACGCTGCCGGCAATCGTTGCCTATACCGTTTATGTCTATCGGGTTTTCTGGGGCGAGGCCGTTGACCTGAGCTACGACTAGACGCCGCGACTGCGGCTACCATTAGCGGTTTATTACTGCCAGGAGGCTGAATTCATGCTCACCAAAGACGACATCCGCGGCGTTTCCGCAATGATTCCGACGCCGTGCAAGGAAGGGCAGGGCGGCTGGCAGTACGAGGATTCGGTCGATCTCGACGAGACGGCGCGCATGACCGAGCAGTTGATCGCCGCCGGCATCGGCTCGATCGCCGCCAACGGCACGACCGGTGAATGCGCCGCGCTGACGCTGGAGGAGAAGCTCGCCTTCACGCGCACCATCGTCGAGGTGGCGCGCGGCCGGGTGCCGGTGTTCGCCGGCATCACCACGCTCGGCACCAAGGAAACCGTGCGTCAGATGCGCCTGTTCAAGGACTTGGGCGCTTCCGGGGGGTTCGTCGGCCTGCCGTTGTGGCAGACGCCCACCATCACCAACTCGGTCAAGTTCTACGCCGACCTGGGCGAGGCGGTGCCGGACATGGGTTTGATGGTGTATGCCAACCCGCTGTTCTTCAAGTCGACCTTCCCGGTCGAGTTCTGGCAGGGCGTCGGCAAGCAGTGCCCGACCGTGGTCACCTGCAAGTACGTCGGGAACCTGCTGGACCCGAAAAACCAGTTGATCGACCTGCCGGCCAGCATGGACGCCGCACCGCACGTGCAGTTCATGCCGATCGACTTTGCCGTGCCGACGGCGTACGACCTGGTCGGCGATCGCCTGAAAGCCATGTGGTCGACCAGCTGTGCGCTGGGGCCAGAGCCGATCGTTGCTCTGCAGCGCGCGCTGGACGCCGGCGACCGGGCGCGCATGGACGAGATCATGCACGACCTGCATGCCCTGCCCAGCGCCTTCCCGAGCTTCAAGGGTTTCGACAGCTACAACGTGCAGGTGGAAAAAACCCGCTGCAACGCGGCCGGCTACATCAAGGCCGGGCCGGCCCGTGCGCCGTACCAGGACATCCCGGAAGATTGGCATTCGCGGTCAGTGGCCAACGGCAAGGCCTGGGCCGAACTGTGCGCGCGCAAGTATCGTTGATGTTGGCGGTGTGTCCGACCGTGGCGGTTGGACACCCAGCACCATTGGGCACAGCCATTTCCGGTTGCTGTCCGGTGGTGCCAGATTTTCCCTGACCCCACGGAGGCCCCCATGCGCATCGAGGACATCACCTGGCGCATCGTCGACAAGCCGGGCGAAACCTTCAAGGTTCATCGTTCGCTGTACACGGACCCGGAGCTGTTCGAGCTGGAGCTCAAGCACGTCTGGGAAGCGACCTGGATCTACATTGGCCACGACAGCCAGATCCCGAAGCCGAACGACTACCTGACCACCGTCATCGGCCGTCAGCCGGTGATCATCAGCCGCGGCGCCGACGGCGAGCTGCGCGGCTTCATCAACGCCTGCTCGCACCGCGGTGCCCTGGTGTGCCGCAAGGCGCGCGGCAACGCCAAGCTGTGGGCCTGTCCGTATCACGGCTGGGTCTACAACAACCAGGGCGCGCTGCTGGACGTCAAGGACGAGGCCGACGGTGCCTACCCCGACCACTGGGACAAGGCCAATTTCGGTCTCACGCCGGTGCCGCACGTGGCCAGCTACCACGGCTTCATCTTCGCCAGCCTGAACCCGGACGTGCCGGACCTGAAAACGCACCTGGCGGCGGCGGCGCCGTTCCTGGAGCTGTTCGCCAACCAGTCCGCCGACGGGCTGGAGGTGCTGCGCGGGCACTCGGTGTACACCCACCGCGGCAACTGGAAGATGCAGGCCGAGAACGGCGTCGACGGCTACCACGTCGACATCGTGCACGCGTCGTACTTCCGCCTGGCGCAGGAGCGCGCCAAGCAGGCGGCGGCGGCCGGCGGCACCGACAACGTCAAGGCCATCAAGATCGACACCCGCAACGCCCTGAACGGCAACTACGACCTCGGCAACGGGCACGTCATGATCTGGACCGACGTGCCGAACTTCCGCGACCGCGCGCTGGGCATGCAGTACGACGCGCTGGAAGCGCGGGTGGGCCCGCTGCAGGCCAAGTGGATGGCCGGGCGCCTGCGCCAGGTGCTGATCTACCCGAACGTGATCCTGTTCGACGGCATCTCCACCCAGCTGCGCTCGTGGCGGCCGATTGCCCCCGATCAGACCGAAGTGCATGCCTACTGCGTGGCGCCGAAGGGCGAGAGCGAGGAAGCGCGCGAGCGCCGGGTGCGCCAGTACGAAGACTTCTACGGCGCCAGCGGCATCGCCACGCCGGACGACCTGACCGAGTTCGATGCCTGCCAGTCCGGCTACCACGGCCGCAACGCCGAGTGGCAGGACTTCGACCGCGGCATGAAGCGGCGTCACGTCGGTGCCGACGAACAGGCGCGCGAACTGGGCTTCAACCCGCAGGTCAGCGCCAGTCGTTTCGCCGACGAGACGCTGTACCACGGTGAGTATCGGCACTGGCTGAAACTGATGACCGAAGGGCTGCGTCGCGAGGAGGCCAAGCGCCATGCAGCCTGATCTCCTGCTCAAGGACGCGGTCACCGAACTGCTGCTGGAAGAGGCGGCCTGCCTGGACGAGCGTCGCTGGCACGACTGGCTGGCGCTGTACCGGGAGGACGCCGTCTACTGGGCGCCGTCCTGGGAAGACGACGATGTCCTGATCGACAACCCGAAGGGCGAGATCTCGCTCATCTACTGCGGCAACCGCGAGCGCCTGGCCGAGCGGGTGTGGCGCATCGAGTCGGGGCTGTCCTCGTCGCTGCTGCGCCTGCCGCGCACGCGGCACTTCGTGACCAACATCCGCCTGCGTGAGGTATCGGCCCAGGCGCTGGTCGCCACCGCCAACTTCCAGGTCAACACGTACAAGCACGAAGAGCAGCGCACCGACATGTTCTTCGGCCACTACCGCTACCGGCTGGTGCCGGCCGGCGAGGCCTGGCAGATCGCCGAGAAGTACATCGTTGTCTGCAACGACGTCATCCCGCGGCAGATGGACGTGTTCAACATCTGAGGCGGATCAGCGACGGCGAGATTAAAGCCCGCCCCGGGACATCACCGGGGCGGGCTTTTGTTTATCCGCTGGCGGACAATGACAGGCGTCCATCCGCCGTCGGTTGCCAGGTCATGTCCCGTTTCGATGAGTTGCGTGCTCGTTTGTGGGCGCTGCAACAGGAGTTGGAGGTCGAGGCCGAGCGCCTGCGGGTGCAGTTTGCCCAGCGTCTGACGGATGGTGGGGAGCAGCTGCGGCGACGCCAGGCGGCGCTGCGCCGGCGCCTGCTGCCGTACGTGCTGCGCGCCCGGCCCGCGCACCTGTTGACGGTGCCGGTCATCTACGGCCTGGTCGTGCCGTTGTTTGTGCTGGACCTGGCCCTGACGGTTTACCAGCAGGTGTGCTTTCGCGCCTGGGGTATCGAGCGCGTGCACCGCGGGCGCTATTTCGCCTTCGATCGCCATCGCCTCGCCTATCTGAATGTCATCGAGGCACTCAATTGCGAGTACTGCGCCTATGCCAACGGCCTGCTGGGGTACGCGCGCGAGATTGCCGGTCGTACCGAGCAGTACTGGTGCCCGGTGCGCCACGCGGCGCGTGTGGCGGCGCCGCATCGCCAGTATCAGCAGTTCGTGGCGTATGGTGATGGCGAGGCGTACCGACGTGAACTGCCGATACTGCGCCGACGGCTTCGGCCGTCATCCGGGAACGGGGCGCAGCGCCAGGGGCACGGCAAGGGATAATGCGGTAACGACGCATTTGCCGGCGGCGGCCGGCGGCACGATACGGTCGGAGGAGGAGGCGGCATGGATCTGGGATATTCGGGTATGTCGGTGGTGGTCACCGGCGCGGCGTCCAACATCGGTCGGGCCATCGCGCTCGGCTTCGCGGCCGAGGGCGCACGGGTGACCATCGGCGACATCGACGCCGGGCAGGCCGACCGGGTTGCCCAGGCCGCCTGCGCCGCAGGCGGCGTGGCGCAGGCGGTGGCCACGGACGTGACCGACCTGGCGCAGGTCCGGCGGCTGTTTGCCGCTGCCGAATCGGCGCATGGCGCGGTCAAGGTGTTGGTCAATGCCGTCGGCTGGGATCAGTTGATGTACTTCACCGAGACCACGCCCGAGTTCTGGGACACGGTCATCCGCATCAACTACGTGGGTGTTCTCAACTGTACCCGCACGGCACTCGACAGCATGTTGCACAGCGGTGGCGGTTCGATTGTGTCGATCAGTTCGGACGCCAGCCGCCAGGGTGAGCCGCGCGAGGCGGTATACGGCGGCGTGAAGGCGGCCATCAACAGCTTCATGAAAACCATTGCCAAGGAAAATGGGCGGTTCGGTGTGCGCTGTAACGTCGTGTGTCCCGGCGTGACGCTTCCGGAGGCGCAGGCGGACGTGGGGGAGCGCAGCATGTGGGCCGGCCAGGGCGCCATGTTTACCGACGAGCAGCTTGAAAAGATCGCCAGGGCCCTGCCGCTGAAGAAGATCGGCAAACCCCAGGACATTGCCAACGCGGTGCTTTTTCTGGCCTCCGATCGCGTGGCGGGGCATATTACTGGACAGGTGCTGTCCGTTAGCGGCGGTTATTCAATGGCTGGATGATTCGACGTTAACCACAAGAAAAGGATGTGGACGATGCACAAGTCACTCGCTCCCAAGACGCTCATGGTCCCGATGACGCCGGATCGCCCGGCGCGGCTGGCGTTGCGGGTCGCCGGGCAAATGGCCCGCGAACTGGGCAGTCGCTTGATTCTTGCCTATGTCTCGACGGAGCCGGGGCATATGGAGCAGGTGGGCTTCAAGCTGGAAAGCATCGACGAGATCCGCGACCGCCTGGAAGGCGCGATGGGCGCCATCATTCAGGAAGAACTCGGTGACCAGCCTCATGAGGCGGTGGCCAGTGTCAACGAACGGGCCGATGGCATCGTCGCGCTGGCCCGCACCCACGGGGTGGATCTGATCGTGCTCGAGACACGGCCGCGGTCACTGCTGGAGCGGGTGTTTACACCGTCGGTGTCGGCCAAGGTCGTTCAACATGCGCCCTGCGCCGTGCTGGTATTGCCCGAGGAGCGGCCGGAATGAGGCTCTACGAGGACCGGTCCGCGCCGAACCCGCGCCGGGTTCGCGTCTTCATGGCCGAGAAGGGGCTCACCGATATCGAGTTCGTGCCGGTCAGCATCGCCGATGGGGGTGTCCTCAGCGAGGGATTTTTGCGCCGCAATCCGCTGGCGCAGGTGCCGGTGCTGGAACTGGACGACGGCAGTTGTCTGTCGGACTCGATGGCGATCTGCCGCTATCTCGAGTACCTGCATCCGACGCCCGCCTTGTTTGGTGAGCCGGGGTTGGGCGCGGCGCGGGTGGAGATGTGGAACCGGCGCATGGAGTTCGAGATTTTCTGGCCCATTGCCAGTGTGTTCCGTCATCAGCATCCGTTTTTCAAGGGCAAGCACCCTCAGGTGGCCGAGTTTGGTGATGTCTCCAGGGACCATGCCGAGAAACGGCTGGACTGGCTGGACCGGGAGCTGGCGGACGGTCGGCCGTACATTGCGGGCGAGACATTCTCGGTGGCCGACATCACGGCCCTGTGTGGTATCGATTTTGGCCGTGTGAGCCGTATCCGCGTGGGTGACGCGCGGCCCAACCTTGCGCGCTGGTACGCGGCGGTCTCGGCGCGGCCGAGCGCGCAGGCCTGACACGCGCGGTTTTTTTTGGCAGAAAAATAAACAAACGACCGTTAATATATGACCTCCCTTGCGGGGTCCGGCGCGATACAGAGGGCGCCTGAGCCGGGCCGCGTGTCCCGGTCTGGCCACGGATGGCCCGCTCAGTGGTGAGGAGGGTCGCCGTGTTCGACGATTTGTCACTGCGCACGTCCTTCGGCCTGTCCGACGAGGCGCTGTGCAGCGTGCCGACGGTGTTTCGTGACGACCTGTTCGCCGGTCACACGGTGCTGGTGACCGGCGGCGGGAGCGGCATTGGCAAGGCGATTGCCGTGCTGTTCGCCCGTCTGGGCGCTGCCGTCATGATTTGTGGGCGGCGTGAGGCGCCGCTGCTGGAGACGTTGGAGCTGCTGCGCTCACTGGGCGCCGAGGCGGACGCCCAGGTCATGACCATTCGTGATCCGGCGCAGGCGCAGGCACTCATTGATCACACCTGGCAGCGATTCGGCGGGCTGGACACGCTCGTCAACAACGCCGGCGGACAGTTTGCGCAGGCGGCACTGGACGTCAGCCCGCGTGGCTGGCAGGCGGTGATCGATACCAACCTGAATGGCACCTGGTATGTGACGCAGGCGGCCGCACGCGCCTGGCGCGTGCACGACCGCCCCGGCCACGTGCTCAGTATCGTGCTCGACAATTTTCGGGGCATGCCGAGCATTGCCCATTCGAGTGCGGCGCGCGCCGCGGTGATGAACCTTGCCCGCACGCTGGCCGTGGAGTGGGCGCCGCAGCGCATCCGCGTCAACTGTGTGGCGCCCGGCGCGATCGAGAGCAACGGGTTCTCCCAGTACCCGCCACAGCGCCTGAACCAGTTCTACAACGCCAACCCCATGCGCGCGTTGGGCGACGTGCACGACGTGGCGCAGGCGTGTGCCTATCTGGCCAGTCCCGCGGGGAAGTTCATCACGGGCGAGACGATGGTCGTGGACGGTGGCGGCAGGCTCTGGGGCGAAACCTGGTTGACCCCGCGGCCGGACTATTTCAGGCCGATCGACTGAGTACCAGCGTAACGAGGAGAAAACCAGATGTCCGAAAGCCACTATCAGGGCCCTTTGCTGTCCGCCGATTCGCACGTGGTCGAGCCGCGCGACCTGTGGCTGACGCGCATGGATGCCCGCTGGCGGGCGCGTGCGCCGCGCATCGAGTCGATCGACGGGCTCGGCGATTGCATGCTGGTGGATGGCCTGAAGCCGCGTCCGCTGGCGTTCGAGGGGCCCATGATCGAGTTCAAGGCCCGTGGCGTCGAAATCCCCAAGATCACCGACTTTCGCTACGAGGACACACGACCCGGCGGCTGGGATCCGGATGCGCGCCTGAAAGATCAGGATCTGGACGGCGTCAGCGGCGAGGTGATTTATCCCGGCGTGGGCCTGTTCGTGTGCGAGACGCCGGACGCCGATTACGAGATGGCCGTGTGCAGGACCTACAACGACTGGTTGGCGGAGTTCTGTGCCGCGCATCCGACGCGCCTCAAGGGCGCGGCACTGCTGCCGTGCAAGGGGCCGATCGAGCAGATCGTGGCGGAGGCGGAGCGGGCGATCGACACGCTCAATCTGGCGGCGGTGATGCTGCCGGCCACCAACACCGCGCAGCCGTACAACCAGCCGGTGTGGGACACGCTGTGGGCGCGGCTGGAGCAGATGGGCGTGGTGGCGACCTTTCATCTCGGCGGCACCAGCTTCCCGGCGCACATCCGCGGACCGGGCGCCAGCGGTGCGCTGGTGTGCGGTGGCAAGTTCCAGCAACTGGCCGAGCCGCTGAACCTGGTCATCTGGGGCGGCGCGCCAATGCGCTTTCCGGGCATGAAATGGTCGCTGGTGGAGGGTGGCATCGGCTGGATTGCCGCCGTGCTGGACCTGATGGATCACTGGTGGCATGACCACAAGGGCTGGATGAAGCCGCGCCTGGAGGAGCCGCCGAGTACCTATTTCCGGCGCAACTTTTTCGCCACCTTCGAGGATGACCGGGCCGGTGTGCGCACGCGCGACATCATCGGCGTCGACAACATCATGTGGGGCTCGGACTATCCGCACACCGAGGGCGTGTGGCCGTTCTCGCGCAAGCAGGTGGGGCGTGATTTCGTCGGCTGCCCGCCGGCCGAGACGCGCAAGATCGTGTACGAGAACGTGGCGCGCGCGTTCGGGTTTCCGCTGGCGGGGTGACGTGCGCCAGCGTGCCGGGACAGGTCGGACACGGGTCGCATGGCCCGTGTCCGACCCACGGTCAAAGCTTCAGCAGGCGTGAGAGGTTGCCGGCGTAGATGGCCGCCTTCTCGGCCGGCGGAATCGGCAGCGCCTCGATGCTGAACAGCGTCTCGCGCGTGAACAGGTCGCCGCCGTGGGTATCGAACGGCGCGTCGGTGCCGAACAGCAGCTTGTCGGCGCCGAAAAAGGCGTAGGCGGCGTGCATGCCGCCGACCGAGCCCATCACCGCCGTGTCGTTGTAGAACATGCGGTAGTACTCGATCAGCGGCTTGTGCAGCCGCTGCAGGGAATCGCCCAGCTGTCCGAGCTTGTCGAACAACGGGTAGACGTACTCGATGCGCTTGTCGAAGTAAGGGATCATCGCCCCGGCGTGGTGGGTGATGATCTTCAGTTCCGGGTGGCGATCCAGCACACCGGCGAAGATCAGGCGCGTCATGGCCATGCTGGTCTCGAACGGCCAGCCGAAGATCTGCCACATGGCGTGCTGTGAGTGGTCCTCGTCCAGGTAGTCCGCGCGCATCGGCGTGCGTGCGGGATGCAGCCAGATGGGCAGGTCGAGCTGCGCCATCAGGGCGTAGAACGGCATGAACTCGGGCGCGTCGATGGCCCGACCCTGGCAGTTGGAGTAGATCAGGATGCCCTTCATGCCGAGCTGGGTAATGGCCCGTTCCGCCTCGCGCACCGCGGCGTCCATGTTGTTCATGGCAATGGTGCCGACGGCCAGGAAACGGTCCGGCCGCCGGGCGGCCATCTCGGCGATGGCATCGTTCGCTACCGTGGCCAGTTCGGCGGCCAGGCGGGGATCCTCGACCACTTCCTCGATCGGCGGCGTGGCGATGGTCAGCACCTGCCGGTCGATGCCGTGGCGGTCCATCATTTCAAGCCGTGGCCGGATGTCCACCATTTCCGGGATCAGGCTGGGCAGATCGCCCAGGTAGAAGCCGCTCACCGCCTGCTTGAAACGCTCGATATACGGTTGCGGCATGACGTGCGTGAAACAGTCGATCTTCATCGCGGTTTCTCCTCGGGAAACGGGTGTTGTCTGGTTTTTTATGGTGATGTCCGGTCAGGGTTCATCCCGGGCCGCAGCAGCAGGTGGCCGACCCACGCGCCGAGCAGAACGAACCACACCAAGGCCCAGGCGGCGATGCCAAGGCCCAGGAACTGCCAGGCATTCTCGGCGCACTCGCCGGAGCCGCGCAGGACCATGGTGAGCGTCTTGCTGAGTGGAAACGTCTCCAGCATGTAGTCCAGCCCGGGGCCGCAGGCCGGGACCTGATCCGCCGGCAGGGACTGCAACCACACTTGCCGACCGGCCACGCCGGCGCCCAGCGTCGCCGCCAGCAGCGCCAGTCCGGCCAGCAGGCGTGTGCCCAGACGGCCGGGTCCAAGGACCGCGCCCAGCAGGCATGCCACACCGGTGACCAAGAACGCCAGGCGCTGCAGGACGCACAGGGGGCACGGTTCGAGGCCGCGTGCGTACTGCAGAAAATAGCCGAAACCCAGCAGCCCGGCGCACGCCAGGGCGCCGAGCGCAAAACCGCGACGGGGAGTCAGGTGAAACATGCCGGAGCTCCTCGGGTGCGAGCGGATCGGTGCATTCCCGCTCCGTAAAACACAACGGGGCGCCGTAGCGCCCCGTTGTCGGTTCCGTCAGACCGATCAACCGAAGTTGGCGGCCACGAAATCCCAGTTCACCAGGTTCCAGAACGACTCGACGTACTTCGGCCGCGCGTTGCGGTAGTCGATGTAGTAGGCGTGTTCCCACACGTCGCAGGTCAGCAGCGGGGTCTGGCCGCCGGTCAGCGGGCAGCCGGCATTGCTGGTGCTGACCAGCTCGAGGCCGCCGCTGGCGTTCTTCACCAGCCAGCCCCAGCCGGAGCCGAAGGTGGTGATGGCGGTCTGGCTGAATTTTTCCTTGAAGGTATCGAACGAGCCGAAGGCCTGGTCGATGGCGCTCGCCAGCGCGCCGGTCGGCTTGCCGCCGGCATTCGGTGCCAGGCAGTTCCAGTAGAACGTGTGGTTCCAGATCTGCGCCGCGTTGTTGAACACGCCGCCGCTGGACTTGCGCACGATGTCTTCCAGGGACAGGTTCTCGAACTCGGTGCCCGGAATCAGTTTGTTCAGGTTGTCGACGTAGGTCTTGTGGTGCTTGCCGTAGTGAAATTCCAGGGTTTCCTTGGAAATGTGCGGCGCAAGAGCGTCCATGGCATAGGGCAGGGGAGGCAGTTCGTGCGTCATCGGGGGCTCCTCGTTGCTCGGTTTGAAGGACGGTCCCGGCCGGACCGCCGGCTTCGCGTTCAGGGCCGGCGCCGGGCCGGCATGGCCCTTGCAAGCAGCTGTCTTGCAAGTGCGGCCCAGTCTAGCAGGTTGCCGGCCAAGGGCTCAGT
>OBIC01000301.1_pt1 | contig 15765 bp, 12 predicted proteins | sample 1519831 | NCBI WGS metagenome assembly OBIC01 (sample SAMN03019805, study PRJEB22545) | beach sand metagenome | biome: beach; feature: sea beach; material: beach sand | place: USA: Municipal Pensacola Beach, FL | collected 2010-10-20 | depth 40-45 cm m | reverse complement strand
TCAAATCCTGGTCTTTAACGCAATTTATGCTCTCTTGCGAATACTTGAGGGTCTATACTCCCTCTGCGGAACGGATAGGCCATGGCGCGGGGCAGGAGACATTGCCGGTCGGGAAAGAGCATGTGGGCATCACCGCCATTAATCCTATTGGACAATATGCCCTGCAATTTGTTTTTACAGATGGTCACGACAGTGGATTTTATAGCTGGGACTATTTGTATACACTGGGCGCTGAGCAAAAAGAGCGCTGGCAACACTACCAGGACAAGGTTAACGAATTAAAAGTGCGTTCAACATAATCGATTTTTAAGATCGCGCGACAGGCGGAAACAAACATGAGTCATGACCCGGATAAAACCCACTTCGGCTATAAAACGGTCGATAAAAAAGACAAAGCAGGGTTAGTGGCCGACGTTTTTGATTCGGTTGCGGATAAATACGATGTGATGAACGACTTGATGTCACTGGGTATTCATCGGTTGTGGAAGCGCTTTACACTCGACCGGGCGGGATTGAAAAAAGGCCAATGCGTATTGGACTTAGCTGGCGGCACAGGAGATTTGGCGGCAAGAATCGCCCAGAAGGTTGGCCCAGAAGGCCATACGGTGTTGGGCGACATCAATGCTTCGATGCTGCACGTAGGTCGGGACAAACTAATTGACCAGGGCTTGGTCAGCCATATTCACTTTGTGCAGGCTAATGCGGAACAGCTGCCCTTTCCCGATAACGCTTTTGATTGCATCACGATTGCGTTTGGTTTGCGCAATGTGACAGACAAACAAAAAGCACTCCAGTCCATGTTTCAAACACTGAAACCCGGAGGGCGTCTACTGATATTGGAGTTTTCCAAACCTTTACTGCCGGGACTAGGTCCCTTGTATGACGCGTATTCTTTCACCGCGCTGCCCTTAATGGGCAAACTGGTTGCGAATGATAGCGAAAGCTACCGTTACCTTGCTGAATCGATTCGAATGCATCCTGACCAGGAAACATTAGCATCTATGATGGAAGAGGCAGGATTTGAATTGGTTGAGCATTTCAATTTGTCTGGCGGTATTGTCGCGTTACACCGGGGCTTCAAGCTCTAAGGCCTTTCAAAAGGACAGATGAATGGAATTGCCAACCCCTCTTATCGCTGCGCTCGAACACGGGATGAATCAACGTATCCGGAGTGATCTTGATTTGAAACAGGCATGCCACTCTTTACAAGGTAAGCGTATTGGTGTGCATGTAAAAGGGCTTGAGTGTGGGCTGACCTTTATTTTTCACATGGATCAGCTGGAGTTACTGGGTGGTTATCAAGGTGAAGTCAATGCTTCTGTTTCTGCCCTGCCCTTGAGTCTGATTAACCTCCTTAGCCGACGCGCTGGGCTAGAGATAAGTGATGCAGAAGTTTCTGGAGATCGTCTGCTTGTCGAGGCGTTTTTGGATATGCTCCCGCTTTTTAACCTTGATTGGGAAGCGCATCTAAGCCAGCTGACAGGTGGTGTTTTCGCTCATCAACTGGGTAACCGGGTGCGCCGCTTTCAGCAGGAAAAACGGCGTGGCCAGCAGTCGATGCGTGACAATATCCGCGACTATCTGCAAGAGGAAGTCGGCTTGATCCCCACAAGCGCGGAATATCAGGGGTGGGTAACGGATCGCACTTGCCTGGATGACAGGCTGGCCAAACTGGAAAAGCGCATCAACCATCTCGCTGCTCGCATCTGACTATGCGGGGGATAAAGGTTAAGTCTCGCAGAAAAGGTGCTCTGCACCAGTTATACCGCCTGTTTTCCATTCAGCGTGTCTGTATTCGATACGGGCTTGATGAACTGCTTGAGCATGACTCACGCACGCGTTGGCTGCGTGTGTTCACCTACTTTTGGCCCGGCAGATACCTGAATAAAGCGAACCGCAGCGGTCCGCTGGGATATCGATTACGGAAAGCGCTGGAAGATCTTGGTCCGATCTTTGTCAAACTCGGACAAATGCTGTCAACACGCCGTGACCTTTTGCCGGATGACATTGCCGATGAGCTGGCTCAGTTGCAGGACAATGTCCCGCCTTTTCCATCTTCTATTGCGCGCCAGGAAATTGAACGTGCCTTGGGCGGGTCGGTGACGGCCCTTTTCTCCGCCTTCAGTAACGAACCCTTGGCCAGTGCATCAATCGCACAGGTACACGCCGCCACCTTGCCGGATGGACGAAATGTCGTAGTAAAAGTGCTGCGGCCGCAGATTGAAAAAATAATCAGCCGGGATATCAGCCTGCTTTATTTGCTCGCCCAAATCCTGGAAAAGTATTGGGCTGACGGTTATCGCTTGCGGCCAGTTGAGGTTATCGAAGAGTACGAAAAAACGATTTACGATGAGTTGGACCTGCTTCTGGAGGCCGCGAATGGTGCTCAATTACGGCGTAATTTTCTCGATTCGAAACTGCTGTATGTACCCGAAATTTACTGGGACTACTGCCGCAAGAATATTCTGGTATTAGAACGTATCGAAGGTATTCCCGTTGATGAGATCGAGACGTTGAAAGCAGCTGGTGTCGATATGAAAAAGCTTGGAGAACGCGGGGTTGAAATTTTCTTTACCCAAGTCTTCCGGGATAACTTTTTCCATGCAGATATGCACCCAGGCAATATCTTCATATCCCCATCATCACCGCGCGACCCTCAGTATATTGCGATTGATTTTGGCATCATCGGTACCCTGACAGAGGAAGACCAGCGCTACCTGGCTGAAAATCTCCTGGCTTTTTTTCATCGGGACTATAAAAAAGTGGCCGAGCTGCATTTGCGTTCGGGCTGGGTGCCTTCCGATACGCGTGTTGATGAGTTTGAATCGGCTATCCGACGTGTTTGCGAGCCTGTTTTTGGCCGGCCAATCAAAGATATTTCGTTCGGGGAGTTTTTGCTGAACTTGTTTCAGACGGCCCGCCGGTTTGATATGCATGTGCAGCCTCAATTGATCTTATTGCAAAAAACATTACTTAACATTGAGGGGTTAGGCCGGCAACTCTACCCTGACCTGGATTTATGGGAAACGGCAAAACCCTTCCTTGAAAAGTGGATCAAAAGTCGTCTGGGTCCTAAAGCTGCACTGAAAGAAATCCGCGATCAACTGCCATTTTGGGGAGAAGTTCTGCCCCAATTGCCAGGGTTAACGTATGAAACCCTCGTCAATGCGAGTAAAGGGCGGCTCGAAGTACGCTTGAATCCGGCAGATAAACAGATGTTTGCGCACTACACGCAACAAAACAATCGTCGTATTACCAGTGCTATTGCGGGTGGCACATTGTTGGTTTGCACTTTTTTGTTTTTTCTTATGCCGGCAGAGACACAAGCGGCTTTACATTTACTGCCTTGGGGCTTGGGTGCAGGATCTATCCTTTGCTGGACGTATGCTTTTTCAAAAAGAGAATAAAAAATAACGACAAATAATCGCACTCGGCAGTGCAATTATTTTTTTCTAGACTACACTTTAAGACGAGACTGCCTATAGTTAGCCATCTTCTTGGCGTTTTTAGTGCAGCGTGTGATGCAAAGCGCGTTTTTTAAGGACACAAGCCTTTATCGGCTAACAGGGATGTTTATATAATGGATATTCCATTATCAACAGCATCATAAGTTGCGTGACGATTTCAATTGCTTCCAGTAATCACTACCCCATTCGGCCCGGTATTCAACCAGCGGTCACACAGATTGCTGCGATCAAAGAAACACACGATGAGGGGACCACGCAACAACAAACAACCCGCAAACAGTACACCAGCGAGCAGGTGATTGATGGTGAGTATGTTGCTGCAGGGTCACACAGTACCAGTGCAATGGGGGGTGTCCGAGGGCGTGTCTTTGAAGGCGCAAGCTGGAAAGCCCACCACATGATTATGGCCTACGAAGACAGCCGCTCTCCCCAGCAACAGACTGGCCTGTTGGTTGATGCCTATATTTAACTAATCCCTCTGATACGGTTGTTAGTGCTGCCGCACGGGATTTATCTCATTTTTTAGACCCACCGTAACCTGTAGAGATTTGATAAACTTCCTGCCTATGGATGTTTCTCATATTCTTGATCCGCTTAATGAAGCCCAGCGCGAAGCGGTTACTGATGAAGCCAGGCACTTGCTGGTTCTGGCAGGCGCGGGAAGTGGTAAAACTCGAGTGTTAACGCACCGTATTGCCTGGGTTAAGCAGGTAAAGGGTGTATCGCCTTTTAGTGTTCTAGCAGTCACATTCACGAATAAAGCGGCAAATGAAATGCGCCAACGAGTGGGTGACTTGCTGGGTATGCCAACAAACTCGATGTGGGTGGGTACGTTTCACGGATTGGCGCATCGCTTGTTGCGTTTGCACTGGGCTGAGGCGGGCTTATCTCAAAACTTTCAGATTCTAGATGCAGACGATCAGCTGCGCACGGTGAAGCGCGTTATCCGCGCGATGAGCTTGGATGAGGCCCATTGGCCGCCAAAGCAGGCTCTGTGGTACATCAATGCGCGCAAAGACGAAGGCGTACGTGCACAGCATCTCGATGACAAAGGCAATCCCACAGAGCGCCAGCTTATCGCGATTTACTTGGCTTACCAAAACTTATGCGAACAAAATGGGGCGATTGATTTTGCTGAGCTTTTGTTACGTTCACTGGAGTTATTACGGGAAAACCCTGCGTTATTGGCGCATTATCAACAGCGTTTTACGCACATCCTTGTGGATGAATTTCAAGATACCAATGCTATTCAATATGCGTGGCTTAAGCTGTTAGCGGGTGATACAGGTAGTCTGTTTGCTGTGGGTGATGATGATCAGTCAATTTACGGTTGGCGGGGTGCTCAGGTTGAAAATATGCTGCATTTCAACCGGGATTACCCCGGCGTTAAGACCGTACGGCTTGAGCAGAATTACCGCTCTACAGGCAATATTCTTACAGCGGCAAACGCGTTGATTGCTCACAATCAAGATCGCTTGGGCAAAGAGTTGTGGACAGATACGTCGAAAGGTGAGCCTCTAACTCTTTTTACAGCGTTTAATGAAATTGAAGAAGCTCAATTCGTCAGTGAAAGGATTCATGCGTGGGTTCAATCGGGCGGGCGCTACACTGACTGCGCAATACTTTATCGCTCTAATGTTCTGTCCCGTGTACTGGAAGCCGCCCTGCTCAGTGCCGAAATACCCTACCGGGTGTATGGTGGTATGCGGTTTTTCGAGCGCGCGGAAGTCAAAGATGCTTTGGCCTACCTGCGGTTGACCCGTAACTGTCACGAAGATATTGCGTTTGAGCGTGTGGTTAATCAGCCAGCACGCGGCATTGGAGAGCGCACCGTTGGAGCGCTTCGTGAGATGGCCCGGCAAAATCAGCTGTCCTTATGGAATGCCAGTCAACAACTCATTGCTAACGGAGCCCTGAAGGGCCGAGCCAGCAAAGCCCTGTCTGGCTTTCTCGAGCAGATCGAGCGACTGCGTGATGGTAATCAAGGATTACAGTTGGATGAGTACATTGAGCATGTCATCACGCACAGTGGTTTATCTGAGTTTTTTGCCCGCGATCGATCCGAAAAGGGGCAATCTCGTCTGGAAAACCTTCAGGAACTGGTGGGGGCTGCCCGGGCCTTCATCCCAGAAGATTCCGATGGTTTTGAAGGTATGGTGCCACTGGATCAGTTTCTTGCGCAAGCCGCTCTGGAGGCCGGCGAAGGTCAAGGCAATGCCTGGGATGATTGCGTTCAGATGATGACTTTACATGCCGCTAAAGGTTTGGAGTTTCCTTTGGTCTTTATGATCGGCATGGAGGAGAACTTATTCCCCAGCGAACGGTCACTGGAAGAAACCGGTCGTCTGGATGAGGAAAGGCGATTGTGCTACGTGGGTATCACCCGGGCGAGGCAAAAACTGGTTTTAACACATACCGAACAGCGGCGTTTGTACGGACGTAGTCATTACAACCTACGCTCACGGTTTTTAAGTGAAATACCGGTGGAATTGCTGGATGAAGTTCGGCCACGCGTCACCTTTGGTCAAGTCAATCTCTCAAGTGGACCGTCTGCTTATGCTGTCGATGAAAACTCAAACAATGGCTTTCAGATCGGGCAACGGGTCATGCACACGAAGTTTGGTGAGGGTCTCATCATGAGCTTTGAAGGCCAAGGGCGCAATGCCCGGGTACAGGTAAACTTTGAACGTGCCGGTAGCAAATGGCTGGTCCTTTCTTATGCCAATTTGCAGTTACTGTAAGCGATAAGCTAAAAACTGTCGGATTTTTTTACACTTCAGTTGGTAACAGGCGCTTGGAAAACGGAAAAACACAGCGAAACACAGATGCATTTGTGAGCGGGCACACAGGTTCTCCGGCGTCACTCGTTATTTGAAAAAAGTGGGAAGGCTAACATGTCGGAAAACTTTACACTTATGGCTTGATTTCACTTTTCTCCTATTAAATTTCTTATATTTCAATGATTTATATTGTTGGCACGGTAAGTGTATGTGTAGAGTTGTCATTAGAAAACGAATTCTCCACTAACCAACAAAAGGCGAGTAACAATGAAAAAGTATTTTAAAGGAATAGCGGTTGCAGCAGCGCTGACTTTAGGGTTGAGTACACAGGCGATTGCAGCGCCTAACTGGACAGCATCCTGGAGCGGTCATGAGGTGGTCAATGGCTTAGATATCGACCTGTTTGTACTTGATATCACGGCAGATGGTTTTAATCCTCTGTGGGATGAGGTGGATAACTATGTTTTACGTGTTCGGCTAAGAGATTATGATCGCGATCGCAATGTTTTAGGCGCGTGTATTCGAAACTGTGAGTACGGTCATGTTTATCCTGATGGTTCTGTCGTCCCATTTGAAGTTGACTCCGGTGTTTATGAGTTTGGCAGCACGACTATAGGCCTTGCCGATATCAATAATGATGGTGACCTGAATGTGATTATCACGGGTTCATTGTTGTCACCAGATTCTGAGTTCGGTGTTACCGGCTTGCAGCTTTTGGCTTACGGCACAGAAGGTGTTGATGTTCCTGAGCCTTCAACCTTAGCACTGTTGGGTTTAGGGCTGGTCGGTGTCGGTTTGACTCGTCGGCGCATGAAGAAATCTGCCTGAGGTAATTACTTCAAAGCGCTAAATTAAGAGCCGGGGCTTATCCCCCGGCTTTTTTATTTGTCTTCAAACGCCGTATCGGACACGGTAGGCTAGTATTTTTTCCCAATCTTCTAAGCGCTGGGTTTGCTGTAGATAATCCAGCAGGTTTGCCAGTGTAATCACGGAAATAACTTTAAGATTAAATTGCTTTTCAGCCTCTTCGATTGCAGACACTGTTCCTAGACCGCGCTCCTGCCGGTCGAGCAGTATCGCAACCCCAGTCATTTGCGCACCCGCGGCAGAAATCATCTGGTAAGACTCCCGTACAGCGGTTCCTGCGGTGATCACATCATCCACAACAAGAACAGAGCCCGTTAATTCGGCGCCAACCAGTTGGCCGCCTTCACCGTGATCTTTAACCTCTTTTCGATTAAAGCAGTAGGGAATATTGTGGTTATGGTCGCGCGCCATTGCGATGGCCGTCGCAACGGACAGAGGGATGCCTTTGTACGCTGGGCCGAAAAGCATATCAAAGTCTATACCGGAGGCCCGAATAGCTTCTGCATAATAGCGGCCTAATCGGCTTAAGGCCTCGCCCGTATTAAACAACCCAGCATTGAAAAAGTAAGGGCTTACCCGGCCCGACTTTAATGTGAACTCGCCAAATTTCAGGGCATTTTGTTCAATCGCAAACTCGATGAAATCGTGTTGATAGTCTTGCATTGTTGCTCGCTCGGCCAATTAAACTCAAGCTGGTATCATACACGCCGTATTTCTCTAAAGAAAAATTATAGGGCCCATGCGTATTATTACACTGAATTGTAACGGCGTTCGTTCTGCAGCCCGTAAGGGCTTTTTTGACTGGTTACCTTCACAGAATGCAGATGTTATTTGCCTCCAGGAAACCAAGGCACAAATCAGTCAGTTGAGCGATGCGGTTTTTTCGCCCGAGGGTTATCATTGCTTTTATCATGATGCTGAAAAAAAGGGGTATAGCGGGGTGGCCCTGTATTCAAAAAAAGCACCTGATGCTGTCGTCCCCGGGCTTGGCTTTGAAAAATATGACTGTGAAGGTCGTATGTTGGAAGCGCGATTTGGCAACACGTCAATCATCTCACTGTATCTGCCATCAGGCTCTGCCAAGGAAGAACGGCAAGCCTTTAAGTATGAAATGATGGACGACTTACTGCCCTGTTTGAAGCAGATTAAACAACAACAGCGCGAGTATGTGATTTGCGGTGATTGGAACATCGCCCACACCAAACAGGATATTCGAAACTGGCGAGGCAACCAGAAAAATTCGGGTTTTCTGCCAGAAGAAAGGGCTTGGTTGACGCACTTATTTGATGATCTTGGTTTTGTGGATAGTTTTCGTGAACTGCCACAAAAAGAACATGAATACACTTGGTGGTCAAATCGCGGGCAAGCCTGGGCTAACAACACGGGTTGGCGTATAGACTACCAAATCAGTACGCCTGGATTAAAAGGTCGAGTGAAACGCACGGCCATTTATCGCGACCAACGCTTTTCTGATCATGCCCCTTTCACTGTCGACTACGATTGGAAAATTGAGTGAAGGTATCCTCCCAGGCTGAGCGGTCGAGTTGGCGAACGGCTTTTTTGGGATACACTCGCCCTCAGGTCATTGCATTGTTTTTTCTGGGGTTTTCTGCTGGATTGCCGTATTTGTTGGTCTTTTCAACATTGACGGTATGGTTAGCCGAAGCGGGTGTAAGCCGCAGTGCGATTGGTTTTTTTGGGTGGGTCGGCATGACCTTTTCCATCAAAATGCTCTGGGCGCCTGTGATTGACCAGCTTCCAATTCCTTGGTTCACGAAGAAGCTTGGCCGCCGTCGGAGTTGGATGTTGGCAGCCCAAATTTTCATTGTGCTTGCTTTGTTGCTGATGGCTTTTATCCACCCAGCGGAAAATCTGGTGCTCTTTGCCTTTGCAGCGGTTCTGGTGGCCTTTGGATCGGCAACGCAAGATATCAGTATTGATGCCTTCCGTATTGAGTCAGCGGCCAGTGAATACCAGGGTGAAATGGCCGCCACCTATATTTTTGGCTACCGGGTGGCTCTTTTGGTGAGCGGCGCGGGAGCGCTTTACATCGCGGAAGCCAGTAACTGGACGGTCAGTTACTTGGCAATGGCGGCCTTGATGGGGGTGGGCATCATCACTGCGTTGTTTGTCAAAGAGCCTGAGAACACAGCCCAGCGACAAAATAATCGCAAGGTCGCTTGGTTAAAAAACGCTTTTGTAGAACCGTTTACTGATTTTTTTCACCGGCAAGCACCTTATGCAATCCTTATTCTGATGCTGATTGGCCTGTACAAAGTGAGTGATATCACGATGGGCATCATGGCGAATCCGTTTTACTTGGACCTTGGCTTTTCAAAACTGGAAATTGCCAATATCAGTAAGTTATTCGGGTTCACCATGTCCTTGGCTGGTGCTTTTCTCGGTGGGTTGTTGGTTGCCCGCTTTGGCGTGATGAAACCTTTACTGTTCGGTGCCATTATGATCGCTGCCACCAATTTACTGTTTGCAGCTATGGCCTTTGTCGGGCCGAGTGTCGGCTGGCTAACCGTGGTAATCAGTGCAGATAATATTAGCGGAGGTATTGCAACAGCCGCTTTTATTGCTTACCTGTCGAGTTTGACCAGCGCGTCTTATACCGCAACCCAGTATGCAGTTTTCAGCTCTTTGATGACCTTACCGGCCAAGTTTTTAAGTGGTTTCTCCGGTCTTGTGGTGACCGAAGCCGGCTATGCCAGTTTTTTTATCTATACGGCACTCTTAGGTATTCCAGCAATCCTTTTAGTGGTTTTAATGCTTTTTTTGCAACGTAATACAGCAGTTAAAATAAATGAAATACAAAGACCTACGTGACTTTATCGCGCGGCTTGAATCCGCAGGGGAGCTGAAGCGAATCTCGACTCCTGTGAGCCCCGCGCTGGAAATGACCGAGATCAGTGACCGGGTCCTTCGCCAGGGTGGCCCTGCCCTCCTGTTTGAAAACCCTGCGGGGTATGAAACGCCGGTTTTGGCCAACTTGTTTGGAACAGCCAAGCGTGTGGCGTTGGGTATGGGTGCGGAGTCGACGGATGCGTTAAAAGAAATCGGTGAGTTGCTTGCTTTCCTCAAAGAACCAGACCCACCCAAAGGGTTAAAGGAAGCCTGGAAATCACTGCCTATCTTTAAAAAAGTGCTGGATATGGCGCCCAAAAAAGTGCGCAACGGTGTGTGCCAACAGGTGGTATTGGAAGGTGAAGAGGTTGACCTTCACCAGCTTCCTATTCAAACCTGCTGGCCTGAAGATGCTGCGCCCCTGATTACCTGGGGTTTGGTGTTGACCAAAAGTGTTTCAAAAGACCGTCAAAATATGGGTATTTACCGTCAGCAAGTGATCGCTAAAAATAAGGTCATTATGCGTTGGCTCGCTCATCGCGGCGGTGCTTTGGATTATGACGAGTGGTGTGCGGCACGCCCCGACGAACCGTTTCCTCTCGCTGTTGCTTTAGGGGCGGATCCGGCCACGACGTTGGCCGCGGTGACCCCGGTGCCGGATACCCTTTCAGAGCATGCTTTTGCCGGTTTGTTGCGCGGAGAGCGCACACCTTTGTGCCAGTGCCTGGGTTCAGAGCTTTACGTGCCGGCCACTGCGGAATACATTCTGGAAGGTGTGATTCACCCGGGTGAAACGGCCCTGGAAGGGCCTTTTGGTGACCATACGGGGTATTATAATGAGGTGGAAACGTTTCCTGTGTTTACCATTGAACGCATCACTCACCGTAAATCGCCGATTTATCACTCGACCTATACCGGGCGCCCGCCGGATGAGCCTGCGATTCTCGGGTTGGCGCTGAATGAGGTCTTTATCCCAATCTTGAAAAAGCAGTTTCCGGAGATTATCGATTTTTATTTGCCGCCAGAAGGCTGCTCTTACCGTGTGGCTGTGGTGAGCATGAAGAAAGCTTATCCGGGCCATGCTAAGCGTGTCATGATGGGTGTGTGGTCCTATTTGCGACAATTTATGTACACCAAATTCGTGATTGTCGTGGATGACCATATCAATGCACGAGACTGGCAGGATGTCGTCTGGGCAATTTCCACACAAGTGGATCCGGCCCGTGATATCACACTGATTGAAAATACCCCCATTGATTATTTAGATTTTGCCTCTCCGGTTTCGGGACTTGGATCAAAGATGGGGCTCGACGCCACGCAGAAGATAGGTAACGAAACTCAGCGCCCTTGGGGTAAGCCCATCGTCATGGATGAGAAAACAAAGGACCACATTGATGCCATCTGGGAAGAGCTAGGCCTGTAAATAAACACTTGACGCCGGTTTTAAAATCAGCAAATGTAAGTGGGCTTCTAAGCCTTAATCGACTGACATGCGGAGAGCCTCATGATTGAACTCTACACAGCAGCAACCCCTAATGGTTACAAAGCATCCGTTACGCTGGAAGAAATGAGCCTGCCCTACACCGTGCATGCGCTGGACCTGAGTACCGGTGTTCAAAAAGAAGACTGGTTTCTAAAGATCAACCCCAATGGACGTATTCCCGCAATTGTTGACACAGAAAACGACCATTTTGCGGTTTTTGAATCCGGGGCGATTATGATCTACCTTGCCGAAAAAACAGGAAAACTGTTGCCAGCGGACCCCAAAAAACGCTCCCAGGTGATTCAATGGTTAATGTTCCAAGTGGGCGGTGTAGGCCCGATGATGGGGCAAGCCAATGTCTTTTATCGTTATGCGGAAGAGAAGATCCCTTATGCCATCGAGCGTTACCAACGGGAAGGGCGCCGTTTGTTTGAAGTGCTGAATACACAACTGCAAGAACATGAGTTTCTGGTGGATGATTACTCCATTGCTGATATCGCCAACTGGTGTTGGGTCCGAAGTTACCGTTGGTCAGGGATCAGCGTTGAGGGGTTGGAAGCTTTGCAACGCTGGCTTCAGGCAATTGAACAGCGGCCAGCGGCGATTCGCGGCTGCGCGGTTCCCGAAAAAAAGGAGCGTTCGTCGGACAACGAAAAAGAGAAATTCATCGACAGCGCACGTTCCATGTTGGTTTAAAGTTGCGCAAAGCCTGATTCAGCGATCAGGCGCCGGGACGGTATAGAGGCCTTAGCCCGTATCGACGTGCATTTGCAGCCACATCTCTAACAAAGCCAAGTGCCAAAGTTTGCTCCCCTTAAGTGCTGTCATGTGTTGCTCCGGAGCTTGGAGTAATGTCTCGATATATCGCTGATTAAATAAGCCGCGCTGTCGGCAGGCTGCTGAATGCAAGGTATCCTGCATCATATCGAGAAATCTACCGCGAACAAACTTCAAGGCCGGTACGGGGAAATAACCCTTTTCCCGATCAATCACTTTGTCGGGCAGTAGACCGCGAGCAATGGCTTTTAATGGGTATTTCCCACCCTGACGCAGCTTGAGCTCCGGTGGCATGCTTGCGGCCAACTCAACCAGTTCATGATCCAAAAAAGGCACACGAGCTTCCAGGCCCCATGCCATGGTCATGTTATCCACCCGTTTGACAGGGTCATCGACAATCAATGTTGTGACGTCCATGTGCAGCACACGATCGATAAACTCATCGGCTGCGGGTTCATTCAGTAACTGGGCAACCCTTTGTGAGGTGATATCCTCTGTGTGGAATGCCGGTTCAATTGCGTCCAGCCACTCTTGGTGGCTACGGTCAAAGTAGTGCTTGCGGAAACGCTCGAGTTTAGATCCGGAGGACTCGGCCTGCATCTGTGGGTACCAGAAGTAGCCGCCGAACACTTCATCAGCCCCCTGGCCACTTTGTACAACTTTGATCTCTTTTGAAACTTGTTCGGCCAACAGGTAAAAAGCGACGGCGTCTTGAGCAACCATGGGTTCGGACATGGCGCCAATGGCATCGGGTAATCGATCAATCAGCTCTTCATTGGCAATGTGAAATTTCGCGTGTTCAGTACAAAAGCGCTCGGCTACCGGGTCTGAATACTCGTACTCGTTGCCCTTCTCCTCGGGTTGGTCTTCAAAACCGACAGTAAATGTACGAAGGCCTGTAACACCTGCTTCTGCCAGTAAGCCAACCAGTAAACTGGAGTCCAGCCCGCCGGATAACAACACGCCAACGGGGACGTCGGCGACTTCTAAACGTTTTTTGACTGCACGCTTTAGGGTGTCATGCGTGGCTGTGATCCAGTCAGATTCACTCATCGACTGTGTGGGGCGTGTCGCTTTTAATGTCCAGTAACGTTGTTCAGTCAGCGTGCCATCAACTGCGACTTTGACTGTGTGGGCCGGTTTTAGTTTGCGGATGCCACGCAGAATGGTATGTGGCGCAGGGATAACCGCGTGTAAGGTTAACTGGTGATGCAGCCCAACAGGGTCAACTGCTGTATCGATATCCTTGCCGGCGAGCAGTGCCTGCGGTGTGGAAGCAAAGCGTAACCGCTTATTATTCAGGCTATAGTAGAGTGGTTTGATGCCCATGCGATCCCTGGCCATGAGCAGGTGTTGTTTCGGCCGGTCCCAGATTGCAAAAGCGAACATCCCGTGGAGCCGTTTCACGAAATCATCCCCCCACTCGGCGTAGGCACGCAGAATGACCTCTGTATCGCCGTGAGAAAAAAACTGATGTCCCATCGCTTGCAATTGCTTGCGTAGATCAGGGTAGTTATAAATGCTGCCGTTAAACACAATACTGAGCCCTAGTTCAGGAATGTGCATGGGCTGGTGGCTTTCTGATGATAAGTCAATAATCGCTAAGCGGCGGTGTCCAAGCGCAACAGGCCCCTCAGAAAAAATGCCATTGTCGTCAGGACCGCGGCGTTCCAGTTTGGCTGACATGGTTTGAATAAGTTGTGAGTTTGCGACTTGCCCGTCAAAGCGCAATTCACCACATAAACCGCACAAAAGATTACCTCGCTTTCAGCATGTAAGCGCTGCTGAACTCTATAAAAACACTCCATGATGCCCCGGGAAGGATGCAATGGCAACTTGATCATAGGACCAAATATGTCATTGATGTATTTTATGTGCGGTTGATTTGCGGAGCTTACAGCCGAAGTAAACTAAGAGCACAGGCTTTAGTGAGACCTTTTACAAGAGCTAACTGTACGGATGTGAGGTCTTATTTGAAATTTCTTTCTGAATCTAATAGTTTCCATGAAGAATACAAATCGTTGGCCCGAATCCGGGGTTGGTGGAGGCAAATAGGATGGACAAATCTACTGTTGGTATTTATGCGCAAGATCTGGACAAAAACCAGGGGAATTACACCGCTCTTTCCCCGCTCAGTTTTATTGCACGCAGCGCTGAAGTTTATCCCGATCACGTGGCAGTCATTCATGGTGAACATCAGTTTACATGGCGGCAAACCTACCAGCGTTGCTGTCGACTGGCGTCTGCCTTACAAAAGAAAGGGGTTGGGCGAGGCGATACCGTTGCAGTCATGGCACCGAATATTCCGGCTATTTATGAAGCACACTTTGGTGTGCCTATGGTGGGTGCCGTCTTAAACGCACTGAATATTCGTCTGGATGCCAAAGTATTGGCGTTTATTTTGGAGCATGGGGAGGCTAAAGTTCTCCTCACAGACAGAGAGTTCTCGTCGGTTATTCGCGAGGCCTTGTCTCTTATGAAGTCACCGCCTCTGGTTATTGATATTGACGATCCACTGGCAAGCGGTGGTGAATGCATTGGTGAGATGAATTACGAAGCTTTTTTGGAAACAGGCGACCCCGGTTTCCAATGGCAAGGTCCCATGGATGAGTGGGAGGCCATTTCACTCAATTACACGTCAGGTACAACCGGTAACCCCAAAGGTGTTGTGTACCATCATCGGGGGGCTTATTTAAATGCGCTGTCGAATGCAACGGGTTGGGGTATGCCGCATCACCCAATCTATTTGTGGACATTACCTATGTTTCATTGCAATGGCTGGTGTTTTCCTTGGACGCTGGCGGCACTGGCTGGCACCAGTGTTTGTCTGCGTAAAGTCGAAGCACCTGCAATATATCGTGCGATTGCCGAAACCCATGTGACGCACTTTTGTGGGGCGCCCGTTGTACTGAATACTCTGGTTAATGCCCCTAAAGACGAAAAGCAAGCGTTGCCGCATGTTGTTAAAGCGATGACGGCTGGTGCACCACCGCCGGCGAGTATCCTGGAGAAAATGGAAGTCGCAGGGTTTGATGTGACCCATGTTTATGGTTTAACGGAAACCTATGGACCATCTGTGATGTGTGCCTGGAAAAGTGAGTGGGATGACCTCCCGCCTGCTGAGAAAGCAACACTCAAGGCCCGGCAGGGTATTCGTTACCATGCTTTGGAGGATGTTCAAGTGATGGATCCCGATACCATGCAGGTTGTTCCCAGTGACGGTGAAACCATGGGGGAAATCATGTTTCGTGGGAATATTGTGATGAAAGGGTATCTCAAAAATCCTTCTGCGACAGAAGCGGCGTTTCGGGGTGGCTGGTTTCACTCCGGTGACTTGGCTGTCAGGGATCCTGATGGCTATATCCGCATCAAAGACCGGTCAAAAGATATCATTATTTCAGGTGGGGAAAACATTTCCTCCATTGAGGTGGAAGACATTCTTTATCGTCACCCGGATGTGATCGAAGCCGCCGTTATCGCTCAGCCCGACGAAAAATGGCGCCAATCCGCCCCGCATCGCCGGACCGTCGATGCCAGCACC
>OBIC01000296.1_pt1 | contig 16001 bp, 10 predicted proteins | sample 1519831 | NCBI WGS metagenome assembly OBIC01 (sample SAMN03019805, study PRJEB22545) | beach sand metagenome | biome: beach; feature: sea beach; material: beach sand | place: USA: Municipal Pensacola Beach, FL | collected 2010-10-20 | depth 40-45 cm m | reverse complement strand
GATGCTCTACCTCGACCTCGGCCACCGCGATCATGCCGCCCCGCGCGGGAGACACCCAAAATTGCCACTTCCGGGAGGTTAACGATGGGCGTGAATCCCGTGCCGCCGAGCCCACCAAGGCTGGTGACGGAAAACGATGCGCCTTGCATCTCGTCGGGCCGCAGGCGGCGCGCCCGGGCGCGCTCCGAAAGGTCGTTGATCTCGCCCGCCAACTGCCAGATGCCTTTCTGATCGGCGTTGCGGACCACGGGAACCAGCAGGCCTTGCGGCGTGTCGACCGCCACACCAATGTGGTAGTACTTTTTCAGAACCAAGGCATTTCCGGACGCCGCGAGCGACGCGTTGAAACGCGGAAACGCCTGTAGGCTGCTGATTAACGCCCGAATCAAAATCGGCAGCAGCGTCAGCTTCGGCTGGCTGTCCGCCGCCTTGGCGCGCTGCTCTTTCCGAAACGACTCAAGCTCAGTGATGTCGGCGTCCTCGAAGTGAGTCACATGGGGGATGGTGCGCCAACTTTGGCTGAGGTTGCGGGCACCCGCCCGCAGGATGCGGGACAGTTCTTGCTCCTCGATCTCCCCGAATTGGCTGAAGTCAATGTCTTCCCCACGTGGCGCCTCGATGGCGGTGGGCGACACCGACAGCCGTTCTTTCACGTGCGTCTTGAGGTCGGATTTCAACACTCGGCCCTTGCGTCCCGTTCCATCGACCCGGGAGAGGTCCACGCCGAGTTCCCGCGCCAGCTTGCGGACCGCGGGACCCGCGTGAGCTGTGCCTTGCGCCGGCTGCTCAGGTTCCGATCGCTGTGGTTTCGCCTTGGGTGCAGCGGCGGTCGCGCGCGACTCAGGTGCACCCCCGGTTGCCTGATCATCGGCGCCTCGCGCGGCTTCCGCGTGCCGTCCATCCGCTGATGTTGATTCTGTCTTGGACGGTGCAGCGCGCTGCGCTTTCTTCGCCGAATCGGTATGCACCCTCAAGAGCGGCATCCCTTGCTCGACTTGGTCCCCCACCTTGACTCTCACTGAAGCCACAGTGCCAGCTTCGGTGGCCGGAACCTCAAGCGAAGCCTTCTCCGACTCCAGCACGACAACAGGGGTGTCCATTTCAATGCGGTCGCCCTCTGCGACCAGCAACTCGATCACCTCTGCCGGCTCGCCGCCAATGTCAGGGACCTCAATCAAAGCGGCAGCCCCTTCCGAATCGTCACTCGTACCATCAAGCGGCTCACCAGTATCGCCACCCGCAGTCCCTTCGATGGCCTCGGGAGCGCTGGTTGACTCTGGATCGTCGCTTGACTGCTCGTGCACACCGGAAGCGGACTCCGCCGCGTCCGGTGACGCCTGCCCTGAAGCCTCCTTATCGGCAGGGGCCTCCTGTTCAGCAAGTTCGTCCTCATCGGCTTCAGCAACTTCGGATTCACCAGCGGCCACAACGGCGATTTCGGTTCCCTCCGACAGCTCATCGCCCACAGCGACGAGCAGCCGCTTCAGTTGACCGGCGGCGGAAGCGGGAATCTCAACGCTTGCCTTCTCCGATTCAACCACGAGCAATGACTGACCCTCTTCGATCTGGTCGCCCTCAGCCACTAGAAGTTCGATCACTTCGGCGCTGTCTGCACCACCCAAATCCGGCACCTTGAGAGTTGTATCTGTCACGCTTGACTCCTATGGCTCCACTGTCCAGAGGTGAACCATCGACTACCGCAGCCAGGGGGCGGCGGCTTCGGGATCAATCTTCGCGGCTTCAATTGCTTTCGAGACCTGCGAGGTGTCGACCTGGCCTTGCTTGGCGAGGGCATACAACGCCGCCACGACAACGTGGTGGCGGCTCACTTCGAAAAAACTGCGCAATTTGGCCCTGCTGTCGCTGCGTCCATACCCGTCCGTACCCAGTGTGTAGTAGGCACCTGGAATGTATTCGCGAATTTGCTCAGGTACTGCCCGCATGTAGTCAGACGCCGCCACCACCGGGGCATCCATCTGCGCCAGGGTGTCGCTCACATGGCAGCTTCGTGGTTCGGAATCCGGGTGCAGCATGTTCCAGCGGGCGGCCTCCATTCCGGCTCTGCGCAGTTGGTTCCAGCCTGGAGCACTGAGCACACGAACCCGCACAGCATGCTCGGTCGCCAGGATCTCGGCTGCGGCCTCCACCTCCCGGAGGATTGCTCCACTGCCGATCAATTGAATACAGCCGACTGGGTCTTTCTCTTCGGGGGTCAGTTCACGCAAGACATAGAGACCGCGCTCGATGTCATCTTCTACTCCTTTCGGCATCGCGGGCTGCACGTAGTTCTCATTGAGTGTGGTGATGTAGTAGAAGCGGTTCTCGCCCTGCCGGTACATCGCGTCCACACCTCGTTGCAGAATGACTGCCAACTCGTATGCATAGGTTGGATCGTAGGCATGGCAGTTGGGAATGGTCGAGGCCAGCAACAGGCTGTGCCCATCCTGATGCTGCAGACCCTCGCCATTGAGGGTGGTTCGCCCCGACGTGGCGCCGATCAGAAAGCCCCTTGCCTGAATGTCGCCGGCTGCCCATGCCAGATCGCCCACGCGCTGGAACCCAAACATTGAGTAGAAGATATAGAACGGCAGCATCGGCAGGCGGTTGTTGCTGTACGAAGTGGCAGCCGCGATCCAGGAAGCCATCGAACCCGCCTCAGTGATCCCCTGCTCCAGAATGCGCCCGTCCTTGGCTTCGTGGTAGCCGAGAATCTGCTCCGAATCCACAGGCTCATACAGCTGCCCACCGGGCGCGAAAATCCCGAACTGCCGAAACATCCCCTCCATACCGAAGGTGCGTGCCTCATCCGGGACGATGGGGACCACGCGATCGCCAATCTCCTTGTCCTTCATCAGGCTGGTGAGCATGCGCACGAACGCCATTGTGGTCGAAATCGAGCGCTCACCACTGCCCTTCAGTTGGGTTTCGAACAGGTCCAGTGTCGGGGTGCGCAGCGGCGCCAGTTCACTGTGGCGCTGCGGCACGAACCCCCCGAGGGCTGCGCGTTGCTGCTTCAGGTACTGGATCTCGGGGCTGTCGGGAGCAGGCCGATAGAACGGCACTTCCTTGAGTTGCTGGTCGTTGAGTGGGATGTCAAAGCGATCGCGGAACGCTCGCATGTTGTCCCAGTCGAGCTTCTTCACGGAGTGGGTGTAGTTCTGTGCCTGCACTTCGGTGCCGAAACCATACCCTTTGATCGTTTTCGCCAAAATGACGGTTGGCTTGCCCGTGGTGCGCACGGCTGCAGCATAGGCAGCAAACACCTTGGCGGGATCGTGTCCGCCACGGTTGAGCCGATAGATGTCGTCATCGGTGAGGTCTTCGACCATGGCAGCGAGTTCAGGGTAGTGCCCGAAAAAGTGCTCGCGGGTGTACCCGCCTCCCTTGGCCTTGTAGTTCTGGAACTCGCCGTCGACCACCTCGTCCATGCGCTTTTGCAACCAGTTGCCCTGGTCGCGAGCGAACAGCGCATCCCACAGTTGCCCCCAAACCACCTTGATGACATTCCAGCCGGCCCCCGTGAACTGCCCTTCCAACTCCTGGATGATCTTTCCGTTGCCACGCACCGGTCCGTCCAGGCGCTGCAAGTTGCAATTGACCACAAACACCAAGTTGTCGAGGCGGTCCCGCCCGGCAAGAGAGATGGCACCGAGTGATTCTGGCTCGTCACACTCCCCGTCGCCGAGAAAGCACCAGATTTTGCGGTCCGAAGCGGGCATCAGGCCGCGGTTCTCAAGGTAGCGTGAGAATTGTGCCTGATAGATTGCCTGAATGGGTCCAAGGCCCATGGAGACGGTCGGAAACTGCCAATAGTTGGGCATCAGCCAGGGGTGGGGATAGGAGGACAGGCCCACGCCATCGACCTCCTGCCGGAACTGCTCCAGGTGTGCCTCGTCAAGGCGCCCCTCAAGGTACGCGCGGGCATAGATGCCGGGTGCAGAATGCCCCTGAAAATACACCAGGTCGCCCGGGTGCGACTCGGTTGGGGCGCGGAAAAAGTAGTTGAAGCCAGTCTCATAAAGCGTCGCGCTGGACGCGAAACTGCTGATGTGTCCGCCCAGCTCGTGCTCCGTTTGGCTGGCCCGCATGACCATCGCGAACGCATTCCAACGAATCAACGAGCGCAGTCGGCGGTCCATGAACAGGTCTCCGGGAATGCGCCTTTCATCGTTGGGGGCAATGGTATTTCGGTACGGCGTGGTCACGGCATTGGGCGCGCGCAACCCACGCTCTCGGGCATGCACAACCAGTTGCTGCAACAGGTACCCGGCCCGCTCCACCCCATCGTGGTCAATGACGCCCTCAAGCGCATCAAGCCACTCCTGGGTTTCTATCGGGTCCAGGTCTTCAGGGGTCGAATCGGTCATTCCTACACTCCTGCGTACGCAGCCCCACGATGGGGCCAATCAGTTCGGCCACAGCCAGGCTGCACCCCGCACACCACTCGAGTCACCATGCACCGCACGCACCAGCCGGGTCTCTACGCGGTCCGTAAAGATGTGGGGCAACCACAGCCGCGGCACATTGCTGTACAGACGGGTCAAGTTGGAAAGTCCACCGCCCAACACCACCACGTCTGGATCCAGCACGTTGATGACTGTGGCCAGCGCCCGCGCCAAGTGCGATTCGTAACGAGCCAACACAGCGGCTGCGTTGGGGTTGCCTGCACGGTCTTCGGCGGCAATATGCAGCCCGCTGGCTCGCTGACCCGTGGCCTGCTCCCAGGTCATCTCAAGACCTGTCCCCGAAACATAGGTCTCCACACAATTTAGCCGCCCACAATTGCACAGCCGCTCGCCGTTGCCGCAAAGAAGGGGCCGGGGTGGCTTCTCGGCGCCCTCAAGGTTTTGCCACGTCTCACCTGCTTGACCATAGTACAGTGGGTTGTGCCCCCATTCGCCGGCAATGGCATTGCACCCCCGCAGCAGCTTTCCCTCCACCACCACGCCGCTACCGGCACCGGTACCCAGAATCACACCCCAGACGGTGCGGGCACCTTTGCCGGCACCATCCATCGCCTCAGAAAGTGCAAAACAGTCCGCATCGTTCGCGAGGCGGACCGGGCGGTCCAAGCGCGCTTCAAGGTCTTCGCGCAACGGTTGGCCATTCAGACAGGTCGAGTTGCTGTTTTTGATGCGACCGGTAACCCGAGAGACCGCGCCCGGGGTACCGATGCCGACCGAGCCCTTGGTCACCAACTCCTGTTCAACGGATCCGACCAACCCGACGATGGCGTCCAAAGTGTCCCCGTAGCCGCTGTGGGGCGTGGACACCCGTCTGCGTGTCAGCGTGCGCCCTTGGGCATCCAGGGCGATCGCCTCGATCTTGGTACCCCCGAGATCAATGCCTATTCTCATCGGCGCGCCTGCTCCAAGCGGTCGCACAGCTCGGCAATGCCCTCTACGATCCGTGGTGCCGGCCGCGAAAGCAAGTCAGCAGACGCCGGATACAGGCGTTGTGCGCGGACTGCACGGAGGCCCTCGAACCGCGTCCAGTCCGCACGCATGCGATTGAATTCCAGTTCCCCCGCCGCCATCAACACGATCACTCCAGGGTCAAGCGCGACCACCGCCGCGGCGCTTACCGGAAACACCGAGTTTTTCGTGTTTCCGAAAACATTGCGACCGCCGCACCAGCGCAGCGCCTGCCCGATCAAATGGCGGTTGTTCACGGTATAGCGGGGCTGGGCGCTGATTTGAATGAAGACATCCACTCCGTCACCCGCATCTTCGGGTTGGCGCAGCGCTTCCAGGCGCTGCAAGAATTCAGCGGCCGCAGCCTCCCCGTGCAGTTGCGTGCCAAGCAGCTGTGAGACGCTGCGCATTGCATCGGCAATGCCGCGCAGGTCGCTCGGCTCGCTGCGGTAGAGCGCGACGCCGAGGGCCTCCAGGCGGGCCTGAAACCGCAAGGGGGTGCCGGAATGCCACAGCAGCACCAGGTCCGGCTGCAAGGCAACCAGCGCCTCAAAGTTCAACATAAAGGCATCGCCCAGGCGGGGGATCTCCCGGGCTGCGGGGGGGTGGTCAGCAAAGCGGACGGTCCCGACCAACCGGTCACCGGCGCCGACCGCGAACACCAGTTCCGTGATGTGGGGAGCGAGGCTGACCACACGCTCGGCAGGCCGTGGAAGCGCGACCACCCTGCCAGTGTCATCGGTGACTTGAATCGCCGCACCAGCACCCTGTAGGGCAACAGTCCACAGGCACAGCGTCCAAGTGGCTCGCCACAGTGCGCGGCGCACGCTTGGACACCACCTGCATGCAACCGCACTCACTGGATCAGCCGGCCCCAGCAAACAGCGTCCACAAAGCGAGAGACCCGAGCCAGAGCACCAATGAACGGTTCAGCAACCCCACAACCGCGTCGAGCTGGCGCTCGACTTGCGCGGCCTGCTCCCCCATCTCGCTGTCCGCGGCATCAGCGGCGGTGGGCACAGCAAGCGCTGGACAGGATGCAGCCGCAGCGCTGCCGAGCACGTCCACCGGTGGCATCGACGGGTTGCGGACGGAGGCGACCGCAACCGGTGCCGTTGCGCTGAAATCCCCCACCAGACAGAAAGTGAACGCCAGCACCCGTGCTGGCAGCCAGTGAATGAAGCCCATCAACTGACCACCCAGGTCAAAATCAGCCGCAGTTGGGCTGCGCTCGCGCACCAGGCGGAGAAGAACCACCGCCAGCGCCGCCACTGGGCCCAGCACCAGGTACCAGAACAACACGCTGAAGCCACACTCCAGGCGTCGGGCCAAGACCCTCGATACCACCGCTTGGGACAAATCAGCCCGGCTTTGCACTGGCTGACCTGGAACCACAAGCCCGCTTTGTTCTGCGACATGCAGCGCCGCCTGCAGATCCTCGCGCGCCGCTGCGGCCCGGAACAGGGCCAGGTCGGTACTGAGGTCGCGCCGATCCAGGGCGAACAACAGCACCGCAACGTGCATGACCAGACCCACCAATCCGAACAGCCAGTCGCCGAGCCAACACAGCAGGATGCCGAACACCAGAACCGGCGCACCCACCTCGAACAGCAGGGTGCGAGCCTGCGATTTCGGATCGAAAAACGAACGTGACCGAATCCAGTCACAGTACCGGTCGAACCAATGGTCGCGCAGCCACCGCCCACGGAAGTCAAAGAGATAGGCGACGCACAGGGCAATCAGTATCGCAAGCAGCTTCATCAATCCTCCCAATCGGACAAGGGCGCTTCAGCGCAATACTGAGCCCAATCCACTACCAACCACAACCGGCTGTCAAGCACAGTTCAACTCTGCCACCCGCGAGGGAGAAACATCCAGTCGCCGTGCCAGCAGCCGGCGCAGGTGCCGCCAATCAAATGCGGGACCAGGATCGGTTTTGCGAACCGGTGCGATGTGCTGGTGGCCCACGATGGCCGCCGGGGTCAGTGACGGGTAGGCCGCCATCAAATCGGCCACTAAAGCGGTCAGATGGGCGTACTGAACAGGTGTGTAGCCGCCGGGGGCGAGCCCTTCCAGTTCGATGCCGATTGAATAGTCATTGCATGCGGCCTTGCCTCGATAGCTCGAGCTTCCTGCGTGCCATGCACGTCGATCGAACGCGACATATTGGTGCACGCGGCCATCGCGGCGGACCAATGCATGGGCAGAGACCCGCAGTTGGTCCAAATCGGCAAAGGTAGGGTGCTCGGAGGGATCCAAGCAGTTGCAGAACAGGGCGTCGATTTGAGGGCCGCCGAACACGCCAGGCGGCAAGCTAATACAGTGAATAACGATCAACCGCGGGGCGCTGGCCGGTGGCCGCGAATCCTGGTTTGGGCTTGGTACGGCGGTCGCTTCTGACCACCAATGTTCAACCACCCGCCCCATGAACCATCGACCTCATACCTGGGCCACACACTGCCAAGCGCGCAGGCACCCGTTCGTCACGGGGGCTCCCTGTTCGACAACCATCTGCGACGGCACGTGCCTTTAACGAGTGTGCGCAACCGCTGCTTCATTGTCCAGCGTGGCCGGGCGTGTCGCGGGCTACTCGTCCTCCTCGGCGCGCAGATCGCTGATGACCGCGCTGAGGGCACGGTCGAACATGAGGGTATCGCTCATCACCCGCAACCGCCCTTCTGCATGGGCTTCGGCAAGGGCGCCATGGCTGTATTCTGCGACTTTCATGCCCACACGGTTCACAAAAATGTACTTGTCGACCTCACTCAGGTGGGCCGCCAGTTTGCAGCGCAGCCGCTGGTCACCTTGCTGCAACTCGATCCAGGTGCCCACCCCCAGGCTGGGCAAGGGCTCTTCGGTCGGAGCAAACAGCGGTCTGTCGCCTGAGGTCAGCTCCGGTCCACCCGTCGGCTCCCCGCGCGTTGCAAGTGAACCCGCGGCAGCGGCGCTCGGGTCCGCTTCAGGGTCCAGATTCACATCTAGATCCAGGCTCAAGTCCGGGACCATCGGAGCAGATTCTGCCTGCAGCTGAGCGGTCGGCACAGGTGCCTGTGGCGATGAGTCTGGCGCCGGCTGGACGACATCGGACGGTGCCGGCTGTGCGCTTTCTCCAACCGGTACGGGTGGTGGCTGCACGTCCTCGTGGCGTGGCACCTCACGCGCGCGCGCCATCTCCGCAACCTCTGTATCGGGCACCCCCTGGATCGGCGGCAACTCACTCAAGCGCAGGTGGGTACGCTCCAGCTCGGTGAAAAAACGGTTGCTTTGAAAGGGGTCTGCAGAGATTTGCTGCAGCCCATGGCGCAAGCTGCGCAGCAGGTGAGGCAAAGTGGCCAGCAATTCGCGCCGCTGCTCCGGGGTGCGTGATGGCACCAGGCTATCCAGCAGCTGCGTCACCACTGCTGAGGCATTGCGCCACTCATCGCTGTGCTCTCCATGGCGCAGTGCAACCAGGAACAGGTAGCGGGACCAGTGCTGCTCGAGAAAGGAATCCACGAATGCTGGAATGGTTTGGCTTGCCACTGCCGCCTGCACCGCTTCATGGGCAAGACGCTGCGCCTTCTCGGAACGAGCCCGCCCATCCTCGGCGTCGCGTAGGCGCTGCTCTGCAACCTCAGCACGCCGGCGCTCCTTCTGCGAAAAGCGCTCGAAATCAGTCCACAAGTCTTCAAAGATGGTGGTGTCCCGGTCGAACTCATTCTGCACACGGGCAACCACCTGCTGCATCTTGCGGTATACCTGGTCCTCACCACCTGCTGCCGTGTCATAGAGGCCAACGGACATGGACGCCATCTCATCGAGCAGACGCCGTGCGGGATGCGACCGCTCGCTCAGAAAACTGCGGTCCTGCAAGGCCAGCCGGATCAACGGCAATTGCAGACGGGAAAACAAGGTGCGCGCCGGACCACCAATGCCGCGGTCGTTGACGATGTATTTGAACAACAACGAAATCAGTTCAATCACATCCTGGTGTGCGCTCGCGATCGATCCAGAGCCCTCGCCACCCACCAGACCCTGCAGGGTCGCAAGCACATCCTGCGCTCCGCTGTCCTGCGCAATCGCCATTCCCGCTGGGCGTCGCGCCTCCAAACGACCCAGGCCACGCAACAGGTCATCCAAGGTCACGGGTGCAGTGGCAGAAGCCTGTTGCTGGGTTTCTTCTCCGCGTTTCTTGAGGAGCAGTTCGTGCAAGGATTCAAGCAGCACAGAAGTGGGGTCACCTGAATTGACATGGTGCAACCCTGCAGACTGCATCTGAGCGGGCTCATCAGCCACGGGGACCTCCTTCTGGCGACCGCGCACTGGCTGACCTTTCAGGTCTGGCAAAATGCCCGAATCAACAAGCAGTTGGTTGCACTCAGCGTAAAGGACCCCGAGCCGCTGAACCACCTGTCGTTCGAACAGCTTAAGCAACACCAGCTGGGCTTTGATGTCGATATCAAAAAGCCGCGCACAGCTCAGATAGGCCTCGGCAACACTTCGCGGCGCAAAGGGATGGTCTGCGCTCGATGCCGCCGGCGCGAGTTGGGCGAGGCGCAGCGCGAAGTGCTCCAGTGCAGGCGCAAATTGGTCCTCTGCCCGCTTGCACATGAGGTCAACCGCCACCCGCTCTTCCAGCTCATCATTGTCCACCAACGCGAGACGCTCTTGACTGTCAGGTCCTGCGTTCGCATCCGCGCTGCGCGCCGCCGAGAGCCATGCCGCCAGGTTTTGGTGAAGGCACTGGCCGTAGCTGTCCTCCATGGGTTTGCGCTTCAGCCGCACTTCACGCATGGCCTCGAAAAACGAGTTCTGCTCTTGGTTTGAGGCCGAGCGGTCCGCCAACTCGAACAGGGCGTCATCTGCGCAATCGTTCAGGCTGCGAACCCACCCGACGAGTTCTCCGATAAAGCGGTCCGCCATGCGCCCCAACAGGGCGGGAACAGTGGCGGTGGCTGGCGTACGACTGGGAGAACTCATTCGTAGCGGGTGAATGTTGGACTGGGTTTTCATCGACAGCTCCGCATGGCTCGCGCGCCGCGCGCGGATTCAAAGTGCACGATGCTCCGAATTTCGGTCACACAATAAAGGCATGAATGCCCCATGAGTATAGGCACTGTGCGGGGGCGCAAGGTGCCAACCAATCGGCAAACCGTTAACCGGATCACGCCAATTTCAGCGTCGCGCCCGGACCGGTATACTCCCGCACCCCTAGGCGCATTCGGGCCCTGAACCATGACCGACAATGAGATGACTGCGGCGATCGAGGCGAACGTGCAAGCCGCACTGGCTGAAGACCTCGGCGGCGGTGACCTCACAGCGCAGCTGGTCGATGCCGACGCGCACACCAAAGCGCGGCTGATCTGCCGGCAGTCCGCCACCATCTGCGGCCTGGCCTGGGCCGAACAGTGCTTCAAGAAACTGGACAATGCGGTGTCGGCGAGGTGGGTGGTGCAAGACGGCGATCAGGTCACCCCTGACAGCCTGGTGGGCGAGATCGAAGGCCCTGCCCGAGCGCTGCTCAGCGGCGAGCGGGCTGCGTTGAACTTTCTGCAGACCCTGTCAGGCACCGCAACGCGCGCCCGCCACTTCGCCAATCTTGTCGCAGGGAGCCCTGTGCGCATCCTTGATACCCGCAAAACCCTCCCGGGGTTGCGACTGGCGCAGAAGTACGCGGTTCGGGTGGGCGGGTGCCACAACCACCGCCTTGGCCTCTACGATGCGTTTCTGATCAAGGAAAACCACATCCTGGCAGCCGGCGGCATCGCCCAGGCGGTGAGCCGCGCCCGCACGATCTCGCCCAGCACGCCGGTTGAGGTGGAGATCGAGTCTCTAGAGCAACTTGAGGAAGCGATCGCCGCACAGTGCGACCGCATCATGCTCGACAACTTCTCGCTTGAGACCATGGCCCTGGCGGTGCAACGCACCGCCGGACGGACCGAGCTGGAGGCATCAGGTGGGTTGAACGATGCCGATGTGGTGCGGGTTGCAGCAACTGGCGTGGACTGCATCTCCATCGGCACCCTCACCAAGGACCTTCAGTCCATCGACCTGTCCCTGCGCTTGATCGAACCATGATGTCGAGCGGCCCGGTAAAACCGGCCCGCTCGAACCGAGGGACCTAGAGCAAAGGCGCGATCACCAGGCTGACGATCGCCATCACGTTGATCAGGATGTTCATCGACGGGCCTGAGGTGTCCTTGAAGGGGTCACCCACGGTGTCGCCCACCACAGTGGCAGCATGCACTTCGGAACCTTTGCCGCCAAGGTTGCCCCGCTCCACGTACTTTTTGGCGTTGTCCCACGCGCCACCGGCATTGGCCATCATCAGCGCCAGCAGCACGCAACCAAGCAAGCCACCACCCAGCATGCCGCCAAGCGCCTGGGGACCAAGGGTGAACCCAACCAACGGCGGCATGACCACCGCTATGGTGCCCGGCAACACCATTTTCTTTAGTGCGGCAGTGGTTGCAATGTCCACACAGCGGGCCGTATCCGGCTGCGCTTCGCCCTGCAGCAAGCCCGGTATTTCACGAAATTGGCGCCGAATCTCCACGATCATTTCCATGGCCGCGTCACCCACAGCCGTCATGGTGATTGATGCGATCGCAAACGGAATCACACCCCCAATGAACAGCCCCACCAGCACCAGCGGGTCGCCAAGGTGCAGGACGAAGCCCTCTACATGGTGCGACACGGTTTCCACGAACGCGGCAATGATGGCGAGCGCTGCCAGAGCCGCAGCGCCGATCGCAAACCCCTTTCCGATGGCTGCTGTCGTGTTGCCGAGTTCGTCCAGCGAGTCGGTGATTTTTCGTGTTTCAGGACCAAGCCCGGCCATTTCTGCGATGCCGCCGGCGTTGTCGGCAACCGGCCCATAGGCATCGATGGCCATGGTGATTCCCACGGTTGCCAACATCCCAACCGCGGCGATGCCGACACCGTAGAGGCCGGCAAACTGGGTCGACGTGAAAATGATGGCGCATATGGTCAGGAGCGGGATCACAACCGACTGCATGCCCACTGCAAGGCCCGAGATCATCACCGTCGCCGTTCCCGTCTCGCCGGACTTCGCGATCAACTCCACGGGCTTGCCGGAGGTGTAGTACTCGGTGACCAGGCCAATCACCATGCCACCGAGCGCACCGGCGACCACCGCCCACCAGACCGCGCTGGTGATGCCCGCCGCATCAATGAGAAAGTAGGCCGCTACGACAAACAGCACCGCCGCCGAGATGGTCCCGCTGCGCAAGGCCACCTCGGGGCTGCGGCTCGCCATCAGGCGCACCGCGACGATCCCCAGCACGGAACACACCAGACCCGCAGACGCCAAAGCCAACGGCAGGAACATCAGGCCCGCCCTGCCTCCATCCGGTGCAATCTGCTCAATCCACCCGACCGCCATGGTCGAGGCAATGGCAATGGACGCGATCATGGACCCACAGTAGGACTCAAAAATGTCCGAGCCCATTCCGGCCACGTCGCCCACGTTGTCGCCAACGTTGTCAGCGATGACCCCGGGGTTGCGCGGGTCGTCCTCGGGGATGCCCGCCTCGACCTTGCCGACAAGGTCAGCGCCGACGTCTGCACTCTTGGTATAAATCCCGCCCCCAACCCGGGAGAACAGCGCCACCGACGATGCCCCCATGCCAAAGCCGTGGATCATGTGGGCGGTTTCGGGGTCCCCCCCGAAGAGCCAGTACAGCGACCCGAGGCCGATCAAGCCCAACGAGGCCACACAAAGGCCCATCACCGATCCGCCGAAAAACGCGACGCTGAGGGCCGCCGGAGCGCCCGCGGTGTGCGCAGCGGTCGTGGTGCGCACGTTGGCTCGGGTGGCCGCGTACATCCCCATGTACCCGGCGAGGGCCGAGGAAATGGCTCCCACCGCGAATGCCAAGGCCGTTTGCCACGGCAGAAACACCGCCAACAGCACCAGCAGGATTGCAGCGAAGATCCCGAGCATCTGGTATTCGCGGCGCATGAACACCATGGCCCCCAGGTGGATCTGGTCGGCGATCTGCTTCACTGCATCGGTGCCCTCCGCGAAACGTAGGACCATGCGGTAGACAACGAAGGCAGTGACCAGGCCCAAGGCGCCGGCGACGGGTGGTAGGTAGGTCAAACTCTCCATGGCTCTCCCCAAATCGATCGTGGGTTGCATTTGCCGCGGCGACCGGCCGCAGGGCAGGAACGCGCTTTCGAGTGAAGACTGACCGCCGACTGAGATCGGCTCACCGTGCAAACAGAACGACCACTGGATTGGTATTGTTGTTATTGCGCGCAAGCATGCGCGGTCTCAACCGACACGCACGGCGACCACTGCCGGTTGACGCGCCTATGGTACGAGTTCATGGCCAATTTGCAATCAGCCGACCGCACCACATTCCCGCGCCATAGCGCGCCAATTCACCCAGCTTCGGTTATAATTTGGCCCGCGACGGACCGCGCCCTCGCGTTCCCATTTCACCAGCCCAGGATTCATTGGTTCATGAGTCTCAGCAGCATTCCGTCTGGCGCCAAGGTGCCCGACGAGTTCAACGTCGTCATTGAAATTCCCGCCCACAGCGACCCGGTAAAATACGAGGTCGACAAACTCACCGCCGCATTGTTCGTGGATCGATTTCTATCCGCCCCAATGTTCTACCCGTGCAACTACGGGTACATCCCACAAACCCTTTGCGGCGATGGCGACCCTCTGGACGTCCTGGTTGTCACTCCACATGCGCTGCTGACCGGTTCGGTCATCCGCGCCCGTGCTGTGGGCGTACTCAAGATGACCGATGAGTCAGGAGAGGATGCCAAACTCCTCGCGGTCCCCGTGCCAAAGCTGACCCCGATCTACGATCAGGTTCAAGAGGTGGACGACCTGCCACCCCAGCTGGTCGCCCAGATCCAGCATTTCTTCTCCCACTACAAGGACCTAGAAACCGGGAAGTGGGTCCGTATCGATGGCTGGGGAGACAGTGCAGAAGCCCGCAAAGAAGTCCTGCAGTCGATCGACCGCTACACCGACGCGCTTTAACCTGGAGGGCGCAGACCGCACAGTGGCCGCGGTTTACTGTGCGGTGTAGCCGCCGTCAATCACCAGTTCTGAGCCCGTCATAAAACCGGACTCATCCGACGCCAGGAACACCACGCCCCAGGCGATTTCGTTGGGCTGACCGAGGCGGCCAAGCGGGTGCAGCGATTCCAGGTGGGCACGCACCAGGTCCCCATTGTCTCCGGCCATGGCTTTGGTGACCATCGGGGTTTCGATGTAGCCTGGGTGTACCGAGTTGACGCGAATCCCGTAGCCGGCCTTGGCGCAGTGCAGCGCCGCCGACTTGGTGAGCAGGCGCACCCCGCCCTTGCTGGCGTTGTAGGCCGCCAGATTCGGGTCCCCCACCAAGCCCTCGATCGACGAAAGATTGATAATCGACCCGCCGCCAGTGGCCTTCATCGCGCGGATCCCATGTTTGGTGCCGAGAAACACTGCATCGAGGTTGATGCCCATCAGGTGGCGCCAGTTCTCCAGGCTGGTGTCTTCGACGGTGCCCCCCACTCCAATCCCGGCGTTGTTCACCACCACATCAAGGTGCCCCCAGTGGCTGAGGGTGTCCTCGATGACCTGTTGCCAACGGTCTTCGTCGCGCACATCCTGGTGCAGGTAACGGGCCTGGCCACCGGCGGCTTGAACCTGGGCCAACGTCTGCTCGCCACCTGCATCGTTGACATCGGTCACCACTACGCGGGCGCCCTCCTCGGCCATGCAAATGGCTTGCGCACGACCGAGACCCGAACCACCACCGGTCACCAGTGCCACCTTGTCCTTGAGTCGATTCATCGCTGCATTCCTCTCGGTTTCATTCCGCTATAAACGTGCAGCCAGTTCTGCACCCTGGCGAATCGCGCGCTTGGCGTCGAGTTCACTGGCCCGCTCAGCGCCTCCGATCACGTGGGTTTCAATGCCCGCCTCGCGCAGTGCTGCGGAGCACAGGTCCATGGGTTCCTGGCCCGCACAAACGACGACCTGATCCACGGCCAGGCAAGACTCGCCGCGCTCGGATTTCAGCCACAGCCCATCGTCATCCACCCGCAGGTACTCAACTCCAGCCAGCATCCGCACGCCGCGTTTGCCGAGGTTCATCCGATGAATCCACCCGGTGGTCTTGCCAAGGCTGGCGCCGAACTTCGCGTCCTTGCGTTGCAGCAGCCAGACCTCCCGCGGTGAGGGCGCGAAGCGCGGGGTCATCCCCTCGATCCCGCCTCGGGCACCCAGGGTTTGGTCGATGCCCCACTCCTCGGCAAAGGCCACCGGATCCAAGCTGGTCGCTGGACCCGCGTGTGAGAGCAGGTCGGCCACATCGAAGCCGATGCCACCGGCCCCCATCACGGCAACGCGGCCGCCGATGCGTTCGGGATTTCGAATGGCTTCGATGTACCCCACCACTTTCGGATGGTCCAGCCCACCGATGCCCGGGGAACGCGGCTGGACACCTGTGGCCACCACCACCGCATCAAAACCGTCACGAATCAGGTCCTCGGCTGCCGCTTGGGTGTTCAAGCGCACCTCGACCCCGGTGACCTCCAACCGGCGGCGGTAATACCTCAGGGTCTCATGGAACT
>OBIC01000295.1_pt1 | contig 16012 bp, 16 predicted proteins | sample 1519831 | NCBI WGS metagenome assembly OBIC01 (sample SAMN03019805, study PRJEB22545) | beach sand metagenome | biome: beach; feature: sea beach; material: beach sand | place: USA: Municipal Pensacola Beach, FL | collected 2010-10-20 | depth 40-45 cm m | reverse complement strand
TAAACTGATCAGAAAGAGCCCCGATCGGCCCTTCGGTCACAGCGGGGATCATGTTCGTTTCCGGGACTCTGATCAATTTTCTGCGGACGGAGGCGGAAAAAGCCCAGGTGCGCGGGGCCTTCAGTCAGTATCTTTCCCCGGCCCTGGTCGAGCAGCTGGCCAAAGACCCCAGCCGCCTGAAACTGGGCGGGGAGACGCGCGCCATGACCTTCCTGTTTTGCGATGTGCGCGGGTTTACCGCCATTTCCGAACAGTTCAAGGGCAATCCGCAGGGCCTCACACGCCTGATCAACAGTTTTCTCACCCCCATGACCGATATCATTCTGGCGGAAGGCGGCACGATCGACAAATATATGGGCGACTGCATCATGGCGTTCTGGAATGCGCCGCTGGATGTTCCCAATCATCCGGAACAGGCCTGCAAGACCGCCCTGATGATGCATGCGAAGCTGGAAGTCCTGAACCAGGAATTAAAGGCCGAAGCGGAGAGCGAGAACCGGCCCTATCATCCGCTGAAAATCGGCATCGGACTGAATTCCGGGGATTGCGTGGTGGGCAATATGGGATCGGAGCAGCGCTTCGATTATTCCGTGCTAGGCGATGCCGTCAATCTTGCTTCGCGGCTGGAAGCCCAGTCCAAGAATTACGGCGCCGGCACGGTGGTCGGCGAAGAAACCTATGAAAAGACCAAATCGCGTTTCGCTCTGCTGGAGCTCGATCTGATCGCCGTAAAGGGTAAAAGCGAGGCCGTGCGGATCTACTCTCTGAATGGCGACAAGGAAATGTCGGAATCGGAAGACTTCCGTGAGTACAGGGCGAAACATGGTGAAATGCTTGCCGCCTACCGATCGCAGCGATGGGATGAAGCGCAAGCCCTGATCGCCGGATTGCGCCGGCGGAAAAATTCCAATCAGGTTCTTTACGATTTATACATGGAACGTATTGCGGAATACCTGATAAATCCGCCGGAACCGGATTGGGATGGGGTATATGTGGCCGAAAGCAAGTAGGAATTGATCAGATGAAGCCATATCGTGTTGCGTCCCGGCCTCGATATGGCGCGGGCATATGGCTGCTTTGTCTTATCGCCACCCTGGCGCCCGTTTCCGCGGTTCTGGCCGAAACCCGGCCAGGAGCTGCGCAGGCGCAGCAATTCATCGCCGATCTGGGGGCCGAAGCAGTCAGGGTGTTGCGCCAGCCCAACCTGTCGCTGGAGCAGCGCGAGACGATTTTTCGCGGCATGCTTGCGCAGAAATTCGATCTGGAGTTCATAGGCCGGTTCGTCCTCGGCCGCAACTGGCAGGCCGCGACCCCGGATCAGCGAGAAGAATATCAGGCCCTGTTTGCTGAATTTGTACTGCGAAGCTATAGCAGACTGCTCGGCGGATATGTGGATGAGCAACTCACCGTGCAAGGGGCCCGTGAGGCCGGTCAGCGCGATGTCATCGTATATTCGCGGATCAGCGGAAGTTCAAATCAGCCCGTGCAGTCCCTATGGCGGTTACGTCTCATCAATGGGCAGCCCAGAATCATCGATGTCGCAGCGGCAGGAGTGAGCCTGTCCATCACCCAGAGAGAAGAATTCGCCGCCGTGATCAGTCGTAACGGCTTGGAGGGACTACTGGAGATGCTGCGCGCGCGCACGCTTACTTTGTCTGCGGAGGGACCGCGATGAAATATGGCTTTCTGGCAGCGGGCGTATTGGCGCTGTGCCTGCTGACCGCTTGCGACGATGGGCGCGACGCGCCATTCAGCAGGGGGTATGCCGCCTATCAGCAAGGCGATTTCGCCGCCGCCCACGCCGCGTGGAAGCCGCTGGCTGACAAGGGAGACGCCCGGGCGCAATTCAATCTTGGGGTGTTGTATGCGGAAGGCCGTGGCGTGTCCCGGGACATGGCGTCCGCCATGCGGCTATGGCGGCTTGCGGCGGATCAGGGGCATATGCGGGCGCGCCATAATCTGGCGCTGGCGCTGATTTCCGGAGAGACCGGCATACAGGATTACGCTTCTGCGCGGGAACAGCTGAAAATTATCGCTGACGCCGGTTACGCGAATGCCCAATACAGTCTGGGAAAGCTGCTGTCGGAGGGGTTGGGAGGTCCGAAAGACGAAGCGATGGCGATCGCCTATATCGAACAGGCCGCCGGTCAGGGTTTTGCGAAAGCCCTATACAATCTGGGAAAGCTCTATCGCGACGGGGATGGGGTTGCGCAGAACGAGGAAAAGGCGGCGGCGCTATTTGCAGAGGCCGCTAAACATGGTCATTTGCGGGCGCAACAGCGAATGGCTTTTCGTCTCGCGGAAGGACGGGGGGTCGCGCGCGACGATGTACAGGCATTGAAATGGGCGTTGATCGCCGCCAATCAGGGGGCGGCCGATTCGGTCCTGCTGGTTGAAAATCTGCGTCAGCGGATGACCGAGGAACAGATTGAGGGAGCGGAGGCTGCAGCGCGGGCCTTTGTTCCGGAGTAGTCCGGCATTCTGTGAGATGTCAGACCCCACAGTTGGGGTTGGGGGGTGAATGAGAAGAGTCAGGCTTGAATATATACGAGCCCTATGCATGGCTCTCACGCTTTGTCTGGGGGCGTTTCTGTCGCCGGGGGGCGTCAGCGCGGGAAAGGCGTGGGCGTCAGGTTCCGTTCCTGGTCCTGTTCTGGCCGATCTGCAAAAGGCGGCCATACTCGCCAGACAGGATGAGGCCCGAATGGCCCGCCTGCAAGCGGCCACCCGGGACCCGCTGCTGGCGGCGCGCATGGGCCATGAAAGCCGCCGCCAGTCCGCCACCGCCTTCAGTTATGTCGTGAATTCCGCTATCGCGCAATATCCCGCTTCCGCTCGGGAAATTATCAGCGCCGCCATCTCGTTTGCGCCGGACTTGCGTACGGAGATCGTGCAATCTGCGGTCCTCGCCTTTCCTGGCTTTCGTGAGGAGATCGGGCAGGGGCGGCCTGGAAAGTACAAGCTTACTGACGTTCAGCCGCCCGCCACGACCCTTTTTCCTGCGCCGCAGATGTCGCCGCCGCGACAGTATGAACCACCGCCTGTCCCGGCGCGCGCGAACAGGATCTGGGATCCATGGGAGCCGGTGAACCGGCCGCTGTTCGCCGTGCATCAGTTTCTGGATGACTTTCTGATCCGTCCTGTCGCGCAGGGTTACGGGTGGATCACCCCCGGGCCCATCAGGCGGGGCGTCCGCAAAGCCTTCGCCAATCTTGCATCCCCCATCGTTTTCGCCAATGACCTGCTGCAGTTTCAGGCGGATGATGCTGCGGTGACCCTTGGCCGTTTCGTGGTCAACAGCACGGTGGGCGGCCTCGGGTTTTTCGATGTCGCCGCGCGCGCCGGCCTGCCCGGCCATCCGGCGGATTTTGACCAGACGCTGAATTTCTATCATGTGCCTGCCGGTCCCTATGTGCTGGCGCCGGTAATTGGCCCGGGGACTGTCCGGCATCATTTTGGCCGTTTCGTTGATTCGCTGGCGGATCCCTTAAATTGGGCGGGCGATGTGGACAATTCCATCAAAATCGGCCTCCGGGTGGGTGAAACCGCCGCCACGCGGGAGAATCTGATCGAACCGCTGGATAGTCTGCGCAAGGACTCACTGGATTGGTACGCAACTTACCGCGCTGTCTATTACCAGGATCGCAATGTGGTGCTGCGCAAGGGTAAAACCCTGCCTGAGGCCGCACAAAATGATCTGTTCGACGAAGCCCGGTAGATAAAACATGCGAAGTTTACAAGCCTCGGCGGAAGACTGGCCCATTCGCGGAAATTTCACGATTTCACGCGGGACAAAGCGCGTGGCGCAGGTGGTGTCGGTTGCCATCGCCGAAGGCGGGCGTTGCGGCCGTGGCGAATGCGTGCCCTATGCCCGTTATGAAGAAAGCGTGTCCGGGGTTCTGTCGCAGATCGAATCCCTCAGAACACGGATTGAAGGGGGACTCGATCGGGCGCAATTGCAGGAGGATTGCCCGCCAGGCGCGGCGCGCAATGCGCTGGATTGCGCCTTGTGGGATCTGGAGGCCAAGAAGGCGGGGCTGCCCGTATGGCGTCTGGCGGGTTTGCCCGAGCCTGCGCCATGTATCACCGCCTATACCCTCAGTCTCGATACGCCCATGGCCATGGGCCGGGCGGCGGAGCAGGCGCGCGGCTTTCCTCTGCTGAAACTGAAACTGGCGCGCGAGGCCGTCCTCGATTCCGTCGCCGCCGTGCATCGGGCCGCTCCCGGCGCAAGGCTGATCGTAGACGCCAATGAAGCCTGGGATTTGGATCTGCTGCGGGAGGCGGCGCCCCGTCTGCATGAACTGAACGTGGCGTTGATCGAGCAGCCTCTGCCCGCCAGCGAGGATGAGGAACTGGCTGGAATCGCCTGTCCCGTACCGCTCTGCGCCGATGAATCCTGTCACGGACTGGACGGGTTGGCGCGTCTGCGGGAACGCTACCAGTATATCAATATCAAGCTGGACAAGACCGGCGGGCTTACAGCCGCGCTTGCGCTGGCCCATGCGGCTGCCGCAGAGGGCTTTGACGTCATGGTGGGGTGCATGGTGGGCACTTCGCTGGCCATGGCGCCTGCCGTTCTGCTGGCGGGAATGGCGAAGTTCGTGGATCTGGATGGGCCGCTTCTGCTGGAGCGGGATCGGGTCATGGCTTTGCATTACGGGGAAGGCGGGATCCTGCATCCGCCTGCACCCGGCCTGTGGGGCTGATTTGGCTTGCCAACACGGGGGTTTTCAGGGACAATTCCATGCGTGATATTGTAAAAGGACGCCAAGGATGCGTAAAACGGCCTGGAAAAAACCCAGAATTGTTGAAATCTGCGTGGGCATGGAAATCAACTGTTACGCCTGCGCCGGTATGGGTGACTGATCACCGCCGAATCCGTTGGCGCTGATGACGGGTTCTTCCCACGATGCGAATTCTGATCCTTGGCGCGGCGGCGGGGGGCGGTTTTCCCCAATGGAACGCCAATAACGCGAACTGCCGTGAGGTTCGCGCCGGCAACCGGAATTTTCCCGCCCAAACCCAATCCTCCATCGCCGTAACTATTGACGGCAGGAACTGGTGCCTGTGCAACGCATCGCCGGATCTACGCCAGCAGATCGGCGCCAATCCCCAGTTACAGCCGGACAGCGCTGGACCCGTACGCGCCACGCCTATCCGTTCCGTCGTCCTGACAAATGCGGATGTGGATCATGTCGCGGGCCTGTTGCACCTGCGTGAAAGTCAGGCCTTTCAGCTTTATGCAACCCGGCGCGTGCTGGAAACGCTGGCTTCGAATAGCGTATTCAATGTACTGAACCCTCAATACGTCACGCGTCAGCCCATTGCGCTGGAGACCCCGTTTGAACCGCTTCCCGGCGTCCGGGTCACCGCTTTTGCGGTCCCTGGAAAGGTTGCGCTCTATCTGGAGGATTCAACGCAGAAAAATTTTGGAACGGAGACTGACGACACTATTGGTCTTGAAATCTGCGATACCGAAGGCGGCGGCAGGTTTTTCTATATTCCCGGCTGCGCGGAAATGAACCCGCCCCTGGGGTTGCGCCTGCGTAACGCGCCACTGGTGCTTTTTGACGGCACCCTCTATACCGATGATGAAATGATTGTATCCGGTGAAGGCGTGAAAAGCGGGGCCCGCATGGGCCATATGAGCATGAGCGGCCCCCGGGGAAGCGTCGCGGCTTTTGCCGGGCTTGGAGTGCGGCGGCGCATGTTCATTCATCTCAACAACACCAATCCGGCGCTGAATGTGGAAGGGACGGAACGCGCAGCGCTTCACAAGGCCGGGTGGGAGGTCGCCATGGACGGAATGGAGATCGTCCTGTGAACGCGGGACAGCGTATCCGGGTATCGCATCTGCTGCGCCCGGAAGAGCTTGAGGCGAGGCTGCGCGAGATCGGCGCCGAGCGTTATCACGCGCGCCATCCCTTTCATCTGCTGCTGCATGAGGGGCGGCTGACCCGTGGCCAGTTGCAGGCCTGGGCGCTCAACCGGTATTATTACCAGTCGCGTATTCCCATGAAGGATGCGGCGCTGATGTCGCGCGCCAATGATCCGGATCTGCGCCGGGAATGGATACGCCGCATTACCGACCATGACGGAAGCGGGCGCGATACGGGGGGTATGGAACGCTGGCTGAAGCTGACATCTGGCCTCGGTCTCGATGCGGATTATGTGCGCTCGGAAGAGGGCATTCTGCCCGCCACGAAATTCGCAGTGGACGCCTATGTCAGATATGTGCGCGATCAGAGCCTGCTGCAGGCGGTGGCCTCCTCCCTGACGGAGCTGTTTTCCCCCGGTCTGATACAGGAACGGGTCGCGGCCATGCTGCGCAACTATCATTATGTCGATGAAAAAGTCCTGTCCTATTTCGAGGCGCGCCTGACCCAGGCGCCGCAGGACGCCAATTTCGCGCTTGCCTATTGCCAGAAGCACGCCACGACGCCCGCCGCGCAGCAGGAGGTGCTGGACGCGCTCTATTTCAAGACCGGTGTGCTGTGGGCGCAGCTTGACGCCCTGCATTTCGCCTATGTGACGCCTGGATTCATTCCTCCCGGCGCTTTTGTTCCGCAGGCGGATGACCGGTGAGCGAAAAACCCCTTGATCCCGCTACCTGCCTGACGCTGGCGCGCGGGGTTAAAATGCGTTTTGACGAAATCCGGGGACAATGGATGCTGAACGCGCCGGAGCGGGTGCTGGTTCTGGACGAGATCGCAAAAGAAATACTCTCCCGCTGCGATGGCGGAACCCGCATCAGCGATCTGTGCTGGCAGCTTGCGATCGAATTCGCCGAACCGCTGGAAACGGTGGAGGCGGATGTGATGGAGTTGCTGCAGGATCTTCTGCAGAGGGGGTTCCTGCGCCAATGAGGGAAATTCCCGCGCCACCCATGGGATTGCTGGCGGAACTCACCCACCGGTGTCCGCTCGCCTGTCCTTATTGTTCCAATCCGCTGACCCTCGCGCGCGCGTCCGGTGAAATGGATACCGGCGCCTGGCTTCGCGTCCTGACCGAGGCGGCAGGGCTTGGCGTCCTGCAGGCGCATTTTTCCGGTGGCGAACCGCTGATCCGCAACGATTTGGAGATTCTGATTGCTCATGCGGCGTCACTTGGCCTTTACAGCAATCTGATCACTTCCGGCATGACCTTGACGCATAAACGGGTGCGCGCGCTGGCGGAGGCAGGGCTTGACCATGCGCAGCTCAGCCTGCAGGACACGGAGGCGGAAGGGGCGGACCTGTTTGCAGGCGCCAAAGGCGCGCTCGCCAGAAAAACGGCCGCCGCCGCCATGCTTCGCGAAGCGGATCTGCCATTGACCATCAATGCGGTCATGCACCGTGGCAATCTCGATCATCTGGAAGAGATGATCGAAACCGCCTTACGACTGGGGGCGGGCAGGCTGGAAATCGCCCATGTGCAATATTATGGCTGGGCTCTGCGCAATCGCGCGGCGTTGATGCCCACCCGTGCGCAGGTTGAAAAGGCGTCAGAAATTGCCGCCGCCGCGCGCCAACGGCTTTCGGGGATTATGGTGATCGATTATGTCACCCCGGATTATTATGCCGAGCGGCCGAAAGCCTGCATGGGCGGCTGGGGGCAGCGTTTTCTCTGCGTCGATCCCGTGGGGCTTGTGCTGCCCTGTCATGCGGCGGCCACGATCCCCGGGCTGGATTTCGATAATGTGCGGGAAAGACCACTTGCTGAAATCTGGCGGGACGGTCAGGCGTTCAACCGCTTTCGCGGCACGGAATGGATGCGCGCGCCGTGCAGAAACTGCGAATGGCGGGAAACCGACTGGGGCGGTTGCCGGTGTCAGGCGCTGGCGCTGACGGGGGAGGCGGAGGCGGCCGATCCGGCCTGTCATCTCTCGCCCCATCATGGGCGCTTACGCAAGATGGCGGAAGAGGAAGCAGAAGCCGCGCCGCCGGCATTCATCTACCGGCGCCTGTAGCCCCGGCGCGGGCCGACCCCGCGCCGGAGAGTTCCTGTCTCAGGAGATTTCAAGGCCTTTCATGTCGCCGTCATTGCGCCACTTGTCCAATATGCTGAAGAATTTGAGTGAGCTTCCGCCATACTGGCCGTTCTGGGCGCTGCGGTCCCCCGGCCTGCCTTCATTGTTGTAGTAGCCTGGCGTGCATTCGGCATAGAAGCGCATGCCCATGCGCGCCTCGCGGATGATCGTCTCGACCCATTCGGCTTCCGCCTCCGCCGTTGGCTCTACCACCGTGTGGTTGCTTTCGCGCAGGGATTTGATGACATAGGTCAGATGATTGGCGTTGTAGTCCAGCGCATGCGGGAAGTTCGCCGTGAAGCCGGACTGCATGGTTCCCATGAAGAAGCAGTTCGGGAAATCCCGGCTGAACATGCCATGCAGGGTGGAGGCGCCATTGGCCCATTTCTCGCTGAGTCTGAGACCGCCACGGCCGATGAGATCATAGCCCGAGCGGCGGGTATAGGCGGTGCCCACTTCGAATCCGGTGGCGAAGATCAGGCAATCCACTTCATATTCCTTGCCGTCGAACACCACGCCTTTTTCCGTGATCCGTTCAACGCCCTGGCCGCGCGTATCCACCAGCGTGACATTGGGGCGGTTGAAGGTGGGCAGATATTCGTCGTGGAAGCAGGGACGCTTGCAGAACTGCCGGTAATAGGGTTTCAGCGCTTCGGCTGTCGCCTTGTCTTTCACGATCGAATCCACGCGGGCGCGGATCTGCTCCATCTTCTGGTAGTCCAGCAGTTCGGTGACCGCCGCCAGTTCGCCGCGGGAAAGCCCGGACGCTTTTTCGTGGCGCACCTTGATCAGCAGATTGCGGATAATTTCGGTCCAGCCGTCATTGACCAGATCCACTTCCGCATATCCGCCGGAAACCAGCGTATTGAAATTCTCCAGGCGCTCTTTATGCCAGCCCGGCTTCAGGGATTTCACCCATTCCGGGTCGGTTGGCCGGTCATCACGCACGTCAACCGAGGAGGGGGTGCGCTGGAAGACATAGAGATGCTTCGCTGATTCTGCGAGATGCGGGATGCATTGAACGGCGGTGGCGCCGGTGCCAATGATGCCGACGCGCTTGTCCTTGAGATTTGAGAGGCCGCCTTTGCTGCTGCCGCCCGTGTAAGCGTAATCCCAGCGGCTGGTGTGGAAGGTGTGCCCCTTGTAGCTGTCAATTCCGGGAATGCCGGGCAGCTTGGGACGGTTCAGCGGGCCGTTGGACATCACGACGAAACGCGCCTTCATTCTGTCGCCGCGATTGGTCGAGATAATCCATTTCGCGTCCTTGTCATCCCATTCCATGCTGGTGATTTCGGTTTGCAGGCAGGCGTTGTCGTAGAGATCGTATTTTCTGGCGATGGCCTGGCTGTGGGCGAGGATTTCCGGCGCATCGGTAAAGCGGCGGCGGGGAATATAGTTCAGCTCCTCCAGCAGCGGCAGATAAACATAGGCTTCGATATCGCATGCGGCGCCCGGATAACGGTTCCAGTACCATGTGCCCCCGAAATCGCCACCCTTTTCGATCATGCGAATGCTCTTGACCCCCGCCTCACGCAGGCGCGCGCCGGCCAGGAGTCCGCCAAAACCGCCACCAATGACCACCACTTCAACTTCGTCGAAAAGCGGCTCACGGGTGATGGGCTCCACATAGGGATCTTCCAGGAAATAGGAAAAATCACCCTTGGGCTCGACATACTGCTCATTACCGTCGGTGCGCAGGCGCTTGTCCCGCTCTGCACGGTATTTGGCCAGCAGGGCGTCGGGGTCAAAATCCAGTTCCCCCAAACCGGCCTTGTAGGCCAGTTCCCGTGAGGGGTTGACTTCGACGAATTCCTTTTTTGGCTTGGCTTCATTCATGATCTTACTCCCAGTGTCTCTTTAAGCAGGGTACGTGATCGATATTTACCTCTGCCCGTCTGATGGACAGAATGGCGGATGGCTGACAATATATCAGTTTTTAGACTTCAGCAAGATTTTTGACCAGATTGTTAGCAGATAAACAGGGCGGAAACAGCAGGTTCGATACGGTTTGCCGCGGCGCATCTGGAGCCAAAGGCTGTGTATGTCAGGTCTATCGTGTACAGTAACTCTTGCACTTTTGCTCAGCCCATGCTAAGACACCCTGCGCGCCAATGGGTAATTGTCCCGCTGCCGACGCGTGTGCAATCAAAGGTTGAAAGCCATGTACTCCCATCCCCAACATAACAGTTCTGTTCATGATGTTCAGAAACTGCGTCAGCAGGCAGGCAAATGGCTGAAGGAATTGCGCGAGCGTAACCACCTTACCCAGCGGGAACTGGCGGCGCTTGTGGGGGTTGAGTATTACACTTTCGTTTCACAGCTTGAATCCGGGCGTGGCCGGATCCCGCCTGACCGTTATGAGCGCTGGGCCCTTGCCCTGAAAATGGATCCGGCCGAGTTCGTGAAGGAATTAATGAAGTATTATGATCCGGAAACCTACCGTCTGCTGTTCAGCCGTGAAATGGGAAAACCGGAAGCGTAATAGCTGGGGCGCCGAACAAGATGCTGGCTGGCGCATGGGATTTCAGTTATGATTCTACCGGATTAGATCAGGTCAGGGGGGTCGTCATCTGATATGTCTTCGGTCATCGCATTCCGCCAGAAGCAGAAAGTTCAGGATTGGTCGAATGCCGAACTGGCTGAGCTCTACCGGGTCGTCGATATTCTTTCACGGGCCGGGGTGGCCATTGATACGGACAAAGGCCTTTCCGATGAAGGCGACCCGTGGTTTGTTTTCTGCCGCGCAGACACGGGCGATGTCATTGTGCATTTCGCCCGGATCGGCAATCAGTTTGTAGCCGTCAGCGCCGTTACGGACGATGTGGTGCGCGGCCCGAATTTCCGCAAGATCGCCGAAGCGCTGGTCAATCGCCAGCCACTGGTCCTGCCCGCGCCCGCGCCAGGACAGAAATTGTTCCTGCATCCCTCCGTTCTGTTGACGGCGCTGGTGGCGACCACACTGGCGCAAATGAAAAGCTGGGACGGGAAGGAATTCGCCGTTTCTGAACAAATGGGCGAGGCGGCGCCGGTCAAATCTCTGGAATCCCTGACGGAAACGCTGAAAAGCACCGTCATGGACGCACTGCATATCCTCTTTCGCAGCGGGCCATATCCCGGAGATTTGAAGCCGGGCCATTCTGAAAATGCGCACGCGAACGTCTTTAATACTCCTGGACTGGGGCTTGGGAATCTCTCTCTTGCATCGGTTGTCGCATTCGCCATTTCTGTGATCCAGGGGTCAATTTCGCCGGACGAAGATGGCGTCACCAGGCTCGCCGGTCTTTCTAAGGATGGCGGCGACGTTTCAGCAAAATCTGCTTCGGTTCAGGCATCGGCGCCACCGGCCTGGGAGCTGCACGATCAGCAGATGAAGCATGACAAGGACAATCCCATTGAGATAAGGGAGCAGGCCCCTGTCAAGGCCACGCCCCGTGAGACCGTGGTGGTGGAGAAGGGCGAAAAGCTGATCATTGCCGATGAAGCTGACCAGGCTGCAGGCGGCGCCAAACCAGCGCTCCAGGAACTGCCTGCAAGCCAGCTTCATGCTGATGCCGGCGTGGCGCACATGAAGCCTGCTGCCCATCAGGCAGAGGTAAAGGAGGCGCAGGCGGAACGGACTGGCGCGCCAGAGCCGGTGGCGGTTCTGTTTACGCCGCCCAAGGAAATGAATACATCGGCGCTGCCGCTTCGCTTCAATTTTTCCGAGATCAGCAGGGAAGCGATAGAAATCCTGTTTGTTTCCGTTTCCGGCGGAAATGGCCCCTCATCTGACGGGCGTCAGATAGCGCTGGTGAATATCGAGGGCCGTTTGGATGGCGGGGATAATGGTATTTCTGCTGCGCCAGCCCGCACGGAAGCGATCAAGGCGTCGGATATCGTTTTCGCCGGCGGCAATCCGGAAGCGCTTTCGCGGCTCAACGTGATCACAAATTTCGTCAATTCCACCGCAAGTGAAATTTCCGGGCCAGTCACATTTTCTGACGCCCTGTCCTCCTACTGGTCAGGGGACAAGGCTCTGACCCTTGTCGTATTCGACAGTAACAATCTTCCGCTTAATATCTTCTCCTTCACCAATAACGTGCTGTTCATCGAAGACAGCCAGGTGAAAGGTTTTGATGCCGCAGGCCATATAGACTCCGCCGTGCATCTTGATCTTGCAAATGGCGGTGAGGTGACGTTGCTGGGGGTGATTAATTTGCCTCCGATAGCCCACGCCTGAAAAACACGCTGCTTCAACACCTGATCGGGTGGGAAATTTGACCTGTCAGGAGGCTGGGCCGGCATCGGTTTTCATGACCTTAAGCCGTACAGGAAGCCACTCTGTATTAGTGACCCGAATCTGAAGTTCCTGCGGTCCTGCTGGACCGGGGACGAGGCTCGGATTCGGGTCACAATCTGTCTGTGCGCTGGATAGCCCAGACTCAGGGATACTTTTATTCGCCGTCCGCGTCGCCATCGGGCATGGCTTTGTCCTTACCCATGTGATGTTTACCCATGTGATGTTCACCCATGGCGGCTTTCATTTCCTCTTTGGTCAGCTTGCCATCGCCATTGGCGTCGGCCTTGGCGAAATAGGGCGGCTCAAATTTCTTGATCTCCTCAACCGACACCTTGCCGTCCTTGTCGGCGTCAAAACGCTCTGAAAAGCGGGTGAAATGTTTTTCCTCATTGGCGCGCATGCGGGCGGCGTGATGCTCCGTCAGTTCGCTTGCGCTGATAAATCCATCCTTATCCGCATCGGCGTTTTCCATCCGCTTCATGCGTGCGGCCGACATTTCCTCTTTGCTGAGAGCGCCATCGCTGTTCGTGTCGGCCTTTTTGAAATATTCATCACCCCATTTTCCAGCAATGGCTGTCGCCGGTAATAAAGCCGTGAGCGCAATCGCGCCCAATATCAAACGAACCGGACGCTTCTTGTGTGTGTCGTGCATATTTCCCTCTCTCTTTGTCTGGTGAAGCGGATTTGACATTCACTCACGCGCTGGCCTCTACCTTGCGAAGAGACTCTCAAATCCTGAAAACCTCACTAACAGGTTTACGCGCCAATGGTTCTTGTAGCTTTCGCATTCACGAATGGGCCAGCCATGTAAGGGTGAATGCCGGAAACTGACCACGAGGCGACATATTCAATATGGGTCGTTCGAAACTATCCGCAAGTTGAATTGAAAATATTTATTTTGAATTCTTTTTGCGGCGATCCCATACTCCTGGTGTTTTCCGCCTTGATTACGCCATTTTTTCATGGAGAGAACGATGACGGTGCGCCTATTCGCCATGACCTGCGGTTGGCTGACAATGCCCGCCAAATTCATACTTGCCGGCATGGAGGGCAGTCTGCGTCTGCCTATTCCCAGCTACCTGATCGTGCATCCCAGGGGAAAGGCGATTTTCGATAGCGGCCTGCATGTCAGTCTGCAAACCAATCCTGCGGAACGGCTGGGGGCGGCGATGGCCGCTCAAACCAGGGTTGAATTCGTACCGGGTGAAGAACTGCGCGGCCGGCTCGCCACACTTGACATTGGCCCGGAGCAAATCGATTTTCTCATCAACTCACATCTGCATTTTGATCATGCGGGTGGAAACGATCAGGTGCCCAATGCGCCGCTCATCGTACAAAAGCCTGAATGGGAGGCGGCGATGGATCCGGACAAGGCGAAGGCGAATGGATTTAATCCGCGCGACTATGATCTGGGGCATGACATCCGGCAGATCAGCGGCGAGTATGACCTGTTTGGCGATGGCAGCGTCACCCTGATCCCCACCTATGGCCATACGCCCGGCCATCAGTCCATGAAGCTGAAACTGAAGGGCGGGGATGTCGTGTTGACGGGCGACGCCTGTTACATGCGCAAGACCCTCGACGATCTGCATCTGCCGCACCGCAATTTCATGGCGGATGCGGAGGGCATGCTGGCCAGTCTGCAAAAATTCCGCGAACTGCAAAAGCGTGGCGCGCGGATTTTTTATGGTCATGACGCGGAGCACTGGGCGAATGTGCCCCAGGCTCCGCTGGAAGTGGCGTGAGGCCGTCAGATCGGAATCGAGATCTGTCCCAGGCGCGCGGTCAGTTTGCGGTTTTCGCGGTAATCCACCGGAACGGCGATGAGCGCCGGGCCTTGCTGACGGAAGGCTTCTTCAAGCGCGCCAGGCAGCTGATCCGCCGCAGTCAGTGACTTGCCCCACATGCCGAAGGCTTTCGCCAGCAGTTCGTAATCCGGGTTGCCGAAATCCAGTTTGGAATGCCGTCCATCAAAGGCGTCCTGCTGTTTCCATTTGATCAGACCATATTCGCCATCCACCCAGACCATGATGACGATATTCAGCTTGTATCGCACGGCGGTTTCCAGTTCCTGCACATTCATCAGGAAGCCGGCGTCGCCATTAATGCTGAGGACGCGCCTGTCGGGGCAGGCGAATTTCGCGCCAATCGCCCCGGGCAGGGCAAAACCCATCGAGCAGAAGCCGTTGGAGATCAGGCAGGTGTTCGGAGTTTCACACTGGTAATAGCGAGACACCCACATTTTGTGCGCTCCCACATCTGAAAGGAGAATATCGTCCGGCCCCATGAACTGGCGCACGTCCCACAGGATTTTCTGCGGCTTCATGGGAAAGCCGGTATCGTCTTTTTCGGCGGCAAAATCAGCCGACATGGTGTCGCGAAGCTTCCCGCGCGAGGCGATATCGAACAGCGGCAGGCGGCCTTCCGCGCGCCGGTCCAGTTCTTCATTCATCTGCCACAGCGCATCGGCGAGGTCGGCCACGATATCGACGGCGACGGGAAAATGCGTGTCAATTTCGGCGGGCTCGAAATCGATATGGATGATTTTCGCTTTCGAGGCGGGCTTGTACCAGGCGGACGGGCTGTATTCGACAAGATCATATCCCGCAGTGAGGATCAGATCCGCATTGGCGAAGGCGTGATTATTGTAATCGCCAACCCCGAGCCCCATGGTGAAGAGGCAGTGGGGGTCGTCCATCGGGACCGCGCCCTTGCCCATGAAGGTGTTGACCACCCCGATACCGGTTTTCTGGGCCAGCCGCACCAGTTGCCGGGCGGCGCGTTTGCGCACAGCGCCATTACCCGCCAGAATGATCGGATTTTTCGCCTGCAGGATGAGATCGACAGCCTGAGAGATGGCTTTATGATCGGCGGCGGGCCGGCGCAGCCGTTCGACCGGCAATGGCTGCGCGCTCACTTCCTCATCGGCGATATCCTCGGGCAGTTCGATGACGCAAACGCCCGGCTTTTCCCGCTCGGCGATCTTGAAGGCCTTGCGCGTCACCTCGGGGATATTGATTGGCGAGACAATGGTCTGCGCCCATTTGCTGATGGGCCGCAACATGGAGATCGAATCCATGTTCTGATGGCTTTCCTTGTGCAGACGCTTGGTGGACGCCTGGCCGATGATCGCGACTACGGGCGCGCGATCCATATTCGCATCCGCCAGCCCTGTGACCAGATTGGTTGCGCCCGGCCCAAGGGTCGCAAGACATACCCCCGCCTTGCCGGTAAGCCGCCCGTAAGCATCCGCCATGAAGGCCGCGCCCTGTTCATGGCGGCAAAGAACAAATTCGATCCTGCTGTCCAGCAGCGAGATCATCACATCGGCGTTTTCCTCGCCAGGGATTCCAAAAATCCGATCCACTCCCTCGGCTTCAAGGCATTTTACGAAAAGATCGGATGCTTTCATCGTTTTCCCCTAGATTTCATTTGAGCGGATCACCAGCATTTTTTCCGTCTGCATGTCGCGGATGGTGTGCGGTATGCCGCCAACGCCATGGCCCGATTCCCGCGCGCCCGCAAAAGGCATCCAGTCAACCCGGAACGCCGTATGATCGTTCAGCATTACGGCGGTCGCATCGATGCGCTGATAGACCCTCAGGGCGGTGTCGATGTCGCGGGTGAAGACAGACGCCTGGAAGGAGACGGGCAGGCTGTTGGCGCGGGCTATGGCTTCATCCATATCCGTATACGGATAAACACAGATAACCGGCCCGAAT
>OBIC01000294.1_pt1 | contig 16032 bp, 16 predicted proteins | sample 1519831 | NCBI WGS metagenome assembly OBIC01 (sample SAMN03019805, study PRJEB22545) | beach sand metagenome | biome: beach; feature: sea beach; material: beach sand | place: USA: Municipal Pensacola Beach, FL | collected 2010-10-20 | depth 40-45 cm m | reverse complement strand
CCGGTGAAATCAAGGTGACCGCCAGCAGCGTCAACGTCGGCGCGTGGCGCGGCTTGATGCCGACTTCCCCCAAGGTGGCCGGTGCCGAGACAAACACTCCTTCGCCGGAGTAGATCTCGTGTTCGGCGCTGACGACGCTGACCTTGATGCTGGACATTGGAATACCCGTATCGCTCTAAGACCCGTCAGGCGGCTTTGGCGGCGCGCCCACGAGCGACCGCCTCGTCGATCGACCCTACCATGTAGAAGGCCTGCTCAGGCAAATCATCATAGTCTCCCTCGACGATCCCCTTGAAACCGCGGATGGTCTCGCTGAGTGGCACGTATTTGCCGGGAGAGCCGGTGAACACTTCCGCAACGAAGAACGGCTGCGAGAGGAAGCGCTGGATCTTGCGGGCACGAGCGACCGTCAGTCTGTCGTCTTCGGACAGCTCATCCATGCCGAGAATCGCGATGATGTCGCGCAGTTCTTTGTACCGTTGCAGCGTGTTCTGCACAGCCCGTGCCACATCGTAATGCTCCTGGCCTATGACCAGCGGGTCGAGTTGGCGACTGGTGGAGTCGAGCGGGTCGACTGCCGGGTAGATGCCCAACTCGGCGATCTGCCGCGACAGCACTACGGTCGCATCCAGATGCGCAAAGGTGGTGGCGGGGGAGGGGTCGGTGAGGTCGTCCGCAGGAACATAGACCGCCTGAATCGAGGTGATCGAACCGGTCCGCGTCGAGGTGATGCGTTCCTGGAGGACACCCATCTCCTCCGCGAGGGTTGGCTGGTAGCCCACCGCGGAGGGCATGCGACCGAGCAGCGCCGAGACCTCGGTGCCGGCGAGGGTGTAACGGTAAATGTTGTCGATGAACAGCAGCACGTCGCGCCCTTCATCGCGGAAGTATTCCGCCATGGTCAGGCCGGTCAGCGCCACACGCAGCCGGTTGCCCGGCGGCTCGTTCATCTGGCCGTAAACCAGCGACACCTTGTCCAAGACGTCGCTCTCTTTCATCTCGTAGTAGAAGTCGTTGCCTTCGCGGGTCCGCTCACCGACGCCGGCGAACACGGAGTAACCGCTGTGCTCGATAGCGATGTTGCGGATCAGCTCCATCATGTTCACGGTCTTGCCCACCCCGGCACCGCCGAACAGGCCCACCTTGCCACCCTTGGCGAAGGGGCAGATGAGGTCAATCACCTTGATCCCGGTTTCGAGCAGTTCCGTGGCGGCGGAGAGGTCAGCATAGGCAGGGGCAGCGCGATGAATCGGCCAGCGCGCTTCTTCTCCAATCGGGCCCGCTTCGTCCACCGGTTCACCAAGTACGTCCATGATGCGGCCGAGTGTCTTGGCTCCCACCGGAACCGAAATCGGGGCTCCGGTATCCTCGGCAATCATGCCGCGCCGCATCCCGTCGCTGCTGCCCATGGCGATACAGCGCACGATACCGTCTCCGAGTTGCTGCTGAACCTCCAACGTCAGCCCCATCTCCTCGACCCGCAGGGCGTCGTAAACCCGGGGTACTTCGGTTTCGGCGAACTCAACGTCCACCACGGCGCCGATGACCTGAACCACTTTTCCCGTTGTCATACCGATTATGTCCTACGTTCCGTGAAATGGGGTTTGCCGAGGGGGGCGCGTGCTAGACGGCGTCCGCGCCGGCAACTATCTCCGCCAGCTCTTGGGTGATGGCAGCCTGACGGGCCTTGTTATAGATGAGCTGCAACTCGTCGATCAGGTTGGCAGCGTTGTCGGAGGCAGCTTTCATGGCGACCATCCGGGCAGCCTGTTCGCAGGCGCCGTTCTCGGCAACGCTTTGATAGACAAGGGACTCGACGTAACGGGTCAGAAGGGAGTCCAGCACCTCGCTGGCATCCGGCTCGTATAGATAGTCCCAGGTACGCGACGAGCGATGCTCGAATTCGCCTTCCGAGATGGGCAGCAACTGTTCCAGGACCGGTCTTTGGGTCATGGTGTTGACGTATTCGTTGTACGCCATGTACAGCCGGTCGATGCGGCCTTCGTCATACGCGTCGAGCATCACCTTGATGCTGCCGAGCAGGTCGGCGAGACCCGGCTCGTCCCCCAGTTGACTGACTTCGCTGACCACCGGGGCGTTCATCCGCTTGAAAAAGGCGGCCCCCTTGCTGCCGATGGAGCACAACTCCAGCGTGACCCGCCGTTCATGCCACTGCTTCATCTGGGTCACGACGGTCTTGAACAGGTTCGTGTTCAGCCCGCCGCATAAACCTCGGTCGGTGGAAACGACAATGACGCCAACCCGCTTCAACTCCCTTTCCTGAGTGTAGGGGTGGCGATATTCCGGGTTCGCCTGCGCGAGATTTGCGATCACTTCGCGAATTTTCCCCGCGTAGGGCCGGCTCGCCGCGACACGCTCCTGTGCCTTGCGCATCTTGCTGGCAGCGACCATCTCCATGGCGCGGGTGATCTTTTGGGTGTTCTGAATGCTTCGGATCTTGGTCCGAATTTCCTTGGCACCGGACATAGGTTGTTACCTGGTGGCGACGCCGCTCAGGCGGCGAACCCTTCCTTGAATTTGTCGAGAAAGGCGCGGAACTGGGCTTCGATGTCGTCGTTCCAGTCACCGGTCTCGTTGATCTGGTTACGCAGATCGCCGTGGTCCGAGGCGAACCGGCCAAGCATGGCTCGTTCGAAGGCGCCCACCTGGCTCACCTCCAGGTGATCGAGATAACCCTCGTTGACGGCGAACAGCGATAACGCCTGGTCCGCCACCGTCATCGGGGAGTACTGCGCCTGCTTCATCAACTCGGTGACGCGTTGCCCGCGTTCCAGCTGTTGGCGAGTGGCCTCATCGAGGTCCGAGGCGAACTGGGCGAATGCCGCCAATTCGCGATACTGCGCCAAACTCAGACGCACGCCTCCGCCGAGCTTCTTGATGATCTTGGTTTGGGCCGCTCCGCCGACGCGGGACACGGACAACCCGGCATTGATGGCGGGCCGTACCCCGGCGTTGAACAGGTCAGTCTCGAGATAAATTTGGCCGTCCGTGATGGAAATCACGTTGGTGGGCACGAAGGCGGAGACGTCCCCGGCCTGGGTCTCGATGATCGGTAGGGCGGTCAGTGAGCCGGTTCGGCCTTTGACTTCGCCGTTGGTGAGTTTTTCCACCTGCTCGGCGTTAATCCTGGCCGCCCGCTCAAGCAGACGCGAATGCAGATAGAACACGTCACCGGGATAGGCTTCTCGACCGGGCGGGCGACGCAGCAGCAGGGACACTTGGCGGTACGCCCAGGCTTGCTTGGTCAGGTCGTCATAGATGATCAGGGCATCCTCGCCGCGATCACGGAAATACTCGCCCATGGCGCAGCCGGAGTAGGGTGCGATGAATTGCTGCGCGGCCGGGTCCGAGGCGGATGCGGCCACCACAATGGTATGGTCCATGGCGCCGTGTTCTTCCAGCTTGCGCACGACGTTCGCGATGGAGGAGGCTTTCTGGCCGATGGCGACGTAGATGCACTTAATGCCAGTGCCTTTCTGGTTGATGATGGTGTCAATCGCCACCGCGGTTTTTCCGGTCTGGCGGTCTCCGATGATCAGCTCGCGCTGTCCGCGGCCAACCGGAACCATGGCATCGATGGACTTCAGTCCGGTCTGAACGGGTTCACTCACGGACTGGCGGGTGATGACGCCGGGGGCGACTTTCTCGATGGGCGAGCTTCCGTTACAGGTGACGGCGCCTTTGCCATCGATCGGCTCGCCCAGGGCGTTGACCACACGGCCGAGCAATTCGGGCCCGACCGGTACTTCGATGATGCGGCCGGTGCAGCGTACGGTATCGCCTTCGCGAATGTGCTGATAGCGGCCCAGAATCACCGCGCCCACGGAGTCGCGCTCCAGATTCAGTGCCATACCGAAGGTGTCGCCGGGGAACTCCAGCATCTCTCCCTGCATTACCTCGCCGAGACCGTGGATGCGGCAGATGCCGTCAGTCAAGCTGACCACGGTTCCTTCCGTACGTGCCTGGGATTCGAGGTTCAGGTCCCCGATCCGCTGCTCGATTAGTTTGCTGATTTCGGATGCGTTCAGTTGCATGGCTGGGTTTCCGGTGGAGGATTCGGGTTGGTCCGAATTTCAGGTGTGTAGGGTGCTGCGAAGGCGGGCCAGCCGGCCCAGTACGGAACCGTCGATCACTTCGTCGTCCACGGTGATGATGGCACCGCCGTAAAGGTTTTCGTCCACCTCCACCACGACCGACACGTCGCGACCCAGACGGCGTTTCATCGCCTGGGAGATGAGATCGGTCTGTGCTGCGGTAAGGTCCGTGGCGGTACGCACGTGAACCTCGGCGCGTTTTTCGTGCTCACGGCGCAGCACCTCGAACAGCCCGGCGATTTCCGGCAACAGGGCAAGACGATCGTTCTCGGCAAGAACGTGGAAGAAGTTGGTTGCACCGTCCACTTCGTTACTCTTGACCACGTCGCCGACAATCGACGCGAGGTGGTGCTTGTCCAGTTTCGGGTGGTTAAGAAGAGGCTCGACTTGGGGATCCAACACCGCTGCCCTGGCACCTTGCAGTAGCTGCGACCAGGGTTCCAGAGCTGACTTCTCCCTGGCGTGGCGAAATGCGGCCCGGGCATACGGCCTGGCGATGGTTACCTTTTCCACGATGTGGTCCGCTTAGAGTTTCGCAACCAGGTCGTTGAGAACTTTCTCGTGGGCCGCGCTATCGATTTCGCGGGCGAGAATTTTCTCGGCGCCGGCGATCGCGAGTCGGGAAACCTCGGCTCGCAATTCTTCCCGGGCGCGTTGGGCATCCTGCTGAATCTGGCTGTGGGCAGCTTCCACCAGCCGCTCTCCCTCGGCAATCGCGGTTGCTTTCGCCTGTTCGACGATGTCGTTTGCTTGGCGCTCGGCGGACTGGATCAAATCGGATGCTTTGTTCCGGGCCTCCTGCATAACCGCTTCGGCCTGTTCTTTGGCCTGGTTTTCGGCCAGCTTTGCCCGGTCGGCGGACGCGAGACCTTCGGCGATTCGCTGCTCTCGCTCCTGCATCGCGGCGAGAACCATCGGCCAGACGAACTTCATCGAAAACCAGATGAGAGCGGCAAACACCACCATCTGGGCGAACAGAGTGACGTTGATATTCACTGGCTTGTTATTCCCGTGTAGGTCAGCGTTGACTGGCGATGACGGGGTTGCTTAATTGCCCGCGATAGCCTGAAGCGTGGCGACGAAGGGGTTAGCAAACATCAGCAGGGCGGCAAAGCCGATAGCGATCATCGTGACGGCGTCCAGCAACCCGGCGACGATGAACATCTTGGTCTGCAACTCGGGGATCAATTCCGGCTGGCGGGCCGCGCTTTCCAGAAAACGTCCTCCGAGCAGGCCGAAGCCGAGAGCTGTTCCGGCGGCGCCAAGACCGAGAATGATGCCGACGGCGATGGCGGTCATGCCGCTGATTTCAGCGATGAAGGCTTCCATGGTGATTACTCTCCCTGCAGGTGAAGTGAATTACAAATTTCAAGAAAACAGACATCCACGGTCAGTGGCTTTCGTGGGCCATGTTCATATAAACGATAGTCAACATCATGAACACGAAAGCCTGCAGCGTGATGATCAGAATGTGAAAGACCGCCCAGGCAAACCCAAGGATGAACTGACCGATGAACCAGGGCACGGTCGCCAGATCCAGCGCCGAGCCGAGGGTGAAAAGGGCGATGAGGATGAAAATCAGTTCCCCCGCGTAGAGGTTACCGAACAGCCGCAGCGCTAGCGAGATCGGCTTGGCGATCTCCTCCACCAGCTTGAGCAGCAGGTTGGCAGGAAGCAGCCATTTGCCAAAGGGATGAAACAGGAATTCCTCCAGCACACCTTTGCCGCCCTTCACTTTGAAGCTGTAATAGATCAGGAGCAGGAACACCGTAAGAGACATCCCGAGAGTGATGTTCAGGTCTGTCGTTGGAACGACCTTCAAGTACGGAATGTCCATCTGCCCCGCCACCCAAGGCAGAAAATCCACAGGAACCAGATCCATGAAATTCATCAGGAATATCCAGACGAATATCGTCAGCGACAGCGGAGCGACCATCCGGCTGGAGCCGTGGAAGCCTTCTTTTACCTGCGCGTTGACTGTTTCCACCAGCAACTCAACGAAACTTTGCAGACCGCGCGGTACGCCCGGAGTGGCACCACGCGCGGCGAAGTAAAAAACCGCGGAAAACAGCACTCCGAGACTGACGGAGAAGAACAGACTGTCCAGATGCAGAGTCCAGAAACCTTCGCCCGCGGAGAGGTTGGTGAGGTGGTGGACAATGTATTCGGTGGGGTTGACGGCTGCGCCGCTTTCGCTTGCCACTTGGCTAGAATCCTTTGACTATTTGCTCAGCAGGGCATACAGGTTGCCGCGTCGCGCGGGGGTGATGCGTCCCAGAGCAACCCAGTAACCCATCAGTCCGGCGACATAGGCCGACATAAGCGGAATGAAATCGAACTTTAAACTCGCGATGGCAACTATGAACAGCGCGCCGGTGAGCAACAGTTTCAGCACGGCGCCGATCAGGAAGGCCGTCAGTGCTGCCTGAGCGCTCCGCCCAGTAGAAGGAAACGCGAGCAGGCACCCGTGAACCGCACCCGGCAGGATCACCGTCAAGCCGCCCCAAATAGCGGCTACCGCGCTGCCAGGTCCGCTGCAGATCAGCCACCCCGACACGACAAAACCCGCCAGTGCTGTCTGGTAAAGACACGTTCGAAGTATCTGGATAAAAAGCACTACGAATCCTGTCCTCGCGGCAGGCTGCCGTGAGAGTAACCAGGCGTTCGCGTATCGGGCTGCCGAGTTTTCAGTCCAACCACGCTGTACAGAATCAGGAAATTCTAACTGCCACGCCGATCGGAGGTCAACGCCATTGGCCGAAATCCTGACACCCCTTGGATGGTTTTTTCGGTATCGTATGGATTGCCGCGCGGGGCGGCGTGATTAACGTAACTTAACGATGCAACGACAAGGGGGAACCATGGATATTTCATGGTGGCACATTCTGGTGGGGTTCTTTTTCGGTAACGGAATGCCTCATTTTCTGTTCGGCGCAGCGAAAAAGCGATTCCGTTGGCCGCTGGGCGCCAATGGTCCGGCTCAGGGTAATTTGATCTGGGGCCTGATCAACTTCGTAGCCGGCACAGCGTTAGTGTTTGTTTTGGGGGTCGATAAACCCGGTGGCTGGCTGGGTTTTCTGATTGGCTTCTGGTTCGCCGTGGCGATGTTTGGGTTCGGCATGGGGCATTTCCTCAGCGATGAGGACAAGGCGACACCCCCAACGGCGTGAGGCGGATGCTCGCGGGGTGACCGTGGCGTCACCCCGCAGCGACCCTGTTCTGTCTGCCGCTGATCATCGCCCGGGTCAGCTGCATTTCGAATCCCCACAGGACAGACACGTCAGACAGCCATCCATCTGTACTACTGCCTTGGTGTGACACTTCCTACAGAGCGTTGCTCCAGCGGGAAAACCGCTTTGATCCTCGGCTGATTCATTTCGGGTTCGAGCCAGGTATTCCGCCTTTTTCTCTTCAATCAGGGCGAGCTGCCGTTCTTCCAATTCGCTGTCGGGCAGCATGCCGATATGGCGCAGATGGCGCTCTATGACATCGCCGATCTCGGCGACCAGCGAAGGCATGTAGCGTCCGCCCGGTTTGAAATAACCCCCTTGGGGATCGAACACGGCCTTGAGTTCTTCCACCAGAAAAGTGACATCTCCGCCCTTACGAAACACCGCGGAGATGATGCGGGTTAAGGCGACGATCCACTGGAAATGCTCCATGTTCTTGGAGTTGATGAAAATTTCGAACGGACGGCGATGCTGGTGTTCCGTCCCTTCGTTCAACACCAGGTCGTTGATGGTGATATAGAGAGCGTGATCCGAAACCGGGGTCTTCACCTTATAGGTCTCGCCAACCAAGGTGTCAGGACGCTCCAGACGCTCGTGCATCTGGATGACGTTGCTGTTCGGTGGTTCCGGGTTGTCGCCAGGGGTGTTAGCGGTGACGACTTGATAGGAAACGATGGGGCTACTGATTTTCTTGACCATGACGTGTGACCTGTCTGGGAATAGGCGGCTTAGAAGCGGCCGTAATAACCTTCCTTCAGGGCATCGAAGAGATTGGCTGCGGTATGGAGTTCCCCGTCATATTCGATCTGCTCGTTGCCCATTGCCTCTACCACGGAACCGTCTTCGAGTTCGAATCGGTAACGGGTGTTCTCGAGGTCCTTGGCCTTAACCAGGACCCCCTGGAAAGCTTCCGGGTTGAAACGAAAAGTGGTGCATCCCTTAAGGCCTTTCTCGTAGGCGTAAAAATAGATGGTTTTGAAATCCTCGAACGGGAAGTCGGTGGGTACGTTGGCGGTTTTGGAGATAGATGAATCGATCCACTTTTGCGCAGCCGCCTGGATATCGACGTGCTGGAAGGGCGTCACGTCATCCGTCGTGACGAAGTATTCCGGCAACCGGTTGTCCTCATCCTGAGCTTCCGGCGAGGCATCGGAATTGACCAGGGCACGGTAAGCCAGTAGCTCGAAGGAGAACACATCGACCTTTTCTTTAGTCTTGCGTCCTGCCTTTATGACGTTGCGGTAATAGTGGTGGGCAAACGTCGGTTCGATCCCGTTACTGGCGTTGTTACCCAGGCTCAGCGAGATGGTGCCGGTGGGAGCGATCGACGTGTGATGAGTAAACCGCGCACCGGTTTCAGCGATACGTTCCGTCAAATCGCTGCCGAACTGCTGCATGTAGCGACTGTATCGCGCCAGCAGCACCTTGCCAGGAACTTCGTCACCTGTCCGGTAACCGTCTTTTTCCATTTCTGGCCGCAGTGCCAGCATTTCGTCCGTGACGGTGAACAGTTCGTCCATGATGGGAGCGGGTCCTTTCTCCTGCGCCAACTCGACGCCAATTTCCCAGCCGACCTCTGCCATTTCCCGGGCAACACGCTCAGTGAACTCCAGCGAATTCTGCTCGCCATACTTCATCCCCAGCATGGTGAGAGTCGAACCCAGTCCTAAGAACCCCATGCCATGGCGGCGCTTGCGCTCTATCTCGGCGCGCTGTTGTGCCAACGGCAGACCGTTGATTTCCACCACGTTGTCGAGCATGCGAGTGAATATCGCGACGACCTGCCGGTAGGTTTCCCAGTCGAACCGGGCCTGCGTCCGAAAAGGTTCCAAAACAAACTTGGTTAAGTTGATGGAACCGAGCAGGCAGGCGCCATAGGGCGGCAAAGGCTGTTCCCCGCAGGGGTTGGTGGCGCGGATGTTTTCGCAGAACCAGTTGTTGTTCATCTCGTTAACTCTGTCGATAAGGATGAACCCCGGTTCCGCGTAGTCGTAGGTGGACGACATGATCAGGTCCCACAGCCGGCGGGCTGGCAATGTCTTGTGGGTTTTGCCGCCAAACTTCAGTTCCCATGGCCGGTCATCGCGCACCGCCTCCATGAAGTCCCGGGTGATTAGGCAGGAAAGATTGAATTGACGCAGCCGGCCGTCCTCGCGCTTGGCGCGAATGAAATCCAGGACGTCGGGGTGGCTGATGTCGAAAGTGGCCATCTGAGCTCCGCGTCGCCCCCCCGCGGATGAAATGGTGAAGCACATTCGGTCGTAGATGTCCATGAATGACAGCGGGCCGGAGGTATTCGCCCCGGCTCCTGCGACATAAGCCCCCTTGGGTCGCAGGGTGGAAAACTCGTAGCCGATACCGCATCCCGCTTTCAGCGTCATGCCAGCCTCCTGGACACGCTGCAGAATGCCCGACATGGAATCTTCGATCTGACCCGAGACGGTGCAGTTGATCGTTGAGGTGGCCGGTTTGTGCTCCAGCGCACCGGCATTGGAGAGTATGCGCCCCGCCGGCAAAGCACCCCGCTGCAGAGCCCAGACGAATTGCTCATACCAGTGTTGGCGCTTGTCCGCTGTGGGTTCAACGTCCGCCAGCGCGGCTGCGACGCGCGAAAACGTTGCCGCTATGTCGGAGTCGATAGGGTCTCCCTGCTTGTTCTTCAGGCGATATTTGGAGTCCCAGATATCTTTCGAAGCCGGTTGCAACTCGATCGTCGAGATCGAAGAACCCTTGCTGCGCAACGGCGCCACTTCTCCCATGGTTTGCCCCCGAAATGCCAATTTAAGTGGTTTGAGAACCATGCACAAACGCCATGACGCAGCATGATGGTTGCGTCAGTCAAACCACAAGATGTTGTGTTAAGCCACATTACCCTATGTGGCTAGCTTCGTGATGTCAATATAGGAATGTCTGGATATTTTTTATTTTTAGAATCATGTAGATATATAAAAAAAGTTAGTCTGAAATTCTTTAATTGGCAGATTCTCAGGCGCGTGCGCGCGCGATTTCTCACACTACATATTGTGTTTGACACGAGGAGGAATTGTTCCCGTCGGAGGGCGTTCTAAGGAAACTTTCGAGACGCGCGCCGCATGGCGTCTATCAGATCACCGCGGCGCGGGCAGCACCGCACCGCGCTCCGAGCCGCGCACCAACAAGCAATGACTTCCGTCGTCGTTCATGCCGGGGCTTGTGCTCCAGACAGGATGCCCTGAATGGCTCAGCGCTTACCTATGACGCAGGCACTACGGGCAACAATTGCCCGAAATGTTCGATCTGCTCGAATCCCTGCTGAGGTACTTTGGGCCGTCGCGAATCCGGCGTGCTGATGGCAAGAGTCATTCCGATGCCATACCCCCGGGCAGCGGCCAATACGTCGGGGTTGTCGTCAATCATAAGGCACCGTTGCGGTGCGAAGGGGATTCGCTGACGCAGTTTCGCCCAGAATCCGGGGTTCTCTTTCGGTAGGCCGGTTTCGTGGGCACTGATGATCCGGTCCAGATACCGGTCGAGGCCGGTGCGGGCGAGCTTGAACGCAAGTCCCCGGGGATGGGAGTTGGTCACCAGAATTCGTCGTTTGCCAGCCTCCTGCAATGCCTCAAGAAACGACGGCACGCCGGGTCGCATCGTAATCAGGTGAGCCAGTTCTTCGTTCAGCGCGGCAACATCGAGCCCGAGCCGTTCGCTCCAGTGATCCAGGCAGTAAAACTGAATGGTGTGGGTGGTGCTATGAACCATCCGTTGGATGATCGCCGCCGCCTCGTCGGAGGTGGTCCCGAGTCGACCGGCGTACTGCTGCGGCAGATATTCCAACCAGAAATCGTTGTCGTAACGCAGGTCAAGCAAGGTGCCATCCATGTCGAGCAGCACATCGTCGACGGAGGTCCAGTCGATCCCGATACATGCCGTGCCACCGGATGACGGTGTTGTGTCTTCTCCAGACTTCATGGCCTGAACATGTTGATTTCTCCAGGGTGCCTTGAAAGACTCGGTGTTTCGTAAACAGTCCGTCGATGACGCCTCAAGGCATGATCGTTGTCGTTGCGAGGTTCACGACGGTTGCCAGTGTCCAGCGGCAGGTTAGCGGTGAATGGTTGCGGCTCTGTGTCTGCGCACGCAGAGTTCTCGGTGGTTTCAGGGCTTCCTCGCTGTTGTTGCCGACACGGTTGGCTGCGTGATTGTGGCATCGAGTTCCTTCACAAGCGTCTCGTCACGGTTATGTGGGCCGGAATGTCGTCCAGCCAGTTGCAACATTCGGCGTGAAATCTTCGGGTCATCCTCACGCCAGGGCCCGGCCGACGTCCAGAAGGGGCGCGACGATCAGGATGCGTGCCAAGCCCAATAACACGAAAGCGGCCAGCACCGACCAGTCGAACATCCCGGTGGGCGGGATCACGCGCTGGAGTGGTAACAGCACAGGTCGCGTCAACTCGTAGACGATGTCGATCACCGGGTTGCCGACACCGCTGGCGGGCATGAAGCTCAGCACCACGCGGACCAGCAACAGCACGTAATAGATGGTAATGGTGAGGGCAAGTAACTGCCCGATCGCCAACACCAGCAGTCCAGCGACGTTTGGCACGGTGCCACGTAGTGCTGCCAGGATGAGAATTTCCAGGCTTTGTATTACCAGCAGGGCTACCACCGAGGCAGTATCCACTCGACCCACGGCTGGTAGCAGGCGGCGAATCGGTCGTAACACGGGGTGCGTCATGCGTACCAGCAGTTGCGACAGGGGATTGTAGAAATCCGCGCCCAGCAACTGCAGTAGCAAACGCAGCAGAAATGCGAGCAGCAAGAGTCCGAAACCGATCTGAACCAGAAATGCGAGCGCGTCGGTGCCGTAGCTGTTCACCGTCAATCTCCTGAATCAGTCGGCTGAGGCGGATGCGCCGAACTCGTCGGCCATCTCGGCGGCACGCCGGCAGGCAGCCGAGATCGCCGCGTCGAACAGTCCGACCAGCCCGCCGTCCTGCAGCACTTGCAGTGCGCGCTGGGTGGTACCGCCCGGGGAGGTGACCGCTTCCCGCAGTTCCCGGGGGGTATCGTTGCTCTGCTGCGCCAGTGCGCCGGCACCCACAGCCGTCGCCACAGCCAACCGCCTCGCGGTCGCTTCCGGCAGGCCGAGCTGCTTTCCGGCATTGGTCATTGCCTCCATGACGAGGAAAAAATAGGCCGGTCCGCTGCCGGATACCGCGGTAACCATGTCGATTTCCGCGTCCGAAGTCACCCAAAGCACCTCGCCGACGCCGCCGAGTACGCGCTCAGCCGCGTCGCGCTGACTGGTCTGAACGTGTGGGGTGGCATATAGCGCGCTGATTCCTTGACCCACCAGCGCCGGTGTATTAGGCATCGCGCGCACCACCGCGGCATCACCGCCCAGCCAATCCGCCAGTGAGGCGGCACGAATTCCCGCCGCGATCGAAATCAGTAACGGCTGCTGCGCGGAGAAGGTCGGTGCGATTGCGACCGTGACGTCCCGTGCTACCTGTGGTTTCACCGCCAGAACCACCACGTCGCTATCAGCCACCACCGTGGAGTTATCGGGGACCAAATGGACCGCGAACCGCTCGGCGAGCGCCGTCGCTCGGGCAGCGTCAGGTTCGTGGACGACGATTCGGTATTGCCCGTCGCCGCCGGTCAGTCCGCCGATCAGGGCGGCAGCCATATTTCCTCCGCCTATAAAGCCGATGTTCAAGCTGAAGACTCCCTATCGTGTCCTGGCGCGCGATCCTTGCAAGCTCCCGCGCGACCACTGCCTCGTTATCATCCACTATCCCCGCGCAGGGTATCCGTCTGTTCGAACCCTGCCTCGACCACGCCTTGCAACGTACTGTGCAGGGGCAAGGCTTGTACACCCGCTGCCTGGCGTTGCGTACAGGTTGGCGTTTGGCGCCTCAAGGAAATAATCGTTCCCCTAGCACGCCAGATCTTCGAGGTGTACGTTCTAGACCTGCTGCTGGTGGGCTGTGTAAGCCGCCGTTTTGTTGCTTCAGCATCCCTTCAATGACGCTCCATGCCAATTGCGCACCGACTGTGGGGACAGGCTTTAGCAAAGCGTGCTGCGATCATAGCTATCGCTTTCGCCGAAGCTGTTGTACCCGGCGGCAGCCACCCCCCTGTTACTGAGGCGAGTTGCGCCCGCGTCGATATCATCAGGGGGATGTCACCCGCGGAGCAGTTTTCTTCGTCGGTGCTAAAGCGCTAATACCGCACGCTACCTTGAACGCGAGCTCGTCGGTGTTGTGTGCGCTTCGGTTGCGCGGTTAAATCTTCCCAGTGTGGCGCCGATTATAGCGAGGGCTCAACCGGCGTCGGCCGATCCGGCCAGCCACCCCCTAGATCCGGCATTCCAACCAGTGGAGCCACCAGGAGCGTTATGGATATCACCGAACTGCTGCAATTCTCCGTCAAATCGGGGGCTTCGGACTTGCACCTTTCCGCGGGTCTGCCGCCGATGATCCGTGTCGATGGCGATGTGAAGCGTATCAACGTCCCGGAAATGGACCACTCGCAGGTCCACGACATGGTGTACGACATCATGAACGACAAGCAGCGCAAGGATTATGAGGAATTCCTCGAGACGGATTTCTCTTTTGAGGTCCCCAATCTCGCGCGCTTTCGGGTGAATGCTTTCAACCATAACCGGGGCGCGGGCGCCGTGTTCCGAACCATTCCTTCCAAGATCTTGACGCTCGAGGATCTCGACGCACCGAGGATTTTTCAGGAGATCGCTGATCTTCCGCGGGGGGTGGTACTGGTCACCGGTCCCACCGGGTCAGGCAAATCAACGACCCTGGCTGCCATGGTCGACCACAAGAACCGCACCGAATACGGTCACATCCTTACCATCGAGGATCCGATCGAATTCGTGCATGAATCGAAGCGCTGCTTGATCAACCAGCGTGAGGTTCACCGCGACACGCTTGGGTTCAACGAGGCGTTGCGGTCTGCCCTGCGCGAAGACCCCGACACGATACTTGTCGGTGAAATGCGCGATCTGGAAACGATTCGTTTGGCATTGTCCGCGGCGGAAACTGGTCACCTGGTGTTCGGCACGCTGCACACGAGTTCCGCCGCGAAGACGATCGACCGTGTGGTGGATGTGTTCCCGGCCGCGGAAAAAGACATGGTGCGGGCCATGTTGTCGGAGTCGCTGCGCGCGGTGATTTCCCAGTCGCTGTTGAAAAAGATCGGTGGCGGACGTGTGGCGGCCCACGAGATCATGATCGGCACCCCAGCGATCCGCAACCTGATCCGTGAGAACAAGATTGCGCAGATGTATTCGGCGATTCAGACCGGGCAGGGGGTGGGGATGCAGACCCTGGACCAGTGCCTGGAAAAACTGGTGCAGAAGCGGGTGGTGACCAAGGAGGAGGCGGCCAGCAAAGCCGCGAACCGCGACGCGTTCAAGTAGCCGGCGGGCTGTAGGACAAATCAGGCGTGCCGGCGACCGGCGCGGCGGCGTAACCAGAATCTCGACGAGTTAAGTTCGGAGAAAGCCCATGCAGTTTGCTGATCTGTTGAAGCTGATGGTGGAGAAGAACGGATCCGATCTGTTCATCACCACCGGCATCGCCCCGTGCATCAAGATCCACGGCAAGGTAGTGCCGGTATCCAAAACGCCGTTGACTGCCGAGCAGGCCCGCGAGCTCGCCTACAGCATCATGACTGAGGACAAGCGGGCCGAATTCGAGACCACCATGGAATGCAATTTCGCTATCAACCCGAAAGGTATAGGCCGGTTTCGGGTGAATGTGTTCAAGCAGCAGAACCACGTCGGTATGGTGTTGCGCAAGATTGAGACCACCATCCCGAAGATGGAGGATCTGAATCTGCCGGAAGTGCTCAAGGAGATCGCCATGACCAAGCGGGGTCTGGTGATCATGGTAGGGGGCACCGGCTCCGGCAAATCCACATCGCTGGCGGCCATGATCGGCTACCGCAACGCCAACAGTACCGGACATATCATCACCATCGAAGATCCCATCGAGTATGTCCACGAGCACAACGGCTGCATCATCACTCAGCGGGAAGTGGGGGTAGATACGTTCTCGTTTGATGAGGCGCTGAAGAATACGCTGCGTCAAGCGCCGGACGTCATTCTTATCGGCGAGATCCGGACCCGGGAGACCATGGAGCACGCGATCGCCTTCGCCGAAACCGGCCACCTTGCCATGGCGACTTTGCACGCCAACAGCGCAAACCAGGCGATGGACCGCATCATCAACTTCTTTCCCGAGGATCGTCGGCCGCAGTTGCTGATGGATCTTTCGCTGAACTTGAAAGCGGTAGTCTCGCAGCGACTGATTCCTACGGTGGATGGCAAGGGACGTCGCGCCGCGATCGAAATCATGATCAACAGCCCCCTGGTATCGGATCTGATCCACAAGGGCGAGGTTCATGCGATCAAGGAGATCATGGCCAAATCGCGGGAACTGGGGATGCAGACGTTTGATCAGGCGCTGTTCGCACTGGTCAAACAGGGGGCGATCACCGAGAAGGATGCGCTGACCAACGCTGATTCGGCCAACGAGTTGCGTCTCATGATCAAGCTCGACAAGGACAAAGCCGGTGAAAGCAGCCAGGACGACAGTGGCCTGTCGCTCATGTCCGACGAGCAGGAAGAAGAGGCTCTCGGCCTGTAGCGCGTCAGAAGGATTGCAGCACTTCGATCAGATCGGAAG
>OBIC01000293.1_pt1 | contig 16064 bp, 14 predicted proteins | sample 1519831 | NCBI WGS metagenome assembly OBIC01 (sample SAMN03019805, study PRJEB22545) | beach sand metagenome | biome: beach; feature: sea beach; material: beach sand | place: USA: Municipal Pensacola Beach, FL | collected 2010-10-20 | depth 40-45 cm m | reverse complement strand
ATGCCTCGTTAAGATTCACCGAGGCTGGCAAGACCACCTCCTTGCCCCATAAACTGATTAACCAAGGATGTCAGGTCCACTTCGCCCCCTTCTGTGGGCAGTAATTGTTGAAGTGCAGCGACAACGGAACCAATGTCCAGGTTACCGCCTTCGGTGCCGAGTTTATTGATAAACAGCTCTGCTGCCATTTTTAAAATACTCACAATTCAAACCTCGCAAATGTGCGTTGAAGTGCGCCAAAGCTACTGAAACTTTGGGGTTAGAGTTTTGCGACAGCCTCGTCGAACATTTTCGCGGCAGCGTCTGTAAATTCGAAATTCTTGCGGATGTAGTGAAGTGTTTTTAATTCAGTTTCTGTCACACCTGGACCATCTTGAGCTGATTTGATCAGATCGGCCACTTCATCTTTTGAAATTTTGCCTTCACCTTTTCCGGTGGTGTGGGCTTTGGCCAGTTCCAAGAGCTCTTTTTCGTACTTTTCGCCGTCGATAGAGATATAGGCCATGTGGTTTCTCCTGTTTTAGTCATTAAAATAAATTCATGAAGTGCTGATCATACCCGATTAATGGCGAGACTCAACTGCTCGTGAGTCTGGCTATCACCTTAAATTTTCAGTGGTTTTTAATGTTTGATCGGTTTTTGCCAGTTACCCCAGTTCTATCAGCAAGTCACCCGGCATCACACCATCGCCTGCGGTAACAACGATACGGTTGACGGTGCCGGGTGTCGGGGCATGGACAACATTGACCATTTTCATCGACTCGGTGGAAAGCAGCTTTTCGCCTTCAGAAATTTCATCGCCGACTTTGACAAAAAGCTCGACCACCGTGCCGGACATAGGCGCACCAATATGACCCGTGTTGGCGGGGTCTGCTTTTTCGCGGGTTTCCAGTGAAACACCGGCAGACTGATCCCTGACATCAAATGTGCGCGACCGGCCATTGAGCTCAAAAAATACCTGGCGAGTGCCATTTTCTTTGAGCTCACTGATGGCAATCAGTTTTACGATTAATGTTTTCCCCGCCTCTATGGTAATGGTTTTTTCTTCACCAACACGCAGCCCATACAGGAAGGTGGGCGTCTCCATGACAGATGCATCTGAAAAGCGTTCGACAAAACGTAAATATTCCTCGAAGACGGCAGGGTAGAGCGCAAAGGATGACAGTTCTTCCTCGCTGAAGTCACGTCCGTGAGTTTTTTTGAGTTGTGCGTGCGCCTGATTGAAGTCAAAGTCCGGCAGGGTTTCTCCCGGCCGGACCGTGATGGGGGGCTTATTCCCCAAAACTGCTTGTTGCAGTGCTGTGGGAAAGCCGCCATCAGGCTGGCCCATCATGCCGCTGATTAAGGAAACAAAGGAATCCGGATAGGCCAGCTCTGACCCCTGTCGCAAAACATCTTCGGGGGTGAGGTCGTTTTGCACCATAAACAGAGCCATGTCTCCGACAGCTTTGGACGATGGCGTCACTTTAACAATGTCGCCGAGCATGTCATTGACAACGCGGTACATACGTTTGACTTCTTCCCAGCGGTCCCCCAGACCTACGGAAATCGCTTGAGGACGAAAGTTGGAATATTGACCACCGGGAATTTCATGGGTATAGACATCTGCACTGCCTGCCTTGAGGCCGCATTCAAACGGTGCGTAAATTGCGCGTGTCATTTCCCAGTATTCTGCAAGTGCTTGTAATTCGTCCGGATTGATCCCGGTCGCCCGGTCGCTGGTTTCCAAGGCATAGACCAGAGCGTTGAGTGATGGTTGTGAGGTAATGCCCGAGAGGGAGCTGATACTCGCATCTACCACATCCACCCCGGCTTTTGCGGCTTCCAACAGTGTGGCGACGCCATTGCCACTGGTATCGTGCGTGTGTAAGTGCACAGGAATGGTCAGCGCATTTTTTAACTCGGTGATTAATATGCGTGCCGCGTCAGGCTTTAACAGGCCGGCCATATCTTTAATGGCCAGGATGTGTGCACCGGCTTGTTCCAGCGCTTTGGCTTTTTCGAGATAGTAGGCCAGTGTGAACTTGGTGCGTGTGCTGTCAGTAATGTCACCGCTGTAGCAAACGGCGGCTTCGGCAATTTTCCCGGTTTCGGCAACTTTGGCGATCACCGGCTTCAAACCTTCCACCCAGTTGAGGCAATCGAAGATGCGGAAAATATCGATGCCGTTTTTAGCTGCCAGATCAATGAAGTGATTGACGACATTGTCGGGGTAGTTGGTATAACCCACGGCATTACCTGAGCGCAACAGCATTTGGAACAGCGTGCCTGGCATCCGCTGGCGCAACACCTGAAGCCGCTGCCATGGGTCTTCGTGCAAAAAGCGGTAGGCGACATCAAATGTGGCGCCGCCCCACATCTCATGAGAGAAAAAGCCACGCGTGGCATGCGCGGTCGCCGGGGCAATTGCGGCGAGATCGTAGGTGCGCACCCGGGTTGCAAGCAGGGACTGGTGGGCATCGCGGAACGTGGTGTCGGTTAGGAGCACGGGCTTTTGTTGAAATAGCCATTGGCTTAACCCTTCGGCGCCTTGCGCTTGAAATACGCGGTAAGCTTCTGAGGCAACAGGCGTTTCTTCATGGGTTTGGGGAATGGCAGGTTGCGGGATCTGCCGGGGAATGCTGTGCGGTGGAATGCCCGGGAAGCCGTTCACCATTAATTCCGAGAGGTAATCAAGGAGTTTATTGGCGCGGTCTTGTGTGGGTTTAAATTCCAGTAGCTCGGGGTGCGATTCAATAAAGGTGGTGTCAAACTCACCCGATAAAAAAACCGGGTGCTGTAAAACATTTTCCAGAAAAGGGATATTGGTTTTGACACCGCGAATCCGAAATTCGCGAATTGCGCGTAACGCTTTGGCTGCGGCCTGGTCGAAGTCCAGTGCAGAGGCACACACTTTGATTAAGAGCGAATCGTAATGAGGCGATATGATGGCTCCATCGAATCCGGAACCGGCGTCCAGGCGGATGCCGAAGCCCTCGCCTGGACGAAAAGCGGTGATGCGGCCGGTATCTGGTGAGAAACCGTTGGCTGGGTCTTCCGTGGTTAACCGTAGCTGGATGCAATAACCACTTTGATTGACTTGGCTCTGAGAGGGAATTCGAATGTGTTCCGATGCCAGAGGGTAGCCTTCGGCAACGCGGATCTGGCACTGAACCAGGTCCCGCCCGGTAATGACTTCCGTAATGGTGTGTTCGACCTGGATGCGCGGGTTGACTTCGATAAAGTAGTGCTCCCCATTCTGGTCCACCAGGAACTCGACGGTGCCCGCGTTACAGTAATGGACTGCCTGACAAATGGCGATGGCGTCCTTAAATAAAGCAGTGCGTTGCTTATCTGTCAGTGTGAGCGAGGGTGCAATTTCAACCACTTTTTGGTGCCGCCGCTGAATGGAGCAATCGCGCTCGTAGAGGTGTACGAGGTTCCCGTATTCATCCCCCAGTATTTGAATTTCAATGTGCTTGGGCCCTTGCAAATATTTTTCGATAAAAATTTTAGGGTCGCCAAAAGCGGTTTGTGCCTCAGCGCGGCACTTAGCCATGGCGTCAAACAGCTCGTTATCGCTATGGACAATTGACATGCCGCGCCCACCCCCGCCAAGGGCGGCCTTGACAATCACCGGATAGCCACAGGATTGGGTGAATGCCAGTGCTTCCTCATCTGTCTCAATGGCGTCTTCGGTTCCAGGAATGACGGGTAGTCCAGCCTTGATCGCGGTATGGCGTGCGAAGACCTTGTCCCCCATATTTTCCAGAACAGAAACCGGCGGCCCGATAAATTTAATACCGGCGTCTTCGCAGGCTTTGGCGAATCCGGCGTTTTCAGCCAGGAAACCGTAGCCGGGGTGAATCGCATCGACCCCTTTTGAAACGGCCAGGGCGATGATTTCGTCGTAATCGAGGTAGGCCTGGATAGGGGATTTTCCTTTGCCCACCTGATAGGCCTCATCGGCTTTGTAGCGATGAAGGTGGAGTCGATCTTCTTGGGAATAGATGGCGACGGTTTGAATGCCCAGTTCGGTGCAGGCACGAAAAACACGGATGGCGATTTCACCACGGTTGGCGACAAGAATTTTATTGAAAGGGCGGATTTCACGAGCTGTCATAGGGGGGTACATCCTCACGAAAAGTTGATTTTAAACCGGAGAGAGGGCGGATAAATCAAGCCTTGCTTTGAGTCTACACTACCCTGAACGGGCCTGAGAAGCTGCAATTACTGACAAATGCCGGTTATTTGCGTACGTGTTGTCTGAATTAAGGGGTCTTTTACGATCAAACCCATCAGTGCCGGCCGGGTGGTTGAGATAACGGCTCAGTGTATGAATGAATAGGCCACTGGCTAAAAGCGGCCATCTCTGTGTGTGGCGCCGCCAGCATTCATCTATTGCTTGGATGGTTGATATGCTCTATTTATCGAGCGCTGACTGTGACGCTCGTTTAGCGGAGCAGGAACAATGGGCGCTGCGTTCTTTCCAGCATTTTTGCAGTAAAGCTGCCGAGTATAAAGTCGCGTACGCGTGTGTGGCTGAAGGCGCCCATAACGGTCAGATCGATATCATTTTCCAACTGATAAGCCACCAGTGCGTCTTCGACTTTACCTGTGAGTTGCGCCACGGTTGTTTCAACACCTGCTGTGCGCAGTTGGTGCGCGGCTTCATCCAGTAAGCGTTCGGACCGGTTGGCTTTGTCGCCCACGTGGACCAGATGACAAGGCACATGTTTGGACAGCGGACTTGACGTCACGATCTCCAGTGCTTTTTTTGACCCTTTACCGCCATCGTAAGCCAGCATCACTTTTTTCGGCGGCGTGAAATCATTGTTGACGACAAGGATGGGCTGGTGGATAGCGCGAATCACTGTTTCCAGTTGGGCGCCCAAACCCTGTTGCTGGCGCTCATGCCGGGTGCCCCGAATGCCAATGACGAGCACGCGCATTTGCTCTTCCATGTCGACCAGCGATTCACTCAGGCTGCCTTTTTGCTGGCGCAATTCAATATTTTTTACGCCGGCATCTTCGACTCGCTGTTTTGCTGCCTGGAGCATTAAATTGCCTTTTTTGACCAGAAGGTGACTGCGGTGTTGTTCGACTTCAGTCAATTCGTTCAGAAGTTCCTCAGAGGCGCCCAGGCCAATCGCCCCGCTTAAATCGCTGACAGCCGGTCTTTGAGTTTGTCCGATGGTATGGAGTAGTTTGAGTGGTGCATCAAGGGTATTGGCTATCCAGGCTGAATAATCGCAGACGGCTTCGGTAAAGTTGGAGCCATCAATGCATGCAAACACATAGTTGTGATTCATGAGTGCCCCCCCAGCACGCGCTCGATCTCTTCAGGTTTATCGTGTATGCCAAACCGATCCACAATCGTTTCCGTGGCTTCGTTGAGCCCGATCAGCTCGACGTCGGCACCTTCGCGGCGGAATTTTATCACAGCCGTATCCAAGGCATGCACGGCAGAAATATCCCAAAAATGTGCACGGCTGAGGTCGATCACAATGTGTTCAACCGCTTCTTTAAAGTCGAAATAATCGAGAAATTTTGCTGTGGAGTTAAAAAAGACTTGCCCGTGAATGCGGTAAGTCCGCAGGCTAAGGCTTTCATCAAGCGTTGTTTCAACATACATGAAATGGCTGACTTTGTTGGCAAAGAACAGCGATGCCAGTAACACACCGACAAATACACCAAAGGCGAGGTTGTGTGTCCAAACCACCACGATCACTGTGCTGATCATGACGACATTGGTGGAGAGTGGGTACTTTTTCAGGTTACGAATGGATTGCCAGTCAAATGTGCCGATTGAGACCATAATCATCACAGCCACCAGTGCGGCCATGGGGATGCGAGCAACCCAGTCATTGAGGAAAACAACAAGAACTAACAAAACGGATCCGGCAACCAGAGTAGACAGGCGGCCGCGTCCACCCGATTTAACGTTGATCACGGATTGGCCAATCATGGCACATCCGGCCATGCCGCCGAGAAGTCCAGAACCGATATTGGCGATGCCTTGCCCTTTGCACTCCCGGTTCTTATCGCTGTGAGTGTCGGTTAACCCATCGACAATGGTTGCTGTCATCAGTGATTCCAGCAACCCAACCACTGCCAGCGCGGCCGAATAAGGCAAAATAATCTGTAATGTTTCCCATGTCAGTGGTACATCTGGCCAGAGGAATACGGGCAGTGTATCTGGCAGCTCTCCCATGTCGCCAACCGTGCGAATATCCAATCCGACTGCAATGCTGAAAGCAGTCAGGCTCAAAATACAAATGAGGGGGGAAGGGATTGATTTACCAATCTTTGGCAGGTGGGGAAACAGGTAGATGATAGCGAGTCCCGCTGCGGTCATGGCATACACTTGCCAAGTGACGTTCGTCAGCTCGGGGAGTTGCGCCATAAAAATCAAGATAGCCAGCGCATTGACGAAGCCTGTGATCACTGAGCGGGAGACAAAGCTCATCAGGCTGCCCAGCTGCAAATAGCCCATGACGATCTGTATCACGCCGGTGAGTAATGTGGCCGCCAACAGGTACTGAAGTCCATGCTCTTTAACAAGTGTCACCATTAACAGTGCCATGGCGCCCGTTGCCGCAGAGATCATGCCCGGCCGCCCACCTACAAAAGCGATAATGACAGCGATACAAAAAGAGGCATACAGACCGACTTTGGGGTCGACTCCCGCGATGATGGAGAATGCGATCGCCTCTGGAATCAACGCAAGGGCTACTACTAAGCCAGCCAGGATGTCGCCTCGGAGATTACCCAGCCAGTCGGCCTTGGTCGAATGTAATAGCATGAATGCTCCAAAAAATAGAGAACAAAGACTATGCGAGAACGCAGAACTTTGATTGATGGTTAAATGTAGCAGAGGCCCGATTTATTGCTGGCGTTAACTCTCCACTCAATGCTGGAACTATCAAGCCAAGTGTGTTTTTGCCGAATGGCTTGTGAGAGAAAACGGGTCGCTATCCTAGCGTAATTCGGTGTTTTCGACAATGCTGGCGAAGCATTAGCAGAGCTGTTTGCAGTGAACATGCCTCTTTGTGCTGTGGTGCTTGGTGGACAGGGACTGTGCTGAGATCGGTTTTATCATCCCTTGTGAAGCTCTGGCTGCAAAAGGCCATGACTTTGTATTGAGATTAAGTGATCCATTGAGCGATGAAACCGGCCATGAGTGGCAGGGGCAGTGAGACAAGAGTCCGGCGTATGACGAATGACCCACCAATCAAAGATAATTCAAAAGCCAGGATGCGGTGTACGGCCAGGACCGACCAGGCGGTCAGCAATGCGACCATTTGGGGTGGCCCGGCACCGGCATCAAACAGAACAACCGCCAGTGGAAACGAAACCATTGGTCCACCAGGCAACACACTGCCCAGCAGGCTCGCGATCAGTATGCCTGAAAATCCTGAGTTCGCGCCAAGCCACTGGATGATGTATTCCTGGGGCAACAGTGCTGCGATAAAACCGGCTGCCAGGAGTGCCAGAGGCAGCCGGATCAACAGAGCTTGTAACTGTCCCCAGGCAGCGGCGCGGGCTGCTTGGTGTGGCGGTTTTGGCTGGCGATGAGCCCACAGCATTAGGCCCAGTAGAATTATGCCGAGCGCCAGTGTGGAAACCAGCATGGCTAGGCTGTTCTCTTTCCAGGTTTTTCAAACAGCCACTGTGCGCTGTACCCCGCAATCAGTGCTAATGGGAGTGAAGCAATGATGCGTAGCACAATGAACTCGGTATCAAAAAATGGGACTTCCCAGACCAGAATCCGGTTAATGCCCAGTACAGACCATGCCGTTAAGTAGTTGACGCAAATCGCAAAACTGGCCCCACTTTGGTAGAGCACTAATACCATGGGGAAGGCCGCAAAGGGGCCTCCGGGCGTAATTGCGCCCGCCAGGGTTGCGATGAGCTGCCCTTTGAGGCCGCTTTCGGCTCCTAACCATTTTTGCACAAAAGCTTTGGGCACCAAGACCTGAACATAGCCACCAACCAGCATAGCCAGGACCAGAATTGGACTGATTTGCAAGAGTAGCCTCAAACTGCCATAGGTACTGTCAAGGAATGCCTGACTGCCCGAGCTCATCCACAGTGCAATACCGCTTACAAGTGCCAAAAGTGCGAAAAAGTAAGTCATTTAAGCGTGTTTCAGTACGTCAGTATTTTCGAATACATTTTCTTTTGAAGGAGGGGGCGCTTATTATTTGCGCCTAAATACAAGACTGTACAACGCCAAGCGTATTTTATACAGCTTGAAGACAAATTCTGGTAAGTAGGGCGGCGATCTTTTAAGGTCATTCAAGGTAGGTGCTGCGTGTTGCTGTGCAGTAAAGTGCGGTGTTCATAACGAGAAATAAAGTGAGGGAACGGCGTGGGTGCTGAACTAAGTGTGGTAATGATCTTTGCCTTGATTGGCTTCTTGGGTCTGGTCTGCCAGTGGGTTGCCTGGCGGTTGCGGCTGCCTGCGATTTTATTCTTATTGCTGGCGGGCATTTTGTCGGGGCCCGTTGTTGGTTGGCTGGATCCCGATGCGTTATTTGGCGATATGCTTTTTCCTATCGTGTCTCTGTCGGTTGCTGTGATCCTCTTTGAAGGTAGTTTGACGCTGGACTTCAAAGAGATTAAAGGCATGGAAGCACTGGTTTGGAGAATGCTGACCGTGGGGCTGGCGATCAGTTGGGTCGGTATCTCGCTTTTTACGGGTTGGCTGTTGGATCTGGATTGGCACCTCGCCATGCTCTTTGGCGCCTTGGTCGTGGTGACCGGGCCCACTGTGATTACGCCTATCTTGCGTACTGTCAGGCCGAATGCACGGATCACGAATATTCTGCGTTGGGAAGGTATTTTGATTGACCCGCTCGGCGCCCTGCTGGTGGTTTTGGTGTTCAACTTTATTATTGCCCAAGCCAGTGGGGGCAATGAATGGCTGGTGGTCGCGCTGGTCTTTTCAAAGATTCTATTGGTTGGCACCCTGTTGGGATGCGGTGCGGGTTACCTTTGTGGCTGGTTGCTGCGCCACGAAAAAATCCCCGAATATCTGCACAATGTTTTTATTCTGATTTCTGTGCTCGTGGTCTTTGCTGTATCCGATACACTTGAGCACGAGTCCGGTTTACTGGCTGTAACGGTCATGGGTATTTGGTTAGCGAATATGCCTGGGGTTGAAACCGAGGGTGTGCTGGACTTCAAAGAAAGTCTCAGCATCTTGCTGATTTCTGGCTTGTTTATTCTCTTAGCGGCACGTGTTGATTTGTGGGAGCTGGCCTCGTTGAGCTGGCAGGCTTTGGCAATCCTGGCATTTGTTCATTTTGTTGCCCGTCCCCTGAAAATTCTGACGTCGACTTGGGGGACATCCCTCAGTTGGCAGGAAAAAGTCATGATCTCCTGGATTGGTCCGCGCGGCATTATTGCTGCAGCGGTATCGGCACTTTTTGCCTTACGTTTGTCGCAACTGGGGTATGAAGGCACTGATTTGTTAATCACGTTAACGTTTGTTGTGATTATTGGCACCGTAGTTTTCCAAAGCTTGACCGCCAAGCCTTTGGCCATGCGTTTAGGTGTGGTGGAAGCCTCACCGCAAGGGTTGTTACTGATTGGTGCCAATACTGTGGCTCGCATGATTGGGCGGGAATTAAAAAAGAATGGTTTTGAAGTCCTATTGACAGACAGTTACCGCCCGAACGTTAAACAAGCCAGAATGGAAGGGCTTCACGTTTTCTATGGAAACCCCATTTCTCAATTTGCGGAACGAGAGTTGGATCTGGTTGGCATTGGCCGCTTGCTGGGTGTGTCTCAAAATAGCGATTTGAACTTGTTGGCTATGCAGAGGTATGCCACTGAGTTCGGAAAAAACAATGTGTTCGCATTGCCCACTCAGTCAAGCCCGACCAAAAATGATCGCCAGCAGGTGTCCAATGAATTGAGAGGCTCTGTTTTGTTTGCTGAAGGTGTTGGTTACAGCAAATTGGCCAGCTTAATTGCACAGGGTGCGAAAATGCGCACCACTAATATCAGTGAGGCATTCACGTATGGCGATTACCTGGAGCAATACGGCAGCTCCGTGATTCCTATGTTTGTCATTGATCCCCAGAAACGTTTAGTCGTGTTATCAAAACCGCCTGAAGCGGAATCCGTCTTGCCGGGTTCCAAACTCATTGCGTTGGTTCGGCCTGCCTCTGAGCCCGTTCAAACACCGGTCGAGACGCAGTCCACAACGTAAAAAATGGAAATTTAAGATGAGCCGACCTTCGCTGTATCTATTTGCAGGTTTGCCAGGGGTTGGGAAAACCACGCTTGCCCAGGCACTTGCTCGGGCCTCTGGATCAGCCTACTTGAGAATCGACACAATTGAGCAGGCATTGCGTGATTTGTGCCATTTAAAGGTTGAAGGGGAGGGTTACTCTCTCGCTTACCGTGTTGCATCGGATAATCTCAGGCAAGGGGTGAGTGTGATTGCGGACTCGTGTAATCCCATTGCGCTAACCCGAAAAGCCTGGCGCCAAGTGGCTGTGAATGCCCAGGCCAATTGTGTGAATATTGAAGTGATCTGCTCAGATCTGACAGAGCATCGACGCAGGGTGAATAACCGGACGTCTACAATTAAAGGCCTCCAGTTGCCCACGTGGGAACAGGTTGAACAGCGAACATATCAGCCCTGGCAAGCAGACAGGCGGGTGATTGATACTGCAGGAAAGTCCGCTCAGGAAAGTATTGCCGAGCTCTTGGGTCTGTTGGCGCTCGGTGATGATAAGATCAGCCCACAAAGTACGGAATTCAGGGAGATTGATCCTCACTAAGTGTTGGGGGCATGGGCGGTGGTTCTGCGTACTTTCCTCTGATCGTTTCTGATTTCGAAGGAAGGAATGCTCCTAAATTCGCATATCAGGGAAAGCCTGCATCGTCGATTGTGTACCGGCTTTAGACTGTTGTCGGGTAATCAGGTGGCGTTCATGAGATCCTCAAATGCCTGGAAACCTTTGAGCGCTTGTAAGGCGGGGTCGGAGAGAATGTCACCGCGATAACGCTCCCGGCGATCAATGGCTGCTGTAAGGTAGCGGACCGCTTCATCAAACTGGTTCATAGCTGTGTAAGCACAGGCGAGCTGGTAAAAGGCATGGCTGTTTTCTGGGTCAATCTTGAGGGCTTGCAGGCAGAGGTTGGCCGCCCACTGTGGCTCTTTTAGCTCAAGTACGGCGTCAGCTTTGTACGTCATCGCTTCGCAGTCGTGGGGACGGCGTTTTAGGATTTCGTCGTAAATATCAATTTTGGTTGCCGGTGTTGATTCTTGCTGTGCGCGCAGCCAAAGGGATTGTATTTCCTTGGTTCGTTCGATTTCTTCGCGGTTTTCTTCAATGTGTTCTGATTTTTGTTGCAGTTGTGCTTCGATCAGAACCAGCCGCTTTTCGTATTCGTGTACCAGCTTGGAAATTTCCTCGTCGGCAAGTGAGTGAACACGCTCTTTTATTTCGCGAATGGAAGACCATCCGACAAGGACCAGCACAGAGGTGGCGGCAGCAATCAGATAAAAAAAGTAGGTGACGGTGTCGGTTGCATAGGTCACCGCACGGTCAACAGATTGATGTTCCCGATCAACAATTTGTTGGATGAGTTCTTGCTTGGCTTGGGCCTGTTCGCTGCGCAGTTGTTTTAATTCATCCAGAACGTAGCGCTCAACAAAGGGGGAGTAAAGTGGGGCTTTCAGTTCGTCAACAGTTTTTTCAATCGCCTCTTCTTCGGGAGAGGCTGCAGCGAGCGCCCCGCAGACAGAAAGCAACATCAGGAGGACTACGAGGCGAGGCATATGGCTCTCCCATGGTTAAGTACTTCGACAAGCGCGGTGTGTAGGCACTTGACAGTCTGGTTGTAGTCAGACTCGTTGATGACCAGCTGGATATCAACTTGGCGCATCGATTGATGAATGGCCAGAACACTGATCTTTTTATCCGCAACTGCTTGGAGTGTTTGCGCCAATATCCCCGGAATCTGCATATCACTGCCAATTGCGGAGACAATAGCCACTTTCTTTTGATCCAGCTCAGCTTCGGGAAACTGTTCTTCAAGCGCGCTTCGAATACGCTTTACTGTTTTCAGGTTGGTGGATAAGTAGTGCGTGATGGTATTGGCATTGATGTCTTTGGAGACAATGGCCGCTTTGAATCGTTTGATTGTCGAGAGAATCGCGTGATCATAGTCATGAATGTTGCCGGCCATTTCCTGGTCAAACAGCTCCAGTGAATAAATGCCTTTACAACCGGCAATAATTTCGACGCGTGGTGAATCGCTGACGTAATCACCGGTGATGAGTGTGCCGGTATGTTCGGGTTCAAAGGTGTTTTTGACCCGAAGCGGGATGTTGTGTTGGCGCAGCCCTTTGGCGGCTTTGGGGTGGATGGCTTCCATACCCAAGTTGGCCAGCTGATCAGCTACGTCGTAGTTGGTGCGCCCAATCGGGACAGCATTGCGCGCTCCCACTAAACGGGGATCAGCACTGCTGAGATGGAATTCTTTGTGGATAATGGCTTCTTTCGCCTGGGTTAAAACAGCCAGGCGACTGAATGTCATCTCGCTGTATCCCCGGTTAAATGATGACATCAAGCCGGTGTCGCTGTGAGCATAACCTGTGACAATGGGAAGTTGTTTGTTGAGGTCAATCTTGTCGAAAGCTTGGCGAATGCGTGTGTCTAGCGACATGTGTTTGTTTGAGCGCCAACCGGTCAAGTCCACAAAGCAGGCATTGACCCCGTCGTGTTGCAACAACTTGGTTGTGTTCCAGGCGCTGTGGGCTTCGCCAATGCTGGCGAGCATTTCCCGGACGGCTTGCAAGTGCGTGTGCAGTGCGAAGTGGCCGTGTTGGCACAGGCTCTGTAGGTCAAAGAGGCACTGTCTGGCATCTTGCAGGCGTTGTGTCAGAAAGGCGTTGGCTTCTTGTAGCAAGCCGAGTTGGCCAAAAAGTGCTTCGTTAATCGCCAGCAGGTTTTCTTCCAACAGGTCGAGTTTTTCTATCCAGGCTTTGTCTTCTGTACTGCTGGAAAATAATGCGTAGACGCCCGGTTTGCCGCTTTTTTTGTGTTCCAGTAACTGATCGGTGACACCTCCATAGGCAGAGACAACAAAGATACGCTGGTAGCTGTGCTTTTTGCCGTCTTTAAGAATGATATTGTCGCGGACGGAGGCGTAATCACTCATGGATGTGCCGCCGATTTTTTCAACCGTATGCATAGTGTTCTCGTTAATCATTTTTGCAGAGTGTTGTTTTGTTTTTTGTGGCAGGTGTTGGGGGGTGATCGCCATGGCTAATGTTGCGATATCTCCATAGGAATGGGCTCAATATTCTGCCGCGCACATAGGTGCTCTGGCCGTGGTGGCTGTGCACAAAAGGGTGTGACGACTTGATTACTCAGGGCGTTGTAGACAAAAAACACGTTTGAGCGCGGGAAGGGTGTCATGTTGCTGTTGGATCCGTGTATGGTATTGCAGTCAAAGACGATAACGCTGCCTTTTTCACAGACGGTTGAGGCAAGGCCGCCTTGCTCCACCAGCGTTTTTAAACACGTCTCGGTGGGGGTGCCATATTCCTGTTTTTTCAACGAGGCAAGATGGTGATTTTCCGGTGTGATACCTTCACAGACAGCAAAGTAACGGTGAGACCCTGGGATGAGCATCAGAGGGCCGTTTTCAGCGATGTTATCTGTCAGTGTGATGGACATGCTGACGGCGCGCATGCGTGGCATGCCGTCTTCTACGTGCCATGTTTCAAAGTCGGAGTGCCAGTAAAATTCTTTGCCACAGAAGCCCGGCTTGTAATTGAGGCGGGATTGATGGATGTACACATCGTCGTTCAGTAGGTAGCGAGCCAAACCCGCTAAGCGTTTGTCACGCGCAAGCTGTTTGAAGACAGGGCTTGTTTCGTGTATGCGAAAGATTGAACGAACCTCGTGACTCCCCGGTTCCGTGATCGTTTCTTGGCTGTGCTCATGTTGCAGATGCTTTCTGAGCTGGGCAGATGCTTGCTCGAGTGCCGCTACTTCTCGTTCCGGGAGCAGTTTATGCAGTACCATAAAGCCGCGTTGTTCAAACTGGTCAATATCCGCCTGAGAGATCGGGGGTGGCGCACCTTGGGGTGCGTAAACCACAGGATCTTGTCGTGGAATCAGTCTGGCCGGCTCTCCGGTCCTGGAAGGGTAGTCGTCAGTCTTCATGAGTTGACCATGTCATCGTTGAGATGCTTTATCACATGATGGAATGAGGGCAGCTGAGTCGATTAGGAGCTGATAGGTGCTGCATCCCTCTCGTAGGCGCCTTCTGCGTTGTGCACCTCAGTGCCGTTTAAGGGTGGATTAAAAACGCAGGCCATCTTCATCTCTTTGAAGGCTCTCAGCACATGTTTGTCATGTTTGTCCAGAATGTAAATAGTGCCGGGTTTGATCGGGTAGGTTTGGCCATCGTCCAGGGTTTTGACTTCCCCTTCACCGGAGATGCAATAAACGGACTCTAAGTGATTTTGGTAGTGCATTTGGAAGTCAGCACCTTCATAGATCGTGGTGATGTGGAATGAAAAGCCCATTTGATCTTCCTTGAGTAACAAGCGGGTGCTTTCCCAGTTACCATCGGGCGAGATAATGCGTCGGTTGGATTGGTTGGCTTCTGATAATTGTCTAACAATCATGAGTTTGACCTTTATTAAATCAAGATTAATGTTTTTTAGGGGCGGTGCGAGCGCTTGTGGATGGTTCCAAGCGCTCGCTCTTCCCAGTTATTAAGCGACGTTGAAGTAGATTTTTTCTTCGGGGATGTCGTTTTCTTTGGCGCAAACTTCCTGTATCGATTCTTCGACGATATCGATTCCTTGTTTTAAGTTTTCGTCACTGATAATCAGTGGGCAAAGGAATTTGACAACCTGATCATCGGCGCCACTCGTTTCAATGATCAAGCCTTTCTTAAAGGCTGTGCTGGTAATTTTTCCAGCGATTTCACCATTCACACAATTAATCCCCTGAAACATACCCCGGCCTTTGGTGGTGAAGCGGCCTTCTCCGTATTGAGTCACAATTTTTTGCAAGCGCTCGGAGATGTAACGCCCCTTCCGTTTTATTTCGTCGGAAAACTGACGGTCAGACCAGTAGTGGTCAATGGCCACTTTAGCGGTTACAAATGCGTGGTTATTGCCGCGAAAAGTGCCGTTGTGCTCTCCGGGCTTCCATTGGTCCAGTTCGGGCTTCATTAAAACAACGGCAAACGGTAAACCATAACCGCTCAATGACTTTGATAGCGTGATGATGTCCGGCTCGATTCCCGCTTCTTCAAAGCTGAAAAAATCGCCTGTACGGCCACAACCGGCTTGAATGTCGTCAACAATCAACAGGATGCCATGTTTTCGGCAGACTGTTTGCAGATTTCGCAACCACTCAGCACTTGCCACATTGATGCCGCCTTCACCCTGTACGGTTTCAACAATCACTGCAGCGGGAGAGTTGATGCCGCTGCTGGAGTCAGTTAATACTTTATCGAGGTATTCGGTCGTATCAATCTGCTCGCCTAGATAACCGTCGTAAGGCATACGATGGGTGCCATTCAGGCTGACGCCCGCGGCATCCCTGTGGTGAGCGTTACCCGTCGCTGCAAGAGACCCTAAACTAACGCCGTGAAAGCCATTGGTGAAAGTGACAATGTTCTGCTGCCCTGTGACGTTACGGGCGATTTTCATTGCCGCTTCAACGGCATTCGCACCAGTAGGGCCTGTGAACTGTACGACGTATTCCATGTGCCGGGGTTTGAGAATACGGTCGTTAAAGGTCTGTAAGAACTGCCCCTTGGCATTCGTGTGGAGGTCGAGACCATGCGCTATGCCGTCTTTTTTAATGTAATCCAGCAGCGCTTCTTTTAGACGAGGTTCGTTGTGGCCGTAGTTTAATGTGCCGGCACCTGCCAGAAAGTCCAGGTACCGGTGGCCGTCCTCATCCCATATAAATTCGCCTTTGGCGGTGTTAAATACGCGTGGGAATGCGCGTGAATAGCTTTTTACTTCAGATTCAATTTCATCAAAAATTCTCATGATACTTTCCTTGTTCAGGAAGGTTGCCGAG